>ENA-OQHF01001408-OQHF01001408.1-human-gut-metagenome-genome-assembly--contig:-NODE-1408-length-13284-cov-6.291632_pt1 | contig 13284 bp, 9 predicted proteins | sample MGYA00242559_ERZ504709 | MGnify/ENA primary metagenome ERZ504709 (study PRJEB26092, sample SAMD00036203) | human gut metagenome | host: Homo sapiens | study: EMG produced TPA metagenomics assembly of... | reverse complement strand
CAAAGTTCCGCTGCGGGTAGAAAAGGGCGGCAAAAAGCGGCTGAACCCCGTGCGGGCCGCCATGCAGCACGCGCTGCAGCTGGTGGGCGCGGCTTTGCTGGTGGGCTTTGCGGTGAGCCTGCTGTGGAGCGAGGCACAGCTGGTGGAGCTGAATTCTCAGATCCAGAGCGCCAAGGCAGAGCTTGTGAGCGAGCAGAGTCAGTATACATACTACAACAGTGCCCTGAACAGCCGCACCAACATCACAAGTGTTGAGGAGACCGCCACACGCCTGGGGCTGATGAAGATCGACCAGAGCCAGATCACCTACATCCGGCTGGATGAGGGCAGCGTTCTGGTGCGCAAGGCATCCGCTGTGCGGCAGTGGTCGGATCTGCTCCACGATGGGGCAATGACCATTCTTGCCTCTGTCAGAACGGCAAAATAAACCAAACAACGAAAAGCGTGCGGCAGCGCACGCTTTTTCGGTTTTCTTCGGGAGTACGCAATGCAAACACCATCCTCCAATCCCAAAAAGAACAGTGCCCGCCGCCGCAGTGCGGACCCGCACGCACGGCTCAGTGCCCGGCTGCGTCATATCAGCTTTGGTGCCGCCGTGCTTCTTGTGGTGGCCGCCGCGCTGACCGTGATCTACAGCCTGTACAAGATCCAGATCCGCGACGGTGCCACCTACCGCCAGTACGCCGCCGAGCAGCAGCTGCTGGACAGCACCATTCAGGCCACCCGCGGTGAGATCTACGACACCAGCGGCATCACGCTGGCCTCCACCAGCGTGGTCTGGACCATCTGGGCCGACCCCTCCTACAGCACGGCCCTGTATACCACCACCACCGATCAGGATACCAAGGCGGAGATCCGCACCATCGATGAGGCCGCCATGAAGGAGGTCTGCACTCAGATCACCCTCCGCCTGCTTTCGGGCGACGGCGAGAGTCTGGACAGCGTGGATACCACTTCAGCGGAGTACCAGACCCAGTATCAGTCGGTCTGCGATGCCCTCTCCCAAAACGAAAGCTCCTATCAGGTGCTGGCCACCAAGGTCAACAACGCCATCAAGCTCTCCATTGAGGAATACGTCAAGACCTACAACAAGGCCCACAGCAAGAGCGGAAAATCCGCCGGTGCGCTGGAAAAGATTCTGGCCAAGCTGGGCCTGGGCCAGCAGGAGAGCGACGACGGCACCCCCACTGTCCGCAAGGGGCGGGTGTCGGTGTCGGCCTCCAAGGGCTTCCAGCGGGATTACCCCTATGGCCGCTTTGCCGCTGCCGTGCTGGGCTTCTGCAATGCGGATGGTCAGGGCGTGTACGGTCTGGAAAACTCCTATGAGTCCACGCTGGCCGGTGTGAATGGCCGCACCATCACCCTGCGCAACGCCTACGGCAACGCCATTGCCGATGAAAACGCCACCACCTACGCCGCCAAGGACGGCTCCAATCTGGTGCTCTCGCTGGACGTGAACATTCAGGAAGTGGTGGAGCGCTACCTGAACGAGGCCGTGGCGGCCAACACCGTTGAGAACCGCGGCTGCGCCATTGTGATGAATGTCAAGACCGGTGCCATCCTTGCCATGGCCTCCAAGCCGGACTTTGACCCCAATGACCCGCAGGATTTCAGCGCCAATCTGGCCTACCTGACAGAGCAGGTGCAGGCCGAGCCGGAGCTGTACACCATCTACAAAAAAGACGAGAACGGCAACTACCTGCGGGACGAGAACGGCCAGAAGATCGCGGATGAGGAGGCCGACTACACCGGCACCTACCGGGATATCCAGTGGAAGAACAAGACCATCACCGAGCTGTACTACCCCGGAAGCGTGTTCAAGGTCATCACCGCCGCCATGGGTGTGGACAGCGGCAAGGCGACCTATTACACCACCCTGAACTGCTCCGGTGCTTACGGCGTGGCAAAGCAGACCTACCACTGCGCCGGCAGAAAGTCGCACGGGGCCCAGAATCTGGCCGAGGCCCTGCGCAACAGCTGCAACATCTACTTCATCCAGCTGGGCCAGCGTGTGGGCTCCAGCCTGTTCTGTGATTACTTTGATGCCTTTGGATTTACCGAGCGCACCGGCGTGGATCTGCCCAATGAGACCAGCTTCATGCAGTATTACAGCAAGAGCCGTCTGGGCGAGGTGGAGCTGGCCTCCTCCGCCTTTGGTCAGGCCATGGCCGTGACCCCGCTGCAGGTGTGCACTGCCATCTCGGCGGCAGTCAATGGCGGTTATCTGGTTACCCCCCATGTGGTGGATAAGATCACGGACCAGAACGGCAATGTGGTGCAGGAGATCGGCACCAACATCCGCCGTCAGGTCATCAGCGAGAGCGCCAGCGAGACCATCCGCCAGATCATGGAGTTTGAGGTGGGCGACGGCACCCAGGGCGGCGGCGGCAACGCCTACGTTGCAGGTTACCGCATCGGCGGCAAATCCGGCACCTCCGAGCAGCTGAACATGGACCGCCGCGCCGATGGCGACTACAAGAAGGTGGCATCCTTTGCGGCTGTCCTGCCCGCCAACGACCCGGAGATCCTGGTCTACGTCATGCTGGACGACCCCAACAATGCCCGCACCGACTATTCCTCCATTCTGGCGGCTCCTGTGGTGGGCAACATCATCAGCGAGATCGCGCCCTATCTGGGCATCGCCACCGACGGCGTGGACCGCAGCGGCACCACCGTCAAGGTGCCCAACCTGACGGGCAAGGAGTGGAGCAACGCGCAGGTGCAGCTGAACATCAAGGGCTTGAAGCATCACCTGGCTGAGAGCGAATCCGACCAGACCGCCGCCCTTGTTACCTACCAGTACCCCCGCGCGGGGGCAGAGGTGCCCTATGGCACCACCGTTTATCTGTATACCGATACCTATGAGGGCAAACACGCCGAGGTGCCGGACGTGACCGGCAAGAGCGCGGACTTTGCCCGGCAGATGCTGAACGCCGCAGGGCTCAACTGCACAGTCGAAGGCTCCGGCACGGTCCAGAGCCAGAGTGAGGCACCCGGCTCCAGCGTCCAGCGGGGAACCATCGTACATCTGATCTGTGGATAAAGGGGAATGAGAGTATGGAAGCAATTGCAGCAAACATCCTGTTGGAGGGTCTGGCCGTCAACGCGCTGGCCCAGTGCGAGACCCCGGTCACGCTGGTGACCACCGACAGCCGTGAGGTCTGCCCCGGGTGCATCTTTGTGGCGTTCCCGGGCGAAAAATTCGACGGCCATGATTTTGCCGCCAAGGCGCTGGAAAACGGCGCGCTCTGCGTGGTGCTGAACCACCCCGTGGAAGGCGTGCCGGAGGAGAAGAGTGTGATCTGCCCGGACAGCTACCACGCCATGATGGTGCTGGGGGCCAATTATCGCAGCCAGTTCCACCCCAAAGTGGTGGGCGTGACCGGCAGCGTGGGCAAGACCACCACCAAGCAGATGACCTACGCCGCCATTGCAGGCTTTGGCAGTACCATCAAGACCGAGGGCAACCAGAACAATGAGCTGGGCCTGCCCCGCACCATGTTCCGCATCGGCAAAGAGACCCAGTACGCCGTGGTGGAGATGGGAATGAGCCACGCCGGGGAGATCGAGCGCCTGAGCAAGTGCGCCCGCCCGGATGTAGGCATCATCACCTGCATCGGCGTGTCCCACATCGGCAATCTGGGCAGTCAGGAGAACATCTGCAAGGCAAAGCTGGAGATCTGCGCCGGTCTGCCGGAGGGTGCTCCGCTGGTGCTGAACGGGGATGATCCCTTCCTGCGCAAGGCCGTTCTGCCCGACCATGTCCGCCCGGTCTGGTTCAGCCTGGGCGATGAGAACGCCGATGTCTGTGCCCTATCCATCCAGCAGGATGAAAAGGGCATGAGCTTTGTGCTGGAGGATCACGAGGAGGGCACTTTCCTCGTAAAGATCCCCGCCATGGGCCGGCATAATGTGGCCAACGCGCTGGCTGCCTACTGCGCCGCCACCCGTCTGGGGCTGGATGCCCGCCGGGTCATTGCCGGTCTGGCCGACTTTGAGCAGACCGGAATGCGCCAGAAGGTGGTGCACGCCAGAGGCGTGGATGTCATTGAGGATTGCTACAATGCCAACCCCGACAGCATGAAGGCCGCGCTGGCCATGTTCAGGGAATATCCCTGCAAGCGCCGCTTTGCCCTGCTGGGCGATATGCTGGAGCTGGGCGATATCAGCCGCGCTGCCCACGAAGAGGTGGGCCGTCAGGCCGTGGAGAACAAGGTGGACTACCTCGTCACCTATGGCGAGCAGGCCAAGCGCATTGCCGTGGTGGCTGCTGCCAAGGGGCTGCCCACCCTCCATGCCGACACCTACGCTCAGGCCGCCGAGACCCTGCTGCAGAAAATGCAGCCCGGCGATGCCCTGCTGGTCAAGGCCAGCCGCGGCATGGCACTGGAAAAAGTGCTGGAGATCTTTTACAAGGAGTAACATCGAGCTATGATTCGTTTCGCCTTGATCGCCGCCTCAACGCTGGGGTTCTTCCTCACGGCGGCGCTCGGGAATCTGATGGTGCCGCTGCTGCGGGCGTTCCAGGGACGCTGGGATGAGCCCAAGGCCCGGCAGGCACCCGGGCAGGAAGCGCCGGATGCCGAGCCGGAGCGCCCGCCGCAGGCCCCCACCATGGGCGGGCTCTGCCTGATGGTGGGGGTGCTGGCTGCTGTGGGCGTGGGCTGGACAGCCGCCTGTGTGGCTCAGCCTGAGCTGCTGGGGGCCGAGAGCCTGTTCTCGGTCCGGCTGCTCACAGCGCTGCTGGGAGCCTTGCTCTTTGGCGGCGTGGGTCTGCTGGAGGATCTGGCCCGCATCCGCAGCCGTTCTGTGCTGGGCCTGCGGCGGCACACCCGCCTTGGACTGGAAGCCGCTGCCGGTGCCGTGGTGCTGGTGCTGCTGGGAGCCAGAGGCTGCCTTGCAGCCGGGATCACCCTGCCGGGCGTGGGCTATGTCGATCTGGGCATTGCCGCCCCGCTGCTGTGGGAAGGACTGCTGGTCGCATTGGCCGAGTGTGCCCGCATTGCCGATGGCATGGACGGCATCGTCTGCGGCACGTCCTTTGCGGCCATGCTGGGCCTGATGGGGGTGATGACCCTGCTGGGCTGGTTCCCGCTGGGCGTTCTGCCCGCCGCACTGGCCGGTTCCCTGATGGCCTTCCTGCTCTGGAACTTCCCGCCCGCAAAGCTGCGGCTGGGCAGCGTGGGAAGCCTGTTTCTGGCCGGGATGCTGGGGTGCGTGCCCCTGTGCATCGGCTGGCCTGACCTCACCCTGCCGCTGGCCCTGCCCTTCTGGCTGGAGGGCGGCATGGTGGCCCTGCAGATCCTGGTCTGCAAGGCCAGCCGGGGCCGCAGGCAGCTGTTCCGCTCGGCACCGCTCCACCGCTGGCTGGAGCTGCGGGGCCAGAGCGCGGAACAGATCTTTTATACCTTTTGTGTCATTGCCATGCTGGGCGTGGCGCTGACCGTTCAGCTGGCAAAAATCAGTTAAGGAGGGGTGCAGTTTGGCAACACTCCGCAGAAAAAAAGCAGAGCCGTTTTCCGTTTTTCAGCGGGACCCCGGCCCCTGGCCGCCCATCCTGCTCAACTGGATGGCGACCCTGGCCATCATCATGGTGTTCGGGCTGGTCATGCTGTTCAGTGCAAGCTATACCACGGGCTATCTCCGCTTTGGGGACAGCTTCCATTACATCAAATCCCAGCTGCTCTGCACGGTGCTGGGCCTGGGCATGATGTTCCTGTTCTCCTATTTTGACCACCGCTTCCTGCGCAGAATGGTCAAGCTGGGCTATGCTGTCTGCCTGATCCTGCTGGTGCTGGTGCTGTTCAGCAGCCCCATCAACGGTTGCCGCCGGTGGATCAGCTTCGGCGGCCTGACCCTGCAGGCCTCCGAGGTTGCAAAGTTTGAGATGATCCTGCTCACGGCAGACATCGCCGCCAGGACCCCGCAGGTCAAATTCGGCGAGGTGCCCCTGCGCAAGTGGGTCCACCACAGCATCGTGGTGGAGCTCATCCGGCCCATCCTGTGGCTGATGCCTGTTCTGATCCTGCTGGTGCTGGAGCCCCACATGTCGGGCATCCTGCTGACCACGGCCATCGTGGGCACCATCCTGCTGCTGGGCGGCAGCGGCGGCATCATTACCTGGGGCTGCGCCGGTGCCGCACTGTTCCTGCTGGAGACTTTGCTGAAGCACGTGGACTCCATCGACTACCTGCAGAGCCGTCTGGACGGCTGGACGCAGGATCTTGACCGGATGACCAGCCAGACCAAGCAGAGCCTGTACGCCATCGGCTCAGGCGGTGCCACGGGGCTGGGGCTGGGCAACAGCATCGAAAAGCAGCTCTGGCTGCCGGAGAGCACCAACGACTTTATCTTCAGTGTCGTGTGCGAGGAACTGGGCTTCGTCGGTGCGGTGATCGTCATCGTGCTGTTCGTCCTCTTTCTGGTGCAGGGCTTCTGGATCGCTTTCCATGCCGAAAACCGGTTCTGCACGCTGGTGGGCATCGGCATCATGGCGCAGATCGCCTGGCAGGTGTTCTGCAACATTGCCGTTGTCACCAACACCCTGCCCAACACCGGCATTTCGCTGCCCTTCTTCTCCTCCGGCGGCACCAGTCTGATCCTGCTGCTGGCCGAGATGGGCGTTATGGTCAATATCGGACGCAACGGCGAACGGGCCCGTCTGGAACGGGAGGAAATCCACGCCGAGCGGGAGCGCCGGCGCAAGGCAAAGACCATTGTGCTGGATACCGCGCGCAGAGCACAGACAGAACAGTAAGGAGGAACCAAGATGCGTGTACTCATTGCAGCCGGCGGCACTGCCGGCCATATCAACCCGGCTCTGGCCATTGCGGGAGCCATCAAAAAAGCCGACCCCACCGCCGAGATCCATTTTGCGGGCCGGAAAGAGGGCATGGAGTACCGTCTGGTCACACAGGCGGGCTATCCCTTCCATCACATCGAGATCACCGGCTTTCAGCGAAAGCTGAGCCTGAACAATATCAAGCGGAACATCATTACCCTGTGGAATCTGGCACTCTCCGGCCCCAAGGCCAAAAAGATGATGAAGGACATCCAGCCAGACCTGGTCATTGGCTGCGGCGGCTATGTGTCCGGCCCGGTGGTGCGCTGCGCCGCCAGACAGGGCATCAAGACCGCCCTGCATGAGCAGAACGCCTTTCCCGGCGTGACCAACAAGCTGCTGGCCTCGGATGTGGACATCGTGTTCGCCGCCGTGCCCGCCGCCGTGGAAAAGCTGGGCGCACCCGAAAAGACCATCGTGGTGGGCAATCCCGTCCGGCCTGAGGTGTTCACCCAGGCGAAGAACCGGGAAGCCATCCGTGCCGAACTGGGCGCGGGCGACCGCACCGTGATCCTCTCCTTCGGCGGCAGTCTGGGTGCCCGCCGCGTGAACGAGGTGGTGGCCGACCTCTGCGCATGGGAGCAGAAGAACAAAAAGCCTGTCCTTCATCTCCATGCCACCGGCCAGTACGGCGTGCAGCTGTTTCAGGATCTTGAAAAGAAAAAGGGCTTTGCCCCCGGCGAGAGCCTTGTGGTGAAGGAATACATCAACAATATGCCCGAGTTGCTGGCAGCAGCGGACCTTGTCATCAGCCGCGCCGGTGCCCTGACGCTGGCCGAGCTGGAGGCTGTGGGCCGTGCCGCCGTGCTCATCCCCAGCCCCAACGTGGCCGAGAACCACCAGTATTACAACGCCATGGAGCTGCAGAAGGCCGGTGCCGCTGTGGTCATTGAGGAAAAAGACCTGACCGGCGAAAAGCTGGTGCAGACCGTTTCCGGGATGCTGGCCCAGCCCGGCAAGCTGGCTGAGATGGGCCGCAATGCCCGGAGCCTGTCGGTGGACGACAGCCTGGACCGCATTGCAGATGCCCTGCTCAAGCTGGTCAAGACCCCGTAACGGAAGGAAAAAACAGAGGAAAGGAGGTGCAGCCGGATGCCGCAGAATGACCGGAACCGCAAGCGCCGCCGGGCCTACGATCAGGCCCGGGATGACCGGCGCGGCGGGCAGAGCACCCAGCGCCGCAGCAGCGCGGGTGCTGGCAGTGACCTGGGGTACAGCGGGTACGCAGGATATTCCTCCGGCGGCCACCCCATCACGAACCCCAATTATGACCCCGATGCGCCCCGCCCCAGCCGGTACACGGAGCGCACGGTGAACTACGGCTCCTACCCGGATAACAGCATCACCTTTCCCACCGGCGGGCGGAGCAGCCAAAGCGGCGCACAGCGCCCCCGCAGCGGGCAGAACGGCCAGCGGCGCACCTCCGGGGGCAATCAGCGGAACCGCCGCCCGGCCAACGGCCAGAACCGGAACGCCCAGCGCCGCCCACAGAACGCCCAGAATCGCAGCGGCCAGCGGATGCGGCCGGTGCAGGGGCAGAACGCCCGGCGTGACCCCGTCCGGCGGGAGGGCAGGAAAAAGCGGAAGCTGACCCGGGCCGCCATCCGGCGGCGCAGGCTCATGCGGCGGCTCACGGCCCTTGTCATGCTGCTCTGCGTTATCGGCGCGGGGGTCTACCTCACCGTGACGATGCTGTTCAAGATCAGCTCCATTCAGGTGCAGACAGCGGACGGTGTGGTGCAGGAGGCCGGCGGTTATACCAGCGACCAGATCCTGCAGGCGCTGGATGTCCATCCGGAAGAGAATATCTTCAGCTTTGACCCCGGCAGCAAAGCCGCCGCGCTGGAAAAGGTGTTCCCCATGCTGGAGGATATCCGGGTGGAGCGGGATTACCCCGGAACCGTGGTGGTGCGGGTGACAGAGGCCCGGCCTGCCTGGGCCATGCAGACCTCCTCCGGCTGGCTGACCCTCTCGGGCGGCCTGAAGATCCTGGAAAAGGATTCTGCCCAGCCTGCCGGTCTGCCCACCCTGTACGGCGGCGAACCGGTCTCTGCCGAGCCCGGCGAACAGCTGACCTTTGCGGCGGAGCCCAAGGCCGACAGCACCCCGGAAAGCGCCGCCGACAGCAGCGCCTCCGGCACTGTTGAGGAGGAGGCGGACCAGCGGCTGGAAAGCCTGAACACCCTGCTGGCTGCGCTGGATGCCGCAGGCATGAGCGCCGACGTGACCCGCATCGAGTTTGCGGATGTGGACGAGATGGCCTTCCTCTATCAGGACCGCATCAGCGTCTGGCTGGGCACCTTGAACGAGCTGGAATATAAGCTCAAGCTGGCAAAGCACGTCCTGCTGAATGAGGACGGCAAGGGCTGTGCCGCGACCGACACCGGAAAGCTGGACTTCACCCATATCAGCATGTCCAGCACCCGCAAGTTCACCTTTGCACAGGGTGAGCCGGAGCTGCCCTCCGGCTACATCGTGCCTGAACCGGTGGAGGAAACACCCGCCGAAGAGGGTGTGACCGGTGAAACGGCAGAAAGCACGGCCACAGACGGCACCGCCCCGGCAGAGGGCGATGCCGCCGCAGATGCTGCTGCCGAAACACCAACGGATGCCGCCGCGGCCCCGGCAGGACCCGAAGCCGGACAGACTGTACAGCCGCCCCCCGCCGAGGGAACGACCCCGGCAGCGGGCGATGCAGACCCAACCCAAACGACCCAATAAGGAGCGTGTAATGTTATGAAGCTGGAACAATTACTGGAAGGCGTGCCCTTTACCCTGGTGCAGGGCAGCCTGGATACCGAAGTGCAGGACATCATCTACGACAGCCGGAAGGCAGCCCCGGGCCTTGCCTTTGTCTGCATCGTGGGCACCCAGCGTGACAGCCACGAGTTTGCCGCGGACTGCGCTGCCAAGGGCGTGAGCGTGCTGGTCATCCAGCACGACATCGACCTTTCTGCCATGCCCGGTGTGACCGTGGTCAAGGTGGAGAGCAGCCGCTATGCCATGGCGCTGATGAGCGGCAACCTCTTTGGCAACCCCTCCCGCCAGATGACCATGATCGGCGTGACCGGTACCAAGGGCAAGACCACCACCACCCACATGATCAAGAGCGTGCTGGAAGCTGCCGGGAAAAAGGTCGGCATGATCGGCACCAACGGCATCTATTTTATGGGCCGTCATCAGGAGACCGCCAACACCACCCCTGAGAGCTACGAGCTGCAAAAGACCTTCCGCCAGTTTCTGGACGCAGGCTGCGATGTGGCCCTGATGGAGGTGTCCAGCCAGGGCCTGATGATGGACCGTGTGGCGGGGGTGCACTATGATATCGGTGTGTTCACCAACCTTTCCCCCGACCACATCGGTCCCGGTGAGCACAAGACCTTTGAGGAGTACCGCAGCTGGAAGGGGCAGCTCTTCCGGCGGTGTGATGTGGGCGTGGTGAACATCGATGACGAGAACACCGAAGCCCTGCTGGAAGGCCACACCTGCAGACTGGTGACCTACGGCCGTAGTGAAACGGCCGACTACCGCGCCGAGGGCTGTGAGCTGCTGCGCACCCACGATTTTCTGGGCGTGGCGTTCCACGTCTCCGGCAGGGACAATATGGATGTCAGGGTGAACATGCCCGGCGAGTTCAGCGTCTACAACGCGCTGGCTGCCCTGGCTGTGGGCAAGGTGCTGGGCCTGCCCGATGCCGCCATCCATGAGGGTCTGGGCAAGTGCGTGGTCAAGGGCCGCGTGGAGCTGGTGCCCATCAGCAAAAAGTTCACCATCCTGCTGGATTACGCCCACAACGAGGTCTCCACCGAGAGCCTGCTTACCACCCTGCGGGCCTATCACCCCCACCGGCTGGTGGTGGTGTTCGGCTGCGGCGGCAACCGCTCCAAGCTGCGCCGCTACGGCATGGGCGAGACCTGTGCCAAAATGGCGGATTTCTCCATCCTGACCGAGGACAACAACCGCTTTGAGAAGATCGAGGACATCCTCGCTGATATCCGGGTGGGCATGAACAAGGGCAACCCCGATGCCAAGTTTGTGGAGATCCCCGACCGTCTGGACGCGCTCCACTACGCCGTGGATCACGCCCAGGAGGGCGACCTGATCGCCGTCATCGGCAAGGGCCACGAGACCTACCGCGACCGTGAGGGCGTGAAAACCCCCTTCCTGGAACGGGAGCTGCTGGAAGAATACGCCCAGCAGATCGGGTTGGAATAAACAAGAAAAACGCGCTGTGTCGTTGGACACGGCGCGTTTTTCTTTGCTGCTGCTCTGGCACGGCAGCGCTTATGCGCCCCACACCAGCCAGAGATACACATAGCCTGTCAAGACGGCTGCCAGCGTGAACGGGATGCCGATGCGCAGAAAATCACGGGTGCGCACCTGCTCACCCTGCTTGCGCAGGATGCCGATGGCTGCAATGTTGGCCGAAGCGCCAATGGGGGTCAGGTTGCCGCCCAGAGTTGCGCCCGTGAGCAGGCCGAAATAAAACAGCTCGGGTGGGAAGCCTGCACCGCCGTTCATCAGCCCGGCAATGCCCTGCACTACCGGCAGCATGGTGGCCACATAGGGGATGTTGTCGATGAAGGCAGAAAGGCCCACCGAGACGAATACCAGCAGGGTATAGAGCCGGAAGGGATCATCACCGGAGAGGGTGTAGAACAGCTGGGCGGCGGCATCGATGACCCCGGCCTTGCGGATGCCCTCGATCAGGATGAACAGCCCGAGCAACAGCAGCAGGGTGTCACAGTCCAGCTCCCGGGCCGCCAGCCGGAACGGCGCGAACGAGCGGCGGCGCAGGCAGGCACGCAGGATGCCGAACAGGCAGACCCCTGCACAGATCAGACCGCTGCGCAGGCCATAGAGCGCCAGCGGCAGCCCGCCCGCAGGCTGGGGCAGGAAGGAGGCCGTGATGAGCAGGCCCACCGTCAGCAGCATCAGGGCGGAGGGAACCGTGTCGGTGACCTCGGTCTCCACCGTGGCCGAGATGGGCTGGGTCTCGTGCCGGAAAGTGAACAGCAGCACGCCCAGAGAGGCCAGCGCCCCCAGCTCCACCCCGAAGAAGATGCCGGGCCTGCCCTCCATCCAGAAGAAATTGAAGAAGTTCATCCCCGCAAAGCCGCCCAGCAGGATGCTGGTGGTGTCGCCTACAAGGGTGGCGGCTCCCTGCAGGTTGGAGGAGACCGCAATGGAGATGAGGACGGGCACGGGGGAGATCTTGAGCTTGCGGGCAATGGCAAGGCCCACCGGGGCCACCATGAGCACTGTGGCAACATTGTCCACAAAGGCGCTGATGACCCCGGCAAAAAGGGCCAGCATACACACGGCCCATTTTACATTGGGCACCCGCACGATGAGCAGCTCGGCCAGCCGGGCGGGCATCCTGCTCTCAATAAAGAGGGAGACCGTGCCCATGGTGCCCGCCATCATCAGCAGGACATTGAAATCCACGGCCCGGGCGGCATCCATCAGGGTAAAGTCCCATAGGCCCGCCGCGCCCAGAGCCAGAAACAGAGCGGCCCCGCCCAGCGCGGCAAAAGGCCGGTACTGCGGCAGGACCAGCATCAGAAGATAGGTCAGCAGAAAAATGATCAGTGCAGGAAGCATACGCAGTCCTCAGCTTTCGGGCCTGGCATCGGTGTCCTCGTCGATCATCCGGTATCCCACGCCCAGTTCGTTCAGAATATAGGTGTTGCGCCCGGGCACGCTGCCCAGCTTTTTGCGGATGTTTGCCATGTTGACCTGCAGCTTTTTGGTGCTGCCGCAGTCGGTATCGCCCCAGATGGCCCGCACGATGGCGGCATAGGTCATCACCCGGCCTGCATGTTCCGAGAGGAAGGCCACGATGTTGTATTCGGTCTGGGTCAGCTTGATCTCGGCACCGTCCACAAAGACCTTGCGGCGCTCATAGTTGATCTCAAGCCCCTGTGCCCGGAACACGCCGCCGGGCATCCCGCCCAGCGCGCCGAAGCGGTTGGTGCGCAGGGCGGCGCGCACCCGGGCCAGCAGCTCGCCGGTGCCAAAGGGTTTGGTGATGTAATCGTTGGCTCCCAGATCCAGCGCCTCGATCTTGTCCTGCTCGGTGGTGCGGGCCGAGAGCACGACGATGGGGGTCAGGAACTTCTGCCGCACAAAACGGATGAGCTCCAGTCCGTCCCGGTCAGGCAGGCCCAGATCCAGGATGATAAGGTCCGGATTGTGGGAGGTGAACAGGGTCTGGCCCATGGCGCAGGTGTTGGCAACAAGGGCCTGATAGCCGTTGGTCTCCAGCAGCGTCTCAATAAAGCTGCAGATGTTGGCCTCGTCTTCCACGACCAGAACCTTGAATTTGTTATTGCTCATCTTCATTTTCCTCCGTCTCGATCGATTCGGTCTCCAGCCAGAAGCGGATGCTGGTGCCCTCGCCCACCTTGCTCTCGGCCTGGATCTCGCCGCCGTGTGCCTTG
>ENA-OQHF01001403-OQHF01001403.1-human-gut-metagenome-genome-assembly--contig:-NODE-1403-length-13359-cov-3.495541_pt1 | contig 13359 bp, 7 predicted proteins | sample MGYA00242559_ERZ504709 | MGnify/ENA primary metagenome ERZ504709 (study PRJEB26092, sample SAMD00036203) | human gut metagenome | host: Homo sapiens | study: EMG produced TPA metagenomics assembly of... | reverse complement strand
CCTTCCAGTTCTTCTGCACGTTTATATAGCTTCACCAGATCTACGTAAAAACGGTTCAGCATGAATTGTCCTACAATGATGAGTTCTATAAACCACACTGTAAGCATGACATACAATCCTTTATCTTTCAGCATAAAAGGATGAGGTGACTCTATGAGCAGTTTGGTAGAAACCAGCAACAGGTAATTGGATATGAAGAGAATGATTGCAGCAGTTATTAATCCGATAGACAGCATGCGATGATTCTTTAAGAAAAACTGATAATACATCATCAGTTTCTCGTTTATGTATTTTACGCTGAGTCCAACCCCGTTAAATAATACAACTACGGCAGAAAAAGCCTGAAAAGTCATCAGCCGGTCTTGATATTGGGAAGGAATATCTGCATAATATACCAATAGAAAATAAGAGAAGCATCCTATTCCGGAGAATAAAAGTACATCCCACAAATACCGCTTTATGTCTTTCAGTCTGTTTTTCATTTCTATCATTCTATTATTGTATGTCTATTTTCCCTGTGGCTCTGTCCAGCCCGCTTTTAGCTATCTGAGCGTTTAGCTTCGACTGAATATAATTGATTTTGGCATCCTGATGATATAATTGTGCATTGATAACTTCAAGGATGGAAATATTACCTTCTTTATATTTGTCCATTGCCATCTTTTCGCTGTCGGCTGCTTTCGACAGGGAACTTTCTGTGAGTCTAACTTTTTCTATAGCTTGCGAGTAGGTATAAAAGGCGGTTTCTATTTCCAGACGAATATTGTCGGCCACCTTATGATGATTCTCGATTGCCATGTTTACACTATATTTCCCTGATTTTTTGGTATGTCTGCGTTTACCCCATTCGAATATAGGTACGCTTAACTTGGCATATACAGCGTAATTAGGATCCAGATCCGATTTGAAATCATATCCCGGTGATGAATAACTTCCATCTATACCAACCGACAGTTTAGGCAAATATTGTGCATTAGCGATTTTCGAAGCTGATCTTTGAATGTCGACTTTATTGGTTGCTATTCGCAGTTCCGGTCTTGATGCCATAGCTGTTTCTACCGTTCCCGGAAAGTGCTGAACTTCTGTCAGTGGTACAACGACGGAGTCTGTTTCCAGCTCTTGGTTGAATGGAATGCCGGAGAAAGAGTTCATAGATAAACGTGCTACTTCTGCGTCATTGCGCGACTGTATCAGCCGGTATTCAGCATCATTCAGTTTAACTTCTGCCATAAGTAAATCGTTACGGTCGGAATATTCTTCTTCTACGCGGTCTTTTACTACCTCAACCAACGTTGCGACCGATTCTTTAAACTCTTTGGTCACTGTCACCATTTCCTGACGTGCGACTTTGTTCCAATAATATACATCAGCATCATATATGATATTGTTTGTCACACGCATCTGCTCATAACGTGACGATTCATTTTCTTTTTTTGCCTTGTCATATCCAGCCTGTAGAGCTCCTCCTGAATAGATAGGCTGGGCTAATGTGAGCGATGCCCCATATTTCGCATTTCGTCCCTGAAAACTAACAGGTTCATTAAGCGAAGGGATAGCTACAGAGAGTTCTGCCGGATTACCGGTATAGTTGAAGTTGGCATTACCAGACAGCGAAGGCAGGAAATCAGCTTTTGCCGATTTCTCTTTTTCCTGTTGTATGGAAGCTGCATATCCTGCTGCCTTTATGTCTTGGTTATATGCTTTCACCTTGGTGCGATATTCTTGCAAAAGTTTGTTGTGTTGTGCCTGAGCTTGTGCAGAAACACACATCAGGCACAATATAATCCATTTATTCATCCTCTTGTAATTTGTAAAGTTAAGAAAAAGTTCCACATAAATTTCGAGAAAACGCAATAGACACTATATTTTGTAAAAAATAGCATATAGAGCCGGAGTCACAAATAATGTAAGTAGTGTGGCAAACGACAAGCCGAATACGATTGTTGCTGCCATGCCACCAAATACGACATCGAATAAAAGTGGGATACTTCCGAAAACAGTTGTCAGTGCAGCCATCAGTACAGGACGTACTCTGGAAACTGTAGCTTCGATGACTGCCGTATATGGCGCGATACCTGCTCTTCGCTGTACGTTTACTTCATCCAGCAATACAATAACATTCTTTATAATCATGCCTAATAATCCGAGCCATCCGGCTATACAGAAGAAACCAAACTGGAATTCTGTGAGCAATAATCCGAATACCATACCGATGAGTGACAACGGTAGAATAAGGAAAATGATAAGTGGCTGCCGGAAATTTCCGAAAAGCATGACGAGAATGATTATCAGCATGATAATGGCCAAAGGAAAATATTTGGTCAATGCTGCCATGGCTTCTTTCTGATCTTTATATTGTGAATCCCAGAAAAAACTATAGCCTTCGGGCAGTTTGATGTTTTCTATTTCTTCCCGTATCTCTGCATGTACTTCTTTCATGGTATGTCCACGTTTCACGTCACATTGGGCAGCCATAGAAAGCTGTCGGTTGTATGTACGCACAAGCGGATATTCCCATGCGATGTTGATGCCATCGGTTACTTGTCCTAACGGAGCAGAGTTAGATCCATTCCATATCTGCAGGTCTTCCAGTTTTTCTGTATCCCATGATGCCTCTTCTTTTGTGCGGAGTAGTACGGGAACCTTTTTGTCATTATCGCGGTAAATACCTATGGCCGTTCCGTGCTAACCGATTTGACAGCATTCATCATATCACTCCGTCCGATATTCAGTCTTCCGGCTTTTACCGGATCGTAGCCCGCTTTTATCATCATAGCCATATTTCCCCACTCGTTGCGTGCATTCAGCACTTTCGGATTCTTACGCATGATACCGATAGCAATGTTTGTCAGAGAATCCAATACAGCCGGATCATCTCCACAGAACCGGGCTTCGATTAAAGTCTGAGGTATGCTGTTGATTTCGAAACTGTTGACTCGTATAAGTGCATCCTGAAATTTTTCAGGAAGCTTGTGGTATAAAATTTCCTGTAATTCGCGTGACTTTTCAGGAGTTTCTGCCTCTATCAGACATTGAGCATAATTAGGTTGCGGACCATAAGCAGCATTTGCCAGATAATATCTTGGAGGAGTTTGCCCGATATAAGTCGAAACCTTCTTTACTCCATCGAATGTTTGCAGGTATTCCGTCAGTTGTGCAGCCTGTTTTTCACTTTCTTCGATACGTGTACCTTCGGTCAACCACATGTCTACGGAAAAGTATTGCTTGTTTAATAGTGGCATAAATTGCTGAGGAATATATCTGAATCCCCATCCGGCCACAGCCAGCAGTACAACCATGCATCCTACCACTGTATATCGTTTCCGTATCGTGAAACTTAGTGCTTTACGGAAAAAGTCGTATATACGTCCGGTAAATAGTTCGTTTTTCAGTTCTTCCGGTCGTGGACGTCTTACAAACTCTTGAACGAAAAATACATTTTGTGTGATGGCAAGTACCCAGCTGAGCAGCAAAGACACCGCTATTACAATAAACAGCGATGAAAGAATCTCGCCTGTGATATGTGGAGAAAGATATACCGGCAAAAAGGTAAGTACTGCTATCAGTGTAGCTCCGAGAAGAGGCATGGCAGTACTTGATACGGCGTTCAGTATGGCAACACGCTTTCTCATTCCACGTTGCATATTAACTAAAGCTGCATCATATACCACAATGGCATTGTCTACCAGCATACCTATTGCAATGATGATGGCTGCAAGCGACATACGTTGCAGGGCAATTCCAGTAGCCTGCATGTAGATCAGCGTTCCGAAAATGGAAAAAATCAGTCCACTACCTATCAGAAATCCGTTTTTGAATCCGATGAAGAACAATAGTACAGCTACTACAGTCAGTACAGAAACAATGAGATTCATTACAAATCCATCGTTAGCTACAGCCGATTCATATCCCTGATCATAAATAATGTCCAGTTCATATCCCTCCGGCATATCAGCTTTCAGTTTATCTATTTGCTGGGATACAAGCTCTGCCATCTCTACTACATTCCCGTCGGATACTGTTGAAATTGCGATACCTACAGCTGGAATATTTCCGATTCTCATCAGGTTTCTTGCCGGACGCGAATAGCTTTCTCTGATTTCTGCAATTTCTCCCAGCCGGAAATATTCACCTTTACGCGAAACAACAGTCAGATTCTCTATTTCTTCCAGACTTGTAAAACTTCCATCGGCTTCAATTCGAAGACGGTTTGTGGATGTTTCTATTGCACCTGCATCGACTACCTTGTTTTGTCTTTCAAAGGCTGAAGCTATGTCGGCCATCATTACTCCACTTTGAGAAAGTAGTGAAGGGTTGACCGTTACTTCGATTGTCCGGTTCTGAATACCGAACAGTTCGACTTTGGCCACGTCTTTTACATCCAACAGTTCATTTTTTATTTCTTTGGCACAGTCTTCCAGTTCGCGATAAGTATGTGTTTCACTGCTTAAGCCGTAGAATACTCCCAAGACATCACCAAAATCATCATTTACAACCGATGGACCTGCACCCGCGGGTAACTTGTTTTGTACATCGTTTACTTTCCGGCGAAGTTTGTCCCAAAGCTGTTGCATATCTTTGGCGCGTATTTCTTTTTTCACATAAACGGTAATTTTAGAAAGCCCTGCCCGGTTTTCCGTCTTCAGATAATATAGTTCACCCAGCGACTGAATCGATTCTTCCAGTACATCGGTTACTTGTTGTTGTACTTCCATTGGAGAAGCTCCCGGATAAGAAGTTGTTACGAGTGCTTGTTTGATTGTGAATGGTGCATCTTCAAGCTTTCCCATATTGTTATATGCGAATATGCCTCCACTCAAAATCAGTATCAGTATCAGCCAGCTTAAGGCTTTGTTCGTCAGGAAAAATTTTACTAATCCTTTCATCAGTATTTCGTTTTAGTCTTGAATGGTTATTTCTTCATTTTCCGAAAGATAAGTCAGTCGTGTTGCGGCAATTCTTTCACCGGCAGAAAGTCCTGACAGAATTTCTATTTTGTCATTCTTTCTTAGCTTGCCTGTTTTTACAGACCTTTTTACAACCCGGTTCTGTTCGTTCACGAGCCAAACGAAAGAACCCGTTTCGTCAGTATGACAAACAGCTGTTTGGGGGATGACCACGCTCTGGTATGAATATGAAGATGAACTAAAGCTAGGGATTAAAAGAGAGCCTGCCATACCACCCAATAAGCTGTTGTCTGCATTGTTGATTATTGCTGTAAATAAATAAGATATGTTGTTGTCGCTTGCGCTTTGTGTGATATAAGTCTTTTCCGGTATAAATGTTTTTCCTGTATAGCATTGAATGTGATAGAGCAGGGGTAGGGCAGACAAGCTTTCGGGCATTTACTGCCATATCTTCCGGAATATAGGCTTCAACCTTGATTTTGGAAAGGTCGATAAATGTTACTACCGGAACAGAAGCCTTGATGTCCTGATAACGCTCTATGTTAACCTTTTGGATATATCCATCGAAAGGTGCATACAGTTTGGTATCTTTTAATTCATTGACGGATGTTGTATAGTCTGCTTTGGCTTTTTCGTAGTCAGCCTTGGCTTTTTCGTAACTTGTTCCTGATATACTTCCTTTTTCATATAGATTTGAAATACGTTTGTAGTCAGCCTCCGTTTGTTTATAGATAGCTTCTGCACGTTGTTTGCGAATCAGAAAGTCACGGTCGTCGATAGCGGCAATTAGCTCTCCTTTACGGAAGAACTGTCCGCTTTGTGTATCGAAAGTATATACCGGACCACCTACTCTGAAAGAGAGTTCTGTAGTCCGGTAAGGTTGTGAAATGAATGAATAGCTGCGCTCGGAAGATGTATCCGACTGTTCGGCATGGATAACTTTTACATTAGGAGCTTGCTGCTCCTTGTTTGAATTGTTGTCGCACGATATGAAACACCCTATACATGCGAGAAATAAAAGTGCTTTTTTCATCTTAATGTTCTTCTGAATGATTATTTAGTAATGCAAAAGTAAGTCAACGTAAATAAGGCTTCAATACTGTTGTTTCTGAACCGTAGATAGAAGATACTGAACCGTAGAAAAGCAAAACTGAATACTTTTGGGCAGTTTCACCTTATATAATATATGAAGGGCTTTATATAGAAGCATTTAGATCTTTACAGAGATTTATCTCGATGTTTTTTATTTTTGTACAAAAAATAGAGGATATTCAGGAGCTTGTTTTTGTGTGTCTGCAAGGCTTTTATGGGATGCCGGTAATTATGATTTCGCCATTTTAATCTGTTGATGATAAGGTGTTTACTTGCGGCTGCGAAACCGTATGTTGCGATAGGTGATGAGAAGTTGACAACAAAGTTGCAGAAGAAGCGGTGTCTGGATTCTTGTTTGCAATCATATATTTCCCAGTCGTAACGTAAATTCCTTACAGAAATCATCGGCTGTACAATAAATCTCTGTAACTTTAGACTCTGAGGGAAAAGTGGTAATTTAGCACTATAAATTTTATATCCTAATTGCCGTGTCTTTCTTTTCCGGTAGGTTCTACATGCTCTTATATTCACGTTAAATGATAACCGATAAACTATGAAACAAGTATATAGATCAAAAATAGATATCTGGTTGCTGATATTGATTCTGGCAGCTTGGGGCATACCGTTGACATTTATAGTTTGGAACGAGTTTTCAGCAGTGAAATTCAGTGTTGTTTTGTTTATGCTTGTGCTTACATTGGCACTTCTCTTCAGTATAAAATACACGATAGAAGGAAAGACTTTGCGTGTTGATTATTCCTTTTTTTATAGCGAGCGCATTAATATTGACGAGATAACAGAGATTGTCAATACCCATACGTTTCTATCAGCTCCAGCAGCATCCTTAGACAGAATCGAGATAACGTATGGTAAGAATTGTGTTGTACTGTCTCCGAAAGATAAGCAGAAGTTTGTGAAGCAACTTTGCGATATATCTGCAAATCATATTCGTGTGAACATATAAACAGTTTTATTGGGGCTATAGAAATAAAATAAGAGTGAATCAGTTCAGGACATTTTCGAGAAAGAAATGCCCTGAACTGATTTATTGTTATTCGGTTTTGATACTGTTTACCGGATTTTCATTGGCATTTTTCCAACTCTGTACAGTAATAGTAGTCATAGTTATGAGTGTAACCAGCAGGAATGACAAAATGAATATCCACGGGGTAACAGGCGTTTTCTCTGCAAATCCTTGCAGCCAGTGCTGTCCGATCCACCATCCGAATGGTGCTGCCACGATGAAGCATCCGGTAAGTATAAGTATATATCTTCGGTTGAACATGTACAGAATCTGTCTGGTTGAGCTTCCCATAATCTTTCTGATTCCGATTTCCTTTCTTCTGTATTCGCTCTCGAACATGGTGAGTCCGAACACTCCTGTCAGGCTGATGGCAATTGCAATGAGTGAGAAAAGCAGGATCTGCTTGGTGAAACGCAGTTCGTTCCGGTAGTTGGCATCGAGTACTTCATCCATGAACCGGAAATTGAAGTCGTGTCCGGGGGTAAACTTTTCCATTGTTTTCTGGAGCGATTGGATAATAGCAATTTTATTTACTCCTGCCGATACACGAACATTGATGGTTTGCTGCCATTTCCACCATCGGTCTTTATAATCACTTCCTGCAACAAAAAAGGCGAGAGGCTGTGAATAATCATTGTTTCGGAAACTACTATATCGTATATTTTTACAAATACCTATAACGGGATAACCTCCTGCTTTTTCATTTATTTTTATTATAGGATATTTATTTCTTGCAGCTTCATTGAATATGTACACATCTCCATCATCAGGTCTAAAATTACGGCCTTCTATAATTGGAATTTCCATTAATTGCAAAAAATCATAATCTACGGGCAAGCAGTCGAATTGGATGCGTTGTTCGTTTGTTCCACGCTCCCAGTTCATGTATCTGTCTGATGAATTTAATGCAAAATATGAGATGGAAACTCCTTTTACTCCAGATATATTATTTAGCTCATTTTTTACAGAGGCTGTTTGTGCAGCTGCTTCTTTACTCATGCAACCTACAATTATATTATCTTTGTTATATCCATATTCAGAGCTATAGATATAATGTCCTTGTGAATACATAATTGCTACAGCTATGATTAATACAAAAGATGTAAAAAATTGTAAACAGATAAGTGAGGATCGTAATGTCTTACCTTTGGGTGAAAGTCCCAAAGAACCTTTTATTACAAGAACTGGTGTAAATGATGTAACATAATAGGAGGGATATATTCCTGCTAATGCTCCCATAAACAAGCTTAATATGAAAGTCACCAAAAGGAGAAAAGGATGATGGAATAAATTCAAATCAGCTGTAACAAGTTCTTGTATTTCTGTATCTTTTACAATAAAAAGAATTATAAGGGCAAAAATATAGGAGATTGTGCTGATGAGAACAGATTCTATTATTAGATATTGTCGTAATGAGTCAGCTGTTGCTCCTAGTATTTTTTGTGTATTAATACTTTTGATGCGCATTGGCGCTTCTGCTAACGAAAAATTCATGAAATTGATACTAGCTATTATTACTATTAATAGAGAAATAGATAGTAGCAGGTATATGGTACTACGATTAGCATTATTTTTATTGATGACAGAAAAATGTGTTTCTGTCAATGGAGTAAGTCGGATAGGATTAGTCTTATCAAATAAGTTTTTAATATTATTATCAACCTTCTGTAACTTTTGAGTACTTAGCTCTTCTATTTCCTTTACGTTGTTAGGGTGATCTAAACGAAGATAGCAATAATAATTCCAGTTTCCCCATTTGTTTTGATTTTCTTTTTGAGGTAATTGTGTAAATATATTATTTTCAAATTCAGAGTTTTTAGGGAAGTCTTTATATACTCCCCCAATTGTATAAGTTGTATTTTCTGTTGTAACTGATTTCCCAATAACATCTATTTGCCCATAAAAGCGTATTGCCATTGATTCTGGAATAAGTACCATATTAGGAAAATTAAGGTTACTAGTGGAACCACATAGCATTTGTGGTTGGAAAGTTTCTAAGAAGTTACCAAATCCTTTTTGTACTTTTTCATTGAATATATGTCCATTGATATTAAAATCTTGATTAGAGACAGTATAAGTAATGATTGAAGAAGAAAGAATATGTGGAGAGCTAGAAGATATTAACTCTAATATTGGGCGAGGAGCAATTTCTGTCCATTCGTTATCTGAATATACTTCTACTCGGAAAATCTTTTTATAATCCTTATATCCTTTATTAAAATTATAGTCATAATCTATTTGCGTCATGATGACGAAAAAAGAGGAAAAAGCAATACTTAGTCCTGCAATATTCAGGACACTTGCAGCAAAAAAGCGCCTGAATGTATATGAAAAGTTACGAATAAGTGTTTTCATCAGATTTATTGTTATTCGGTTTTGATACTGTTTACCGGATTCTCTCGTACAGCTTTCCGGCTGATAAGGTATACTGATCCCAGTGAGATGAGGGTGATGACGGCAAATGCTGTTGGTGGCACCCACCAGGGGAAGTCACTATCGTATGATACAATCTTGTCGATGGTGTGTATGCCGAAAGCCATAAGTGGTATGGCTATTATCAGGCTGATGAGCAAAGATGAGAATGAAAATTTCATCAGTTGCAGCATTTCATTGCGGCTACTGGAACCGAAGGTTTTACGAATGGCAATATCACGTTTACGCTGGGCAATGAAATAGATACTCATGGCAGTCAGTCCCAGTAGTGAAATAATCAGTGCGGCACACGTGAAAATACTAATCAGTTTATTCATGCTGATGATATCGCTGTACTGATTGACAATCTGGTCTTTATACCAGCTCGAACTGAATGGTGCATTTTCTGTCAGTGTACTGTACAAATCAGTGATTTGTTTGCTGTAAGTTGCCAGATCGCCGTCTTGTACTTCTACCAAAATACTCCACGGATAAATTTTGTCGGCTGGGAGTATCTGGAGCCGTAAAGGATGTTGTTCACTCATGACTGAGCGTATATGAAAATCTCTGAATAATCCGGCAATGGAGAAACTACGACCTCGCTCATCATTTACATAGTCGGTAACACCTCCGAGGTCTTTGGATGCCGATTCGCTGATAAACCAGTTATTCTTGTCGAATGGCATTTTGCGGTCTTCGTAAATCTGTATCTGATACATGTCGATAAAGGCTGAGTCTACTTTAAATGTCTGAAAACTCATGTTCTTAGGAGCTCCTTTAACCGTAACAACCATTGTATTATTATTCCCTCCGTCTATAGGAGTTCCTTGGGCGAAACTTATCCGTTTCACAAAAGGTAGTTTTTGTACTTCATTGCGGAAAGTAAGCAGAGTTTCCTGATCTGCCGCCGGCGTAAGGCAGAGAATATTTCCGTAGCTATATCCCAGCGGTTCGTTCAATATGCTGTGAATCTGTACGCTCAGGTAGAAGGCACAGCTCAGCATGGCAATAGTCAGTCCATCTTGTACGATGTTCAGCACGCGTAAATATACAGCTTTGGTTTTCCGGCGGAAATGTCCTTTTACAACGTCCAGTGGATTATAATTAGACAAGATGGTAGCAGGTACAAAGCCGGAGATGAATGACAGTAAGACGATAAGCAGCAGGTAGGACAGACAGGTCATGAAAGACAAATCGCCTGTCAGGTCGAGCTTTACACCCAGTAGATCCATGGCAATAGGCTCGGCGGCTTTTGCAAGCAGAAATCCGAGTATGAAAGCGATAACAGTCATAATAGACGATTCGCCTATCATACGCCAGAATATGTCGGAGCGGGAAGAACCGAGCAACTTGCGGGTTGCCATTTCCTTGGCGCGATAGGTAGTTTGTGCAATACTCATGTTGACGTAGTTGAATATTGCCATGAATAAGATGATGATACCGGTGACAAGGAAAAGTACGACCATACGGAAGCTGTACTGGTTGATTTCTGTTGATCCGGAAGGTGTTTCTGTGTGGAAGTAAAACTGATTGTATGGCACGAACTGTACTTTCTTGAATATACCCCGGTTATAGATCCACCAGCAATCTTTCAGATAAGAGAGAGCGTCTTTGGCCTTTGTGTTCAGATCGCTTCCTTTTACGGTACGGAAGAATACAAGTGCGCTGGTGGCATTGCCCATCTCGCCATCTGTCAGGCTGATTGTCGGGTTTAGCTCGTTGATGTTTTCGTAAGGGATAATGGCTTCTGTAGACTCTTTGATCAAAGAGTTTTCGATGTCTTCCATAATACCGGTTACAGTGAACTTTTGGTTGCCGCTTCCTTTTGAATCCGGTGTATTCAGTTCCAGTACTTTTCCTAAAGCAGCCTCGTTACCGAACAGACGGTTGGCGCATGAACGGCTGAGAACGATGCTATGGTCATCTACCAGTACTTGTGCCGGATTTCCTTCTGCCAGTTTATAGCCGAAGAACTGAAAAAAGTTCTTTCGGGCGACGAGTGTACGAATTTGGGTAGGGTTTTCGTTGATGCTGGTCTGTATTCCGAAATTTCCGGTATAAGCGCACCACTCCTCTATTTCAGGGTAACGGCTTTGCAGTTTTTCTCCTAGCAGATAATGTCCGGCAGCTGTATTTTCGCTTGCAAATACACTGATACGGTCGGTATCTTTCAAGTTCTTGTCTACCGATAGTTGGCGGGTTACCATGTCGGCTATCAGCAGAACAAACATCAGTGAGATACTTAGTCCTGCAACATTGACAACCGTAAATAACTTGTTACGGTGTAGAAAAGTGAGGTAAGTTTTGAGTCCTTTCATATTATTAATCTGTTTTTATTCGGTTTTGATGCTGTTTGCCGGATTCTCATTGGCATTTTTCCAGCTTTGTACAGTAATGGTAATCATGGTAATGAGTGTAACCAGCAGGAATGACAAAATGAATATCCACGGGGTGACGGGTGTTTTTTCTGCAAATCCTTGCAGCCAGTGCTGCCCGATCCACCATCCGAACGGTGCTGCCACGATGAAGCATCCGGCGAGTATAAGTATATATCTTCGGTTGAACATGTACAGAATCTGTGTGGTCGAGCTTCCCATGATTTTTCTGATTCCGATTTCCTTTTTTCGATACTCGCTTTCGAACATGGTGAGTCCGAACACTCCCGTCAGGCTGATGGCAATGGCAATGAGTGAGAAGAGCAGGATCTGCTTGGTGAAACGCAGTTCGTTCCGGTAGTTGGCATCGAGCACTTCATCCATGAACCGGAAATTGAAGTCGTGTCCGGGGGTAAACTTTTCCATTGTTTTCTGGAGTGAGCGGATAACCTCAACTTTATCTACACCTGCCGAAATACGGACATTGACGAAATTTCGCCACTCCCATTCCCATTGGGCGAACTTCTTGCCGGGGATAAGAAAAGCCATTGTCTGATTGGTGTCATCATTGCGGAAGCTGCTGTATTTGATGTTCTCGCAAAAACCTATAACTAAATTGTCGTCCGGAGCGGGCTGGTCGACTTTTAGCCACGGGTATTTCTTACGTGTAAATTCATTGAAGATATAGACATCTTCATCACCCGGCTTGAAGCTTCTCCCTTCGACGATATGAATCCCCATAACTTCCAGATAGTGGCAGTCTACCGGAAAAGCATCGAACTGGATATATTTGTCACCATTAGAACGTCCCCAATGCATGTAATTGTCGGCGGAACTCAAGATAAACTCCGATACGGCCACTCCTTTAACTCCTGGTATCTGAGAGAGTTCTCCCACTACTGCATCCGTTTGTGATTGGGTTTCTTTAGTCATGTTCCCTACAATAATCGCGTCCTTGTCATATCCATAGTCGGAAGTACGGATATATCTGCTTTGCAGGTACATGATTCCTACTCCGATAATCAGCATGTAGGCAACAAAGAACTGGATACATACCAGTGCGGTACGTAGAATGCGTCCTTGGGGAGAAAGACCGAAAGAGCCTTTCAAAGCCAGTGCTGGCGGAAAAGAGGTTACGTAATAAGACGGATAAAGTCCAGCCATCAGTCCCATAAGCAGACTCAAACCGAAAGTTGCAAGCAGCAGCATCGGATGCTCTGTTATTGTCAGCCGGGCATTTACCAGTTCCTGTAAGCCAAAATCTTTAAGTATCGCAACCCATATAAGTGCGAGAATAAAAGCTATAAGCTGATAAACATAGCTTCTGTTATCAGGGTGAGGCGAAGAGAACGTGTGGTTGCTCCCAGTACTTTCTGCGTATTGATACTCTTGATGCGCATCGGGGTTTCAGCCAACGAGAAATTCATGAAATTGATGGTGGCTATAATTACGATCAGGAAAGAAACGCATATCAGCAGATAAAGTGTTAGTGCGGCTGCTTGCGCTTTTATTCCCTACTGTAGAAAATGTGCGTCGACAAGTGGCGTGA
>ENA-OQHF01001402-OQHF01001402.1-human-gut-metagenome-genome-assembly--contig:-NODE-1402-length-13362-cov-1.793200_pt1 | contig 13362 bp, 17 predicted proteins | sample MGYA00242559_ERZ504709 | MGnify/ENA primary metagenome ERZ504709 (study PRJEB26092, sample SAMD00036203) | human gut metagenome | host: Homo sapiens | study: EMG produced TPA metagenomics assembly of... | reverse complement strand
GGCGAAGCCGCTGCTATAAAGTTCGCTCCGGAATTACCTTAATATTTACCAAGTTAATTCACTTGATAGTGTGCCGTAATGGGTCTACGGTTGGAAACCGTCAAGAGCGAGACAGTTGAACTCTATAAAATCAAACTGGGTAGGGTGCTCCTTGTGTACAGCTTAATTTGTTTGGGGGAGCAGAGCAAGCCGACAGTTGGCGCTATCGGCTCTTAAAGCTGACCCCTGTGTTATGTGTAAATCGTTTCCACGCGACCATTACACTCAGTGCTATACTCCGATATACGGAATGCCGTATAATGCAGAATGTACCGCTACTTGACGGTACTTCTATGCCCTCGGCTACCTCCTCAACCGGAAACCGTATATAGCAGAATAGGGAAAAAGCTAAAAGCCTTTTCCCGATATTCTTTATGGTGCAGATGAAGGGACTTGAACCCCCACGTCGGTGACACTAGATCCTAAGTCTAGCGCGTCTGCCAATTCCGCCACATCTGCAAACAACATAATATATTATAGCAGTGAAAAGCTGATTTGTCAATACTTTTTTATAAAAAAATCAAATTTTTTTATTCTTTCAACATATTATGTGTTTTATCAACGATAAAAGTCATAGCGGACGGCATAACATTTATGACGGTATGTTTAGGATTGCCGCCGTATTCGCCGTCAAGGGTCCATTTAATATTCTCATAACATTCAAATTCAAAATACGAAGATTTTGCAAACAAATATTCATCGCCGGAATTTTCGCCACGCATAAGATTAATAAGAATATTTTGAAATTCGATAAGATTAGTCGGACGTTTAAAAACGAGCATTTCAAACAATCCGTCATTCAAATCTACATTTTTAAGTTGTTTTGTTTTATGCAATCCCGCAACGGAGGTTGCGTTTAAAATCATACAAAGGAATATATCTCCTTCAAATTCGCCGTTATCGTATTTTATTTTAACGTGATAAGACGGAAGGGAAGAAAGTCGTTTCATACCCTCCAAAACATATGCGGTATGACCGAGAATGTTTTTTGCTTCCTGCGGTGTATCATAAGGAACATCGGTAAATGCACCGAATGCGGCAACATAGTTAAAAGTCGTACTGTTAAACTTACCTATATCGCATTTAAACGGAACGCCGTTTACGGCAATATCGGACGACTTCGCTATACTTTTCGGCAATTCAAGAGTAGAGGCAAAGTCATTTGTTGTGCCTGTTGGGATATATCCAAGACAAGGTCTTTTGTCGGCGTCAAATTCCATAAGTCCTTTTACTGCTTCATTTAAAGTGCCGTCGCCGCCTGATACAACGATTCTGTCAAATTTATCACCGTTATTTTTTATATAATTATATGCGTCCAAACGTTCTTGAGTCGGACGGACTGTAATATCATATTCGGCTTTGGCAAATTTATCGAGAATATCAAGAAGATGATTTTTTATTTGCCCTTTACCCGAATGTGGATTAAAAATAAAAAGCATTTTCTTTGTCATAGAAATCACCTCAAACTTTTAAGTATTTTATAGATAAATTATACCTTTCTAAAAGAAAATAGTCAAGAAAATACTTGCCATTAATGTAGTTTGCGTGTATAATATTACTATTATGCAACAAATAGGAGGGGAAATAATTGCATATAGTAAAGGAAAAGAGATTTTATATTAATCTGCTCACAATAACAATACCGATTGCACTGCAAAATCTTATCAGTTTTGCGACAAGTATGATGGATACGATTATGTTGGGACGAGCAGACGATACGGGTGTGTTTTTGTCAGCATCATCGCTTGCAAATCAGCCGTTTTTCATTTTATCGCTTGTATGTTTCGGCTTGGCGGGTGCATCAACGGTACTTAGTGCGCAATATTGGGGAAAACGTGATACTGCGTCAATACGGTCGATTTATTCTATTATATTAAAAGTTGCGTTTGTCATTTCAACACTTATGGCACTTGCGGTACTTATATTTCCGCAAGCCGTGATGGGGATATATTCAAACAATGATGAAATAATCGCGGCAGGAATATCATATCTGCGTATTATCGGTTTTGCATATATTTTGTTTGGTCTAAGCAATACGATGATATGCTGTATAAGAAGTATAGAGCTTGTGAAAATATCTGTTGTGGTAAATATTACATCGTTCTGTACAAACGTATTTTTGAATTGGGTGCTTATTTTCGGTAATCTCGGAGCACCGGCGCTGGGTATTCGCGGTGCGGCGATTGCAACGCTCACAGCAAGAATACTTGAATTTTTGATAGTAAGTATATACATTTTCTGCATTGACAAACGTCTTAATTTTAAACCTAAGCATTTGTTCTTGTTTGACAAGATATTTGCGCTTGACTTGTTTCAACACGGATTGCCTGTATTTATAAATGAAGTTATGTGGTCGCTCGGTGTATCGGCACAAGCGGCAATACTCGGACACATTAAATATTCAGCCGGTGACCCCGTTGCAGCCAATTCAATCGCGTCAATGGTGCAACAGCTTTCAACGGTTGTTATATTCGGTATCGCTAATGCAGCAGGAATTATAATAGGTAAATCTATCGGTTCGGGAAAAATCGAAAGGGCAAAGGTTGAAGCAAAAACATTAAAATATTTAAGCTATGTTATCGGCATTATTGCCTGCGGAGTTATATTGCTTTTGAAGAATTTTGTTATCAATTTCTACACAATTCCGCCCGAAACAAGGGCACTTGCAAATGAATTGATGGTAACGATTGCGTTCATAACTATATTTGTATCGGTTTCATCTGTTACGATTGTCGGAATACTTCGCGGCGGAGGAGATACGAGATTTTGTATGTTTGCGGAAATTATTACGCTTTGGTGTGTTGCAACACCGCTTGCGCTGATAGGTTCACTTTTAAGGTTGCCTGTACCGCTTGTACTGATTTTGATGAAAAGTGATGAGCCGTTAAAAGTTTGGTGTCGGTCATTCGTATAAATAAAAATAATGGATAAATCGCTTGCAAGAGATTTTAACAGGGAGGAAGTATAATGAGAATACTCGGAATAGATTACGGTGACGCAAGAGTGGGAATTGCGGTAAGTGATTTGCTCGGCTTTATGGCACAAGGCGTAAGAACGATAAAAACAGAGGTACCGAAAATTACTGACCGAATTAAGGAAATACTTGACGAATACAACCCGAAAAAGTAGTTATCGGTCTGCCGAAAATATGGACGGAAGTGAGGGGTTTCGTGTTGACGCAACGCACGAATTTGCCGACGTACTTAAAACAATATATGACGGCGAAATTGTATTTTGGGATGAAAGACTTTCGTCTGTCGGTGCGGACAAGGTTTCTGAATGAAACAAATACACAGCGGAAAAAAACGAAAAGATGTATTGGATACCGTTTGCGGACGTGCATAATACTTGACGGATAATTTAAGTTCGCAAAAAAATAAATAGATTGACATTTCAAGTGGTATATATTACAATATAAATAGTTAAAATAAATAACGGAAAGAGAAAGGAATTTTTTATAATGGAAAATAACATAATAATGCTTGAAGACGAACACGGTTGTATGATTGAATTTGAAACAATCGATGTATTTGAATTTGAAGGTGTAACATATTTCGCACTTCTTGAAGTTCTTCCTGAAGGTCAGGAAAATGATGAAGTTCTTATTATGCAGGTTGAGGGTGACGTTGAGTCAGAAGAGGCTGAGCTTGTAATGGTTGAGGACGAGGCAAGACTTGAGGCTGCATTTAATGAATTTTTAAGACGTGATGAGGAAATGGCAAACGAAGAATAATATCGGCAAAACCATAGAGGTAATGTCAAAATAATTCGTTTTGTAAGTTTTTTTGAAAAACTACAAATTTCCTATTGAAATTTTGTTCATTATGTGCTATTATAATAACAGAAAAACAAAATAGCTAATTACCCTGAGATTTCGCGTTTAAAAGTCTTTTTTTTACCAACACTTCTTAAAAGGGATATTATCTCCGTTTATGGCGTATACGCCTCCGTTCTTTCGGGAATGCCAGTGGACATATAAAGTAAACGGGATTTAGCCCACCTGCATGAGCAGGTAGAAACTCGACTTTAACTGACGGTTATTTTGGGTTTTTTATTGCCTGTTTTTTATTGACAATACAATATTGAAATGATATAATTAAATATGTATATTTATGATAAAAATTACTTCGGAGGATATTAATGATAACAGGAAAACAAAGAGCGTATTTAAGAAAAATGGCGCATCAGCTTGAACCTATATTCCAAATAGGCAAAGAAGGTGTTACCGACGCATTTATTGACGGACTTAACAAAGCACTTACAAAACGTGAAATTTTAAAGGTGCATATACTTGAAACTGCAATGCTTGATACTCGCGACACCTGCAATTACGTTGCGGAACGTCTTGGAGCGGAGCCGGTGCAGGCAATCGGAAATAAGTTTATAATTTATCGTAAATCCGATGAAGAAAAATACAGAAAAATCGAGTTGCCGAGGAAATGAAAAATAGGAATAATGGGCGGTACGTTCAATCCTATCCATAACGCACATCTCTTAATTGCGGAAATGGCAAGGGAGGAATACGGACTTGACCGTGTGATATTTATAACGGACGGCAATCCGCCTCATAAGAGTGCGAACGTTACGGCAAAACAACAGCTTTGAATGACGCATATTGCCATAGCGGATAACAGTGCTTTTGAGGAGGACGATTTTGAAATTAATCGCAGTGAAAAATCGTATACGGTAAACACGCTTGGATATTTAAAAGAAAAATATCCGAATAACGATTTGTTTTTTATAATCGGTGAAGATTCGCTTAATGATTTTGATAAGTGGTACAAGCCCGATAAAATACTTGAAATGTGTTCGCTGCTTGTATTTCCGAGAAAATCGCTAAAGTCGCTTACGGAAACGATAAAGGTCGTAAAAGAAAAAATGAACGGTCGGATATTTCCTATATCAGCACCCGTTTTTAGAATATCTTCAACGGATATAAGAAACAGAGTGAAAAACGGTCAGACGGTAAGATATATGCTGCCTGAAAATGTTAGAGATTATATAAATAAGTATCATCTTTATAAGGAAAACGAAAATGATAGATAATTACAAGAATAAATTAAAGAGTACGCTAAGCGAAAAACGATATAAGCACAGCCTTGGAGTGTGTGACGAAGCGGTAAAGCTTGCCGAAAAGTACGGTGCAGATACCGAAAAAGCATACACAGCCGGAATTTTGCACGATTGTGCAAAGGGTTATGACACAGACGAACAGATAAAACTTTGTCAAAAGTACGGTGTTGTGCTTGGTGATATAACGCTTGCGTGTAAGCCTGTCATTCATGCACCGCTCGGTGCAAAAATCGCAAAGGCTGAGTATGGAGTGAACGACAAAGACGTGCTTGACGCGATAATGTGCCACACGGTCGCAAAGGAAAATATGTCGCTTTTGGATAAGATAATCTATATTGCGGATATGATTGAGCCTATGCGTGATTTTGACGGAGTGGAGGAGCTTAGGAAAGCGGCGTACGAAAATATTGACAGGACATTTATTCTTGGACTTAAACAAAGCATTGTATTTAACGCACAGAAAAATAAAATAATACACCCCAATACATTATCGGCATGGAATTATATGCTGATGAACGGAAAATAAAAGGAGGGACACTAAATGACTAAGGTTGAAATTATTCAAAAGGCACTTGAAGATAAGAAAGCGACAAATATAGAAGTGCTTGACGTTGCAGAGCAGACATCACTTGCGGATTACTTTGTTGTTGCGTCTTGTCAGTCAACGGTACAGGTAAGAGCGTGTGTTGATGAAATTGAAGAAAAGCTTGAAGAGGCAGGCTTTGAGATAAATCATAAAGAGGGTTACAGAGGCGGCAGTTGGATTTTGGTTGACTGCGGTGATGTAATCGTTCACGTTATGCAGCACGAAATGCGTGAATTCTATGCTATCGAACGTCTTTGGGACGACGTCGGCAACGTAGACGAATCAGAAGAAGAATAAATTTTAAAGGAGCAAATATACAAATGGAGAGTTACAACTTTAAAGCTATTGAAAAAAAACTGGCAAGATAAGTGGAAGAAACAGGTGCATTCCACGCTGAAACAAACAGCAAAAAGCCTAAGTATTATACAATGATAGAGTTCCCGTATCCGTCAGGTGCGGGCTTGCACGTAGGACACCCGAGAAGTTATACGGCACTTGATATTATCGCAAGAAAGCGTCGTATGGAGGGTTACAACGTACTTTATCCGATAGGCTGGGACGCATTCGGTCTTCCTACTGAAAACTTTGCTATTAAAAACAAGGTACATCCGAAAATCGTAACGGCAAAGAATATTGCTAACTTTACACGTCAGCTTAAAATGCTTGGTTTCTCATTCGACTGGTCAAGAGAAATCAACACAACCGATCCGAGCTATTATAAATGGACACAGTGGATATTCTTACAGCTTTTTAAGCACGGACTTGCATATAAGCAGGAAATGCCGATTAACTGGTGTACCGGCTGTAAAGTAGGACTTTCAAACGAAGAAGTTGTAAACGGTGTTTGCGAAAGATGCGGAAGTGAAGTTGTTCAAAAGAGAAAGAGCCAATGGATGCTTAAAATCACCGAGTACGCACAACGTCTTATCGATGACCTTGACGATGTAAATTATCTTGAAAAGATTAAGACACAGCAGAAAAACTGGATAGGCAGAAGTGAGGGCGCAGAGGTTAAGTTTAAACTTTCAACAGGCGATGAAATGATTGTTTACACAACGCGTGCAGATACACTTTTCGGTGCAACTTATACAGTTATGTCACCTGAACATCCGCTTATCGAAAAGATGAAAGATTCAATTACAAATTATGATGAAGTGCTTGCATATAAGACAGAGGCGGCAAAGAAGTCTGAATTTGAAAGAACAGAGCTTGCAAAGGAAAAGACAGGTGTTAAACTTGAAGGAATTTATGCGGTGAATCCTGCAAACGGTGCAAAACTTCCTGTATTTATTTCTGACTATGTACTTGTAACTTACGGTACAGGTGCAATTATGGCAGTTCCTGCACACGACAGCCGTGACTGGGATTTCAGCAAAGAAATTTAATCTTCCGATTATCGAAGTTGTTTCAGGCGGTAAGAACGTACAAGAAGAGGCTTATACAGATGTATACAAGGGTAATATGGTAAATTCCGAGTTCCTAAACGGTCTTCCGGTAAAAGAGGCTATTCCTACAATGATTGAATGGCTTGAAAAGCAAGGTCTTGGAAAGAGAAAAGTAAACTTCAAACTTCGTGACTGGGTATTTTCACGTCAACGTTATTGGGGTGAACCTATTCCTCTTGTACATTGTGATAAGTGCGGTTGGGTGCCTATTCCTGAAAGTGAACTTCCTTTGGAACTTCCTGAAATTGAAACATTTGAACCGGGTGAAAACGGTGAATCACCGCTTGCAAAAGCATATGATTGGATTGAAACAACTTGTCCGTGCTGCGGCGGTAAGGCACAAAGAGAAACAGATACAATGCCGCAGTGGGCTGGTTCAAGCTGGTATTTCCTAAGATATATGGATCCGCATAATGATGAGGCACTTGCGTCAAAAGAGGCATTGGAATATTGGTCACCTGTCGATTGGTATAACGGCGGTATGGAGCATACAACACTTCACCTTTTGTATTCACGTTTCTGGCATAAGTTCCTATATGATATAGGCGTAGTTCCTACAAAAGAACCGTATATGAAACGTACTTCACACGGTATGATTCTTGGTGAGAACAATGAAAAAATGTCTAAGTCAAGAGGTAATGTTGTAAATCCTGATGAAGTTGTAGAAGAATTCGGTGCGGACGCATTCAGAACATATGAAATGTTCATCGGTGCATTCGATCAGTCAACTCCATGGTCACAGCAAGGTTTGAAAGGTTGTATAAGTTCCTTGAAAGAGTATGGAACTTGCAGTCAATCGTAAATGACGAAGAAGGTTACAGTGTTGACCTTGAAAAGAATATAAATAAGGCTATAAAGAAAGTCGGCGAGGACTTCGAGAGAATGAAGTTTAATACGGCTATTGCAACTATGATGAGTCTTGTAAATGACTTTTTCAAAGAAAGGCAGTGTAACAAAGGGCGAATATAAGACGCTTATTACACTTCTAAACCCTGTTGCACCTCATATGACAGAAGAATTGTGGCTGACTTACGGTAACGGCGAACTTCTTTCACTTCAGCCTTGGCCGAAATATGACGAGGGCAAGACTGTTGATGATGAAATTGAAATCGTTGTGCAGATTAACGGTAAAATTAAGGATAAACTTATGATTCCGGCAGGTCTTGATAAGGACGGTACACAAGAGGCGGCAATGAATACCGAAAAGATAAAAGGACTTATCGAGGGCAAGAACGTTGTCAAGGTGATTGCAGTACCGGGTAACTTGTTAATATAGTTGTGAAATAAAAACAGAGAACGTGGAGGGTGTTGCGGTGCGACACCCTCTTTTGTGAGGGATTGGAATGGATAGTTTAATTTACAGTCTTAATGCAACACTTCCCGTATTCCTTGTTATAGTGGTCGGATACGTTCTGAAACAGATAGGAATTCTAAATGACGGATTTGTTAAGACGGCGAATAAGTTTAAACTTTGTTGTGACGTTGCCGGTGTTGTTGTTTGTTGACTTGTCAACAACCGATATAATCGGCGAATTTTGATATTAAATATGTTTTGTATTGTGCATTGGTTACGACGGTGGCATTTTTCGGATTGTGGATTGCGGCAAAGTTTTTGATTAAAGATAAAAAGATAGTGGGTGAGTTTGTACAAGCCGGTTATCGTAGCAGTGCGGCGATATTGGGTGTTGCGTTTATTCAAAATATATACGGCGACAGCGGAATGGCGCCTGTTATGATTATCGGCTGTGTACCGCTTTTCAATATATTTGCGGTGCTTGTTTTGACTTTTGAGGGGGAAAAGGACGGCGGTGGCAAAGGCAATATTATAAATTCACTTATTAATATTGTTAAAAATCCTATTATAATAGGTATTGTTTTAGGTGTTGCGGCGTCACTTTTGAAAATTGATTTTCCCGAAATAATCGATAAAACATTAGCATCGCTTGCAAAAATGGCATCACCGCTTGCACTTATAACAATCGGTGCGGGCTTTGAGGGACGAAAAGCGATAGCGAAAATTAAGCCGACAATAGCGGCAACTATGATTAAACTCGTTGTCCTGCCGGCGGTATTTTTGCCGATAGCAATAAAGCTCGGTTTCCGTGACCAAGCACTTGTTGCACTTATTATAATGCTTGGCTCACCGACAACTCCGTCAAGCTATATTATGGCTAAAAATATGGGGCACGAGGGTGTGCTTACATCAAGCGTGGTCGTTGCAACGACGCTTATGTCGTCATTGTGCCTTACATTTTGGATTTTTGTTGCGAGGTACTTCGGATATATAATATAAAGAGAACGGCAGGCGACAACTTTGTCGCCTGCCCAAAAAAGTCACATCTTACGATGTAATTTTGAGTATTTTCAGAGAAAAATCATAAAGTTCCTCCAAAGTCGAAACTTTAGATTTTAAGCCATTTCTGCCGCACAGGTCGCCAGAAATGATTTTCAATGAGGTTAGCACCTCAAACACTCTAAAATAAAGTAGACAAAACCATTATGGTTTTGTCTGCAATTTGAGATGGCTACATATTTGTAGCCATTTTTTTTAATTAACAAAATATTCATAAATAAAATTCTTCCTTTAAGGTTTATTTAAGAAACTAAATGTATAATGAAATCAACATAAAGGAAAGGGGTAATAAGAATGAATATCGGATTAAAGAAAAAGATGATAAGTATAGCAGCAGTAGTTGCAATTACCGCAACAATCGGCAACGGATGTGTTTTGGCAAAGAGCAATGATATTACGGTTACATATGACGGTGAAAATATCAGCTTTGACGTTCAGCCTGAAATCGTAGATGGCAGAGTAATGGTTCCTATGCGTACCATATTTGAAACATTCGGTGCAAAGGTTAAATGGGACAGCGACACGCAGACGATAACCGCAAAGAAAAAGTCAAAGACTATACAAATGACTATCGGCAGCAGTGATATGACTAAGAATGACGAAACATATTCATTTGATGTTTCACCTATAATCGAGGACGGAAGAACACTTGTTCCGATTCGTGCAATAAGTGATATGCTCGGACTTGATGTTGAGTGGAATGAAAAGAACAACACAGTTACAATAACCACTCCGCAAGATGATGAGGACGAGTCTTGGAAAAACAACACAGGAACGGTTGATCTTGACAATGTTGAAGTTACAGGTGACGGTATAAGTGTATCGGATAATATTATAACAATTTCAAAGGGCGGTGACTTTGAAGTCACAGGCACACTTGATGACGGTCAAATTGTTATTGACACCGAAGAAAAAGTTAAACTTCGTTTGTCGGGTATGAGTCTTACAAATAAAAACGGTTCGGCTGTATATGTAAAGAATGCCGACAAGGCTTATATCACTTTGACGGACAACACCGAAAATATTTTGACGGACGGGGAAAATTACACAAGCGGTGATGAAAATGAAAAAGGCTGTATAACATCAAGAGATAATCTTGAAATTAAGGGCAGTGGCTCACTTACCGTAAACGGAAATTATAATCACGGTATTTTCAGCAGTAACAGCATTGAAATCGGTAACGGAAATATTAACGTAAATGCAAAAAATGACGGTATTCATGCAAATGACACACTTGCAGATAAGCGGAGGTACTGTAAATGTTACTGCAAAGGGTGATGGACTTCAAGCGGAAGAATACTTGATATATCGGACGGTGAAGTGAATGTTACGACAACAGGCGAGGTTAAGGCAAGTACAATCTAATGACTTCGGCGGTCGAGGTGAAATGAAAGATTCGTTACAAATGACAGATGATGAAATTCAATCAATGCGTGAACAAATGAATAATAATCAATTTACGCAAACAGAAGAAAGTGACGACAGTGACGATACTTCAAGCAAAGGTATAAAAGCGGATTGGATGCTTGATATATCGGGCGGTGAAGTTACAGTTAATTCGACAGACCATGCTATTCATTGCACGTCTGATATAAATATTACGGGCGGTACACTTAATTTATCGTCGGAGAGTAAAAAAGGTATATCAGGTCTGGTGATGTAACGATTGATGACGGTGATATAACGATAACAAAATCAACCGAGGGTATTGAAAGTAAGAAGATTTTGACGATAAACGGCGGTAATATTGACATAACTGCAAGTGATGACGGATTGAATTCAGCAGGTACAGGTGCAAATCAAAACGGCGGTTTCGGCGGCGGTACTAATATGCAAGGCGGTCAGCAGGGCGGCAGAGGTAAATTGGCAGACAAAACAGTGACGGACAGGACGGTAATCAAATGACACCGCCGGAAATGCCAAAGTGACAAAAACGGCGGTCAAATGACACCGCCGGAAATACCAAGTGACAAAAACGGCGGTCAAATGACACCTCCGAATATGCAACAAGCCGAGGGTAATGAACAGGACAGTGAACATCATATTCAAATCAACGGCGGTAATATTAAAATAGTTGCCGACGCAGACGGTATTGATTCAAACGGTTCATTGTTCATCAATGGCGGTACTGTTATGGTTGACGCACAGGCAACGGGTGCAGAAAGTGCTTTTGATACAGACGGTGCGTTTATAGTAAACGGCGGTACAATTATAGGTGTAAGCGGCAGCGGTATGGACGAAAGTCCGAACAGTTACTCTGCTCAAAACGTAATTTTGGCATACACAACTTCACAGATTTCCACGGGTGATGAAGTTAAGATAACTGATTCAAACGGTAAGACAATCGCTGAGTATACAGCCGTTAAAGGCGGAAGTAAGATTGTGTACTCATCGGATAAACTTAAAACAGGTGAAACGTATACGGTTTATGCAAGCGGCGAAGAAGTCGGAAGTGCCGAAATTGAAAGCAGTATAACGAAGATAGGAACAAAGTCAAATTCGGGTTTCGGCGGCGGTCACAGATAAAAAACAACGGATAACACAACCGACACAGGTGCAACAAATTAATAAATAAGGCAAGCCATATCGGCTTGCCTTAACGTGTTGTAATATGGAAAAAGGACGTCGAATAACAGCCACCACTCCGACACTGCGTGCCACCTCTCATCAAGGAGAGGTATTAGTAAGGCACCACGTGAGAGGAGCTGTCGACAGAGTCGACTGAGGGGTGGTGATAGGGGAACAGAAAAAGGGCGACCAATGATCGCCCCTCCGCAAAATAAAACATCATTCCACAAATTTAAAATTAATAACATCGAAAAGTCCCGAATCGGTAATACGAACTTCGGGGATTACAGGTAGCGGCAAAAATGCAAGTGACAAAAACGGATCGATTTTATCTGTTATATTAAGCACTTTTGCGGCACTGTAAAGGTTATCGTGTTCTCTTGTAACTTCATCGGCTGATTTTACGGACATAAGTCCCGCAATATCAAGAGTCATTGACGCGATAACTTTACCCTCTGAACAAACTGCAATACCGCCGCTTGTACCGAGAGTATTTACGGCAAGTGCCATATCGCTGTCATTATCGCCGATAACGATTACGTTATGGCTGTCGTGACCGATAGAAGTGGCGATAGCGCCGTTTGTAATTCCGTAATTGGTTACAAATCCGATACCCTTTGTACCTAAATTATGATGACGTTCGATAACGCATACTTTAGAAAGGCTGTCAGGAATACGATACAGTAACCTTTTTTGTGATAATACTTCGGTATAAGTTCGATAGCATCAAATTTGTCTTTAACATCAGTCTTGAAGAAGTCGTCTGATATTTTCGGCAGATGAACGTATTTGTAACTTTTGAATTGTCAACTGTTTCGCATTCAAACAATGCTTTACCGTTTTCGCATACAAGTTTGCCGTTTTTATAGACTTGTGATATTGAACTTAAATTCAAATCATCGGCAACGACAATATCGGCAACGTATGACGGAGCGATTGCACCTTTATTCTTCATACCGTACATTTCACAAGCATTAAGCGTAGCCATAATGATTGCGTCAATATTGCTAAGACCGAGTGAAACGGCTTTTCTGATACAGTGGTCGATACTGCCGTCACGAATAATTTCGCCGACAAATCTGTCATCGGTACAAAACGCACAACGTCTTAACGTATAAGGGGTTACGCCCTTGATAAGCTTGGCAACGTCAAGCGAAAGGGTACCCTCACGAAGAAGAATATACATACCTTTGCTTATCTTTTCGGTCATTTCTTCAATGACACTGCATTCATGGTCGGTTTTTATACCGGCACTTGCATATGCGTCAAGCTCATGACCCGAAAGCAAAGGTGCGTGA
>ENA-OQHF01001400-OQHF01001400.1-human-gut-metagenome-genome-assembly--contig:-NODE-1400-length-13369-cov-2.634345_pt1 | contig 13369 bp, 14 predicted proteins | sample MGYA00242559_ERZ504709 | MGnify/ENA primary metagenome ERZ504709 (study PRJEB26092, sample SAMD00036203) | human gut metagenome | host: Homo sapiens | study: EMG produced TPA metagenomics assembly of... | reverse complement strand
TGCTCCGGGGTGATCTCATCCATGTTGAAGGAATCGAACACCCTCGCAAAGCGTGCCTTGTCCACAGTAAGGGCGGCGGGGTGCAGCATTCTGCCCTGCTGCGCCACCAGTTTGCCCTTTTTTGTACACCTGCTCCACCGTGAACTTTTCCAGATCCGACAGCACGATCAAATCGGCGGTATAGCCCGGGGCTACTGCGCCGCTGTGCGCAAGACCGAAGTACTGGCACGGGACAAGGGTGCCCATCCGCACCGCCACCACCGGGTCTACCCCGGCAGTAATGGCCTTGCGGATGATATAGTCGATATGCCCGCCCTGCAACAGGTCTCCGGGGTGCTTATCGTCGGTCACCAGCATACAGCGGCTGCAATAGGGCTCCCGGAACAGGGGCAGCAGGCTTTCCATGTTCTGGGCTGCGGTACCCTCCCGCACCATGATGTACTGCCCGCGCCGCAGCTTTTCCATGGCCTCGTGGAGTTCTGAGCACTCATGGTCGGACTGCACCCCGGCGGCGATATAAGCGTTCAGCTCCTCTCCGCTGAGGAAGGGGGGCCGTGCCCGTCGATGCGTTTACCCGCAGCGGTGCAGTCGCAGATCTTCTGCAGGATCTTTTCGTCCGCGCGCACTGTGCCGTAGGAGTTCATCAGCTCAGCCAGCCCCAGTACCCGGGGCCTGCTGATAGTAGGGGCGCAGCTGCTCCGCTTCCAGCACCGCGCCGGACTCGTCCAGCCCGGTGGCAGGCACGCAGGAGGGGAGCATGAAGTAGACCGAAAGCGCCAGATTCTTGGTGGTCTCCAGCATAAAATCCAGCCCCGCCGTACCGGCTACATTGGAGATCTCGTGCGGGTCGGTGAGCCACCGCCGTGGTGCCGTGGGGCAGCACCGCCTGTTCAAAGGCCGGGCCGCAGAGCATGGAGCTTTCAATGTGGATGTGCCCATCCACAAGCCCCGGGCAGACATACTTGCCCTGCAAGTCCAGCTCGGTCTCGCCGATATAGTGTCCCACGCCAAGGATGACCCCCTGACGGATGGCTACATCGGCCTGCTCGATCTCGTTTGTGAACACGTTGATGACCCGGGCGTTTTTCAGCACCAGCTCTGCCCGCACGTCACCCTTTGCTGTCAGGATCTGCTGCTTCAAGGTTTCCATTTTCATAAGGGCCCCCTTGTCCTGCTTTTACTGTCAAAAACTTGCGTTCTGCTGCCGGAAATACTGTTTTGAGTTTACATGGCGATCCAGCCAAAGGCATTTGCCACCGAGCTTGCCAGAATGATGGCTGCAAAAATGGGGCACAGCCAGCGGATCATAAAATTGAACACCGGCTTGCGGCGGAAGCGCTGACCGTCCTGCTCCACCTCCTGCGCGATCTGCTCCACGCCGATGACGCGGGACACCAGCAGGCAGGTGGCAATGGCTGCAATAGGCATCATGACCGAGTTGGTCAAAAAGTCGAAGAAGTCCAAGAACTGCATCCCGAACACGGTCACCCCGGCCAGCGGGCCGTAGCCCAATGCCGACAGGCTGCCCAGCGCCACCATAATGGCACCGATGAGCACGGTGGAGCGGGTGCGGTCCCAGCCCAGCTCGTCCTCAAAGGTGGAGACGGCGCTCTCGGTCAGGGCGATGGAGCTGGTAATGGCAGCAAACAGCACCAGCACAAAGAACAGCACACCCACAGCGGTGCCCAGACCCATGCTGGCAAACACCTTGGGGATGGTGATGAACATCAGCGCAGGACCGGCCTGCAGGGTGTCCGGGTCGCCGCCGGAGAAGGCGAACACCGCCGGGATGATCATCAGACCCGCCATGATGGCAATGGCGGTATCAAACACCTCCACGTTCTCGGTGGACTCCTCGATAGAGACGTCCTTCTTCATATAGGAGCCGAAGGTGACCAGAATGCCCATGGCAATGGACAGAGAGTAGAACATCTGTCCCATGGCGGTGACCACGGTCATCCAAGAGAAGTTTTTGGGGTTGGGCACCAGAAAATACTTCACACCCGCCAGTGCACCGGGACGGGTGACAGAGTAGCCCGCAATGACCAGCGACAGCACCACCAGCACCGGCATCATCACCTTGGAGACGCGCTCTACGCCGTTGCGCACACCGGCAAAGATAATGCCCAGCGTGAACAGGCTGAACAGCAAAAAGGCCAGTTCGGCCTGCAAGCCGTTGGTAATAAAGGCGGAGAAGTAGCCGTCTGTCGCCAGATTGCTGCCGCGGCCGCACAGATACTCCGCCAGATAGTGGATGACCCAGCCGCCGATGACCGAATAGTACGGCACGATCAGGATGGGGATGATGGCGTTGATCCAGCCGCCGAACCGGATTCCCTTGCCCTTACCGAAGTGGGCGTAGGCGCTGACCGGGCTTTTGTGGGTCATTCGGCCCAGCGCGGTCTCGGCCACGATCATGGTATAGCCAAAGGTGACTGCCAGCAGAATGTATACCAGCAGAAAAATGCCGCCGCCATATTTGGCTGCCAGATACGGGAAGCGCCAGATGTTGCCCAGACCCACCGAAGCGCCTGCGGCAGACAGCACGAACCCGATCTTACCGGAGAATGCGCTGCGCTTGTGTTGTTGTTCCATGTTGTTGTTCCTCTTTTCCTATCTGCTATAAAAATTAGGCAAAACAAGTGTACCACAACTGCGTACAACTGGCAAGCAATAACACCCCGGTCAGCTCCTGACGGCGCTGACCGGGGTGTTTACCAGTTTCTTTTTATTTTTACAGCTTATGGTACTTGCGATCCTCTTCCTCGTAGACGGGGTCGCAGGTCAGGTACATGCCCAGACGGTTCAGGGTGCTGCTGTCCACGCTGGAAAGCAGCACGGTGGAGTGCACATCGCAGCCCTTGAGGTTGGGCAGCTGGTGCATGGCTGCTGCGGCAAGCTCGCTGGAAGCGGCAGAGCTGGACAGGGCGATCAGGATCTCGTCGGTATGCAGACGGGGGTTCTTGCCACCCAGATAGTTGGTCTTGAGGGTCTGGATAGGCTCGATGGCAGCGGCGCTGACCAGATCCGTCTCCTGCGGGATGCCCGCCAGATACTTGAGCGCATTGATCAGGGGCGCTTGCGGTAGCGCCCAGCAGCGGGCCGGTCTTGCCGGTGATGACAGTGCCGTCGCTCAGCTCAATGGCAGCAGCCGGTGCGCCGCCGGTGGCCTCGCTGCGGGCGTGTGCCTGCTTTTCCACCTCACGTGCACCCATGGTCAGCCCGGCCTGATTCATCAGCAGCTCCAGCTTGTAGCGCTCGCTCTCCTTGGCGGTGCCGGTGATCTTCTGCTCGCACAGGCACTTGTAGTACCGGCGCACGATCTCCTTGCGGGAGGCCTCGCAGCAGACTGCGTCGTCCACGATGCAGTTGCCGGCCATGTTCACGCCCATATCCGTGGGGGACTTATAGGGGCTCTGGCCTGCGATCAACTCGAACATCGCGTTCACCACCGGGAAGATCTCGATGTCGCGGTTGTAGTTCACGGTGGTCACGCCGTAGGCTTCCAGATGGAAGGGGTCGATCATGTTCACATCGTTCAGGTCGGCGGTGGCGGCCTCGTAGGCCAGATTGACCGGATGCTTCAGGGGAATGTTCCAGATGGGGAAGGTCTCGAACTTGGCGTAACCGGCCTTGACGCCCCGCTTATATTCATGATACAGCTGGGACAGGCAGACGGCCATTTTTCCGCTGCCGGGGCCGGGCGCAGTGATGACCACCAGCGGGCGCTGGGTCTCAATGTACTCGTTGCGGCCGTAGCCCTCGTCGCTGACAATGCGGGCCACATCGTTGGGGTAGCCGGGAATCTTGTAGTGGCGGAAGGTGCGGATGCCCAGACTGCTCAGCCGCTTTTCAAAGGCTTCCACCTCGGCGGCGGCGGTGTACTTGGTCACGCACACACTGCCCACATACAGCCCCATCTCCTGAAAAGCGTCGATGAGACGCAGCACGTCCAGATCGTAGGTGATGCCGTAGTCGCCGCGCACCTTGCTGCTGATGATATCCTCGGCGCTGATGACGATGACGATCTCGGCCTGCTCCTTGAGCTGCAAAAGCATCTGCAGCTTGGAGTCCGGCTGAAAGCCGGGCAGCACGCGGGAGGCGTGGTAATCGTCGAACAGCTTGCCGCCGAATTCCAGATACAGCTTATTGTCAAACTTCTTGATGCGCTCGCGGATATGCTCGGACTGCATCGCAAGATATTTGTCGTTGTCAAATCCTATTTTCATCGTTCGTTTCCTCTCTGGTGGCCCGGCACACCATACCCGGGCTTTAAAATCACAAATATAAGTATACCACAGCCCGGGGTGGGGTGCAATGCAAAACAAAGCGCTGAACGCAATTCCGGCAGGATAGGCCGTTTTGGGCGGTATATTGTCCTGCTTTTTTTGTGAAAAATGGTGCCTGCGCAAAACGCAAAAGGGGACTGCCGCGGTGTGCGGCAGTCCCCTTTGCTCTTATGAAGAACTATCCGTATGGAGAAAGAAAATGGCTTGTTACTTCGCCTCGGCGGGCTGGGTCTTTTTGACAAGGCTCAGGATCACTGCACCCAGCACACTGCCCACAGCCAGCGCCACGCAGTACAGCGCAGCGTGATCCACCACCGGGAATACGAAGATGCCGCCGTGGGGTGCACGCAGTGCACAGCCGAAGGTCATGGAGAGCGCACCGGCGACCGCAGAGCCGACAACGCAGCTGGGCAGGACGCGCAGCGGGTCGGCTGCTGCATAGGGGATAGCGCCCTCAGACACGAAGCACAGGCCCATGACGTAGTTCACAATGCCGTTGCGGCGCTCGTCCAACGTCCACTTGCGGGGGCAGAAGGTGGTGGACAGGGCAATAGCGATGGGAGGAACCATGCCGCCCACCATGACGGCGGCCATCACCTCGTAGTTACCGGAGGCAAGAGCTGCGGTGCCAAAGACGTAGGCTGCCTTGTTGACCGGGCCGCCCATATCCACGCTCATCATACCGGCCACGATAGCACCCAGCAGCACCTTGGAGCTGCCGCCCAGTGCGTTCAGCCAGTCGGTCATGGCGGTGTTGATCATGCCCATTACCGGGTTCACGGCGCACATCATCGCACCTACGATGAGAATGCCACCCAGCGGGTAGATGAGCATGGGACGGATGCCGTTCAGGCTGGCGGGGAGCTTTTCGGTGATCTTTTTAAGGAACTGCACGATGTAGCCCGCTGCAAAACCGGCCAGCAGCGCTGCAAGGAAGCCGCCGGAGATGCCGGTGGTGCTGCCTGCGGCAAGGTCGGTGAAGTTTGTGCCGTTCATGGCCAGCACACCGCCGGCAAAGCCTACGGCCAAGCCCGGGCGGTCGGCGATGGACATGGCGATGAAGCCTGCCAGAATGGGCAGCATATAGCCGAAGGCTGCGCCGCCCACCGTCTTGAAGAAGGCGGCAACGGGGGTGTTCATGCCGAAGTTTGCGGGGTTGATGCTGTAATCATCCAGCAGGAAGGCCAGCGCAATCATGATGCCGCCGCCTACCACGAAGGGCAGCATATGGGAAACGCCGTTCATCAGGTTCTTGTACAGGCTGCGGCCAAAGCTGTCCTTACCGGCGGTGTCGTCCTCGGCTGCTGCGCCGCCCTCAGCGTGGAACACAGGCACCTCGCCGTGGGCGATCTTCTTGATGAGCTCCTCCGGCTTATGGATGCCGTCATCTACACGGGTGAACAGCACCGGCTTGCCGTCAAAGCGGGCGGTGTCCACCTTTTTCTCCGCTGCTACGATGATGCCATCGCAGGCGGCGATCTCGGCGCGGGTCAGGATGTTCTTTGCACCGTCCGAGCCGTTGGTCTCCACCTTGGTGGGCAGACCCAGCTTATCACCGGCCTTGGTCAGTGCCTCGGCGGCCATGTAGGTGTGGGCAATGCCGTTGACGCAGGCGGTCACAGCCAAAATGCGGTAGCCGTCCTGCGGGATAGCCTGCTGGGTAAAGCTCTCTGCACCGAACTGTGCTTCCTCCTGTGCGTCGATGCACTCCAAGAACTCCTTGGGGGTCTTGGCGGCTTTAAGCATTTTCCACAAAGTCCTCGTTCATCAGCATCTGCATCATACGCGCCAGCATATCCACATGCAGGCTGCCGATTTTCCGGGGCGGCAATGGCAAACAGCAGATCGGTGGTGCCGTCATCCTCAGCGTTGTACTGTACCCGGGGTGCTCAGCCGCAGGGCGGCCAGACTGGGACGGGTGACCACATTGGTCTTGGCGTAGGGGCACAGTGATGCCGTTATCCACATAGGTAGAGCCCTCGGCCTCGCGGGCGTAGAGTGCCATTTTTGTAAGCCTCTTTGTCGGTGATGTTGCCATGGGTAGCCTGCAGCTCCACCAGACGGCTCAGGATCTGCTCCTGCGTCTGCAGCGCTTCGTCCAGCGCAATGGACTGTGCGGTAAATAACTCGGTAATGCGCATAAACGTTCCTCCTATTCCTTTATCCTATCAAAGCTGCGCCAGCAGCTCGTCGATCTTCTCCTTTGTGGCAAGCCCAAGGCTGAAGGCCGTTGCGCTGCCGCAGGCGGTGCCCAGACGCAGCGCCTGCGCGTAGCTGCGGCTTTGCAGATACCCGGCCACAAAACCGGCCACCATGCTGTCGCCTGCGCCCACGCTGTTGACCACCTTGCCCTTGGGGCAACCGATACGGTGCACCTGTCCCTGCTCGTCCAGCAGCAGCGCACCGTCCCCGGCCATGCTCACCAGCACATTGCGTGCACCCTTTTCCTGCAGGGTGCGGGCAGCTGCCACGATTTCAGCGTCAGTGGTCAGCACCTTGCCCACGATCTCGCCCAGCTCGTGGTTGTTGGGCTTGATGAGGAAGGGGTGGTAGGGCAGCACGTTTACCAGAAGGTCGCGGGTGGCATCTACCACGGCGCGCACGCCCCTGCCCTGCAGCCGCGCCAGCAGCCGCTCGTAGACGCTTTGCGGCAGGCTTGCCGGGATGCTGCCTGCCAGAATGAGGATATCGCCCTCGGCCAGCTTGTCCAGCTGGGCTTCCAGCTGCTGCAAAGCGCTTTCCGGGATGGCAGGGCCTGCGCCGTTCAGCTCAGTCTCCTGCCCGGCCTTGATCTTGACGTTGATGCGGGTCATGCCGTTTTCCAGATGCACAAAGTCGGTCTTGAGCCCCTGTGCCGCCAGACCGCGCTCCAGCCATGCGCCGGTCTCCCCGGCCACAAAGCCCAGTGCCACGCTCTCGCAGCCCAGCTGCGCCAGCACGCCGGACACGTTGATGCCCTTGCCGCCCAGCACGCAATCCTCGCCTTGGGCGCGGTTCACTTCACCCACCTCCAGCGGTGCGTCCAGACGCACAACGTAATCAATAGCCGGGTTAAAAGTAACGGTGTAAATCATGCTTCTGCCTCCTTTACGAACGTATACTGCTTATATTTCGGGTTCGGGCAGCGGTTGGTCAGGATGGCACCGCCGTGCAGGTCCGTGATGACCGCCGGGTAAATTTTAGCAAATTTGGCGTCATCCACAAGGAACCAGCTTTCCCGGGCGCGGCGGACGGCAGCGGCCTTTACCGCTGCTTCCTCGGGGTCCGGGGTGGTAAAGCCCGCCTCCAGCGCCACGCCGTTGGCACCCATGAATGCTTTGGTGAAGTTATACTGCTGGATGCTGCTGACCGCCGGAGCGCCCACGATGGCTTCGGTCTGGGGGCGCAGCAGCCCGCCGGGAAGATACACCCGACAACCCTTCTGCGCCAGCAGCCGGGCGTGCGCCACGCCATTGGTCACATAGGTGGCTTTGAGCGCCACACCCGTCAACGCCCGCACCAGCTCCAGCGTGGTGGTGCCTGCATCAATAAATACAAAATCCTCGGCAGCAATGAGCGCTGCGGCGGCTGCGGCAATGCTGCGCTTTTCTGCCACAGCCAGTGTCTCCTTGGCTTCCATGGTGGGCTCGTCTGCCAGAAAGCGGCTGTCCGGCAGGGTAGCTCCCCCGTGCACCTTGGTCAGCCTTCCCTGCCGGTCCAGCTCGGTCAGGTCACGCCGGATCGTGGATTCGCTGGTGTGCAGCGCCTCACACAGCTGCTGCACCGTCACGGTGCGCTGCTCGTTCAGCTGCTCTAGGATCAGCGCAAAACGTTCCTCCGCCAGCATGGTGTTTTTCCTTCTTTCCTTCTCACGCCTGACCGTTTCTGCGCGGTATTGGCGTGTTTTGGTTGTTTGCATCTTTCATTATAGCAAAATCTTGTCAAATCAATCAGTTTCAGTCATTTCGCTCACAAAATGTCCTCGATTTTGTGCACCGTTGCTAATAGGTTGGATACAGAACTTTTGTACGCAAAAGACCACCGCTCTTGTGTATGCGGTGGTCTTTTCTGCGTTTATGTGACCGGTCGTGACCGGTTTTGGTGCTCCGGCTGGTTTACATCAGGCATCCGAGCGGGAGTAGGCGTTCTTCATCTGGCTGCTCAGTTCAAACAGCACCTTGTCCAGCGTGTCGGCGGCCTTCTCCTGCAGCATAGCGGCAATGGCGGTGTTGGCTTCCTCCCGCAGGGCGGCGCGGCTTGCAGCGTCCGGCTCGGCGGCAAGCTTTGCGTCGTACTGGTTCACCAGTGCGCGGGCAGCGGAGAGCACGGCCTCCTCGTAGCGCTCGAGGTGGAAGAGGGATTTATTATAGGAGGCGTCTGCCATGGCGGCAATCAGACGGCTGGTCCAGTAGAAGTTATCGGTGGACACAGTGCCGGTGGTGTTGGCCAGATACTCCGGGGTACGCTCCACGTTGGCGTAGAAGGGCACCATGGTGTTGAAGGCGTTGGAGGCATAGGCCACCCACTCCACAGCGCGGGATTCCTCCGGCTGGTCGGGACGCATCTGCAAAAGCGCCATAAAGTCGTTGCGGTTGATGCCGATGGAACGGTACGCGCCCTTTGCGGACTTGTCGCCGTAGCTCAGGTAGGGGTCGTAGGGGGTGCCCTGATAGTGGCTGGACAGCATATACTTGATGTCCTCCGGGGTCACCTTGCGCTCCGGCACCATGCACCACGGCAGGTCATCGGACATGGGGGTGTAGTCGGCGTCGGCACCCTCCCACACCCATGTGCGGGGGTTGAGGTAGCGCAGCATATACCATGCGCGGGGGGTGTTGTAAACGTGGTCGGCGTCATCGTGGCTGCCAAAGGCGTCCCGGGGGTTCAGCGCGCCGTCCAAAGAAAGGTCGAGGTGATTCTTGGCAATGAACTCCCGCAGGTCGGCAGAGCAGAGGTAGTTTTCCTGTGCGCCGAAGGCATCTTCCAGATCAAAGGTGTCGATGCCCAGCTGGTTGGGCATGACCACATACACATCATCCGGCACGCGGCGGGCGATCCAGTGGTGACCGCCGATGGTCTCCAGCCACCAGATCTCGTTTACATCCTGAAAAGCGATGCCGTTCATCTCGTAAGTACCGTACTGCTCCAGCAGACTGCCCAGACGCAGCACGCCCTCACGGGCAGAGTGGATATAGGGCAGCACCAGATAGACGATATCCTCCTCGCCAATACCGCCGGGCACCTCGGGCTTTTCGCCCTTGGCAGGCTGATACTCCACCAGCGGGTCTGCCCCCAGCACGCGGGGGTTGGAGGTGATGGTCTCGGTGGCGGTCATGCCCACATTGGCGGCGTTGACACCGGAAGCCGCCCAGATGCCCTTGCCCTCCACGGCGTTGGGCATAGCGGTAAACCGCAGAGCGCCTTCCGGCAGGGGGATTTCCACATGGGAGAGGACGCTGCGGTAGGTCTTGGGCAGCTCCTCCGGGTGGATCACGGTAAATTTTTTAGCGGTGAAATGGCCGGAGCCGGAGTCATCGTTGCGGGCGATCATGGTAGAGCCATCGTACGATGCTGCCTTGCCGACCAGAATGGTAGTGCAAGCCATAGGTTTTCCCTCCATATTCTATAATGTGCCTCTATTGTAGAACTTTTGCAGCGGAATTGCAACCGGGAAACAAAAACCGCCGCGCTGCGTACCACGGCAGAGCGGCGGGAGATGGAATGCTTTTTTCAGGCTGTTACTGGGCTGCCCAGTAGAAATCCTCGCCGGGCAGCGTACCGCCCACGGCGGCAGGATCGGCATCGTAGAGCACCTGCAGGTAGCCGGAGACGTCCGCCTTCAGTTCCTCGCCGGTCAGGCAGACGATGTTGCAGTTGGGCAGTGCCTTTTTGGCAATGGCGGCTTTTGCCACCACCCCCTGCTCCTCGCACAGGGCGGCGGTGCCGTCCAGATCGGTGTTGGCGGCGTTCACGCTCTGGGCGTAGTCTGCCAGAAAGGCGGCTACCACGTCCGGGTGCTCCTCGGCGTAGGCCTTGCGCACTACGGTCACACCGGTGATCAGCTGGGTGTCTGCCACCTTGTCCCACTCGGCGGTCAGGTCAAGGGCTACCCGCAGGGTGTCGTCCTTCAGCCCGGCAGCGGTCACATAGGGCTGGGGCAAAACGGCAATGGCATCCTGTGTGCTGGCCATCTGGGCGGTCACCTCGGTAGCCTCGCTATAATACTGAATATCCACATCCTTATCCGGGTCAAGACCGTTGGCGGTAAGCAGATAACGCAGCACATACTCCGGGGTAGTGCCCTTGCCGGTGGACAGGATGGTGCGTCCCTTGAGGTCGGCCATGCTGTGGACGGTGTCGCCCTGCTCCACCACATACAAAACGCCCAAGGTATTCACTGCCACGGCCTGAATGCCGCCGCTGGTTTTCTGATACAGGGTCGCCGCCAGATTAGCCGGGATTGCAGCCATGTCCAGCTCGCCCTTGATGAGCAGCGGCACGATCTCATCCGCAGCACCGTAAAGCTGCAGATCGTAGTCCATGGCGGCAGTACCGGCCTGCTCCATCGACAGCAGATTGACAAGCCCCATGGTGGTGGGGCCCTTCAGCCCCGCAATGCGCAGCGGCTCAGTGGCAGACAGCGGCGCTGCGGTCTCTTCTTCCTCGGAAGCAGCCGCAGAGGAAGCAACTTCGGACACCGCTGCGCTGGAAGCGGCAGAGCTTGCGCTGCCGCCGCAGGCTGCAAGGCTCAGTGCAAGGCTGAACGCCAGCAGTAAGGACAGGATTTTTTTCATGAAATACTCCTTTTCACACCCGGCACGCCCCGTACGGGAAGCGGAAACCGGTCTTTTTTGAAAAATTTTGCAAAATCATTTGCTTTGCGCGTTCCAGTTTACTATAATAGGGGTAAAAATACCGTTGCGTGCGCAACGTAATTGCAGGAGGCTGCGGAGAACGCTATTTTCTCTGCGGAGTTGCGATGAATAATTATCTGCCGCTGTTACAAACCACCACGCTGTTCGCAGGGCTTTCCGCTGCGGAGCTCAGCACGCTGCTTTCCCGGTTGGGGGGCAGTGTGCGCAGCTACGGCAAGGGCGAAGCCCTTGTGCTGGCGGGGGAGCCCAGCCGCCGGGTGGGCATCGTGCTGTCCGGCGAGCTGGAGGCCTACCGCCCGGCACCGGGCGGGGTGCGCATTCCCATCGCCCAGGTAGAGCCGGGCGGGGTGTTCGGGGACGTGCTGGGAGGCTCCAGCTTGTCCAGCCCGGTCACCGTGCTGGCTGCCGCCCCCTGTGAGGTGCTGCTGCTGCCCTACGAGCGGCTGCTGCTCTCGGACGGCAGCCCCGCCCACCAGCGGGTGGTGCAGAACCTTGTGCGCACCATCAGCGATAAATATTTTTCCCTCTCCCGCCGCATCGACCTGCTGGTGATGAAAAGCCTGCGCGCCAAGGTGGCGGTCTATCTGCTCAGCGAGGCCGCCCGCGCCCACAGCCTGACCTTCAGCATCCCTTTCTCCCGCATTCAGCTGGCGGATTACCTCAACTGCGACCGCAGCGCCCTTTCCCGGGAGTTGAGCACCATGCAGAAGGAAGGGCTCATCGACACCTACCGCAGCAGCTTCAAGCTGCTGGAGCCGGATGCCTTGCAGCAGATGGTGCAGTAGCCTTTTGCCAACTATCTTATATTTAAGGAGTAATCAAGCAATGTCCAAGCCTGTTCTCTGGATCGTGATCCCCTGCTACAACGAGGAGCAGGTGCTGCCCATTACAGCACCCATGTTTCTGGAAAAGATCCACAGTCTGACCGCACAGGGGCTGGTCAGCGATAAAAGCCGGGTGCTCTTTGTCAACGATGGATCCCGCGACAAAACGTGGGAGCTGATCCAAGGCTTTGCCGCACAGGACGAGCACTATATCGGCATCTCTCAAAGCCGCAACCGCGGCCACCAGAACGCCGTACTGGCGGGGCTGATGGAGGCGCTGCACAGCGACAGCTGCGACATCACCATCTCCATTGACTGCGACGGTCAGGACGACATCAAACGCCATGGACGAGATGGTGCAGAAATATCTGGACGGTGCCGAGGTGGTTTACGGCGTGCGCAGCCGCCGGGACACCGACACCTTCTTCAAGCGGTTCACCGCCGAGGGCTTTTATCATGTGATGAACGCTCTGGGCGCGGATATCGTGTTCAACCACGCAGATTACCGCCTGATCAGCACCCGCGTGCTGGAAAGCTTTGCGGATTACAAGGAGGTCAACATCTTTTTGCGGGGCATGGTGCCGCTGGTGGGCTTTGCCCACGATGTGGTCACCTACGAGCGCCACGAGCGTCTGGCCGGCGAGAGCCACTACCCCCTGAGCAAGATGCTGGCGCTGGCTTTTGACGGCATTACCAGCCTTTCCAACAAACCCATCCGCATCATTACCGGGGCGGGCATCGTGGTAAGCCTTGTCAGCTTTATCGGGGTCATCTGGGCCATCGTGTGCGCCGCCATGGGCAGCAGTGTGGCAGGCTGGGCCTCTACCGTCTGCATCGTCTGCTTTATGGGCGGTGTGCAGCTGGTGTGTCTGGGCGTGATCGGTGAGTATATCGGCAAGATCTATATGGAAACAAAGGCCCGCCCGCGCTACATCATCTCGGAGCGCACCTGGGCCCCCTATGAAAGGAAGTATCACGGATGAGCAAGCAAAGTTGGAAGGGCAGCACCCTTTTGAACCCGGAGCCGCCGGTACTGGTATCCTGCGGCGGGCTGGATAAGCCCAACCTTATCACCATCGGCTGGACAGGCACCATCTGCACCCAGCCCAGCATGGTATCCATCAGCGTGCGCCCGGAGCGGTACAGCCATCAGCTGCTATGCGAGAGCGGGCAGTTCGCCATCAACCTGCCCACTGAAAAGCTGGTGCGCGCCATTGACTGGTGCGGCGTGAAGAGCGGCCGCGAGGTGGACAAGTTTGCCGCCTGCGGCCTGCACGCCGCCCCCGGCAGTGTGCTGACCGACTGCCCGGTGCTGGAAGAAAGCCCGGTCAATCTGGAGTGCCGCATCACCCAGCGCATCCCGCTGGGCAGCCACGACCTGTTTTTGGCCGAGGTGGTGGCC
>ENA-OQHF01001398-OQHF01001398.1-human-gut-metagenome-genome-assembly--contig:-NODE-1398-length-13381-cov-3.043836_pt1 | contig 13381 bp, 14 predicted proteins | sample MGYA00242559_ERZ504709 | MGnify/ENA primary metagenome ERZ504709 (study PRJEB26092, sample SAMD00036203) | human gut metagenome | host: Homo sapiens | study: EMG produced TPA metagenomics assembly of... | reverse complement strand
ATGACATTGACAGCAGGAATATTCACCGGCTGTGGGAAAAAATGCAGGCGGAGGCGTAGATGGAACAGAAAGCAGTGGCACGAATGCTGATGGCAGCGCAGGAGGCGGCAAAGGAAGATTTATTGAATCAAAAGTAGCACTTCCGGAAGAAATCAACAGTATTTTACAATTCAAAGCACTGTCAGATGGAACACTTGAAGTTGTAGGGCAGGATGCAGATTATAGCATCTATGTGGCAAAAAGCAGTGATGGAGGCGGCAGCTGGGAGACAACACCGCTTGAAGATATCTCTTATGGCGATGTCGCAGTCGCAGAGGATGGAACAGTTGCGTTTCTTGATTACACAGAAAACGGATTATGTCCGGTTACAATTGTGGACGCGGACGGAAGCACACATACATTTTCGATTGAAATGCCTGCAGAAGATGCCTTTGTATCAGTTGCAGCATTTGACAGTAACAAACAGCTGATCGTGCGCGATACAGTGGGCGGTTTGTATGGAATTGACTGTACAGATGGAAGCAAAACAGTGACATTTGAAATCGATGAGGATACCTATATTCCTTATTTTGATGTGGTTGGAACGAATTGCTATATCGTCACAAGTGACAAGGTGCTTTGCTATGACACGACAACCGGAAAAGAGACGGACGAGCTGACCGCATTGACGGAGCAGATCTGTTCAGATGATAACCTCGTTTATCGAAATACCGATATCGGACTTCCGGTGACGTTTGCAAAAGCGGAGAATGATAACAGTATTATTTTTGCAGATTATAAAGGAATTTTCCACTATACAACAGGTGGAGCAGTTGTGGAGGAGCTGGTACAGGGCGAGCAGACTGCATTGAGCAACAGCGGTGCGATTTTTTACGGAGTGTATATGCAGGATGAGACGCATCTTTTTGTGGCAGGAAATAACGGAATGGAGGGTGCGCTCTACAGCTACACCTACGATGCAGACGCGTCTGCCAACCTGAATCAGGAACTCAATATTTATGCATTGCAGGATTCCGATACGCTGCGTCAGGCGGTCATTATTTTCCGTCAGGAGTATGCAGATATTTATGTAAACCTTGAAATTGGCATGACGGATGATAATGGAGTGACGTTAGAGGACGCATTGAAGACGTTGAGCACGGATATCCTGGCAGGAAATGGACCGGATGTGCTTATCTTAGATGGAATGCCGGTGGACAGCTATGTGGAAAAAGGAATTTTAACAGATATCAGTGATGTTGTGGATGAGGTAAAGGCTTCGGATGGACTTGTGGATTCCATTGTGAAAGACAGCACAAAGGATGGAAAGATATATGCGATTCCGACACGTTTCTTAGTATCATTTATCACGTCAGATCAGCAGACGGTAGATGCAGGAAAGTCCACGCAGGCACTTGCAGACCGCATCGAAACTCTGGCAAAAGACAAAAGTACGACTTATGTGGTACAGCAGAAGATGGCGGAAGAGTTACTGCTTGATTTTTACAATGTAGATTCCCAAAACTGGGTAAAAGAGGACGGAAGTCTGGATGAAACGAAAGTTTCCGATTATCTGACACAGGTGAAACGTATTTATGATGTGGATGATCACAGAGATATCGAATCTTATGGCAATTTTTCTGAGAGCGGAATGTTCGATGGATACCGTTATGGAACATTAGACAGCATGGATTTATTTGCAGAGACATGTAAAGTAGAATTTGGAACCATTGCAGATGTCGAGGATTTCCAGTTGATGTTGAGCGCCGGTACGACGGACGGAGCGATTTATGGGGTGTTGTCGAATGGTGGAATTTCTACCTATGTCCCATTTTTACAGGCGGGTGTGGTATCCGGCGGCAATGAGGATGCAGGGAAAGCGTTTGTGAAAATACTGCTCGGCAAAGAGGCAGGAGCCTCCAGCAACGGAATTCCGGTGAATGAGGCAGCTTTAAAGGATCAGATCAACGCACTGATGGGACCGACGGAAACAGTCATGTCATTTAACAGGTACGGAAGCGACAAAATCTATGCGATCGAATACCGTTCTATGACACAGGAGGAGGCAGATGCGATTTTAGCACAGCTTGAAGGGGTGGAACAGTCAGCACTTACTGACCGCACAATTCAGAATCTTGTGATCGAACAGGGAACAAGCTATGTAAAAGGAGAGCAGAACCTCGAAGAAACGGTAAATGAGATCACGAAGAAAGTGAATCTGTATCTTGCAGAGCAGCAGTAAAAAAGGAAGAGGATGGGAGATTGCAGCAGGCTATGAGAAAGGCATGAGGATGAAAAGACATAAAATCAGAAAAAAGCGAAATCCCGGCTGGTATTTTCTGTTGCCCGAATTTCTGGGAGTATCGGTGTTTGGACTAATCCCATTTGCAGATGTGGTGCGGCGCTCTTTTTTCCAGACCGTGGATGGCAGTTTCGTCGGGATCAGTAACTACGTGCAGGTGATAAAAATGATGCGTTTGATCTTGCAGCGAAAAATACACTGCGTTTTGTGGTCACCTGTATTCCATGCCTGTTGCTATTATCGCTGATCCTGGCAATGCTGTTGCAGCAGGTTTTGATTTTGGCAGAGAAAAAGAAAAAACACCGGGATGTGACGATGGAACAGTTTTACCGGGGCAGTGCAGCGGCACTTAAAAGTATGTATCTGCTTCCGATGGCAATCCCGGCGGCAAGTGTGGTCGTACTGTGGAAGATTCTTTTTGACAGCCACGGATTTGTGAACAGTGCGATCCATGCGCTGTCAGGGATGAATGGAATCGGGAAGATTTTAAGCGTTTTGTCGGTGCGGGAGGTAGACTGGATGAACACCGATGCCGCATTTGGAATCCTCGTATTCAGCTATGTCTGGAAATATTTAGGATACGATATTGTGCTCTGGATGGCGGGGCTTTCTGCAATCCCGCAGGGGATTTATGAGGCGGCAGAGATGGACGGAGCCGGAAAATGGAAAACGTGTTTCTATATCACACTTCCGAATCTCCGCCCGGTGGCATTTACCGTTGTCATTTTGTCGGTTTTAAATTCATTTAAGGCGTTCCGGGAGGTTTACATGGTAGCGGGCAGCTATCCGCAGGAAAATATTTATCTGTTGCAGCATGTGTTTAGCAACTGGTTTCAGACGCTCTCGGTGGATAAGATGGCGGCGGCATCTGTGATGCTTGCGTTTGTGATCGCAGTGTTTGTGCTGTTACTTGAGCGAAGCTGGGAGAGGGAGGAATAATGTATTATGAAGAGAATAATCATAACAGGTATCCTGATTCTGACTGCGGGCTTGTGTCTTGCCCCGGTTCTTTTTCTGCTTGTCGGCACTTTTATGGGAAATTATGAAATCTATACGTGCATCGCGCCTGCACTCGGAAAGGGAAATGGGTTTGCAATCTGGCATTTGCTGCCACAGTATCCGACGTTACAGAATGTTGTGGAACTTCTTTTCGATTCGCCAGAATATTTTCGGATGTTCTGGAACTCGATTTTTTACACGGGTGTGATTCTGGCAGGACAGATGCTTTTCGGCATGCCGGCAGCGTGGGGGTTGGCGCGGTATTCTTTTCGCGGAAGAAAAACGGTTTACCGGCTGTTCATTCTTGTGATGATGATGCCGTTTCAGGTCACGATGCTGTCGCAATATCTGGTGTTAAATCGTCTTGGGATGTTGGATGAACCGCAGGCAGTGATTCTGCCGGGAATTTTTGCAACGTTTTCCGTCTTTATTATGTACCGCTTTTTCCGTGGAATACCGGAAAATGTCATGGAGGCGGCACGTATGGACGGGGCGGGAGAATTCCAGATTTTTTTGAGGATCGGCATACCGCTTGGAAGTCCAGGCATCTTGTCGGCACTGGTATTTTCGTTTTTGGACTGTTTTAGTATGTTAGAGCAGCCGATGACGTTTCTGAAAACAAAAAGTCTCTGGCCACTGTCTTTGTTTCTGCCGGAGATCACGAGCCAGAACGCAGGATTTTCCCTCTGTGCATCGCTGGTGACAATTTTGCCTGCGATGTTTGTATTTCTGGCAGGGCAGGATTATCTTGAGCAGGGAATCGCGATGGCAGGAGCAAAAGAATAATTATGAAAAGTATAAGAAAAAAACGAGAATTCAAAAAATGAAATAGTAATAACCAGAAAATCAGGAATTTTCTGGTTAAAAGGGCTGGCTGGTTTACTGCGGTCATGCTGGTTTTCACGGTGGCATCGAGAGTAGCGGCATCCATCACCGTTCCGCAGGTGACGGCAGTGGCTCCGACATCTGGAAAGATTGAGCATACAGTTATCGCATCGGGGACTGTGGAGGCAGGCGGAGAGAAAGCGATTGTCACAGAGGAAGGGATTCTGGTTGCACAGGTCAATGTGCATACGGGAGAGCACATTGAGGAGGGAAGTGTTCTTTTTACATTTGCCACGGACAGTCTGGAAGATCAGATTTATGAACTGCAGAACCAGATCAAAAAGCTTCAGCTTGAAAATGATTCCCTGAGGAAAAATAAAACGCAGGCAGAGGCAAAGCAGCAGCTGGAGTTAAAGCGTGCGCAGGAAGATTATGAGGAAACGATAGCGAAGAATACAGTTTCCAATGAGAAGGCAAATGAGGCATTGCAGAAAGCAACGGATGCAAAAAGTCAGGCAGAGAAGGAATTAAACAGTGCCAGGGATGCGCTTGCGCAGGCGGAGAAGGAGCTGAATGCAGCCAAACAGGAACTGCAAAATGCGAAGGATGCAGCTACGGCAGAGCAAAAGAAAGATACCGCAGAACCGGTAGATAAAACAGGAAATTCAGTAACAGATCAGCCGAAAGATGCAGATGACGCAGATGCTTCTGGCAAGAATGAACAGGATAATACTACAAATTCAACTATAACACAGCAACTCCAGCTGTTCGAAGAAGCTGTGCAGGAAAAGCAGAACACATATGATACAATTCAGGCAAAAGTTACCGAAAAGCAGGCAGCACTTGACTCTGCCAGCACCGCATTGGAGGAAAAGCAGGAACAGTTGGAATCTGATATGAGCGCGGCATCGGACGCAAAGAAAGCCGCAGAGCGCGCAGTGGAGGATGCAGGTCTGTCCGCAGACACCGACCACACGCAGGAAATCAATGCTATTTCTTTGGAACAGTACCAGAAACAATTAGAAAAGTTGAAAACCATAAAGCAGCAGAACGGAGAGATAACCGCACCATCCTCTGGAATTATTACAAAAGTATGTGTGGAAACCGGACAGAAAACAACGGACACGGCGGCAATCGTCATGAGCGACGAGCAGAGTGGACTTCTTTTTACGACGACAACGGACAGTAAAAACAGGGAATATCTTTCAGTGGGAGATAACGCAACGATTACCGGTGTCGGTAAGGAAACGTCTGATTGCAGCATTGTTTCCCTGGAAACATCAGAAGACGGAAGCAGCATCAAAGTGTCGATCGCCATGCAGGGGGATGATTTCTCGCCGGGCGAGAGCGCACAGATGACTGTCACGAGAAAATCGGAAAGCTATGATTACCTTGTACCGGTCACAGCCGTATGGCAGGAAAATAACAAGGCGTATGTGTTACTCTTAGAGACGGAAAATACAGTACTTGGAGAGCAGTATATCGCACGAAAAGCGGAAGTGGAAATCTTAGATAAAAACAGCAGTTATGCTGCGGTAAACGGGAACTCACTCAGTACCGATTGTAAAATTATCACGGATTCTGACCGTACAGTTGGAAACGGGGATGTCGTGCGGATGACGGAGTAAGGACAGAACAATGAAAAAAATAAGTTACGGAAAAGGGATTGCAAGTCTGGCTTTTGGATTATTTGGAGCTGTATTTTTTGCACTTGCATGTGTTTATCATAATAAAACGGAGGATTTCTCCAATATCATCACAATCCAATCTGCGGAAGGCAGCTTCACCCGGAGCGAAATAGAGTCAATCCGGCAGGATACAGCATCCGCAGACACATTCACAGCGTGGACAGAGCGGAAAAATCAGGTAGTGAAAGCCGTTATAAACGAACGAAGCAGTAACGTGGATATCCTGTTACTTTGTGGAGATTCCCATTCCGTTCTTCCGTGGGGAAAAAATCTGCCGGAAAGCGATACAGCGGGCTGCATCATAGGTGCATCCTTAGCGGAGCAGTTGTTTGGCGGAACAGAGGTGGAAGGACAGCAGATCCTATACAACGGAAGAGAACTTGCCGTGCGAGGTGTCGTAAAAGAACCACAAAATATAATGCTATGCCAGAGCATTACAAACGATGAGACAGTTCCCAAGACACAAACTGGAAACAGCGGAAACCAGCAGACAGGCTCTTCAGAAAATAATCAACAGGAAATCTATTATGACAAAATCAGTCTGCTCTATACAGACAAGTCGAGAGCGATTAACAGGACTGCGGCAGAATTTATCAGCAGATACGGATTAGACGGTCAGATCCTTCATTACGAATACAAGCGGAACCTGAGCTGGTTTACAGACCTGATCCCGGGAAAATGGTCCGATTTTTCCGGCTGGAAGGAGAACATGAAAACACTGCAAAGTGATGAAAAAATATTAAAGCAGTGCGAGAAGAGCACGGTCGAAAGCCTTTATTTGGAATGGATCTGGAAAAGAAATATTTGTTTCGTGTTATGTGTGGTTATGGTTGCATTTTCATGTAGAATTGTAAGAAATAAAGCTGCTTTTTCGTGCAAAAATAAAGAAAATGAGATTGCCCTTTCGTGTGAACAGAGGTAATGATTCATTTGCCGTTATATATGGCAGAGATGTTATAATATCTCCAGAGGTGGTACACAAGTGAGAGCAGCACTGAAACTTGTAATTTGAAATACGTTATGTTAGTATAAATTACGTCAGTGAACATTTCTCATTGATACAGTTTTTAAATAACAGTATATTTTAAAAGTAAGACTCCGGAGGTTATCAAATACATGAGACATTGATTTTTTTCTAATTCAATGATGGAAAAACTGGCTGAGATCAAAGACGGCACAGTTTTTAGATCAGGTTACAGATAGGTGTAATCTTTTTTGGGTTACAAAAAAGAAGATCGGTCAACTGATTACGAATTAGAAAAAAAGGAGATATCTCATGAAAAAATTAAAATTTGATAGTTATGATGGAGTCTGTTTTTTGAATGGACTTGTCTTTTTTGCACCGGTTGCGTTGCTGGTAAGAACGCAGGCTGGTGTGTCGGAACATGTATTTTTCCTCCTTCAGGCATTATTGTCTGGCGTGATTTTTCTGGGGGAAATTCCAACAGGATTTATAACCGATAAAATTGGATACCGGAAATCACTGATTTTGGCGCAGGTGCTATTGCTTGGTGCGAGAAGTTTATTGCTCGCAGCCTTTGTGAGCCGGTCGCTTGTACTGTTTGTCGTGGAGGCAGTTGTAGAGGGAATTGCGGCGTGCTTTACCTCCGGGACGGGAAGCGCGTATTTGTACGCTCTGTATGGAGAAAACGGATATCTTGTAAAAACAGCACATGCAGAAAAGGTTTTATCATCAGTACAGTTGCGTATGCCGGGATTTATAAAATAAGCGGTATGGAAGGTTTGTTGATTACAACTGTAGTCATGGATATTATAGCGGTTGTATGCTCGTTCTTCCTGAGAAGTGAAAGCAGTAAAGCGGTAATTGCAGACAGGAAGGAAGTGCAGATTTTAGCGATATTTAAAAACAAAAAAGCATTTCTGTTTGTGATTTCGCTGGCGATTTTCAGTATCGCATGGCTTCTGATCAACTTCTTTTATGTGGTAAAACTTGAAAACTGCGGATTTGCCGGTAGAATGCATGTCATTGATCATTTTGAGCTATTCAGCCGTACAGATGCTGGCAGAACCCATTTTAGGAAAATTGTCTGACGGAAAAAACGGAAAGTCCGGCAGGAAAAAACTGCCCGCAGTTACAGCCGTTACAGCAGGGGTGGCTTTTCTTCTTTTTGGCGTGATAAAATTCAGGGCAGCCGTGCTGCTTCTAATGCTGATATTGCCGTTGCTTTTAAACCTCCCGGAATATCTGCTGATGGATCTGGAAAATCAGTTTGTGGACGAGACTGAGTGTGGCAGCCAGCGCGCGGCAACGCTGTCTGTGATTAATATGGGCGTGAATCTGGTGGAGATTCTGACGCTGTCAGCCTCAGCATTTTTGACGAAAATCGGAATCCAGTGGTGCTTTGTGTTTGTGGGATGCTTTCTGATGGCGATAGCGCTTCTATTTGCCAGAATACAAAAATAGAAGGAGCGAAAACCGCTTCCTCCTATCAAAATGATCCGTAATTTTACCACAGACCTAATACGTGTTGCATCAGCAAACTCATACAGGTAATACCAATCCAGCAGCTGAATCCAAGAAGCAAAGGTTTGGCTCCTGTTTTCACTAATTTCACAATATTGGTATTCAGACCAATTGCACTCATGGCAAGAACGATGAAAAACTTGCTCAAAGTTTTTAGCGGATTGAAAACAGCTGCTGGAACACCGAAGTTCACTGCTATTGTTGTAATAATGGATGCAATGATAAAATAGAGAATGAACATTGGAAAAATCTTTTTAAAATCCACTTTATTATGATCCGTTTGTTCCCTTCTGGTTCGAAGAAAAGCAAGGACAAGCGTGATTGGAATAATTGCCAGTGTTCTTGTAAGTTTTACGGTGACAGCTTTATCCAAAGTCGCCGAACCAAGGTTGTACATGGAATCCCATGTGGAGGCAGCAGCGGTAACGGAAGAGGTGTCATTCACAGCAGTTCCGGCAAAAATACCGAAAGCTTCTCCGCTTGTCTGGGAAAAACCGAGAACGGTGCCGAGCATAGGAAAAAATAAAGCGGCAAGCATATTGAAAAAGAAAATGACAGAAATTGATTGTGCAACTTCCTCATCATCAGCGTCAATGACAGGAGCAGTAGCTGCAATTGCGGAGCCTCCGCAGATCGAGGAACCTACACCGATGAGTGTGGAGATTTTTCCGGGAACATGAAGGATTTTATGTAATACCCAGGCAACAACAAGGGATGTTGTGATCGTTGCAAGAATGATTGGAAGCGATTGTTTTCCTGTCTGCAGGATGACAGAGAGATTCATTCCAAAACCAAGTAAAATAACAGCATATTGCAGGATTTTTTTGGACACAAATGTGATGCCGCTCTGTAGAGCAGATTTATCGCTGACCAATAATGTAATGACCATTCCTAGGAGGATCGCAAAGACAGGACCACCTACAATTGGGAAAATTTTTCCTAAAATCCAGCTTGGAATCGCAATCATCAGGCATAACAGCACACCTTTCCAATTTTTCTTAATAAAATTCATATTCATAACCTCACTAAAAATATTTTGATTCTTACGGGTTCCTATGATAGCATAAACACATAGAGATGAAAAGCAACAAGCTATAGACAATTGCGAAACTCCTCATACTCTTCTTTCAATTGTTCAAAATCAACAAAATTTTCGAAAACACGCTTCCGCTACGTGTCGCTGGTAACGGTACTAAGAAGCCAGTCACAACTTACGTTGCACCTGCCTTCTAAGAACCGACCGCTCCCCAGTGTTTTCTCAAGCTTTTGTTAATTTTTCACAATTCAATTTAGATTTTTATGAGTTTCGCAATTGTCTAAGTAACAAGCTAAAATCAAAGGAGCAGTCATGCAGGAAAAAGGAAAGAAAAAAATCATAGATAATGCGGGTGCATTGCAGAAAAAATACGCATGGAAATCAGAGAAAACGCCGGATACAAAGAAAGCACCGCAGGATAAAAAGAAAAAATCGAACAATGCAAAGAAGACACCGGGGAAAGAAGCAGTGTCAGAGTCACAAAAGTCGAAAAAGAAACCGGCAGCAGTCTGTCCGTATGCAAAAAAATGTGGCGGCTGTGATTATCAGGAAATGTCCTACGAACAACAGCTGCAGGAAAAACAGACCTATGTGCGCAAAAACATTGGGGATTACTGTAAAGTCCTGCCGATTATCGGAATGGAAAATCCGTATCATTACAGAAATAAAGTACACGCAGTGTTTGATGTGGAGCGCAGGGGAAAACATGCAAACGGAGGCAGGCGTACCGCAGGAAACGGACATGCAAAAGCGGCACCGGGCGGCGTGATCTCCGGTGTATACAAGGCCGGAACCCATGAGGTCATCAACATTGATTCCTGTGAGATTGAGGATGAGCTTTCAAGCGCTATCATCCGCGATATCAGAGGACTTTTACATTCGTTTAAAATAAAAACTTATGATGAGGACACCGGATACGGTCTGCTCCGGCACGTTCTCGTGCGCCGCGGTTTTCACAGCGGCGAGGTGATGGTAGTGCTGGTACTCGGTTCTCCGATTCTTCCATCCAAAAACAATTTTGTGAAAGCATTGCGGAAGCTTCATCCTGAAATAACTACAGTTGTGGTTAACATAAATGATAAACAGACCAGCATGGTTCTCGGAGAAAAGGAAACTGTTATTTATGGAAAAGGTTATATTGAGGATACGCTCTGTGGCTGTACCTTCCGTATTTCGCCAAAATCATTTTATCAGGTGAATCCGGTACAGACAGAGATCCTTTATAACAAAGCGATCACATATGCGGGACTGACTGGAAAAGAGAAAGTGATCGATGCATATTGTGGAACCGGAACGATCGGTCTGATCGCTGCGTCTCAGGCAAAAGAAGTGATCGGTGTGGAGTTAAACCGTGATGCTGTGAAGGATGCAATCATCAACGCAAAACGGAACAACATCCAAAATGAACAGTTTTACAATGCAGATGCCGGAAAATTTATGGTGGAGCTGGCAGAGCAGAACGAAAAAGTGGATGTTGTTTTCATGGATCCACCGAGATCAGGAAGCGATGAGGCATTTTTATCCTCAGTTGTAAAACTTGCACCGAAAAAAGTGGTCTACGTGTCCTGCAACCCGGAGACACTTGCGAGGGATTTAAAATATCTCACAAGACATGGATATCAGGCTGTCGAGTGCCAGCCTTGCGACATGTTTCCGTTCACGAAACATGTGGAAACAGTCTGCCTTCTGTCCCGAAAACCGCAGTAAATCAAAGGTTTCTGTAATTTTGGAAGAAAAATAGATGTGTGTTTCAGTTTCCGCAGAGTGGCTATGAGGGAATTGATTTACCCCAGGGGATAGGCTTTGGGAAACGGATGATATATAATTTGGCGAAAGGGTACTTTTTGGCAAAAGTAAATTTGTGATAAGGAGGATAAGCTAATGAGCAATTTTAATAATAACGCATATCAAAGTTTAGTTACGGATTTAATCGGAGATACATTTTATAAAGATATTTCCGTTAGCGGAAGAATATCTTTTGTTAGAAAATAGCAGAGGTTGTTATTCGAAAAAATATTAGATATTGATCCAAATAAGGCAGTAACTTTAGGAGCGAAGAATATTCAAAATAGAATAAAAAATTTACCTAACCATGAATTTATTGAAGCAGCTGTAGAAACTGTTCGTGGCAAAGGAAATCAGTCGACACATACGCAATATTTAGAGGGGTTTGACTCAGAGGACTTTGATAATGTGGTAGATGGTTTATTTGATATGCTATCATATCTGCTGATAAGCTATTTTGAAAAATACGAATTTGGATCAAGAAATGATGTGTTATATTCCTTTTCAATGTTGCCACCTATAATACGGTATAAAGTTTTAGCTTTTTTGTATAAAAAATATCCGGATAATATTTCAGTCATAGATAAGTTGGTTTTGGCAACTGTGAAAGCTTTTAGTGTTGATGAGGCAACTGAATGGGTTTGAAAGAGAGAAGAACGCACTAATCAAGATGGGAACAGTAACGGAAAAAGCCTTTAATGAGATAGCTGAAAAAGAAGGCATTGAGTTTGCTGAACTTATTCGAAATAATTCACCTGCGAATATGTACATATTATGTAAAATGAAGATTTCAGAAGTCGGAGACATGGTTAACAGTAGAGGTGTATTATATTCGGATTTTGAAAGTGCATTGCCACATTATAAATCAAGAGGAATATTAGCAGGAGATGATTTAGAAACAACGGAATTTAATGATATTATGAAATTTTTTGTATATGGGAAGAAAAGAAAAAATTAGAGAATTATCAAATGAAAGTAATCCATATATGATCTTGAATTTTATTCCTTAAGAGAAAATATTAAAAGAGCAAACAACTATAGATAAAAAAGATTCGGAATGTTGTGAGGTATGACGTATGGGAATTAAGATGAATAAGGTAAGATGCAATGGGCAAGAACTTAAAATTAATGAATATGATGTTAATAAAAAATATGGTGATTTGAAATGCTATTATTGCGATGCAGATGTAAGTTTTGTGAATTCTCATGAAAGAGATTTAGGTGAAAGAAAAATTATAGTACAAAAATATTTTCGCTTAAAAGGTGGGGAAGAACATAGACAGGGATGCAAATATACTGTTGATGGAGCAATACTAAACATACATGCAGATTGTGCAGATGATGAATTAATGTCGGTGCAAGATAACAAATATGTGGTAAGATTAATGATTGTATCACAAGATGAAGATAAAAAGGAAAGCAAGAATTTATCAGATGAATCAGGACATGGAAAAAGAAGGCATAATTATATTCCAAGAGGAAAGAAAACAGCTTATTTATCTACAATGAATCAGATAATGAAACTAAGAGCATTGGTTGAGTGTAATTCAGATTTAGAGGATAAAATTAATTTGCAATATTATGATTGGAAAGATAACCCCTATTTAGTTCCATGGAAAAATTTCTATTTTGATTCGGAAAATGAAAATGACTTCAGTAGATTGCGGAGATATTTGACAAATAAGAAAGTATATCATCCAATTTGCGTAGTAGGATATATAAAATCAATTTCTGAGTACCAGACTGGGAGATTTTGTATCAAATATGAAACGGTTTCAGATGAAGAAAATAAACGTGTTGCAATAGCAGTTTATTTTGAAAATAATCAAATTTATGACCAATTCAGAGATAAAAGTGATTGTAAAATTATTACATATGCAAACTTTAGATTTTATCAAGAGAAAGAATGGACTGCACCAGATGAGAGAAAATTTATTTATTATAATATAACAGGCAATGTATATGACACAAGGCAAATGTTACTTTTAGATGATGAAACTACAGTATAAGCGGTTTGATTTTAAGTGTATAAAAGGGGATAAAGCCATTACCCCACTTTGAAAACCTATTGCATAACTTTCGCTAATGCAGTATAAAAAACAAAGTTCAGGGGAAATATTGAAACCGTTTGTCTGCTTTCAAAGAAACCTTGATTTTCTGCAGGTTTGTGGGAGTATTAAGGAAAGAAAATGGATGTGTGTTTTCTGGTCTTTTGAATGAAACATTTGAATATTGAAAGCAGTGGGGTGTTTTGAAACTCTGCTGAATAATAGGCTTTTGCT
>ENA-OQHF01001397-OQHF01001397.1-human-gut-metagenome-genome-assembly--contig:-NODE-1397-length-13389-cov-2.203137_pt1 | contig 13389 bp, 16 predicted proteins | sample MGYA00242559_ERZ504709 | MGnify/ENA primary metagenome ERZ504709 (study PRJEB26092, sample SAMD00036203) | human gut metagenome | host: Homo sapiens | study: EMG produced TPA metagenomics assembly of... | reverse complement strand
AACAAGCCTTGCGGGAAATGGCAAATGTTAAAATTTCTATGAGAAATAGGCATTCGCATGCCGTTTTTGTATTTAATGATGTCGGGGTCAAAAGCCCCCGACTTTGATGCTACGAATGGGACTTGTACCTGTCATTATAGTGAATAATGTTTAAGTAATGTTGTAATAATGTTTATATAATGTCATATATTATTTAAAATCCTTATCCTACTGTATCATAGGCAGAAATGCAAGTAAATTTTCACCTATGATGTAATTGTAATGTTGTTGTAATGTTTAGTAATGTTTGATATAGTTATGCCAAGAACATTATTATATGGAGGAGATTCATGAAAATCAGAGAGCTATATCCAGATGTTATTACAGAAGATACAAGTTATGAATATAAAGCAGTATTGAATCCGGATAATCCCATTAAATGGGCAAAAACTCTTATTGGATATGCAAGTGATAAAGGAGGAACCTTATTTATAGGTGTATCAAACGATGGGGAGGCCTTTGGAATTGATCTTGAAGAAGTTGATAAAACAAAACTATTAATTTCAAGGATTAATGATAGACATATTTTTCCACACATTAAGATTTCATATATGATGAGAAGTGTGGATTCTAATGCGGAACATTTTGTATTAGCTGTTAAAGTTGCTCCTGCAGATTCTGTAATAAGATATAGAGAAGGAGATTACAATGAAACAGTTTTTTATAAAGGGAGATGGAAATGCGACTCCTGCAACACCGGAAGAAATTATTTCACTTTCAAAGAGAAAATATGGTGTAGATAATGAGACAAGCGAGGTGGCATATACTGATAATCAGTGGTCAGAATACCTTAATCTTTGTAAGGAATACAGACAAGATAAATCTGCTCCAACAATGAAAGAATTGCAGAACGAAGAAATAGTTTCAAAAGATGGGTATGCAAAATCAGGATTTATAATGTTTTCAGACAACTATAATGAAGATGACACAATGATATGCTGCCGTTTATGGAAAGGGAAAAACAAGACAGGTATTGTTTTAGATAGCAGCAGATTAAGAGGTTCTATTGCAAACGTATTTGAGAATGCATTAAACTTTATTGAACGAAACACCAAAACAGGCTGGGTAAAAACAGAAAAGGGTGGACGGGATGAAATCAGATCGTATCCTAAGGAAGCTGTAAGAGAGGCATTGGTAAATGCCATTGCCCATAGGGATTATTCTATTTCGGGAACACAGATTGATGTTGATATCTATTCAGACAGAATTGAAATAGTTTCACCAGGGTCATGGTTACTGCCAAAAGATTACAATGCATATCCAGCCGGTTCTATACCGTCTATCAGAAGAAATGCCATCATAGCAGCTTGCCTGGATGTGGCAAATCTGATGGAGAGAGGTGGAACTGGTTTTCAAACCATGATGGAATCTTACAAGTCCAGTCCAGATGAATTACAGCCGGTAGTATCTATATATCCCGGATTTTTGAATTTGAGATTATATGACAGATTATTTAGAGATGAGGCTATAGAACTGGATTTAGAAAACCTTACAGATGCGGAAAAAAGTTATGGCTATTCTTAAGATGGAAGGACCAAAGCCTATAAAGGAACTACAGATGTCTCTTAACTATCGGAGTAGAAGTCAATTCTTAAATGAAGTTATAAATCCGCTTATGAAATCAGGGGAGATATATAGGGATGGTAAGCCAAAATCACCAACGGCACTTATTAAAATCAAAAAATAAAAGAAAAATATAATTTGTCAGCGAAACAGGGCCGCAAATACTGATTTTGACCGGAGCGAGGCCAACACCGGGCATCTGATTATATGAAATGTGCCAGATACTTGCCATATCTGATGGGAAAGGGGTATTATGATAAATATAAATAATAAGGAGGCTGATCCTATGAGGCCGATACCGAGGATTGAAGATCCGGAGCGCTATATAGACAGTGCGTTTGTGGATTCCGCGTTTATAGAATTGAAAAGTTGTGATCTGTGGGATGTGAAAATGCTGTATCCGATCCTACATATGGACCATGCGGAAGAGAAGTGCTTCGTCCGTAAGGAGATGTATGAGAGGCTGGTGAAGGCGGCGGGGAATCTGCCGGACGGTTACCGGTTCCGCATCTGGGATGCCTGGCGCCCCTTTGCACTGCAGCATGAATTGTTTGAAAAGTATTCTGTGGACATCATCCGGGATTTTCATTTAGAAGAGTTGCCAGAGGCAAAAAGGAGAGCTGCGATCTGCAAATTTGTCTCGGACCCGGTACCGGATACAAAGGTGCCTCCCGCCCATACCACCGGAGGAGCCATTGATCTGACGCTTCTGGATCCGGAGGGCAGAGAGCTTCCTATGGGATGTGGATTCGATGCTTTTACGGATAAGACCTGTGCATCGTATTTTGAGGCACCGGAGCATGTACAGGGGGCAGAGGACGAGCAGGTCCGTGAAAATCGCCGTCTGCTTTATTATGCTATGATAGATGCGGGATTTACCAATCTGCCGTCGGAATGGTGGCATTATGATTACGGTGACCGGTTCTGGGCATATTACATGCGGAAGCCCGCAATCTATGAGGGCGTATTTACGAGGGAGGAAATTCATGGATAATCAGAAACAAAAGAAGAAAAAAAGTGTGATGGATACGCTGTCCGCCACTATGGTACTGGTGCTGATCGCACTGTTGCTGGTGTTTGTGGGATATACGTATCTGGCACTGAAGAACGGTTACACGCTGGATGACCTGATCGACAATATCGTGGGAAATCTCATCGGTGTGCTGGCGGCATTTCTGTTATTCGATATACTGAATAACAAGCTGACCCAGGATGCCTACGCCAGAGAGACCTCCCAGCAGATCACCAAGACGCTGATGGGGGAGCCGGAGATCCTGGATTCCTTCAGCGATGAAGATAAAAAGACTTTCCTGAAATCCACCATTACCTCCATGATAAAGGATGAAGATGCGGTGGATATGCTTTCTACCAATATGGAGAAATATTTTGACAGGGCAAGAGGCGCCAGGATCCGGAAAATGTTCGATTACACGATCAATCTGGAGCCGAATCTGACAGAGGAATATGTAAAAGCCGGATTCCCCGGAGCCACAGACGGAAAGTATTACCTGATCGATGAGGAATTGAAGTTCAGCGTAAAGTGTCTGGGAGGAACAGACGAGAACTACACGGGCGATGTGATCAGACTCGGTTTCGCCTATGATAAAAAGAGTCTGGACGGTGGTTTGCTGGAGACCGGACAGGATGCGGATTTCACCAAGAGCATTTTCAATGAGGATCTGGTGGTGGAACCGGAAGCTGTGGACTTCATCAACAGTATTCCCGCGGATAAGATACGGGATGTGATCAATGACCTGTTCATGCCGATTTTGCGAATTGACAACAGCGGAGATAATGAAGACGAAGCGCAGTTTGAAGTAGAACGCAAGAGCAACGGATTTATCCTGAAATTCAAGTTGGATTTTGACCGCAACGAGGCAAGCGGGGAGCATCTGGTCAGCATCTATTTCAAGATGCCCCGGGTATGGAACTCTATTTTCGAGGTGACTCTGGTGGATCCGACCAAGGAGCCCCATATCAAGCTGAAATACAAGAATGGAATGGATGTCACTATGTATTCCTATCTCAATAAGGAAAGCACTGCCAATGTCGGAGCCTGCATCCAGAGAGCCGGACTCTATGATATTGCGATCAAGGACGAGTGGATCTACCCCAAGAGCGGCGTGATCTTTCATATTAAGAAGGCATAGAATAAATATGAAACCAAGATCTTCCCAAAGTATGCAATTATATAAAATGCTCCTATCCCGCGGTTATCCGGAATCGTTCTGTGATCTGGTGACGAAGAATCTGAATACGGATTTTACGGCGAGCCGTATGATCGGTTATCTGTGTCATTATTCTGATCTGCCGCCGGAGGAGATCGCGGACGAAATGCTGGCGATCTTAAGCGACCGCAATCGTATTATGCAGAAGAAAGAACTGGAAAGTAATAATGCGGAATGGAATCGTATTCTGATGCAGGGACTGGACACGGAGGACGAAACCTGAGGAAATAAACGGATTTGTTTTCGGTTGCCATTGTAGCAGATTCCGATTATAATAAAAGATTGTAACAGCAATGACACTGAATTGAGGTTTTCAATGAATATAGTAGTAGACGGATATAATATATGTTATAAAACAACCGGTACCGGCGATAAGACGGTTGTGATCTTACAAGGCTGGGGTACGGATCTGGGAGTGTATGATTCCGTAGCCGGTGTGATTGACGGCAGCAGGTACCGTGTGATCCAGTTCGATTTCCCGGGCTTCGGCGGCAGCGATGAACCGAAGGAACCCTGGGATGTGGACGGATTTGCGGACTTTTTCTGCAGATTTATGGAAGTAATGCAGGTAAAGCAGGCCACCCTCATCGGGCATTCCTACGGCGGACGAGTGATCATCAAGCTGGCAGCCAGAGAGAGCATCCCTTTTGAGATCACGAATATTATCCTGATCGACAGCGCCGGTGTCCTGCCGGTGCGTACTACTGCGCAGAAATGGAAGATCCGCAAATACAAGATCCTGAAGAAATTCCTGAACATGAAGCTGATCTATGCCATGTTCCCGGAGGTGATCGATGACTGGAGGAGCCGACAGGGATCGGCAGACTACCGCAATGCGACACCCATGATGCGTCAGTGTATGGTGAAGGCGGTGAATGAGGATCTGACGGAGCTGCTTCCGAAGATCCGTCAGGAAGTACTGCTGATCTGGGGAGATCAGGATACGGCAACTCCTATCCGGGATGCACATATTATGGAAGAGAAGATACCCAACTGCGGCCTGGCAGTGATCCCGGGAACCGGTCATTTTTCTTTCCTTGAGAAACCGGCACAGTTCCGGGGAATTATGGAGGCATATCTGAAATGATCATACGTGTGCTGATAGCGGTCGTGCTTGCTGTTCCGGCATATTTTTATACCATGAGGTATAATATTCATATGTTCCAGCAGAACGGCTATAAGAATAAAGAACACCTTCACTGGCTGAAGAAGAAGTTCCGGCTGCAATGGATTCTCTATTTTGGCCTGGCACTGGGCATTGTGACCTGTGTGTTCCCATACCTTGCCCTTGAAATCTTCGAGTATCTGGTACTGCTCGTGATCATCGTGGTATATCGTGCCATGAAGCGGATGAACACGAAGAAAAAGCTGGTGTATACCGCCCGGGTCAAGAGATTGCTCACTACGGAGCTGATCCTTACGGCTGCGGTATTCGCTCTGGTGTGTGGATTGGGCGGAATGAAGCGGATCCCGGGACTGTGCATGATCCTGGTATCTGTGAATCTGTTTCTGGATATTGTGGCTAATGTCATCAATCATCCCATGGAGGCGGGGATCAATCAGTATTATATCAATGATGCTGTGAGAAAGCTGAAAAGCGTCCCGGGACTTACCGTCATCGGTGTGACCGGCAGCTACGGCAAGACCAGCGTAAAGTTCTATTTGCAGACATTATTGCAGGAAAAATATAATGTGTTGGTGACTCCGGAGAGCTTTAATACTCCGATGGGAGTGGTGCGGACCATCCGAGGCTCCTTGAAGCCCACCACAGAGATCTTCGTCTGTGAGATGGGTGCCCGCCATGTGGGCGATATCAAGGAGATCTGCGATATGGTGCATCCCGATCACGGTGTGATCACATCTATTGGACCGCAGCATTTAGAGACCTTTTTTAACATGGAGAATATTCAGAAGACGAAGTTCGAGCTGGCGGATGCCCTGCCGGAAGGCGGCATGCTGTTCTTGAACGGTGACAACGATTATATTCAGCAGCAGGCAGCTTCTCCCGCGTATGATCAGACCCCGGAGAAGATCTTCTATTATTCTGAGAGCGGAAGGGACAGGATGACTGAGTGCCAAAGATGGTGAAGGTCATCCCGAGTTAGGTACGGAGTTCACGGCTAGTGACCCCGGACGGCGAGAGCGAGACGATTCCAAATGCGTCTCCATCGGTGCCCACAATGTCATCAATGTGGTGGGGGCTATCGCAGTCGCTCATAAAATGGGCATGACGCTGCAGGAACTGCGGATCCCGGTACGCCGGATCGAGCCGGTGCCCCATCGTATGCAGATGCGGGAGCACGGTCTGGTGACGATCATCGATGATGCTTACAATTCCAATCCCGTAGGTTCCAGGGCAGCGGTCGAGACGCTGGCTATGTTTGACGGTATCCGGATCCTGATCACGCCGGGCATGGTAGAGCTGGGTGACAAGGAAGCGGAATACAATCATAAATTCGGTAACTACGCAGCGGATTGCTGCGATTACATCCTGTTAGTGGGCAGACGGCACACCGAGCCCATCAGGGAGGGCGTGTTGGAGAAGGGATTCCCGGAAGAGAAATGCCTGGTATTCGACAAGCTGGAGGAAGCTGTATCTTACGCCTATGCCATCAAAGGGCAGGGACATAAGTATATTTTATTAGAGAATGACCTGACGGATAACTATTAGTCGGTTCAGAGGCGATTTTGCGAAAGTGGTTCGGATCGTTGACAGAGAGAGTAGGAAAATTTCAGGAGGGAAAATAAATGAAGACAAGAGTAGCAATGCTGTTTGGCGGCAAGAGTGTAGAACACGAGGTATCCGTGATCTCCGGCATCCAGGCTGTCATGAGCATGGACACAGACAAATACGAAGTGATCCCGGTCTATATGACCAAGCGTAATGAAATGTACATCGGTGAGGAGATCGACAAGATCGAATCCTATAAAAATATCGACGAACTGTTGAAAAAATCCCAGAGAGTCATTATGACCAATGAGGATGGAAAGGTATTCCTGACGCCGTTCCCGGTGAAGCTGTTCGGCGGGAAGAAACCGGTAGAGATCGACGTGGCTTTCCCTGTAGTGCATGGTACCAATGTAGAGGACGGCGCTTTCCAGGGTTACCTGAAGACCATGGGCATCCCCTTCGTGGGCTGTGATGTGACCGCATCCGCCATTGGTATGGACAAATACATCATGAAAGCTGTATTAAAGGAATGCGATGTGCCGGTACTGGATGCACAGCTGTATACTCTGGCAGATTATGCGGAGATGGAGACACTTCTTGACAAAGTGGAAAAGGGACTGGGTTATCCCGTGATCGTAAAGCCTGTCAACTTAGGTTCCAGCGTAGGTATCAGCGTGGCAAAGAACCGCGTGGAACTGACCCATTCCGTGGACGATGCTTTCAAGTATGCCACTAAGGTACTGGTGGAGCATGCCATTACGAATCTGCGGGAGATCAACTGCTCCGTACTGGGAGATGAGAATGATGCCATCGCCTCTGAGTGTGAAGAACCCCTGCATACCAAAGATATCTTAAGCTATGAAGACAAATATGTCAGCAATGCCAAAGGCAGCGGTTCCAAGGGCATGGCCAGCGTATCCCGCAGGATCCCCGCAGAGCTGTCTCCCGAGAAGAGAGAAGAGGTGCGCGAGCTGGCAGTCAGATCCTTTAAAGCACTGGGCTGTAACGGTGTGTCCCGTATCGACTTTATGATCGATGAGGACAACGGCAAGCTGTATTTTAACGAGATCAATACCATCCCCGGATCACTGGCATTCTATCTGTGGGAGCCGGTAGGAGTTCCTTACCAAGAGCTTCTGGACCGTATGATCGGACTGGCGTTAAAGAGAGCGCGTACCGAAGAGAGACTGACCTTTACCTTTGACACCAATATCCTGAATTCCGCAAGCTTTGGCGGTTCTAAGGGTGGCAAATTGTAATAGCCGGTTTATGGATTTTATGATTATTTAATATATTTTTTAGCACTCGGGACTTGCGAGTGCTAAGTAGTAGTGATAATATAATCTCTGTAAGAGGAACAAGCGACTGCAACAGCAGACAATTGTTTGAAAAGAGATGTGAAGTGGTCAGCCGCGCAGGGAACTGTGTGGCTGATTTTTACATGGAGAACGTCTTGGTTGTGTGGCTCACCGGTTGGGCAGAATGGAGGGAATATGACGAAGACAACAAAAGAGATATTATGAAGTACTGGGTGTCAGCAAGACAGCGGACGACCGCAGCGATAAAAAAAGCATACCGGAAGCTGGCGAAAAAATACCATCCGGATACCAATGCAGGAGACCCTGTGGCAGAGGAGAAGCTGAAGGAAGTCAATGAGGCTTACGATGTGCTGGGGGATGCAAAAAAAGAAGAAACTATATGATACTTACGGTTTTGCCGCTTTCCAGGAGGGATTTAACGAGGAGGCAGCCAGACAGTATCAGGAGCAGTTTAAGAACGGAGGAGGTTTCCACTACAATGGAGGTACCGGCGGCTTCGGCACCGATGGATTCGGCGGCTTTGGCAACGGCACGTTCCATTACAGTACAGGAGGAAGCGGTTTCGGTACCGGTGATTTCGGCAGCTTCGGCGGGGATGAGGATATTTTTGACAATCTGTTCGGTCAGTATTTCAAGGGACAGAAAGGCTCCGGACGGGCAGCCGGGCGAACTACCGCAGCAAAGGTCAGGATGTGGAATCCGGCATCACCATCAGCTTTGACGAAGCAATGCATGGCTGCGACAAGACCTTTACTTTAAGAGATCCGGCTACCGGCAAGTCCGAATCCGTGCAGGTGCACATTCCGGCAGGTATCGATACCGGTAAAAGTATCCGCCTGAAAGGTAAGGGTGGTGAAGGTTACTCCGGCGGTGAGAGCGGTGACCTGTATCTGAAGGTGACGGTACAGGAGAAGCCGGGCTGGGAGCGTAGAGGACAGGATCTGTATACCACGGTCAATATCCCCTATACTACCGCAGCCCTGGGCGGCGAGATCCGTGTACCCACGTTGTACGGCGATGTCATGTGCAAAGTGAAGGAAGGTACGCAGTCCGGAAGTAAGATCCGTCTGAAAGGCAAGGGTGTGGTATCCATGAAGGATAAAAATGCCCACGGCGATCAGTATGTCGTGATCCAGATTCAGGTGCCTAAGAATCTGACCCCGGCAGCAAAAGAAAAATTACAGGAATACAAGAAGGTCAGTGGATTTTGATCCACTGGCCTTTTGTGTTTTCTGATAAATGATAAAATTTTTCATTAAACGAAAAAAGCTGGAAATAGGAAAAACAGGTGCTTATAATATTCATTCATAAATAGAATAAACAAAAGACTTCACACAGGAGGAAATGAATTATGTTGAAATGTTTGAAAAAGATTGATAAAGCTAAAACCGGTATCTTCGCAGCAGGCGTTCTGTTCGGAACCGCAGGTATCAAAGTACTGTCCAGCAAGGATGCGAAGAAGCTGTACACCAACTGCACCGCAGCTGTTCTTCGTGCAAAAGAGTGTGTCATGAAGACGGCTACCACCATTCAGGAGAACGCAGAGGACATCTACGCAGAAGCTCAGCAGATCAACGAGGAGAGAGCAGCACAGGCAGCTCAGGAGTTTGACGGCGAAGCAGAAGCAGCAAAGTCTGCAGATGCAGATACCGATTGGACCCCGCAACTTCAGTAAGTGGAATAGATAACAGACACCTGCATGCTTCGGCATCGCAGGTGTTTTCATGAAAGCAGGCATAAGAAAATATGAGATTTGTGATCAAGCATGAGATAAAGGGGAGACTCAGGGGTTCACATTCTGCAGAGCCGTATGAGCTTTGCACAGGCAGATACACTGCAATATTATTTGGACGGACAGAGTAATATTGTCAGTGCCAAAATTCAGGAGCGTACCCTGGATGTCACGGTAGTCTATACCGGTTCCAGGGGGGAAGCACTGAAGACACTGGAGAATTTTACATATCAGGGTACAGAAGTGCCGGAGAACTATCTTGCTAATTCCGGCAGAGAGATGAACCGGGAGTACAAGGATCAGCTGATCAACAAGGTCGTGATGCACTACGGCATCAAGCTGTTCCTTCCTATGGACATCCGTTCCGTGATTACCACTGTAAAATCTTTCAAATACCTCTGGCACGGCGTGAAGACTCTGGCGAAGGGCAAGATCGAAGTACCGGTACTGGATGCCACTGCTATCGGTGTATCTGTGCTGCGTGGTGATTACAACACCGCAGGCTCTGTGATGTTCCTGTTAGGCATCGGTGAGATTCTGGAAGAGTGGACGCACAAAAAGTCTGTCGGCGATCTGGCGAGAAGCATGTCCTTAAACATTGACAAGGTATGGGTTGTGAACAACGGACAGGAGATCCTGGTGCCGTCCACATCCATTAAGTCGGGTGATCTGGTAAGGATCCACATGGGCAATGTGATTCCTTTCGACGGTACAGTGACGGACGGAGAAGGTATGGTGAATCAGGCGTCTCTGACCGGAGAATCCGTTCCCGTGAGAAAAATCCCCGGTGGAACTGTCTATGCCGGAACTGTGGTAGAAGAAGGCGAGCTGACCATCTGTGTCAAGGAGACCGGAGGCTCCAGCAAATATGAGAAGATCATGACCATGATCGAGGAATCCGAGAAGCTGAAATCCTCTCTGGAGGGTAAGGCAGAGCACCTGGCAGATAAGCTGGTACCCTACACGTTCTTAGGTACCGGTCTGATATGGTTGTTCACACGGAATGTGACTAAGGCATTATCCGTGCTGATGGTGGATTTCTCCTGCGCATTGAAGCTGTCCATGCCGTTAGCGGTATTGTCTGCGATCCGAGAGGCAAGCACCTACGAGATCACGGTGAAGGGCGGCAAATACTTAGAGGCTATGGCAGATGCCACGACCATCGTATTTGACAAGACCGGTACTCTGACCAAGGCACAGCCTACGGTGGCAGATGTGATATCCTTTAACGGGCAGTCTGCGGATGAGCTGCTTCGGATTGCTGCCTGCCTGGAGGAGCATTTCCCTCATTCCATGGCAAAGGCAGTGGTACGTGAGGCAGCCCGCAAGGAGCTGGTGCATGAAGAACTGCATACCAAAGTGGAATATATCGTGGCTCACGGTATTTCTTCTACCCTGGATGGCAAGAAGATCATTATCGGAAGTTATCACTTCGTATTCGAGGATGAACAGGCACAGATTCCGGAAGGCAGGCAGGAACTGTTCGATCATCTCTCTGAAGAGTACTCTCATCTGTATATGGCCATTGATGGTAAACTGGCAGCGGTGATCTGTATCGAGGATCCTTTGAGAGAGGAAGCACCGGAGGTCATCCGTCAGCTGAAAAGCTTAGGAATCAGCAAAGTCGTAATGATGACGGGAGACAGCGACCGCATTGCAAAGTCCATCGCAAATATCGTTGGTGTGGATGAATATTATTCCGAGGTACTGCCGGAGGACAAGGCAAAGTTCGTAGAACAGGAGAAGCAGTCCGGCCATAAGGTCATTATGATCGGAGATGGTATCAATGATTCTCCCGCACTGTCCGCAGCAGATGTAGGTATCGCCATCAGTGACGGTGCACAGATTGCCAGAGAGATCGCGGATGTCACCATCGGTGCGGACAATCTGTATGAAGTAGCTACCCTGAAGGAATTGAGCAACTCCCTGATGGAGCGGATCCATAAAAATTATCGCATGATCGTAGGTATCAACACCGGACTGATCATTTTAGGTGTAGCAGGAATCATTCCTCCCACTACGTCCGCTCTTCTGCATAATACATCTACCCTGTGGATCAGCACCAAGAGCATGAAGAATCTGTTGGACAGAGAAGAAGCATAAAAAGAGAAAAAGCAAAGGCCATTGTGAGAGAAAAAGAGAACTCCTCGCAATGGCTTGTGTTTTATTTTATAGTAAGTTGCTGCTAGCTGAAAAATGTAATACAAAAAAATGTAATACAATTTGAATAGAATGTACGGTACTTTTGTAGGAATTATATGTTGCATATTTGCAGATGCATGTATATAATGATATAGTAATTCCTAGTTAGACGCTAGAGATAGGAGGAAGTATATGTCAGAACAATTATTACAGGTGCGTAACTTGTCCGTAAGTGTAGAGGACAAGCCTATCCTTCATGGAATAGATTTAGAGGTTCGCCCCGGAGAGACCCATGTCCTCATGGGACCCAACGGTGCGGGCAAATCCACATTGGGTTACACCATCATGGGAAGCCCCCGGTATGAGGTGACCGGTGGTGAGATCCTGTTCAAAGGGAAGGAATTATTAGAGGAAACTGCAGACCAGAGAGCGAAGGATGGTATTTTCCTGTCTTTCCAGAATCCCCTGGAGGTACCCGGAGTATCACTTCGGAATTTCATCCGTAATGCCGTGGAACAGAGAAGCGGTTCCCGTATCAAGCTGTGGACCTTCAAAAAAGGAACTGGAGCAGGCCATGGAAGTATTGCAGATGGATCCTTCCTATGGTGACCGTGATCTGAACGTGGGATTCTCCGGCGGTGAGAAGAAAAAGGCGGAGATCTTACAGTTACTTATGTTAAAACCCTCACTGGCAATTCTCGATGAGACCGATTCCGGTCTGGATGTGGATGCGGTACGTACGGTATCCAAGGGTGTGGAAGAATACCAGAAGGACAAAAAGGGTGCGCTGTTGATCATTACCCACAGCACCAGAATTTTAGAGTCTCTCCATGTGGACAAGACCCATGTACTGGTGAATGGTAAGATCGTGGCATCCGGCGACGCTGCCCTGGTAGACGAGATCAACGAGCATGGTTTCGAGCGTTTTCTGGAAGCATAAGGAGGTTGACGATCTGAATGAGTGAACGTGAAAAGACATACGTGGAGGACGTCAACAGAAGCATTTATGATATCCGTAATGAGGAGAGGACGATCTATCGTATTAAAAAGGGACTAGACTCCCGATATTGTGGCGGAGATTTCCGAGAAAAGAAAGGATCCCGCATGGATGGCAAATTTCAGATTACAGTCTCTGCAGATCTATAATGAGATGGAAGTCCCCGACTCGGGGTCCCCTTATTGGAGGGGCTGAACAGTGGAGATATTGTGACTTATGTCAAGCCCAATACCCATATGAGTGCCAAATGGTCCGAGGTGCCGGAGGACATCAAGGATACTTTTGAAAAACTGGGAATTCCACAGGCGGAGCGGAAGTCCCTCGCCGGTGTGGGCGCCCAGTACGATTCCGAGCTGGTATATCACAATGTCAGGGAAGAAGTGGCAGCCCAGGGCGTAGTCTATACCGATATGGAGAGTGCCCTGAATGGGGAATATGCGGATATGGTGCGGAAGCATTTTATGAAGCTGGTGACCCCCAGAGACCACAAATTCGCAGCACTGCACGGTGCTGTGTGGTCCGGCGGCTCCTTCGTATATGTTCCCCCCGGAGTGTCCGTGACGATCCCCTTACAGTCCTATTTTCGATTGAACGCACCGGGAGCCGGACAGTTCGAGCATACCCTGATCATTGTGGATGAGGGTGCATACCTGCATTTTATCGAAGGCTGTTCCGCCCCGAAGTACAACGTGGCGAAC
>ENA-OQHF01001396-OQHF01001396.1-human-gut-metagenome-genome-assembly--contig:-NODE-1396-length-13396-cov-3.567262_pt1 | contig 13396 bp, 17 predicted proteins | sample MGYA00242559_ERZ504709 | MGnify/ENA primary metagenome ERZ504709 (study PRJEB26092, sample SAMD00036203) | human gut metagenome | host: Homo sapiens | study: EMG produced TPA metagenomics assembly of... | reverse complement strand
GGCACATTCTTTGATAATTTTGAGATGTAAAACCTAAACACATACAGATATGAAAAATACTTTCTTCAAAGCAAGCGGCAGAAATCTTCTGACGTGTGCTATTTGTGCACTAATGGCAATGCCGGCATCTTCCCAACAAGCACTTTCCCTCAAGGATTATGAATATACAACCAGAGAATGGAAACGAATTGTAAGAAACAGTCCGGACAGTTTTTTCACAACCGATGAAGCAAAGCGGATTGCCGATAATGTGCTAGCTTTTCAACGTACAACAGGAGGATGGCCTAAGAACATTCCAATTCACCGCCCACTGGGTGGAGAACTTCCTATCGTATTAGGAGATAAAGACAGGCGCAATGACTCCACAACCGACAATGACGCTACCATTCTGGAATTGACTTATCTGGCAAGACTTTATCAACAATCTCCCGAAGAACGTTATAAGGAAGCCTTTCTTAAAGGAGTGGAGTTTATCTTAAGCGGGCAGTATGACAACGGAGGATGGCCACAGTTCTGGCCTGAACATAGGGGATATCAAGTATATATTACATACAATGATGATGCCATGGTACAAACAATGGAAATCATCCGAAACCTTCGTGACGGAAAAGCTCCCTTCGATATACTGGTAAACGATGAAATGAAAGCACGTCTGTCCGCCGCTTTCGATAAAGGGATAGAATGTATTCTGAATACTCAAATCAGAGTAAATCGTAAACCGACCATATGGTGTCAGCAACACGACAACATAACCTTAAAACCAGCTCCGGCCCGAACATTCGAATTGCCTTCCTTCTGCACGGCAGAAAGCTGCTCACTGGTTCACCTGCTAATGGAACTCCCCGATCCGGACGAACGGGTAAAGGCAGCAGTCAATGGTGCAATGGAGTGGCTTGATTTACATAAATTATATGGCATACGTGTTGAGCGGTTCATGACTCCTGAAGGCAAGCCTGACACACACGTAGTGAAAGACGAAAAGGCCGGACCTGTATGGGCACGTTTTTACGACCTGGAAAACGAAGAACCGCTATTCTGCGACCGTGATGGAATTCCCCGTAAATCATTTTTCCGAACTTGGATATGAGCGTCGAAATGGTTACAGCTGGTACAATCAGGCTCCCGAATCACTCAATGAAGAATATCAACACTGGAAAGAAAAATATATGTAATTTACACATACAACCAGTTCTTTAAGTGCAGGTAAAAAGCAAGTCTAATCAGCTCCTCTTCTAACTCTATTATTTTTTGTACAAATTTTCAAAAAACATCGAGAAAAGTTCAGGAAAATATGCTGATATTTTCGACAAAATATGCTGATGTTTTTCTTATACGCCGATACACATTGGTTATCAATTATTTACAAGAAGCAGTATATCGGCGTAAAGAAAAATATAAACTGGATATCTTACAATCATCAATCAGAGTTCTTGAGTCAAGCTATCGAGCAAACCTCCGCAAGCATCTTCCAGTATGTCAAGTACATTTTCAAATCCTTGAGCCCCGCCATAATAAGGATCAGGAACGTAGTCGACTACCTTCACCCGACAATAGTCGGTCATCCGGCCTATTTTCCGTTCCGTTTCCACATCAGGAGCTTTCTCCTTCAAGGCATCAATATTGCGGTCATCCATACCCAAAATCAAATCGAACTCATAAAAATCATCAGTACGGACAGGACGTGAACGGTGAGTAATGTTATACCCCCGGCGAATAGCATGTGCACGCATCCGGTCGTCGGCAAGTTCTCCTTGATGATAACTGCTGATTCCCGCTGAATCTACTTCTATCTCCTTTTCCAGTCCTGCACGCTTGATATACGTACGCATAATTTCTTCTGCCGACGATGAACGGCATATATTCCCAAGACAAACGAACAAGATTCTTTTCATACTCTGATACCTAAATATTTTTTTAAACTTGCTTACGCTAGTATTCATAATCAATTCTTCCGGAAACTCAGTTTCATTTACCAGCTCCAATGCATATCGTAGGTGGCATATCAAACGAGATATGTGCATCACTACCCAAAATCACCGGAACATCATAGCGACGGCATAACTTCAGTATTTCCAGATTATTGCTCCGGGCGTCAACTTTGCCCCGACAAGGTTTCAGTGATGAATTATTTATCTCAAGCAACGTATGATGCTCCTTTGCCGCAAGTACAATAGGCTCGAAGTTCAACTTTGCAGTCCCATCACCCGGATGACTAATGATATGAATATATGGATTAGACACAACCTGAACCATACCATGTGTATTCTCTTCGGGTGTCCCCCACTTATAACAAAGTGAATGAATACCGGCAATACGCAAGTCAAGAATCTTCAAATAAAACTCATCCAGATCGAGATTGCCTTCGCTGTCGAGAATATTAATTTCTGCTCCCAACAAAAGTTCTATTCCATACATCTGGCGCGGAACCACATGCAGGTTACGGAAATAAATCGGATCGCATGTACCCGGTATACCCGGTGAATGTTCTGTAATCCCTAATAATTTCAATCCCTTACCAGCAGCAGCCTGTGCCATTTCCTGCAAGGAACTAAAAGCATGACCGCTTGCTACGGTATGCGTATGTACATCCAGTTCTATTTTCATACGAATATTTTTTACATCGGATCGACATCGTAATAAACCAACAGCGAACGGAAACGTTCATCCTCAACAATGGCACGTTGCACTTGCTGAAGATATTCACGCACTTTCGACATCGAAGCCTGTTGTTCAATTTTCACTACAATCTTTTTAATAAATAAAGTCTGTATACGCGACACTGGAGGACGGTCGGGTCCCAGCACACGACTACCAAGTCCGTTTCTTAAGTACCCGGCCATCAAGTCGGCAGCCTGATCGAGTACTTCCTCTTTACGATGTTTCAAATACACATAAATCAACCGGTAAAAAGGCGGATACTTAAACAAATTACGTTCTTCAATTTGTGATTGGAACAATCCTCCATAGTCATTGCTTACTACCTGAGCGATCAAAGGAAGATCGGGAGATTTGGTTTGTAGCACTACCAGCCCCTGTTTGTTCTTTCTTCCAGCACGCCCGGCAACCTGCGCCATCAACTGAAAAGCCCGTTCATACGAACGGAAATCCGGATAGTTCATCATCGAATCCGCATTCAAAATACCAACAACACTCACACGGTCGAAGTCAAGTCCTTTTGAAACCATCTGTGTACCAATCAGAATATCCGTCTTGCCATCCTCAAAATCGGCAATGATCCTTTCATATGCAGTACGGGTACGCGTGGTATCCAAGTCCATACGAGCCACACGGGCATCCGGAAATATCAGTTTAATATCATCTTCTATCTTCTCGGTTCCAAATCCTCGGTTTATCAGTTCTACCCCTCCACATGCCGGACAAGACTTTGGAACTTCATAAGTATAACCACAGTAATGACAGGTCAGCTGATTCAATCCTTTATGATACGTCAGACTGACATCACAATTCTTACACTTCGGTATCCATCCACACGTACGGCATTCTATCATCGGAGCAAATCCTCTGCGGTTCTGGAAAAGTATAACCTGCTCCTTCTGTTCAAGTGCCTCACGGATTTTCTGAAGCAAGAGTGGAGAAAACTGAGCCGTCATCCGCTTCTTTCGGGCAAGTTCCTTGATATCTACCACCTCAATATGAGGAAGCAAAACATTCTGATGTCGTTCGGTAAGCTGTACCCAGCCATATTTTCCATGAACAGCATTATAATAGGTTTCGATACAAGGTGTAGCCGTACCCAACAGTGTCTTTGCTCCGAACATCGATGCCAGTACGATAGCTGCATTGCGCGCATGATAACGTGGAGCCGGATCCTGCTGTTTATAGGTATTTTCATGTTCTTCATCCACGATGACCAGTCCCAAACGCCGGAAAGGCGAAAAACCGAAGAACGTACTCCAAGTATTACATCATAATCGTCATCGGTAAGTTGTTTACGCCATATCTCTACACGTTCAGCATCCGGAAACTTGGAGTGATAAATTCCCAGCCGATTACCAAATACCCTTTTCAAACGTTCGGTGATTTGTGTAGTCAGTGCTATCTCCGGCAACAAATACAACACCTGCTTTCCTGCCTGAATTGCCTGCTGAATAAGATGAATATAGATTTCAGTCTTTCCGCTTGCAGTAACACCATGAAGCAAGCAGACATTTTTCTGATGAAAGTGCGTCAGGATCTCGCTATACGCCTGCTGCTGGGCACTGCTTAAAGGGTTCAAAGGTGATACACTTACTTGCTCGGCAGACAAACGTCCGATTTCGAACGAGTAAATTTCGAAAACTCCTTTTCCAATTAATCCATTAAGCACTGCACTAGTAGCACCAGCCGAATCTAACAAAGCCTTACGGGAAACTTCCTTAAGTTCTTTCTTTTCTCCAGTCCAGCCGGACAGCTCTATGTATTTCATGAGTAGAGCCAGTTGTTTGGGAGCACGTGCCAATGCATCAAACTGACGATGGACGGCCTCTTCTGTCTGCATAGCAGCAGACAATCGCACCCTACTCTCTACACGCGGTTTATAGCTGCGTTTCAGCTCTTCTTTTACCAGAATCGCCTCTTTTTCCAATAAAGCTTTGATTACCGGCAACAAATTCTTTATTCCACTGGACTTTTCCAGTTGTGTAATACATTGCTCCGAATCGTTACCCAACAGATCAAGAATACGCTGTTCCTTCTCGGAAAGAGGTTGCAGTGCCTCAAACTCCGGATTTAAGACAACTAATGTTTCGCTTTCCAGCTTCATTCCAGAAGGTAAGGCAGCCTTGTATACATCTCCCAACGTACAGAGATAATAATCTGCCAGCCATTGCCAGAAATCATACTGACGTCTCAACAAAACAGGAGATTCATCGAGTACCTCCATAATGTCTTTTGTTTCATAGGCCTCAGGCGCCGTTTGGTGTACTTTGGTTACAATAGCCGTATAATACTTCTTTCTCCCGAACGGAACGACGATCCGACAGCCTGCCTTTATCTTATCCGCCAACTCATCGGGAACGGAATAAGTATATTGTCCGGCTATGGGCAAAGGCACTATGACATCCACGTACTTCTTCATGGCTGCAAAGTTACAAAAAACAGTTCTATCCCATTTGGTACGTCAGGCAAACTTTTATAGCTTTGTAAAGAAACTCTTAAATCAACCAAAATGAAGATATATAAGATAGGTATTATAGGTTGTGGAGGTATCGCCCAAAAGATGGCGGCCACACTGGAAAAGATGAAAGGAGTAGAACGATATGCCGTAGCATCGCGCAATCAGGAGAAAGCAGAAGCATTTGCGAATAAATGGGGATTCACTAAAGCATATGGTTCCTACGAAGAACTGGCAAGCGATCCTGAAGTCGACTTAATCTATATCGCAACTCCACATGCCATGCACTACGACAATGCACATATGTGTATTGAGAAAGGTAAACCCGTATTATGCGAAAAAGCTTTTACCGCCAACGCCCGTCAGGCTGAAGATCTCCTTGCTTTCGCCAAAGAAAAAGGAGTATTCATTACCGAAGCTATATGGACCCGGTATATGCCCCTTTCACTTAAAATACAAGAACTGCTGAAAGAAGGAGTAATCGGAACACCGTATACCTTGTCGGCTAACCTCAGCTATCCGATAAGCAACAAAGAAAGAATTATCCGTCCGGAACTTGCAGGAGGAGCTCTGCTCGATATTGGAGTCTATACACTAAACTTTGCAGCAATGGCTTTCGGAAGTGATATTGCTGAAACTCATTCTGTCTGCCAGAAGACACAAACGGGAGTCGACGCGCAAGAAAGTATAACACTCTTTTATAAAGATGGCAGAATGGCAACCCTGCAATCGAGTATCTATGCAAAAAGTGACAGAATGGGAGTCATTTCGGGCGACAAAGGGCATCTGATTGTAGAAAATATCAACTGCCCTGAATCGGTACGGGTTGTCGATGAAAACTATAAAACCATAGCGGTATATCATGCACCGGAACAGATCAGCGGCTACGAGTATCAGGTATATGCCTCCATCGAAGCTATTGAAAAGGGATGGCTGGAATCGCCGTACATGCCTCATGCCGAAACATTACGCATCATGAAACAAATGGACAACCTCAGAAAAGAATGGGGAGTAATATATCCATGCGACTGACAAGCAGTAGTTTATAAACACATAAATAAAGGTGGAGAAAGTTTCTGTATGAACAGAATTTCTCCACCTTTATTTATACAGATCCTGGTATATCAAAACATGTAAGCCAATGATATCTGCCAGGTATTTCGTTTCATCTCAATAGTCATCTGATCATCTACCGATCTAGCCATTTTGCTCAGTCCAAAGTTATAATTAACTCCAGCTTGCAAATGACCGAGTAATTTTACACCAGCTCCTACATTGAATGAAGTATTGCACGACTTCATGTCGAAACTTTCAGTAAAATGTCCGCTTCCTACATTAAATCCGAACTGAGGTCCTGCAGCAATATAAGCACCCAGTGTACTTCCTAATCCTAACGTCCACTTCAGGTTAACAGGAACCTCAATGCTTTTAAAAGTCTGGCTGACTTCCTCATTGCCACTTTGAGCCTTTGCACCCGACTGATTATACAAGGCAGCGACATCAACTCCCAGACCTACAATAGGAATTGTAAACTCAGCCATCGGACCAATAAAGAATCCGGTACGATTATCTCCTTTTACAATGTCTTCCGAAAAAGTCAATTTCGAAATGTTCAGTCCCCCTTTTAGACCAAACTGAAACTGAGCCTGTGCCGGCATTGCCATAAACAAGCAAGCTACAATCATTAAGGCCGATAAAATCTTCTTCATAAATATAAAATATTAAATGTTACAAGCGCAAAAATAAGGAATAAATGATAAGAATACAAATCAGGCACTAAATATAGAATGACATCCTGTCCACTTTTATGACCGATTGACACTATGCTATGTTTATCAAAGTTTAATTCAACTGGCTTTCTTTCAACGAAGGTTAAAATATTCTATCATAATGTCAGGCATACCAGACGGGCATACAGTTTGCACAATATCGGGTGAATCGCGAAAGCGAAAGGAGGAACGATTCTAAGAAACAAGATTAATAAAAGAACTTAAATAATAGGAGATTACAATTATGATGCCGATTAGAAGAAATTACAATCAGAACTGGTTACCAAGTATTTTCAATGATTTCTTTGATAACGATTGGATGGAAAAAGCCAATGCAACGGCTCCAGCTATTAACGTAGTTGAAAACGACAACAGCTATAAAATAGAAGTTGCAGCTCCGGGTATGACAAAAGAAGACTTCAACATTCATCTTACCGAAGATAATCAGTTGGTAATATCAATGGAGAAAAAGAACGAAACAAAAGACGAAAAAAAGAAATATTTACGCCGCGAGTTTTCTTATTCTAAATTCGAACAGTGCATGATCCTGCCTGAAGATGTTGAAAAAGAAAAAATCAGCGCCTCTGTCGATAACGGTGTTCTTAACATTGAATTGCCAAAGATTACACAGGAAGAAAAGAAAGAAGCCAATAGAGTGATTGAAATTAAATAAACGATTCTAACCACCAAATCCCTGTTCCAGAGAAATCCGGGACAGGGAATTTTTTTATTTCTACTATGAACAAGCCAGTTGTTATTATGAACTTTACGGGAGTATATGATTACGAACCCTTCTCCCACAATAAAAAATTTACATGGCTAAACTGTACACACTTGCAAGGTGTAGAATGCTACTGTGACAAAGAGAGTGCACATGCACTGAAAAGAGTTATAGCAAACTATCCAGCAGATGGGATTCATTTCATCGACTCTGGCAACTATCATTATCTGACTAAGTTTTGGACAGATAAAATACAGCAACCTTTTTCGTTAATAGTATTCGATCACCATCCAGACATGCAGCCCCCTCTTTTCGAAGAAATGATTTCGTGCGGAAGCTGGGTAGAAGATACTATAGAATCGAACCCTTATTTACGCAAAGTAATTATCATAGGAGCATCCGAAAACCTAATTAAGCATGTTTCTCCTAAATACCGGCAAACAGTGGAATTTTATAGCGAACAAAGTCTGCAACACGAAGCTTCGTGGAAACAGTTTTCTAACGAAACAATCGATACTCCGGTATATATTTCTGTAGATAAGGATGTACTTAACCCACAGTCTGCCGTTACCAATTGGGATCAAGGCTCCCTTACATTAAATGAACTGGAGCATTTGTTATCTATTATCCTGAAACATGAAAAAATAATAGGCATAGACATTTGTGGAGAATGCTCATCTACACTCAATATATTCGAAGCAGAAAAAGGAACGCAGTTAGATAATACCGCCAATCAGGAATTACTGAACCTCTTCCTCAATTGCCAGACAAGCAATCTGTGAGATACTATCAGAAGGATTATTCAAACGATCACTTTATAAAGTGACAACCATTATCAGGTCTTGCAACAACATAAACAATAAATGCTTCAAAAAACATTTGCACATACCACCAACTATAACCAACCAATATGTTCAACTAATAAAAGAAAATATTAAATTTGCATATTTATAGCACAAAAATAGACAGTTCTTAACCTTATATAATATATGATAGATGAAAAAAGATTAATATTATCTGTAAAATCCGGTTCCGAAAAAGCCTACCGAACCTTGTACGAAATGTGGGTATCAAGGCTATATCAATTTGTATATCAATACTTAAAATCGGAAGAAACAACAGATGATGTCGTACAGGAAACATTCTATCGCATATGGATTAACCGAGAAAAACTAGATGCCGAGTCATCATTCAAAGCTTATCTGTTTACAATTGCTTATCATTTATTACTTAAGGAGTTACGCCGACAGTTAAATAACACCTCAATGGAGGAGTTTATAGAATATAATGACAACATACGAACTTCAGGAGATGAAGCTGAAAAACAAATAGACTTCGATCAGTTCTGTAAAGCACTAAAACAAGCTAAAGAAAAACTTACTCCACGCCAACGTGAGATTTTTGAACTAAACAAGGAACAAAATTTATCTGTTGCAGAAATTGCAGAGCAACTATGCATAAAAGAGCAAGTAGTACGTAACCAATTATCAACGGCCTTAAAAATAATACGAGCCGAACTTCAGCAATATTCTTTCATATTACTCCTTTTTTTAAGCCATTTCTAATTTTTATGTTTTCTAACATAGAAATATACATGTTATATTTTACGTGTTTGTGGATATTACCAATAAACAAGGTAATAGTTTTATGGACACAAACATACAGAACAAGGTAAAAGATTTATTAGATAAATTCCGTTCGGGAGCTATATCTTCTGAGGAATTTAAAGAGTTATCGGCAAAGATAAACCAGTCATCTGAAGCTGATTTAGAGTTTCTGTTTTCTGACGAATGGGATAAATTCAACAGCTATGAGCCTTTATCACAAGATAAAATAAACTCTCATGTATAGAAAACTGAACAAGCAAAGACACATACGCCAATTCTGAAAGTGCAAAATAATTGGTTACAAATAGCAGCATCCATTCTTTTGATACTATCATGTGGCATTAGTGTTTTATACTACACTCAGCATAAAGATATTGAATATCTTGCTCAGCAAAATATAACCATAAACTCAGGTGAACATGGAACTTCATTGGTAACATTGCCCGATGGAACTCTTGTACATCTGAATGCAAAATCATCACTGTCCTACAAACAGGATTTCGGACGTGATAACCGTAAGGTAGAATTGTCGGGGGAAGGATATTTTGAAGTTAAAAAGAATACAGAGAAACAGTTCATTGTAGGCACTGAAGTAATGGATATTACAGTAACAGGAACAACATTTAATGTATATGCGTATGAGCACAAAAATTTTGTTGAAATGGCTCTTGTAGAAGGAAGTGTCAATGTTACAACAAAAGATCCCGCTCATAATACATTGAATGTAAAGCCGAACCAGAAAGTGATATACGATAAACGGACAGGGTTATTGAGTCTTGAAGAAACTTCAAATAAAATGGAAACAGCATGGCTGACCAAAGAGCTTACTTTCCGACATGTATGGGGCATAGAACGAAGCGGTTTTTTCAATGGTCGGGAAAAATGGGCGAAAGGTTTTGAAAACCAAAGGGTTTAGGCATGATCGGGAAAATGGGCTGAATATTTCGAAGCGGTTTTTCTCTTTACATGGCTTACATCTGCTTTACGTTTGAGGAGCTTTTCTTCGGATCTCCGGGCGATTGCTTTACATTGGGCTTGCAGATGGGGCTAAAACGGCCTGGAAGGGTTTTTATTTTCGGCTGTGTGGCCGTTTTATGGCTGGGTTGATGGATTTTGTTATATGATGGTGTGAACGGCTGTGTGGCCGTTTTTTGTGCCTATTTTTAAAGATGTTGCCTTAAAATTCTTCTAAATAAGTATTATTTGGTATATTTGCAGCATAATAGAAACGAATATGGCAAAAGTGATTCATGTGCATTTGCTGCATAAAATAGATGGAACGAAGCAGAAAGACTGGTATTTCAGCAGTATATCGGCTGTTTATACGGTTCTGACGGCAGATCAGGTGGGAGCAACCAAGAACTACCTGCTTCATGCCGGGCTGTCTGGTAATGGCACAATATGCACGAAAAAGGCTATAATTAAGCAATCTACGCTCATTTCGGGCGGTAGTAAGGGCAATGGTTAGAACGACATAATAACGCCGTTAGAAAGGCTTGTAGGCGTTATTTCTTTGAATGCTGATTGGGGAGCTTATGGCTCCCCCTTTTTTATGCCCTTACGGGTGGTAATTTAGAGTTTAGGGTTACTATTACGGTTACTGTTTAGGGTTACTACTTTAATGAGTTTAGGGTTACTTTTAGGGTTACTTTTTCGGATTTTGTAGGGTTCGCCCGAAATAGGAAAGAATGTAGCAAAAGTAAATAAGTGCCGTTTTTCGCTGTTTTCAGATAGGAAAAACGACACTTATTTTATCGATACACATTATATATATAGCGCGAAACCTTTGATTTACAGCTGTTTTGCGTCCTGATACTCTGTAAATGCCTTGAAAAGTGTGTGCGTGCGTCTTATTGTGCCTGTTGGGTGATATGACGCATGTGCTTCCTCATTAGAAGAACTTGCTGATGCTTCCAATGACTTCAAAGACATTCATGATGCGTGATTTGTCGAATTCCTGCTCATCGTAGTCCTCTGTATTGATAGGGATGAACCGCAGTTTGTCCGGATCCGGCGACCTGCGCAGGATTTTAATGGTACGGATAGTGTCCAGTACCACTGCATAGATTTCTCCATACTGGATGTCGTTGAGTGTGCACTGTCGCAGGGCGATGATGTCGCCATGGTTTATTTTGGGCTCCATGGAGTGCCCGGTAACATTGCACCAGAGGCTGGCTTTTTCGAATCCCCTTATTACGATGTTGGTGGTGGGTATGTTTACCTGAGAGTTGAACACCTCATCGAATCCCCCAATAAAGTCAACATCGTAGTATGGTGTGCCGATAGATGGGTTCATAGATGTTGTAGGCAGAGTCGAAGGATTGGCTTCGTCTGCTGTTTGAATGCCGTTCAAATCATCTTTCAACATGCTACCTGCACCAGTAAGTAACCAATCGGCAGATAATTCTGGATAGGCTAATAGAATTTTTTCAATATTCATTGAGCTCATACCTTTGCCAGACACCTTTGCTTTCCCGATAAGTCCAACAGAAAGACCGGCATTGACAGTCATTTGATTGTCATTTATGCCCTTTTTCTCCATGAAATATTGAAGTCTTTCTATAAAATTCATACCTTTATATTGATTTTCTTCCATATTTAGTTTGGTGTATTGAAATAATTCTATATATTTGCAGCGTGTTTAAGATGTAAACAGCGCGCCAAATATACAAAAAATGGCGTGTGATTAGCGAATTTTAAGGATTAAAGTTAATGAAAGAAGAATTGATTATGAAGGTGAAGCCGGAAACGCTGGATAGCCTTATAAATGCTTTGGTTGATATAACCAGTGAAATGAAATCAGCTGCACCCGACCCGCAGGTGCGATTCGGGGATGAAGTTTATATGACTTGTCTGTGTCTGGAGAATACGGATATTGGGCGCTATTCGACAGGTAGAGCTGAAGAAAAAAGAGGGCAAATAGATTGCCGGATAACTGGCAGCCCGGAAAGACGGGCAGGGGCGGCAGGCACGGCCGGAGAGTTGGTAAATCGAAAATGAGAAAGCGTAGAAAGCCGTCGGGGTTCGATTCCCCGCTCCCCACGATATTAACCTCTAAAATTTAGATTATGGCAAAGAAATTCAACCAAGGAAGGGCTGAACGCCAGTTCAAGCAGAAGCTTCGCACGATGATAAGCAGTGCGGCCCATACACAGAACATTGCCGACCAGGCTATGGATTTGGCCGGACAGTTCATGACAGAGGATGCGATCAGTAACTCGGATGCCTACCGGGTGATAGAGAATGTGAGCTGTGCGTGCGAAGAAGCCATGCAGGTGCTGATTGAGGAACTGAAAAAGGGAACACGCCTTTACGAGATACTTCCGGATGATTCGGATGACATCAAGCGGAAAGCTATTGAGGAATTATAAATAACGACTAAAAAGCAAGCGATATGAAAGGATATATTTTAAACGATTACGAACGGTCTATCAGTATAAAGAATCTGAAAAGTATCATAGGTACTCCTATGTACAAGAAACTTGCAGCAGGGACTCTTAGATTTGGGGCTTCAAACAATGGGAAGGGCGAACGTCTTGTCTTAGTGGATAGCATTCCTTTGAAATATATGAGCCAAGAAGCGAGAGCGGCTATCCTCTTCTGTTCGGAGAGAATGGTTCAGCCCGTAATATGCGCGAAGAACAAGAAAGGTCCCCGGGCTTATCGTAAAGAGAGGATAGTGCCTGTGCTATCTGAACCAGCGGAGGTAATTGCCGAAATTCGTCAACTACTATACCTGCTTGAATGCCAAGTGCCTGAAAATAGATTCCCCGCATCTCACATTCCTCATCAGGGTGATACCAGTGAGTATTCCGCTTGCACTCGAAGCCGAGCGGAAGCAGGACATCGATTATTTTCTGCGCAATGTCATTGCAAATGCTGTCGGTTATCTTGCCCTCTGTGCGATGAGGGTCTATTATAATGGAAATTTCAAGTAAGAACATGGTGTTACCGTTAATAAACAGCGGTAAAGATAATAATAATTAAAGGAATTGATGTATGAGAAAGCAGATTTTGACAGATAACGAGACAAAGACCTTCCTGATGAAGACCTTTAAGTGCAGCCGTCAGGCTGTGTGGCAAGCACTGAATTTTGTCCGTGACAGCGATCAGGCGCGCCGGATACGCACTCTTGCCCTGAAGCGAGGCGGCAAACTGACTGACGGGAACTTCATCCCGAACTGCG
>ENA-OQHF01001394-OQHF01001394.1-human-gut-metagenome-genome-assembly--contig:-NODE-1394-length-13410-cov-3.082361_pt1 | contig 13410 bp, 13 predicted proteins | sample MGYA00242559_ERZ504709 | MGnify/ENA primary metagenome ERZ504709 (study PRJEB26092, sample SAMD00036203) | human gut metagenome | host: Homo sapiens | study: EMG produced TPA metagenomics assembly of... | reverse complement strand
GATCTCATCACAGGAATTTTTCGCTCATCAGACCGCAGATTGGAAGCGGAAGCACATCCACGACTTTTCCACCGGAAGCGATAACATATCCGTCCCTGATTTTTCTTCCACACCTTTGATTGCTGCAAGGATATCCTCATTCATTATCGCCCGCAACGATCAGGTTATGGGAATCATGTGCAACGGAAGTCGCCACTGCGCCGCCTTTGACGCCAAACCCTTTCAGCGGCGCAACACCGATCTCCCCTGTCTTTCCATGACGCTCTACCACGCAGATCTTGTTGTATACACCATCCGATTTGAAATATCCGTTTTTCTGTCGGCACTTCCTCCACCAGATGCGTGGTCACGATCTGGTGCGGGTTCATCTGTATCACATCCGTTTTTCCATCACAGGAAAGCCTGATTTTCTCTTTGGTGACCTCTCCCACATGAACGGTATGAAGCAGCTCATCCGGAACCGGAACGGAATAATCTTTCGCATAATCTTCCTCTGTCAGAATACGTCCGTCCTTCATGACATCAAGCGGTCTGACCTGCTCTAAATCATCTAAAAATACGATGTCTGCACGGTAACCCGCACCGATCGCGCCATAATTTTTCAATCCATAAAACTCTGCCGCCTGATAACTTCCCATCTTATAGGCTTTTGCAACCGGCACGCCAAGTGCAATCGCCTTGCGGATGCAGGTACTGATATGTCCCTCTTTGCGGATCTCCTCCACATGCTTGTCATCCGTACAGAAAGCACAGCGGTCTAAGCATACACCTGCATCTAACATTGTTTTGATCAGTGTCTCTAAATTCTTTGCACCACTTCCCTCGCGCACATAGATATGCAGTCCGGCACGGAGTTTATCGAGCACTTCCTCAGCGGTAGAACACTCATGATCGTTTTCCACACCGGCAAGACGGTATGCCTGCACTTCTTTTCCTCGGATTCCAGGCGCATGCCCATCAATATGTTTCTTGGCAAACAGCTCTAACTTGTCTGCCATTCTCTTTTCACCCTCACAGCACTCCATAAAACGCATGGTCTCACCGAGTCCAAGTACTCTTGCATTATCCACATATTTCATCATGTCAGAGGCAAGAAATTCACCACAGCCGTTTGTCTCCACATCCGTTGCAGGAACTGCGGAAGGCACCATAAAAAATACGTTTACCAGAAGTTTTGCAGCACATTTTAAGAAATAGTCCATTCCTTTTGTTCCGCTGACATTCACGATCTCGTGCGGATCGGCAATGATCGTCGTTGTTCCCGCCTTCGCAAGGACTTTGGCAAGTTCTCCCGGTGCTGCCATACAGGATTCAATATGCATATGCGCATCGATAAAGCCCGGCACCAGATATTTCCCGGTACAGTCGATTTCTTCTTTTCCCTCGTATTCACCTACGCCTACGATCGTGTCCCCGCAGATCGCAACATCCGCTTTTAACACTTCCTCCGTAAAGACATTCAGCACATTTCCGTTTTTCAATACGAGATCTGCTTTTTCACGTCCATTTGCACAGTCTAACTTTCTTTTTCTCTCTAACATACGCTTCCTCTTTTCGTTATATATTTATTATGAAAATAACTTTTTAAAGAAATCTCCCACAGAAGAAATGATCGATTTAAAAAATCCACCGACAGCCGCTGCTATACCGCTATTTGAACTTCCATCTCCGTTTTTAAACGAATTGTACAAAGACTCCGCATAATCCACAAGTCCGTTTAAATCAATTCCGAGTGAATTGATCTTCTTGATCAGATCTATGATCTGCTGACGCTCATCATCCGATAACGTCACACCATATTTTTCACACGCCTCATCGATTGCACCGTTGATCCCGGCATCATCCGTCAGGTCATCTTTTGCAATCAGAGCCTTGATATATGCGATAAATTCTTCTACTTCTGCATCTGAAACACCTTTTAGGGAATCTTCTAACTGTCCGGTCAGCACAAGTTCATTGAGCGCCGTATCAACTACCGAATCACTGATCTCTTTTCCTGTCATCTCCTGATATGCTTTTAATACGCCTACTAAAGCCGCCGTTCCGGAAATTGGAGTTGGTCCTGCTACAATAATATCTGCATCTGTTACCCCTGCAGTAGTCAGTGCATTTTTATACATACCCACGGTACAATAATTAATATTTGTTGTGGAAATGTTTAATCCGCTTCCCTTATCCCTCTGTACGATCACAACAGAAGAAAGCGATCTTGTTCCAATCTGCGAGGATGAAATATAGGAATCCAGATACTGGTGTTCCTCTGCATTTGTCACATAGACCACATCATAATTTGACAGATTTGCCGCATCAATGCCCATAATAGAAAGAATCGTCGCTCTTTGAGAATCATTAAGATCTGCTCCAAGCGCAAGGTACGGTTTATCACTTGCCTTGATTGTGACATTATCGCTGTCCTCGTTTTGCACAATCGTTCCGCTGATATCCTGTGACGCCTGGTCTGATGTCGCATTTCCATCCTGCTGTGGCGTCTGATCCGACGATATATTTCCATCCTGCTGTGCCTCAGAATTGTTTGTCTGAGCCGAACCATCCAAATACTGAATGGAACCTTCCAGATCGTCACTATCTGCATTCTGCGCAGAATCCTCTGCCGAAGTTTCTGCTGCATTCTGCACATCATCTGTCTGATCTGCCGTCGCTGCAACTGCCCCTGCCTGTGCTGCCTGCACACCCACACCGGAGGAAACAGGCATCGCTGCTGCAAGTATCACACATAATATTTTAACTACTTTTTTGTTTCTCATAATAATCCTCACTAACACTGTCCATCCCTGCTTTATATTTTATGCAGGTAAATCTATCTTATATTTTATATCTGTGCAATTCTGACACTCATCCATGCACAGATATCCGCATAAACCTGATCGCGGTCTGTCTCATTTAATATCTCATGACGGTCTGTCTCATACAAACGGTAGGTCAGATCATCCACACCCGCATCTTTGTACATATGATAAACTTTTTTTACCCCTTCACCGAGGTCACCAACCGGGTCATCTGCCCCGGAAACCATGAAAACCGGCAGATCTTTCGGCACTTTTTTTATATTATCCATCTGATTGTCAAAATATACCGCTTCCATCAGCCCATAGTACCCGTTTAATGTAAACAGAAACGTGCAGCGTGGATCACTGTAATATTTTTTGACATGCTCCACATCCTTTGTCAGCCAGCTGTTGGTATAATCTTTTCCATAAAGGTCAAATTTGTGGTATGGCTTGCTGTAGGAAAGTTTCTGCACCAGTTTACTTCTGTAATTCCAGCCACGGAAAAAGGCTAAAAATTTACACAGCGACATACCAAATTTCATGGTGCCATCCGGCACACACCCAGTTCCCATAATGACCGCTCCACTTAAATTTTCACCATGCAGACACAGATATTTTCGCAGCATATAAGAACCCATGCTGTGTCCCATCATAAATACGGTATCCCCGGATTCTCTCCCTGAACTGTTGTTCGCTAGGCTATGCATATCCGCAACAAGCGTATCACTCGGATTTTCTGCAAAATATCCCCACTCTGTTTCATCTTTTACCGAAGCGCCATGCCCTAAATGATCGTGGCCAACAACCATAAATCCGCGCTCTGTCAGGTACTCTGCGAACTCATGATATCTTTCAATATATTCGATCATGCCGTGCGTGATCTGTAAAATTGCCTTATACTTTCCATCCTCCGGCATCCATTTTACCGCATGGATCTTTGTCGTTCCATTCGCAGATAAATACGTCATCTGTTCTTCTTTTGCCATATAAGTTCTTCCCTCATTTCTATACTGCTCTTTACTATGCCGCTGACTGTTTTGCATGCAGATATTTCATTACAGATTACTTACTCCATATCCAAAAGTGCTTTACATCCATTATAGATCTTTTCCAATTCATCCTCAGCAGATTTTTTTGCATTGATTTCTTCACGCAGTGCTGTAACCTGCACTTTTGCCTCATCCCCGAGTTTTAAGAAATCCTCCCCGGCCTGTTTTATAAAATCCGCAGCCGGTACTGCGTTGCCGGACATGTGCTCCCTTAAAGAAGTCTGTCCATTTTCATATATGGAAAGTTTCTGTGCACTGTCACTGTACAGTTTCATTACCATCGATGTAATACCCGCCTGCATTTCATTGATCTGTGCAGTCTGTTCTTTGATTTCTTTTTGCGCCTCTTCCATCGCGTCGATCTGTTCTGATAATGCCTTTAGTCTTTCTTCATACCGCTGTGCCACATTTTTTGATCTCCTCCGCAGCATGAAGGAATTTTTTCTCCATTCTCTCCCATTCTTGCTGCTTCGATTTGCCGCATTCAATGCAAGCACTCCCATATTTTTTGCATCATCTTCCAGTTCAGCTGTCACATTTCCAAGACCATCCTGCTCTTTCGAAGCACGGTAAAGACTTTCTTCTAACTGTGCACACGGTTCTTTTAACGCCTTGTGCTGTTCAAAAACTTCTTTGATCTTTTCATTCTGCTCTGCCACCTGTCCAATAAAAATGGAATGATTTGCCTCAAAAGATTCCACAGCATTATGTACTTCAACGAATGTACTGTACAGTTCTTTTCCTGTTCTGCAGCTCTCTTCTGCCAGTTCACCCACACATTCTAACTTTTCCTCAAGAATTTCTATATTTTCTTCCATCTGGACACGGGATGCTGTCATCTGCACAGAATCTTCTTTTAATTCATCACTGTATTCTGCAATCTGTTTCTTGATCGTATAGAGTTCGTCCTGCAGTGCCTTCTCTTTCTTTCCACCAAACATATATGTCCTCCATTTACTGATAATTCTTTATCACAATCTGTATGCTTTCATTTCCCTGATACCTGTTTATCTCGGGATAATATACCACAGACATCCGGATTCCATTTGTCCTGCCAAGGAATGCCTGCTGCACTTCATTTTCCCCATATTTTCTTCCATAATATTCCCGGAATTCCTCCACATCTCCAAAATAAACAGCAGATATGGATTTTCCACGTTCAGTCTTAAGTGTCAGTTTTAATACATTCTGATTTTTCCCGACTACCACCGCACGATCGATTCCAAGATTCTTATCCGCAAACTGAGGTTTTACATTTGCTTTCCCGAATGGTTCTAACAACAACAGTTCATTTACCAGCGGAATGTCCGGATAATCGACGGGCATGGGAATATCTATTTTTATCTTAGGAATAAAATCTTCTTCTGTCAAGCCACAGCAGGCATTTATTTTCTCCCTGAAAATCTCTACATTTGCTTCCGGCAGGGAAAGTCCTGCTGCCATCGGATGACCGCCAAATTTTGTAAATAATTCCTGACATTTGCACAGTTCCTCATACATCGAATATGCCTCGATTGAGCGCCCGGAGCCTTTAACCCCATCCTCACTCTTTGTCAGCACAAAAGTCGGTTTATGACACGCCTCCCGGATTCTTCCTGCAATGATTCCTGCAAGACTTTCATGCACATCCGGCAGATAGACAACCAGAACTTTTTCACCCGTATTTCCCTCTTCCACCTGCTGCATGGCAAGTTCTACGCCCTCTGCAGTCATGTCTTTTCGCTGCGCATTCAGATCGACCAGTTCCGCTGCGATCTCCGATGCTTTTTTTTACGTCCTCCTGCAGGAACAGATTTAAGGCAATTTTCGCTGTCTCTAATCGTCCGCTTGCATTGATGCATGGTCCTAACACAAATCCGAAATGATAGGAACTGATCTGTTCCGGCTCTAATTATTCTGTAAAATCAATGCGCGCATCCCCGGATTCATGGTCGTATGGATCCGCTTTAATCCTTCCCTTACCAGGATTCTGTTCTCATCCGTCAGATCCATCACATCCCCGACCGTCGCAAATGCCACATTTTCCAAAAAATCGTAGGACTCCTCCACCGCAATGTCACATTTTTCATAGAGGATCTGTATCACTTTCCAGGCAACTGCAGCACCGCAGAGATTTTTATACGGATATGTACACTCCATCTGCTTTGGATTTACAATGGCATCCGCCTCACTTCTTTTATAATGGCGTTCTCCCCTCTCCTCCGTATATGGTATTTCATGATGGTCTGTGACAAGAACTGTCATTCCAAGACTTTTAGCGTGCGCGATCTCGCCTATCGCTGCAATTCCATTATCACAGGTAATGATCGTATCAATTCCCGCCTCATCTGCCTGCTCAATCAGATGATCGTTGATTCCGTAACCATCTTTCATCCGGTCCGGTATCTGAAAATCCACACTGCCACCGCAGCGTGTGATTCCTTTGTACAGAATATAAGTCGACATTACCCCATCAATATCGTAGTCGCCTATGACCCTGATCTTTTTCTGTTCACTGATCTTCTGCACCAATATATCCGTCAACCGGTTCGAATCCAAAAGTAAATGAGGATCGTAAAGTTCCCCAATTCCGCCTTTTAAGTATCTTGCGATTGCCTCATCCCCCATAACCTCACGATTCCGGATCAGCCTTGCCGTAACCGGACTTATCCCAAAACGTTTTGCAATTCCTGCAAAATCAGCGCCTTTATTTATTACAAACCATTTTTCCATATATTACCTCAAGCAATGTCAGCCCGCATGCCGGTGCCGTGTATCCTGCTCTTTCCCTGTTTTTTGCCTCTAAGATCTCTGACACATCCTCCGGAGTTCTTCTTCCATCTCCGATCTCGATCAGTGTACCGGTTAAAATGCGCACCATATTCTGTAAAAATCCATTTCCGGTATAATAGATCTGTATCTCTCCCGGCAGTTCTTTGATCTGTATCCTGGAGATCGTCCGAACCGTGGATTTTTTCATTTTTTTATTGCCGCAAAATGATTTAAAATCATGTGTTCCACACAGGTACTCTGCCGCTTTTCTCATGCGGTTTACATCAAGCGGTTCCGTATAATCATAAACATATCTGCGCTCGAATACCTCCGGTATTTTTCCTGTATGGATCCGGTAAAGATAGGTCTTTTCCACTGCCTGATATCTGCTGTGGAAACGCTCATCCACTCTCTTTACTTCACAGACTGCAATATCTTCCGGAAGGTACTGATTCAGATAAAATAAAATTTTATCCTCATCCCATTCCTCTCTCAGATGAAAATTAGCCGTCTGTCCTTTTGCATGCACGCCTGCATCTGTTCTGCCGGAACCGGTAACCTCCACCTGGTATCCTGCCATTTTGCTCAAAACATCCTGTAACTTTCCCTGTATCGTAAGTTCCGCCGGAAGCACCTGCCACCCGCGGTAACGTGTTCCGTCATATTGTAAGATCATTTTATAATTTGCCATATATCTCTGTTACCTTATATCTGATTTTCGGAAAAAATAATGCCACAGATAGTTTTCCTGTGGCAGTACATCAATTATAATTATTATACCTCTGTTTTCGTTAATTGACAAATCATAAACCACATTTTCCCTTCCATTATTTTATAATTCACACAAACAATTTAAACACACCTTTTGACAGACTGCATCATATAATAGAATGAATGAATCTACGAGGTTTTTCATGTCAGATATTGCCTATACACAAAATAATACCGATCAGGGTGAGTTAAAGATCCAGGTAACGGCAAGAGGAAGTAACCGTCCGATCACAAACGCCCGTGTAGTGATCTCCTATTCCGGTGATCCGGACAGTATCGTTGAGGAGGTGAATACAGATGCATCCGGTATGTCCGAACAAATTACGCTTCCTGCGCCTCCGCTTGAATTCTCAATGGAGCCAGGCGAAGAGCAGCCGTTCTCGCAATATAGTATTCAGGTCGATGCTGAAGGATTCCGCCCGTTTACTGTGTCGGGAATTGAACTGTTTTCGAAGCAGCTGTCGCTTCAGGAAGTACGAATGGATGAGGTGGATGCACCGGGGAACCCGGTAGACACGATCGTGATCCCGGTCAATACCCTCTGGGGCGATTTTCCACCGAAAATCGCAGAGTCCGAGATCAAGCCGATCTCCGAGACCGGGGAGATCGTCCTAAGCAGAGTCGTGGTGCCGGAATATGTCGTGGTACATGACGGTCCGCCAAACGATACGACTGCGCGCGATTATTATGTGCGATACAAGGATTACATCAAAAATGTAGCGTCCAGCGAAATCTATTCCACCTGGCCGGATGCGACGCTGCGCGCAAATATCCTTGCAATCATGTCATTTACATTAAACCGGGTGTACACGGAGTGGTACCGGAACAAAGGCTACAGTTTCACGATCACCTCCTCCACCGCCTACGACCAGAAATTTACCTACGGCAGGAACATTTTCCAGAGCATCTCCGACATCGTGGATGAAATGTTCCAGAACTTTTTATCCCGGCCAAACGTCAGCCAGCCGATCTTAACGCAGTACTGCGACGGGGAACGTGTGACCTGCAGCAACTGGCTGAGTCAGTGGGGCAGCAAATACCTGGGTGACCAGAACTATGAGGCAATCGAAATTCTGCGCTACTATTATGGAAACAACATGTACATCAACACGGCAGAAGAAGTATCCGGCATCCCGGCTTCCTGGCCGAGAGTCGACCTTACGATCGGTTCGACCGGCGAAAAAGTGCGTCAGATCCAGGAGGAACTTGCACGGATTTCAAGATCCTATCCGGCGATTCCGACAGTTACACCGGACGGAATCTACGGACCTGCCACAAGAGAGGCTGTCGAGGTCTTCCAGCGTGTCTTCGGTCTGCCGGTCACCGGCGTCATTGACTACCGTACCTGGTATAAAATTTCTGAAATTTATGTGGCAGTGTCGCGCATCGCGGAACTGGTCTAAATGCAAATGGGGGCAGTCACACCAAATACTTTGTGCGGCTTCCCCCAATCTTTTTTTATGCTCAGATACGCGGTCTTTTTCCCCTTTCCGGACACTTTTCCACATATCTTTTTATTTTGCTTCTCTTATTCCACCGTCACTACCTTCGCCAAGTTTCTTGGCTTATCCACGTCAAATCCCTTGTCGGAAGAAACATAATAAGCAAGTAACTGCAGTGCCACGGATGCCGGCATTACCATAAATTCATCCTGCATATCCGGCAGATGGAAGGTATCATATGCACGGTCGATATCTTTTGCAAGACTTTCCTTGATAAAGAGCACGATGTCCGCACCTCTTGATCGTACCTCCTTGATATTTGACAGCTCTTTTGACATTAATTTTTCCTGTGTCACTGCTGCAACGACCGGCGTATCCTGCGTGATGAGTGCGATCGGTCCGTGTTTTAATTCGCCGGACGCATACGCCTCAGAATGAATGTAGGATACCTCCTTTAACTTCAGAGAACCCTCTAACAAAATAGAGTAATCAAGTCCACGTCCGATCATAAACAGATCTTTCGCCTCTAACACCTTGTTGGCAAGTTTATGGATCTCCTGCCGTCCCTCTAACACTTTTTTCATGACATCCGGCGTGCGCTGCAGCTCACGGATAAAACTCTGTGTCTCTTCCTGTGAAAAGACACCGCGAAGCTGTGCCATTTTTGCCACGATCAGATAAAATACAGCAAGCTGTGTCGTGTATGCCTTGGTACTTGCAACGGCGATCTCCGGTCCTGCGTTGGTATAGAGCACATAATCACTCTCACGCGCAATGGAAGATCCTTTTACGTTGATGATGGATAAACATTTCGCTCCACGTTTTTTTGCATACTTGACTGCCTCTAAGGTATCGATCGTCTCACCGGACTGTGAAACTGCGATGACTAATGATTTCTCATCGATGACCGGATCCGAATACATAAACTCGGATGCCATATCGACATCGATGTGCATATGAAGAATCGACTTTATCAGTGCCTGTGCCACAAGACCGGCATGCATTGCAGTTCCACATGCGATAATGTTGACACGCTCACACTGTGTAAAGATCTCATCCGGCACACCGTCTGCCGTAAAGTCCGGCATTCCACTTGTGATGCGGTTTGTGATTGTACGCTCGATCGCATCCGGCTGTTCCATGATCTCTTTTTCCATATAAACGGATAACCGTCTTTCCGGCATTATTAAGTTCCCAGTCTACTTCAAGATAGTCCGGCTCCACCTGATTGCCATTGAAATCTTTTAAGACAATGGCATCTTTTGCCAGTTTTAAAATATGATACTCCGGAACAACAAAATAGCGGTTGGTAAAACGGCAGAGTGCTGTCAGGTCAGATGCAAGCATAGCCCCCTCTTTGCAAAGTGTTGCGACGATCGGGCTGACATTTCTGACAGAGTATATCTCGCCCTGATGATCTTCGAATAAGATCACTAATGCAAATGTTCCTTTTAATTTGGAAACTGTCTTTTTGATGGCTTCATCCGGATCACCGGTATAAAACTTATTTAAAAGTGCAGCCACAACCTCACTGTCTGTCTCTGATTTTAAAACACTTTCCAGTTCATAGTCGGCGATCAGCTCTCTGTAATTTTCAATGATGCCATTGTGTACCAGAGTCACTTTTCCAACCTGATGCGGATGTGCGTTTGTATCATTGACACCGCCGTGTGTTGCCCATCTGGTATGACCAATTCCACACTCTGTGATCAGTTTTTCTGACTCACAGATGGCTCTTAAATCTTTTACTCTTCCCGCACATTTATAAACCTTCGTCTGTTTCAGGCCGGTATCTGCCACAGCAATTCCCGCACTGTCATATCCGCGGTACTCAAGAAGCTCTAACGCATCAAGTAACACTCCTTTTACATCTTCACTACCTGTATAACCAATAATTCCACACATAAATTTTCCTCTTTTCTATCTATCAACTGTTTCCGGCACAATCCCGCCGGTACACTCATTTTTCCTGACCAGTTCCACTGTCAGAAGATCCTCTTCTGACAGCAAAAATATTTTTCAGGTTATCTTCTCCCTTATACCGTATTTGTTTTGCAGTCACCTGCATATTTGCCGGTATATCTCGCACCGGGAGTGTACGGGAGAGCATCCGCCGAATCTTCGATCACTCTCCTCCTCGTTAACCTGCTGATTGAAACACAGGTAATTCCTGAACATATCACAATGTCTGTTCACAGAACCTTCCTATGCATTTTCCACAGGTGCATGGCGCTAATAAGGAGACAACAGACTGCATATCCTTCCGGCAGATCTGCTGTCACATTTATGTATCCGGTATACGGGCGCAAAGACCGCGTATCTGAACATAAAAAAATAATATACTTTTTTATTCAATTTTCAAGGTTCAACATGCTTTACTATACTATGATATGAAAAAAAAAGTCCAGTGTTTCCCATCAAAGATGGCCGTTCAGACATTTTTTATTCATGCATCGATTTCCAGACTGATTCCCCATTTGGAATATACTGGCAGAATGCATCCACCATAATACTGCGGAACGGGCGGACCGCCTCTTCGAGTCCGAATGCTGCCGGGTAATCTTTCGTCACAAGATCAATGTCCTGTGCGATCTTTTCTGCAACTGCTGCATCTTTGATCGGCACGATACCAAACAATGTGGAGCAGTACGCCCTGCTTCCGGTACAGGATGCCAGATAGGTATATGCAAAATTTTTCCACTCTTCCTCAAGTATATATCCACAAACATCTTCCACATCAGCATCCTTTTCCACATTTTGTTTCTCATCTGTCCGGATACCGAGCTGCATAAGATATCCACAAAGTTCTTTTTTCTGTCTTTTTTTCTGAAAAAAAGGATACACCACCTGCACTGGCTGCCTGTATCATCATCCATGCGCGCAGAAAAAGATCCGCACGTTTTTCTGCCGGATGATCTCCAAAGCGCTTTCTTAAAATCAAAAGGCGTTTTTCATCCAATGCCGGATCTAACTTCTGTTCAATTGCGAGCTGCAGAATGCGTTCACGTTCATTAATATCCTCAATCTCATAATAATGGGCGGGCCATTCCGAAAGATAGTCCACGTTTTCATTATTCAAAAGCATTTACTCTGTATCTCCTTCCATATACGAATCCACATCATCACAGGTCACTCTCGCATAAGGCAGACGGATATATTTTCCATCGATCAGATTCAGATCCGACAGATCACTTCCGGTGGAAAGCTCATATGCAAGATTTAACATTGCATCTGCCTGGCCTTCTTTATCATTATAGACCGTTCCGATCATCTCTTTATTCTTGACCGCCTCTAATCCTACATCAGTCCCATCGATTCCAATGACCGCCGGCCATTCATCCTTTGTAAGACCGGACGCTTTGAGTGCATCAATCGCACCTAGCGCCATATCATCATTATTGGCAATGACCAGTTCAATGCTGTCACCAAACTGTGACATAAGCTGTGCCATTTTCGTCTGCGCCTGTGCACGATTCCAGTTTGCGATCGCATATCCCAGCTTTTCTACTTCCACTCCACTGTCGATCATTGTGCTGACCGAATATTCCGTGCGGACGATAGCATCCTGATGACCGGCTTCGCCCTCCAACACCACATACTGAAAAATCCCGTCTCCGTTTTTATCCAGTGACTGATCGGTCAGAAATGCTTCCGCTGCAAGCTCTCCCTGCATGATACCGGACTCAAATGCCTGCGCTCCGACATAATAAAGCCTCGTCCAGCGCTCTAAATCTTCCTCCACCAGTTCGCGATTGAAAAAAATAACCGGAATATTGTTTTTTTCCGCAAGATCAATGATTGCGGTAGGATCCGTCCTGTCCACCAGATTGACACAGATCACATCGCATCCCTCCGTGATCATGTTTTCAACCTGACTGTTCTGCGTCGACTGGCTTGCCGATGCATTGTAAGTGTCGATATTGATCGCAACACCCGTCTCTTCTTCTTTTTTTGTCGCATAATCATTAAAATCTTTCATCATTTCTGATACAAATGTATCATACTGATCATAAACAGATATGCCGATCTTAATGCTCTTTTTGGCATCTTCCCTGCCGCCGCAGCCGCCAATTACCACACTCATGACTAAAATTCCACCAAAAGCCACGGTCATTTTTTTACTTTTTTTCCATTTCTTCAAGACTTGTTCCCCCATCAACATGTGCCGGACTTTTTCTGCTCCACACATTTACATCTACCCCCCATTTGTATATCACTGCACGATAGGAAATAAAATTTTCTGATTTTCCTCGTCATACAGATTATCTTTTGTGATCGTAAGAAACCCGACTTTTTCTGTTTTTGCCGAAGATAACGGCTCGCGCAGCTGACCCGCGATCGCTGCCGCACTTAAATATCCGATATTGAACTCATTCGGTACGACCAACGCTCCTATCACACCCTTATCCAGATAATACACATTTTTTTCTGAGCAGCCAATTCCATACAGTCCAAATTCTGTCTGTTCCTGCGCCTGCAGATAATCAACAGCCTGTTCCGTTCTGTCATTATCTAATGATACCACGATGTCTACCCTCTTTTTCTCAAGGCACCATTCAAATGTATTATTTACATTGTCTTCATCAGACAGATTCCATAAAATGGATG
>ENA-OQHF01001391-OQHF01001391.1-human-gut-metagenome-genome-assembly--contig:-NODE-1391-length-13428-cov-3.392001_pt1 | contig 13428 bp, 12 predicted proteins | sample MGYA00242559_ERZ504709 | MGnify/ENA primary metagenome ERZ504709 (study PRJEB26092, sample SAMD00036203) | human gut metagenome | host: Homo sapiens | study: EMG produced TPA metagenomics assembly of... | reverse complement strand
AAAGGTTTGTGTATATTCGCTACTGATTTGAGAGCCGACAGGCACTCGGATTGGTATTGCATAAGGAGTGTTTCTTTAGTCATAATCAGAAGAGTTCAGAGACTTCTAATTTACTAAGAAATAACGAATTATGCAATACTCCTCCTTTATTATCAGCAGGTTAGCTCTCTTTTTTTCAGCACATTTCTTCATGCTTAACCATTCGTTTTTGACAACATTTCAATGACCTCTTTAGTGTTTCCGAACCGACTTTTGCCGGTTTTATTGTTTAACTTTTAATTTTTCGGTAAAAATTTACCGAAGTATTGCGCTTATTAAACTGTTGAAAAATATTGGAATGCAATACGAATAGTTACAAGCGAAGTTGATATTAATATTTCATTCTGTTGGATGAAAATCTTCAGAATGCGCTGATGGGGAAAATAGACTAATTTGATGGATTTGATACTCAATTGACTGTTTTGCTATCTTTTTGTATATGAAATTCATCCTCAATCAGCTTCCAAATAACTGACAGAGGATTGATTAGCTCCATTATAAAAATACTTGAACGCATCCTTCATCATTTGTACATCTTCCGGATGGCAGTCTTTATGCAGTTCCACTAACCGGTTCAGCTCTTCTTCAATGGTCTCTACCGCTATGATGTTTGAGAAATAAAATTCCCAAAACTCAAACCGGTGTCCTTTACGTAGCGGAGCCAACGCATTCAATATCTGTTCCGAATGGTCAATCATGTGACTTTCTACGCAACTTTGTAGATAATTGGCAGCATCGGCATCTTTTCTACCTCCGATTGCAATGTTTACCAGTTTCTTGTAATAGAGCGAATCCGGAATTAGATTCAGTTTATATTGAAAAGCATATACATGTTTGTGTCCTGCAAAATATAGATTTTTTCTTCCTTCTTTATCATCCGGATCAAACTGATAAGTTACGATGTATTCCATCCATGTATTTGGGAAAGCCTCGAAATAAGCCATCTGCGCTTCCTTGCTCTCCGGATGCTTCAGCAATTCACGGTAAGTTGCATTGAGCTTAACCGTGTCTGCCATGAAATATTGTGCGTATAGGTTAGCTGTCGCTATCGCGAACAGGATAACAAAAATAGGCGTTTCATAGTGTTATATCTATTGTGATATTATCATCTTTTGCGTATCTTTCTAAGAATTCCCTCATTTGTCCTAACTTCGTTCCACTGTCATGAACTTGATATTCCTTTTTTTGTTATATCTTCCGACCAAGATGTACCGGGTAATAGACACCCTTCAGTATTGCCGCCTGTATTTCCCTCATGAATTTTAATGGCTGTTCTACCGATTACATCTTTCACTTCATAATATCCTTCACGACCATCATAAGTAGAAGGCTGTACTTCATAAACTCCGGGTAGAATTGCTGTATCTGAACCCGCTTTGTTACTTCTTTCATAATCAGCTTCTGGTTCCAAGAAGTATCCCTCTAAAGTAGACAATATTTCACCGTAAGCTCCATAAGCAAACATTTTAAATTGGCTTAAAGTACTTTTATCTCCATACCTCATTCGGTTGACCACAATATTTACCCCATTGGTCTTAACCCGATTTACTCCGGTATAAACTTGAGATGTAGACATACCCGGAATGTAGTCGTGTTCACCCAAATAACCATGCCCTTCCACATAACCTCCATGCCAGTCGCCATCTTCACTCAACTGATAATAGTCTGTTTTAGACACAGGATAACCTTCACTTCCATAACGAACCCAAGAACCGTTATAGATGGAATTTCCATAATCTATCGAAGAGGCATATTCTTCTACCCTGCCTAAACCTTCCACATATCCACCGAACCAACGACCTTTCCGGGCTAATGTATTATAATCAGCTTGTGATACAGGATTATTGGATGTACCATAATTAAGGACATTCGGGTCATACATATCACTTCCTGCAGCCTGATAATCGGAATTAAGGGAGTCCCAATAATCTCCGAATGTAGCTCCCATGACTGTTCCCCGAATCTTCACGAGTACGAGTCCAATACGTATTGCCATCTGCGGCTTGGTACAAAATGCCATACTCATTAAAGTATCCGCCACCACTCATCGCTCTGTTGGCAATTTCACCAGATGGTTGTTGTTCCATCTTCAATGCGTCAAAACTGTTGCTTGTTAATTTCTTTTTCATAATAAATACATTTTAAAGGTTTGTTATATGGTTTAAAGTTGTTTGCTGATTGGTAGGCAAAAGCATACATCCTAATCCTGCCAACCCGTTTTGAAGCAGAAAACCGTCTAAGGTGATTTTCTGTTGTTTCCGGTCGATGAAAGTACCTATTTCTTCCGTAGTAGGCAACGGAATGATTACTTTGCCAAAATAGAGTTCTTGCAACCATGCAATGCGTATGTATTGTTCCATGTTTTTTATCGGTCCGTTTGTTTGTGGAAAACAAATAGATTGAATTTCGTACCATAACTCCGGATGATATTTCTCTGCTTCTTGTTTCAGCTGTTCAAATATAAGGCAGTCAGCCGGAGTATACCATTTTTGTTTTAATATCCGCCGAAGTATATCAGGTAATAACTTACAGACTACATTGGCTTTTTCCATACATTTCCGCATCCGATTTATCCCTATCAGAAAATGTAATACAGAATTAATGTGATAAAGAGATATTTTTCCTCCAAATTTACGAATACCTCCTTCGCAAATATGTAATATATGTATGGCTTGTTCTTCAAAATAAGGTACATTCAAATTATCCTGCCACCGCTCTAACAAATAGACCGCTTGTCCGAACAGTGAAATTCCAGGGTTACAGGCTATCCAATTAAATACTTTCCGGTCTACGCTTTGCAATACCTCATTGGGATTTCCGTCTACAAGCCCTTCTTTCAAAAGCCGGTTGACAGCCCAGCCCACTCCGGTTAGTCCGTTTTCAAAGTCAGATGGCATATTAGCTGAGGTTCTCAACACCTTGTCAAGTAAATCACCGGCAAAATCACTATAATATTCATTGCCGGCATACGAGGAATAACGGAACAAATAAAGGATAATCCCCATCCGTCCGTTCAACAAACCGTTTCCTGTTACATGATAGCTATACAAGACCAAAGTATTGGCTATGCGCAATAAAGATTTTTCCATACATTTACTATTTTCGGTTACGATTAACAGTTTCTATCACTTCCCTAAAAAAGCAAATCAAATCGGGTACATGATAATCGAAAGTAAATTCCATGCGATGACTCCTTACGTTATGTTCGGTTTGACTTATAACAGAACGATTTTTCAGTTGTGAAATCAGTTCATGTATGGTATTGTAAAAAATGCCCATGCCACGTTTTCCCACATACTCACGCATTGCAGTAACATGGTTTTCGTTTAACTTTAATATCATAGGAATACCTGCAGCTGCCAACGTATTTATACGTGCGGGCAAATTCAAATCCGACCAATTAGCACGCAACAGATTTTTTTCATTGAAACTGTCATAACTATGTAACCAGCCTGCATCATATTTTGAAAATTCGTTTACCCACTGTAATTGCGAGCAATGATTATGTATATGAAAATGATCGGGTGCAGCTTTGTGAAACTTGCTCATTACCAAACTGTCGGAAATGTAATTTTCATTATACACATGTACATGGATATTAGCATCTGCCAATGCGCGTAATTCACCGGGAGACAGACCTATCATTCTGCCAGTCACCACTGTATGAACCGCACCATCGGTAGCAGATAATTTTTCAGCAAATGTTCCACTATAAAAACAATCCGCTTTGGGTAAATCACCATCCAATACATAAGTAGGAACAGATTTTACATAGTTGGGGATAAATAATTGAAACCAATCTTTTATTACATCATTCAAATAAATCCTCCCATCTGCATAAGTGTATAAATCTATCAATTTATCCCACAGTCCGGCTTTCATAGCTTCGTGAGGACCTTCTTTGAAATGCCAGACAAACGGAATTCCCATATTGGCTTTCAACACTTCGTATGCTATATCAATAGCTCCTGTGCTTAGCTGGGCGTAAATTATGTCTGGTCGGATTTCACATATCCTTTCCTGCCAACATTCATAAGGAATGTCTTTTATATGACCAAATGGAAGAGGACCTACCGTTGAATAACAGAAACGAGGCTTTGCCCAAAGTCCATAAAGTTGATGACCGGCTTCTTCAAAGGCATACATTCGCTCTGGATTATAAGCCAACTCACCTACCAACAGTATTTTCAAAGAATCTTTGCATGGCAAAATTTCTTTACGATAGGGTGCATAAATTTCCGGTTCGCTAATCGTCTTATAGTGAGTAGTTCTAAACCGGATAGGATGCTTTACTTGATAATATTGTCTGTATTTATTTAATCCACCGCCGTATTGCTCTCCCGTAATTTTGTGCCGTTGATTAGGATGATTCGTCCATTCGCAAGTGACTTGTTTGGTAGGAACAAAAATTCCTTTGTCTGTCAATTTTCTCCAGAAAGTAAAAAACAAGTCTTCAGACACACATTCTTCACGTTCTGTCCAACGGTCAGACGTATTCCGATGTGCTGTTTGTACCATCAAAAGATTATAATCCATCCTTATTCCATACGTACTTTGATAAGCCAAAATGCCTGGAGCTTCCGATGCGTCATAACGTACTCCGCTAAATGCCAAAACAATATCTGTTGATTCATCCAATTTAGCTTTCAGCGTTTCCAAATGTGTGTCGTCATAATAATCATCCGAGGGTAAATAAGCAATATATTCATAGTTTGCCTGTTCCAAAGCCTGATTGACAGCATGCCCTAACCCGGTATTTTCTTCATTACGGATATAAATAATTTTTAAAGATTGGAGATAATCGGATATATACAGTTCTGTATCATCAGTAGAGCCATCATTGACAATGATTAACTCCCATTCTGAATAGGTTTGCCTTTGGAGACTGGCAATAGCCCTTCGTATAAAAGCCGCCTGATTATAGGTAGGCATTATAATGGAAAAACCTGTATGCCTCATAGTATTATTGGTTTATGAAGTGGCTCAATTTTGTACTAGATTCTTTTAAAACATAGTATACAGTCTGAATAACTTCTTATATCAATGAATGACTAAATTCATATAAAGTAAGTCCTATGTATTTTATGCTTGATAAAGATACGAAAAAGTATCTATTTTTCTTATATTGCTATCCAAAAAAATGTAAAACCACAAAATAGGGCCGACTTCATTTGCTAGGTCAGCCCATTTTCATTAGATTTTTGTCGTCAAACAAGAAAATCTAATTATGAGCAAAGCATACTTTTATGCGGACGAATATTCTACAGTCTGGTTATAAAATTACTGGATAAGCTAAAAATCTTTCAGATAAGCCGTAAACATGGTGGTGAATACTATGTAAAAACGATTCGATGGCTGGACATATTTTAGTCGTTATGCTCTATGTCTGTCATCATGCGTTTTGATTCCTTGCGTGAGATAATGCCGTCCATACAGGCAGAAGCCCGCAAACTTTGTCATTTCTCCAATATCCTGTTCAAGGGTGTGGAACGTCATCCTAAGACCGGCAAAAAGAAGGAGGTATATTTTTGATGGGACTTGGAATAACAAAATACCGCTCGACCATTATATATTCGATGGTTGAGCGGTATTTTGTATATTAAATCGATTTTGTCGGACAACAATGTTTTTTTATTATTCTTTGATATCCTGATAAAGGAAACGTTTGATGCTCTTTTTAGCTGTTTTCTCGAACTCTTCAGGATAGAGTTTGATACGGGTAATTTGTGAATAAGCCGGCAGCATTTTGTTAAGCTCTGTACGGTTGACCTCGATGGCTGCTTCCAGCGCTTTTTTGTCCATACCTTGTGCAAAGGCTTCTTCATTGTCTGGATAAACCAGTGCGATAAGCTTGTCTCCAGCCAGAATGACAAGCGATTCGTTTACGAAAGGCATGTTGTTCAAACGGGCTTCAATTTCCTCAGGGTAAATGTTTTGTCCGGAAGCTGTAAGCAGCATGTTCTTGCAGCGTCCCTTAATGAAAATATTTCCCTCGGCATCCTTGATGGCCATGTCGCCTGTATGAAGCCAGCCATTGCAATCGATAGCCTGTGCTGTGGCTTCCTCGTTCTTGTAATAACCCAGCATGACATTCATTCCCCGGCATACCAGTTCTCCCGGGATGCGTTCCGGATCGGATGACAATACCTTTGTTTCCATATTCGAAACTGTTTTTCCACACGATGTGTACAGTATTTCATCCCAGCGGCTGTGGCAGATAAGCGGAGCGGCTTCTGTCATTCCGTAGGCAATGGTGTAGGGGAAGTTGATTTTTCGTAAAAATGCCTCTACCTCAGGATTGAAAGGTGCACCTCCGATTACTATTTCGATAAAGTTACCTCCAAATACCTCCATAGCCTGTGTGCGGATCTGTTCTTTTATCTTATCACTGACGATAGGCAGTTTCAGCAGGAGTTTCCCCAGTTTGTTGTCTACTTTAGGCAGAATATTCTTCTTGAAAATCTTCTCAACGATGAGAGGAACACATGCTATGACACGCGGACGTATTTCAGCAAATGACTCGGCAATGATTTTAGGTGAGGGCATGCGTGTAAGGAACCATAAGTGCGCGCCCACGGTTACTCCATAAATAAAATCGAAAACCAGACCGAAAATGTGTCCTAACGGCAACATTGATACCACATTGTCGCCAGGTTTCAAACCTACTTTTTTATGAATGTGTACTACATTCGAGATAATGCTGCGATAAGGAAGCATTACTCCTTTCGAATATCTGGTTGTACCCGATGTGTAATTGATGACAGCCAGCTCTTCCGGTTCTTCGCGGCGATAAGATACATTCTCCGCACGGAAGCGGCAAGGATAACGTTTCCCGAATTCTTCATTCAGATGTTCACGGGCATAGGTAAGGCGTTGTGAACGTGAAACAACCAGATCGAAGTTTTTCAGCTCGATGATACCTTCCAGATGAGGCATGGCAGCTTCGTTGAAATTTTCCCACACCTGATCGCCCACGAACAGCATACGTGCTTCCGAATGGTTTACTATATTATGTACATTATCGGCTTTGAATTCGTGAAGGATAGGGACGGCTACTGCTCCATAAGTGATAACACCGAGAAATGTTGCAGTCCAGTTTGCGCTGTTTCTACCGCAGAGCGCGATTTTATCTCCTTTTTTTATACCTGCATGTTCGAATAGAATATGCATCTTTTCTATTTTGCGCGCTACATCTTTGTATTGTAAGGTAGCTCCCTTGTAGTCTGTCATTGCATCCAGATTCCAGTTTTTACGGATGCTTTCTTCAATAAGTTGTATTAAACTGCTTGTTGTTTCCATTGTTTCATTGCACACTAATCGTGTTAATGTGCGCAAAAATAATAAAAGTTGTCCGAACAACTGGTATATTCACTGAATTATTTTCTGTCAGACAGGGGATAATCTCCAATAATTGCTAACTTTGCCAATAAAAATAGATAAACAAAATATAGTTATGCTGATTTATAATACAACCTTTCATGTGGAAATGAACGATGCGAGAAATTTTGTAATTTGGTTGAACGAATGCTATATTCCTGAAGTCGAACAGTCGGGAGAACTGCGTAATCCTCGCATATTACGTATATTAAGCCATAAGGAGCAGGATAGCGAAATGTTTTTCTTTACAATGGGAGGTAGAAGATAGTGCAGCGCTTCATCGCTGGCATACCAAGCAGGGTGCACGCTTGAATGAAGAAATGCTGAAGATATTTAAGGATAAAGTGATTGGCTTTCCCACATTAATGGAGGTGGTCAAGTGATACAGCCTGTAAAGGAAAAGATTATTTTGGGAATAGATCCCGGTACAAATATCATGGGCTATGGAGTGCTGAAGGTGACAGGAGTAAAACCTCAAGTCGTGGCCTTGGGAGTGATAGACCTGAGAAAATGTACTGATCCGTACTTGAAATTGAAGCATATTTACGAACGGGTGCAGGGAGTGATTTCCTCTTATCTGCCTGATGAGCTGGCTATCGAAGCCCCTTTCTTTGGAAAAAATGTACAGTCGATGTTAAAACTGGGACGTGCCCAGGGTGTGGCTATTGTGGCTGCTTTATGTCGGGATATTCCTGTAACGGAATATGCTCCTCTGAAAATAAAGATGGCGATAACAGGAAACGGTCAGGCCAGTAAAGAGCAGGTGGCCGATATGCTGAAGCGTATGCTGCATATTCCCGAGTCGGAAATGGGGCCCTTTATGGATGCTACCGATGCATTGGGGGCTGCATATTGTCATTATTTGCAAATGGGCCGTCCGGCTATGCCGAAAGCGTATTCAAGTTGGAAAGACTATATACAAAAGAATCCCGATAAAGTGAAAAAATAGAAAAATCATGAATGCAAAACACCTTTTAGCTATGTTGACCTTAGCAACGGCAGTTGGCTGCAATTCTATCCAGAGAAGTTCATTCGATTCGTTTGATGAATACCCTGTATATGAAGGTAAATGGGAAGAAATGACTTACTCGCCGGCTGGAACGCATTTTTCTTTGTGGGCTCCTACAGCTCAGGAAGTACGTGTCATGTTATACGAAAAGGGACAGGGCGGAGCTGTCCAGCGGATGATAAGCATGCAGCAGGCAGCCGACGGAATGTGGCAAGGCTGTGGCAGAAGGTGATTTGAAAGGTAGCTTTTATGCATTCAATGTAAAAATAGATGGCATCTGGCAAGGTGATACTCCCGGTGTTATGGCAAAAGCGGTGGGAGTAAATGGCGACCGTGCTGCCATTATCGATATGAGAGAAACTAACCCTCAGGGATGGGAAAAGGATGTACGTCCGCCCCTAAAAAAGTTTTTCTGATATCATTATTTACGAGATGCATCATCGTGATTTTTCGATCGATACGGTTGCAGGCATCAAGCATAGAGGAAAATTTCTGGCTCTGACGGAAGACAGCACCCATACTTATCTGGGTGAGAAGACAGGTATTGCGCATTTAAAGGAGCTGGGAGTGACTCATGTGCATTTGTTGCCTTCATTCGATTTTTCGTCAGTCGATGAAACAAAGCTGAATAAGCCTCAGTACAACTGGGGATATGATCCGAAAAATTACAATGTTCCCGAAGGTTCGTATGCAACAGATCCTTATAAGCCTGATGTGCGTATTCGTGAATTTAAGCAAATGGTGATGGCTTTGCACCGTGCTGGAATCAGGGTAATAATGGATGTTGTATATAATCATACGGCTCTGACAAAAGGAAGCAATTTTGAACGTACAGTTCCCGGTTATTTTTACCGTCAGGATAGTGAAGGAAAGTTTGCCAATGCTTCGGGATGCGGTAATGAAACGGCGAGTGAACGTGCCATGGTTCGGAAATTTATCATAGAGTCTGTTTGTTACTGGGCGAATGAATATCATGTAGATGGTTTCCGTTTCGACCTAATGGGCATACACGACATTGTTACGATGAAGGAAATCCGAAAAGCTCTTGATGGAATAGATCCTACCATATTTATATATGGAGAAGGATGGGCTGCCGGTACTCCGCAGCTTCCTGCTTCTGAACTTGCTATGAAGAATAATGTTTATCAGATGCCTGGTATTGCGGCTTTCAGTGATGAATTCCGTGACAGTCTGCGAGGTCCGTTTGGCAAGGATGAGAAAGGAGCTTTCGTTATAGGACGTCCGGGGCATGAAACTGGTGTGAAGTTCGGTATTGTAGGTGGAATTGCTCATCCGCAAATAAACAACGATTCAGTACGTCGTGTTCCTAAGATATGGGCGAATACTCCTTCGCAATTTATCAGTTATGTAAGTTGTCATGATGACCTATGTCTGACAGACAGACTGAAAGTTACTCTTCCGGGGGCTTCTGTGCCGGAATTGAAGGCTTTGCAGAAATTGGCTGAAACTGCTGTGTTTACATCGCAGGGAGTTCCTTTTATATTTGCCGGGGATGAAATATTGCGCGACAGGAAAGGTGTTGTAAATGCTTACAACAAACCGGATGAAATAAATGCGATAGACTGGCGCAATAAAACAGCTTATCGTGAAGTGTTCGACTATGTAAGGGGGCTGATTGCTATGCGTAAGGCTCATCCTGCTTTTCGAATGGGAAATGCTGATCTGATTCGCAAGCATCTGGAGTTTATTCATGTACCGGCTACGAATGTTGTTGCTTTCCGTATAAAGGGAAGTCCTTGTGGCGATAAGTGGTTGAATACGATTGTAGTACTGAATGCTCGTACAGAACCGATAAAGGTTAATATTCCAGAAGGTAAATATTGGATAGCATGTCGTGACGGCAAGATTGACTTGATTTTGGGATTGGGCATGATTACCGGAAACCAGATTACAGTCAGTCCGCGTTCGGCTATGATTATCCATCAGTAATATACAAGAACAATGCAGAATATCATTACAATTAAAGACGGGGTGACCAGACATCCTTTATATCGACTGAATGAGCCGATTAATTTACAGATAGCAAAAGGAGAACATGTTGCTATCGTAGGTCCAAACGGGGCAGGTAAGAGTTTGTTGGTGGATACTATTATCGGACGGTATCCGCTACTGATGAACGAGGTAGAATATGATTTTTCGCCTTCAGAGTCGAACTTGGTATGTGATAATATAAAGTATATAACTTTCCGTGACTCGTACGGTGATTCTGACGGAACGTATTATTATCAGCAGCGCTGGAATTCTCAGGATCTGGAAGAAACTCCAGTAGTTCGTGATTTGTTGCCTGAATGTAAGAATCAGGAGCTTCGCACCGTATTGTATGATTTATTTGGAGTGGATACGATGCTTGACAAGCATATTATCTTGTTGTCTAGTGGTGAGTTGCGCAAGTTTCAACTTACAAAGACCTTACTCTCCAATCCGCGTGTGTTGATTATGGATAATCCGTTTATCGGTCTTGATGCCAAAACCCGCGACCTGTTGCATGAACTGTTGCAGAAACTTACAGAGGTAACTCCTTTGCAGGTTATTCTGGTTCTATCGAAAACGGACGATATCCCAGCTTTTATAACACATGTCATTCCTGTTGCCAACCGCTCTTGCGGAAAGAAAATAACTCGAGAGGAGTATTTGTCGATAAATGCCGGTGTTCCTGCCCATGTGCTGACTGAAGAAAAATATCAGCGTATCCTGACTTTGCCTTATGCTGATAATTTGTATCATACCGAGCATATTGTAGACTTGAATAAAGTAAGTATACGTTATGGTGAACGTACTATCCTGAAAGAACTTGACTGGACTGTGCTTTGTGGCGAAAAATGGGCATTAAGCGGAGATAACGGCTCTGGAAAGTCAACGCTGCTGAGTCTGGTCTGTGCGGATAATCCCCAAAGCTATGCTTGTGATATATCTTTGTTCGGACGTAAGCGTGGTAGTGGAGAAAGCATTTGGGAAATAAAAAAACATATCGGATACGTAAGTCCGGAGATGCATCGTGCCTATCTAAAAAATCTGCCGGCTGTTGATATCGTAGCAAGCGGACTCCATGATTCTATCGGCTTGTATAAGAAAACCCATAAGGAAGATATTGCTATTTGTGAGTGGTGGATGGATATCTTTGGTATTAAAGAGCTGAAGGATCGTAATTTCCTGCAACTGTCGAGTGGTGAGCAGCGTATGGTGTTACTTGCCCGTGCCTTTGTGAAAGATCCGGAGCTGCTGATACTGGATGAACCTCTTCATGGATTGGACATGTATAACCGACGGCTGGTAAAGGATGTGATAGAGGCATTCTGTCAGCGAAAAGACAAAACACTTATTATGGTGACACATTATAAGGAAGAACTTCCTGCGTGTATAGATCATAGTCTGTATCTTGTACGAAACCGTTAAGGCTTGTTTTATTTGTGTCCTGATTGGCAGAAAGAGATTGTTGAATCGCTTTTGATGAAATCTGTGAGGAAATATTTTTGGTTTTTCGTTTCTTTTCCTATATTTGTTTAATTTTTAAGGAAGGGCTAAAAAGCCCTTTTATACATAACTAATATATGAAAACTATGAATATCAAGATTCGACTGATCATTATGAACTTCCTGCAGTTTGCTGTATGGGGAGCTTATCTGACCTCCATGGGAACTTATTTAACTAAAATTGGGCTGGGAAGCCATATTGGTATATTTTATGCCATGCAGGGTATTGTTTCGTTGTTCATGCCTGCTATATTAGGTATTATAGCTGATAGATGGGTTCCGGCACAACGATTGCTGGGATTGAGTCATTTGCTTGCAGCCCTGTTTATGGTAGGAGCCGGATATTATGGAATGACAGCGGGTGATGATGTTTCGTTTACTGTCTTGTTTTCATTTTATTCAATGAGTGTGGCTTTTTATATGCCTACACTTGCATTGTCAAATTCGGTAGCTTATACAGCGCTTGATAAAGCGGGGCTGGATACAATTAAAGCATTTCCTCCTATCCGTACCTGTGGCACGATTGGTTTTATTTGTTCCATGTGGCTGGTAGACTTGTTAGGATTTCAGGCAAATTATATGCAATTCTTTACTTGTGCGGTATGGGGAGTGATTTTGGCTGTTTATGCTAATACATTGCCTCAGTGTCCGGTGACTAGAAATACCGGCGGGCAGAGAAAATCGCTTGTTGAGGCTTTGGGATTGAAGGCCTTTTTACTGTTCCGCCAGCGCAAAATGGCGATATTTTTTATCTTCTCAATGCTGTTGGGTGTTTCATTACAGATAACCAACGGATTTGCCAATCCGTTTATCACAAGCTTTAGTGCAATTCCTGAATATGCTGATACTTTTGGTGTGCAGCATGCTAATTTGCTGATTTCACTTTCACAAATCAGTGAAACATGCTGTATATTGCTTATACCTTTCTTCTTAGGACGGTTCGGTATAAAGAAGGTTATGCTGATTGCAATGATTGCCTGGGTTTTACGCTTCGGCTTATTTGGACTTGGTAATCCGGGTAGTGGAGTATGGATGTTTATTCTTTCCATGATTGTATATGGAGTGGCATTCGACTTCTTTAATGTTTCCGGTTCCTTGTTCGTTGATAAAGAAACTGATATTTCCGTACGCTCTAGTGCTCAAGGACTTTTCATTATAATGACTAACGGACTTGGGGCTACTATTGGTACGTTGACTGCGCAGTGGGTAGTAAACCAGTTTGTTGATTTCAGCAGCACGGAACCACAAGTTGAGGGCTGGACAAATGCCTGGTTTATTTTCGCTGCCTATGCGTTGATTGTAGCTGTTATGTTCAGTATTGTGTTTAAATATAAACATGAAGTTAAAACAGTATGAATGAGATAGAGATAAGAGTTCTTGATATGTCTGCTGTGCTCAAGCCTTCGGATGCTTTTGCATTGGTTCTGGAAGAGCTTGGAGGAGGTTTCCGCAAACTGGCTCTCATAATCGGGAAACAGGAAGCACAAGCCATAAAATGGGACAAATGTCGTA
>ENA-OQHF01001390-OQHF01001390.1-human-gut-metagenome-genome-assembly--contig:-NODE-1390-length-13431-cov-3.106885_pt1 | contig 13431 bp, 11 predicted proteins | sample MGYA00242559_ERZ504709 | MGnify/ENA primary metagenome ERZ504709 (study PRJEB26092, sample SAMD00036203) | human gut metagenome | host: Homo sapiens | study: EMG produced TPA metagenomics assembly of... | reverse complement strand
GTACTGGTTTTCCGCCCCCGGAAGCACCAAGGTGACGTTCTGCACCGCGTTCAGCTGGGGGCAAAGGCGGTCCTCCTGAAAGACCGCCGCCACCCGGCCTACGCCCTCCACGCTGCCGGTGGTGGGGCGTTCCAGCCCCATCAGGATGCGGAGCAGGGTGGTCTTGCCCCAGCCGCTGGGTGCCCACAGCACCGCGGGAGCGTCCACCTCCATGCACAGGCCGGTGAAGAGCGGTACCGCGCCGAACTGTTTTGTCAGGTGTTGAATCTTCAGCATTTTGCCCCCTCCTCTCCCAGCACTGCGCCCACGGCCTTATCCAGTGCAAACAGGAACAGCTTTTCAAAGCCTGCGCTCAGCAGAATGATGACAAAGGTCCACGCAAACAGTTCCCCGGTGGAAAGGGTGATCTTGGCACGGTACAGCGCATCGCCGATGCTGCCGTTGGGCAGGCCGATGACCTCGGCCGCCACGCCGCTTTTCCAGCAGATGCCCAGCGCCACGCTGCACCCCTGCCGGAAGGCCGGCAACACCGCAGGCAGCCAGATCGCCCGCAGGCGGCGGCCTGCAGGCAGGCGGAACACCTCTGCCATTTCCAGCAGCTGCACGTCTGCCCCGGCAATACCGGTGCGCACCGCACCGTACAGCACCGGCAGCACCATCAGTAAGCTGATAAGCACCGAAAGGGCGCTGCCCCGCACCCAGACCAGTGCCAGAATGATAAAGCTTGCCACCGGCGTAGCCTTGACCAGCTGCATCACCGGAGCCAGCAGCGCATCGGCGGCGCTCCACCGGGCGGCACATATCGCCAGCGCTACACTGACCACTGCGCCCAGCAAAAAGCCCAGCAAAATGCGCCCGGAGCTGAAGCACACCCGCTGCCAGAAATCTGCCCTTGGCAGCAGCTGTACTAAGGTGCGCAGCGCCTGCACCGGCGATACCAAAAACACCTCCTGCCCGATGGCCATAGCTGCGGCCTGCCAAACCGCCAGCCAGAACGCCACCGCCAGCAGACGGCGAAAAAATTGCTTGTTCTGCTTCATAAACTGCCCTCTTCCCCTGCCTATTATAAGGTATAGTATACCATACCGCCCCGCAAAGGGGAATGACCTGTGCACCATCTGCGGCGGGTCGGCTCACGCTGTATATACTTTTATTCAATCATCGTATGCTTGACATGAATTTACATCCAGTGTAAACTGGATACAATATGCGGTGCAACTTTGGCACCGGCGCAGGAAAGAGGGGACAGTATTGACGCAAGCGCTCAAGGGCCGCAAGCTGTTGCTTGTCGGTTTTACGTTGTTTTCCATGTTTTTCGGGGCAGGCAACCTGATCTTCCCGCCCGATTTAGGCGCAAAGGCAGGGGCAAACCTCTGGCCCGCCTTTCTGGGGCTTGCTATCAGCGCCGTAGGTCTGCCAGTCGCGGGAGTTATCGCGGTGGCGCGGGCAGACGGTCTGGATAAACTGGCCGGGCGGGTGCATCCGGTGTTCGCGCAGGTGTTCATGATTTTGATCTACCTGTCCATCGGGCCGTGTCTGGCTATTCCGCGCACCGCAAGCACCTCCTTTGCCATGCTCACCCCGCTGCTGGGCAGCAGTGCCGGGCTTCAACTGGGGTACTCCGTGCTGTTCTTCGGGGCAGCCTTTCTGGTAGCGTTGCACCCGGACAGGCTCACCCGCTGGCTGGGCAGGCTGCTCTGCCCCTGCCTGCTGGTTCTGATTCTGATTCTGTTCGGCGGCTGTCTGCTGCACCCGTTGGCGGCGCAGTACGCTGCGCCCACCGAGACGTATCGTTCCGCAGTCGTGTTACAGGGCGTATTGTACGGCTACCAGACCATGGACGCCCTTGCGGCGCTGAACTTTGGTGCGGTCATCGCCATGAACATCCGGGCGCAAGGCGTTGCCCGGGAGCAGGACGTGCAGCGCAGTGCCATCCGTGCAGGGCTTGTGGCGGGCGGGCTGCTGCTGGCGGTCTATGCCATGCTGGGGCACGCCGGAGCACTGACCGGTGCCGCCGCGCCCGGCCTTGCCACCGGTGCCGAGGTACTGACCGTGCTGGCCGAGCGGATGTTCGGCAAAGCGGGACTGGTGCTTCTTGCCGCCATCTTTATGCTGGCCTGCTTCAACACCTGTGTGGGGCTGATTGCCTGTGTGGGAGAGTATTTCCACACCCTGCTGCCCCGCATCCCCTACCCTGTTCTTGCCGCCTTTTTTGCCGTTGCCAGTATGCTGATCGCAAATCTGGGGCTGGCAGATATCCTACGGTTATCCGTCCCGGTGCTCAACGCCCTGTACCCGGTAGCCATTGTGCTGATTACGCTTTCCTTCGTGCCCGGGCTGGAGCAGCGCCGCCGGGTCTATCCGCTGTGCATCGGCTGCACTGCCGTGCAGAGCATTGCCGCTGCGCTGCCGCTTGGCCCGCTTTCTGCTCTTGCCAACGCCCTGCCGCTGGCGGCGTTGGGCTTTGGCTGGGTGCTCCCGGCGGTCATCGGGCTGCTGGCAGGCATCTTTTAAGCTGCACTGAAGAATAAAGGAGATATTACTATGATCCAGCCTATCATGCACGACCCGCTGTTTCTGGCGCAGAAGTCCGCCCCTGCCACCCCGAAGGACGCCCCTGTTGCGCGGGACTTACTGGAGACCCTGACCGCCCACGCCGATGGCTGTGTAGGCATGGCTGCCAACATGATCGGCGTGCTCAAGCGCATCATTGCAGTGGAAGCTGAGGACGGGTATCTGGTGCTGTTCAACCCGGTCATCCTGAAAAAATCCGGCCAGTACGAAGCCGAGGAGGGCTGTCTTTCGCTGGAGGGTGTGCGAAAAACAAAGCGCTACCAGAGCATCAAGGTGCAGTATCAGACCATGGACGGCAAACCGCGCATCAAGACCTTTACCGGCTGGACGGCGCAGATCATCCAGCACGAGATCGACCATTGCGATGGGATCTTGATTTAAGCTTTTATCATGCACAAAGCCCCCGAGGGTGTGACCCCCGGGGGCTTTGCTATGCTGTAACAGAGAAATGAAGGTGTTATTGTGAGGTCATTAGCCTTTCACGCCACCCAAAGCAACGCCGCGGACGATGAACTTGGACAGCAGCAGGTAGACGACGATGACCGGCAGAATGGCGATGGCCACCATCATGTACACCTTGCCCATATCGAACTTCAGGAAGTCCGCGCTGCGCAGCTGAGCGATCAGGATCGGCAGGGTCTTTTTGTCGGCAGTGTCCAACACCAGAGCCGGGATGAAATAGTTGTTCCAGCTGGCCACGAAGGAGAAGATGGCCTGCACAGCCAGAGCCGGCTTCATGATGGGCAGCACGATCTTATTAAAGGTATAAAACTCGCCTGCGCCGTCAATGCGGGCGGCTTCCACGATCTCCATGGGAAGGGAGGCATCCAGATACTGCTTCATGAAGAAGAACACGGTGGGTGCCGCAATGCTGGGAACGATCAGCGGGATGAAGCTGTTTTTCAGCCCCATCTTGGAGATCAACTGCAGAAAGCCCAGTGCGGACACCTGTGTGGGCATGGTCATGATGAGCAGGATCAGGGCAAAGGCAGCCTTTTTGAATTTGAAGTTATAGGCGTAGATGCCGTAGGCCGTCAGTGCCGAGAAGTAGACGCTGAGCGCTGCCGAGCAGGCAGACACCAGCAGGCTGTTGCGGATGCCGCTCACCACAGGGATGTTGGCGTCCGTAAGCACATTGCGGAAGTTTGTGATGATGGACTTGCCCGGCATCAGCGAGAAGCCCTTCTGGATCTCGAAGTGGGTGCGGGTGGAGTTGATGATCAGCACATAGAAGAAGAACAGGCACAGAAAGCTGATCAGCACCAGCACCAGATAGCACCACGCACGGCGGGCGGTCAAGATCGCCTTTTCGGACTGGTTTTTAGGCGTATGTGCCATACTTATTTCCCTCCTTTGGCAGCAGCCTTTTTGGCTGCCTTCAGTTCCTTGCGCTGAGCCTTGGTCAGGCCGTCATCTTCCTTGGTCAGCGAGAAGTACACGACGACGCACAGCACTGCACACACAAGGAACAGCACCACAGATACTGCACCGGCCATGCCGTAGTTCTTGCTGAACAGGTGGTTGTTCAGGTACATGATCATGGTGGTGGAGGTGCGGTCGGGGCCGCCCTTGCCGTTGGTCAGGATCTGCGGCACATCGAACATCTGCAGGCCGCCGATCATGGAGGTGATCATCACATAGACCAGAATGGGACGGATCAGGGGCAGGGTGATCTTCCAGAACATCTGGTTCGGGGTGCAGCCGTCCAGCTCTGCGGCCTCGTACAGGGTGGGGTCCACGCCCATAATGGCTGCCATCAGCATGATGGTGGTGTTGCCGAACCACATCAGGAAGTTCATCAGGCCCACCAGACCACGGTTGCCCCACACAGTATTCAAAAAGCTGATGGGGGTCTTGATCCAGCCCATGCTCACAGCACTGCGTTCACCGGGCCGTTATCCGAGAACAGGGCGAAGAACAGCATGGCAAAAGCCGAGGCCATGATCAGGTTGGGCATGTAGATGACCGTCTTGAAGAAGGTCTGTCCTTTCAGCTTCAGCCGCAGGTCGGTGAACCATGCCGCCAGCAGCAGCGAGACGATGATCTGCGGGACGAAACCGATGATCCAGAGGATCAGCGTGTTGCTGAAATACTTGGGCAGATCGGTCGCGAACAGGGTGATGTAGTTTTTCAGACCCACAAAGTTGGGTCCGATGATCTTCAGGCCGCTGCGGTAATACTCAAAAAAGCTGTAATAGATGGTGGATGCCAGAGGGATCAGCTGGAATACCGCGAAGATGATAAAGAACGGTGCAATGAAGATATAGCCCCATTTCGCGTAGCTGATCGACCCTTTCTTCTTTGTTTTTTCTCCCATGAGATCTCCCTCCTGCCGGGTCACAGCAAAACCAAAGGGGCGGGCGAGATACGCCGCCCGCCCCTTTGCTTCAATTTTCAGTTCGGAGTAAAACCGCTTATGCGGGCCAGACCACATCGGTCAGCTCGGGGTACTTCTCCTTGATGGCGGTCTCGAAGTTTGCCTTGGCGGCATCCTCCTCCACGTTGCCGGTGAAGTAATCCTTGAAAGCGTTCTGGAAGCTCTCGTTCAGGCCCTGATCGTACGGGCCAGCATTGGACATATCGATCTTGGTTGCAGCCTCTGCAAACAGAGCGATGTGGTTCTGGCCGCCGAGGAAGTCGGACTTGTAATCGCTCTTGGCGATCTCGTTCATGGCCTTCTCGTTGTTGGTGTAGTCCTGCGTATCCATGGTGATCTGCTTCATGATGGCTTCATCGCAGGTCAGCTTCAGCATAACGTCCTTGATGGTCTCAAGGTTGTCGCTGCCGGCTGCGCCGCAGATCCAGGTGCCGCCCCAGTAGTAGGGCTGAGGGCCTTCGCACACAGCGTAGTCGCCGTAGATGCCGTTTCCAACCTCTTCCTTGCCACCCTCGGAGGTAGGCGTTGCCAGAGAGTTGCCCAGCAGGGTGAAGTTGATGCCCCAAGTGGAGTAGAAGAAGCCGAACACCTTACCGGTGGGGCCCTGATCGGAAGCCCACTGGCTGTCCCACAGGCTGGACTTGTTGTTGTAGCCCTTGTCGGTGTACTCCTTGGTCTGGTCCACCCACTTCATCAGGTTCTCGTCCACGGTAACGGTGGTGCCGGTGACCCAGGGTGCGGAGACGTTGTTGGAGAAGGTGCGGTAAGCATCGTCAAAGCCGGACAGCATCTTGTAGCCCTTGGCAGCAGCCTTGGCAGCTACATCGTTGAACTTATCCCAGTCGGACAGGTAGGTCTGCACTTCGGCGGGGTCATCGGTGCCCAGCACCTCCTTTGCAATGCTGCGGCGGTATGCGAACAGACCCGGGGTAGCCTGCCAAGTGGTGCCGCGCTGGCTGCCGTCCACAGAAACGATATCCTTGGTGTACTGGTACTGGCCAGCCAGATCGGAATCGGTCAGGCCGATATCCTTCTTGACATCCAGAACGTAGTCGGAGTCCACATACTTCAGAGCGTAGTCAGCCTCGATCAGGAAGATGTCGATCTTGTCGTCATCGGCAGCGGAGTCCTGATTCAGCAGAGCCTCGTCCAGCTTGTTCTGGTAGTTGTTGTTCTCGTTGGCGTTGATGGTCCACTTCACGGTGGTGCCGTCCTTCAGGGTGGTGGTGGACTTGTCGGCTGCGATCTCCTTGACCTCGGGATAGTAGTCGTTGAAGCGGCTCTGGAACTCATCGTTCCAGCACCAGATGTTCAGCACCTTGCCCTCGGCAGCAGCCGGAGCAGAAGCAGCTGCAGAGGATGCAGGAGCGGCAGAGGAAGCAGCAGTGCTGCTGGAAGAACCGCCGCCGCAGGCTGCCAGAGCAGCACCAACAGTCACGACACCGGAAGCGAGCAGGAAATTACGACGAGAGATCTTTTTCATAAGGGTAAACCTCCTTCATGGTTTTCCAATTAAAAAATTCATACTCAAAAACTCCGCGCCGGGAGTTGTGGGCCTTTGTTAAAGGATGCGGACGGAGCCGCCGTCCAGCAGTTTGCCGGACACCCGGATCTGCTCCGGCAGGGTCACACGCGGATGCTCGATCAGCTCGATCAGCTTATCCGCTGCCAGCCTGCCAAGGGATTTGGTGTTCTGCTGGTAGGTCACCAGCGGGGGTTTGACCACCCGGGAGAGATAGATGCCATCGTATCCCATCACTGAGATGTCCTCCGGGATGCTCAACCCTGCTTCGGTCAGGGCGTTGTAGCCGCCCAGTGCGGAAAAGTCATCCGGGAAGATGATGCAGGTGGGCCGCTGCGGCAGTGCCAGCAGCGCCCGGGTCTCCTCTGCGCAGCGGTCCACATCGTGGTACACACCGCAGCGGACGTACTCCTCCGGCACCTTCAGCCCCAGCTCCTCGCAGGCTTGATAGAAGCCTGCCAAGCGGTTCTCGGTAACGGCGGTCTTTTCGCCGTGGATAAAGGCGATGCGCCGGTGTCCGCAGGCCCATGCCTGCTGTACCAGAGCCTTTGTGCCCGCCACGTTGTCTGAAAGGATCGCCATCCGGTTGTTGAACACATGGTCGATGGTCACCACCGGCACATCGCCGTTGACCAGTTCCACCACCTGCGGATCGTAAAAGTTCACACAGGCGATCACCACGCCGTCCACACCCCGGTAGTGGCAATGTTCCAGATAGCTCATGGACTTGCCGCTGATGTTGTGGTTGATGAAGGTGATATCGTAGCCGCGCTTTTCCGCTTCTACCTTGAAGCTGTCCAGCACTGCGGAGAAGTACTCGTGGGTCAAGCCGCTCTGTTTTTCATCTACGAACAGAACGCCAAGATTGTAAGTGCGGTTGGTTTCAGCGCCCGGGCCGCTGCGTTGGGCAGGTACCCCATGCGGCGGGCCGCTGCACGGATGCGCTCCCGCGTGGCCGGTGCGATATCCGGCTGGTCGTTTAAAGCCTTGCTGACGGTTGCGACGGATACGCCGCATTCTTTCGCCAGATCCTTCAGGGACGGCATCTTTTAGCCTCCTTCCGAGGATAGGAGCAGCGGGATGTTTCTCGCAAGTTCCTTAATCGTTTTCGCAGCCTCAATATATCGCATTCTGCACCAAAAATCAAGTGAAAACGTAAAAGTTTTAGCTCAGCTGCATCACTTTTGGCATTTTGTTCCAATATGACCTGTAAGAATTGTGCATCTCGATTCACTTTCGTTACATTTCGATTAAAACGAAAAAATTTTCGTTGCAGTTTCGTTATGGTTTTCGGTGCCGGAGGCCGTATGTATATATTACTTTTAAAATGGGGTTTTGGGTCTTTCGTTCACCCTTTCGCCGGTGTACGCCGTGCCGAAAGTCCCCGAAAACCGCCGGGGCTTCGCAGATTATTTTAAAATTTCCGTTGAGATTTTTGCAAAAAGCTCTTGCATTTTTGGGTGGGATACGGTATGCTTAGCGTGATGAGATTGCTTCTTTCGCAGCGCCTTAATCGTTTTCGCCATTGACGCACTGCCCGCCTGACAAGGCGCAGTTTTAAGGAGGAAGCATTATGAAGTTCGGATATTTTGATGACCAGAATAAGGAATACGTCATCACCACCCCGCAGACGCCCCTGCCCTGGATCAACTACCTTGGCAGCGAGGACTTCTTCAGTCTGGTCTCCAACACGGCGGGCGGCTACAGCTTTTACCGGGACGCCCGGATGCGCCGCCTGACCCGCTACCGCTACAACAACTCCCCGCTGGACATGGACGGCCACCGCATCTACATCAAGGACGGCGAAACCGTATGGAACCCGGGCTGGCAGCCCACCAAGACCCCGCTGGACAGTTACAGCTGCCGCCACGGTCTGGGCTACACCATTCTGGAGGGCAAAAAGGACGGCGTGACCGCCCGGCAGGAGCTGTTCGTCCCCAAGGGGGATGCCTGTGAGCTGGACCGGGTGACAGTGTGCAACGGCAGCACTGTTGTCAAGGAGCTGGATCTGTTCAGCTATGTGGAGTTCTGCCTGTGGGATGCCGTGGACGACAGCTCCAACTTCCAGCGCAACTACTCCACCGGTGAGGTAGAGGTAGAGGGCAGCGTCATCTACCACAAGACCGAGTACCGCGAGCGCCGCAACCACTACGCCGTGTTCTGGGCAAACTGCCCGGTGGACAGCTTTGACACCACCCGGGATGCCTTCTGCGGCGTGTACGGCGGCCCGGCAGACCCGCAGGCCGTCCGCGCTGGGCACTGCTCCGGCAGCATTGCCCACGGCTGGGCACCGGTGGGTGCGTTGCACATCCACCTGACCCTCGCCCCCGGCGAGAGCCACAGCATCCTGTTTGGTCTGGGCTACATCGAGAACCCGCAGCAGGAGAAGTTCATTGCCCCGGGCATCATCAACAAGACCCGCGCCCACGCCATGATGGAGCGCTACGCCACCGATGCACAGATCGATGCCGCCCGCGCCGCCCTGCGCACCCACTGGGAGCAGCTGCTGTCCACCTACCATCTGGAATCCGGCGAGGAAAAGCTGAACCGCATGGTCAATATCTGGCACCAGTACCAGTGCATGGTCACCTTCAACATGAGCCGCTCTGCCAGCTACTACGAAAGCGGCACCGGACGCGGCATGGGCTTCCGGGACAGCTGTCAGGATCTGCTGGGCTTTGTGCACATCATCCCCTCCCGCGCCCGGGAGCGCATTCTGGATATTGCCGCCACCCAGTTTGAGGATGGCAGCGCCTACCACCAGTACCAGCCCCTGACCAAAAAGGGCAACCGGGATATCGGCACCGGCTTCAACGATGACCCGCTGTGGCTCATTGCCGGTACCGCCGCCTACCTGCGGGAGACCGGCGACTGGTCTATTCTGGAAGAACAGGTACCCTTTGATAACGACGCCACCAAGGCGCAGACTCTGATGGAGCACCTGCGCCGCAGCTTCAACTTTACCTGCACCCATCTGGGTCCCCACGGTCTGCCGCTCATCGGCCGCGCCGACTGGAATGACTGCCTGAACCTGAACTGCTTCTCCGAGCACCCGGGTGAGAGCTTCCAGATCACCGGCCCCAGCGAGGGTCCTGTGGCCGAAAGCGTTTTCATTGCCGGTATGTTCGTCAAGTACGGCCACGAATACGCCCAGCTGTGCGACCATCTGAATCTGACCGAAGAAGCCGCTGCCGCCCGCAAGCACATTGATGCCGTGGAGCAGGCCACCCTGACCGCCGGTTGGGACGGCGCATGGTTCCGCCGTGCCTACGATGCTTTCGGCAAGCCCGTCGGCAGCAAGGAGTGCACCGAGGGTCAGATCTTTATTGAGCCGCAGGGTATGTGCGTCATGGCGGGCATCGGCAAGGAGAGCGGACAGGCCGCGCAGGCGCTTGCCAGCGTGGAGGAGCGGCTGGACACCAAATACGGTGTGGTACTGCTGCAGCCCGCCTACACCAGCTATCAGCTGAATCTGGGCGAGATCTCCAGCTATCCTCCGGGATACAAGGAGAACGCCGGTATCTTCTGCCACAACAACCCGTGGATCAGCTGCGCCGAGGCAACGCTCGGCCACGGTGACCGCGCCTTTGCGGTGTACCGCAAGACCTGCCCCGCCTACATCGAGGACATTTCCGAGATTCATCGCACCGAGCCCTACGTTTACAGTCAGATGGTAGCCGGTAAGGACGCCCCCACCTTTGGTGAAGCCAAAAACAGCTGGCTGACCGGCACAGCGGCATGGACCTTCTTCAACATCAGCCAGTACATTCTGGGCATCCAGCCCACTTTGGACGGCCTGAAGGTAGACCCCTGCATCCCTCACACCCTGTCCGGCTTCACCGTGACCCGCCGCTTCCGCGGTGCTGTGTACCACATCACGGTGGATAACGCCGCCGGGGTGCAGCACGGCATCAAGGCCGTTACCGTGGACGGCAAGGCCATCTCCGGCAACATTCTGCCGCTGGCTGCCGCCGGGACTGAGGTAACGGTGCAGGTGACCATGGGTTAACCCGACTTTTTCTGCTTTTTCATATTATTCTCCTTTCTGTGACCAAAGCCGCTGCGCAGACCCCTGCACGGCGGCTTTGGTTTATAATGAAACAGTTTAATGATTGAAAATGCGCTCCGCATTCGCTCTGCGCATTCCAAATCGTCCCCTTCCCTCTTGCATTTTTTGGGAAAGAGGTGTAGAATACAGTCACAATCAAACACAGGGGAGCTCGTGCAGCGGGCTGAGAGGAAGTATAGCAAGCTTCGACCCTTTTACCTGATGCGGATAATGCCGCCGTAGGAAGTCATACCCTTTATGATTTTTTGCAGGAGGAGCCGCGCCGGGCTCCTCCTGTTTTTTTGTACCTCTGCGGAGGTTCCGCAGCCGGCTGAGGGGGAGCGCCCTGAGCCTTGGATGAATGCAGCGATGGGAAGCCGTGTTCCGGCGTGAGAGGAAACCAGTAAGTTTCGACCGCACCTTCCGTACCTGTTCCCGCCTTGTGGCGGGCACGGGCTGTTTTGTTGCGGGAGCGCCGGTATTCATCCTGCGCTGCCGCAGATGGTTGAAAAGGAGCTAATTTATCATGAAGAATCTCTCTGTCAAAAAGCTTGCCCTTGCCGGTATGTTCTGTGCCCTGTGCGTAGTGGGCAGCGTGTTCAGCTTTCCCATGTTCGGCAGCAAGTGTGCCCCGGTGCAGCACATGGTCAACGTGCTGTGCGCCGTTCTGCTGGGGCCCTGGTGGGGCGTGGGCGTAGCCTTTGTGGCTTCCCTGCTGCGCAATCTGCTGGGTCTTGGCAGCCTGATGGCTTTCCCGGGCAGTATGTTCGGCGCACTGCTGTGCGGCCTTGCATACCACAAGACCAAAAACCTGATCGCCACCGTGGTGGGTGAGGTGTTCGGCACCAGCATTCTGGGCGGCCTGTGCGCATGGCCCGTGGCCATCTTCCTGATGGGCAAGAGCGCTGCGGACATCGCTTTCTACGCCTATATCGTGCCCTTCCTCATCTCCACCGCCGTGGGTGCGGTGATCGCCGGTGCTGTGGTGTTCAGCCTGCAGCGCTCCGGCGCTCTGCGCTCCATGCAGAACAGCCTTTCCTGAGCGGAGGTGCCGGGAATGCTCAAAACCGCCTTTGAGAATCTGCGCAGCCGCAGCCCTCTCATCCACAACATCACCAACTACGTCACCGTGAACGACTGCGCCAACATGGTGCTGGCCTGCGGTGCCTCCCCCATCATGGCCGATGATGCCGCCGAGGTGGAGGAGATCACCGCCATCTGCGGCGGGCTGAACATCAACATCGGCACGCTGAACAGCCGCACCGTCACCAGTATGCTGCTGGCGGGCAAAAAGGCCAATCAGCTGGGACACCCCGTGGTGCTGGACCCGGTGGGTGCCGGTGCTTCCCGTCTGCGCACCGACACCGCCTTCCGCCTGCTGCGGGAGGTGCAGTTCACAGTGATCCGGGGCAACATCTCGGAGATCAAGACCCTTGCCTCCGGTGCAGGCACCACCAAGGGCGTGGATGCAGACGTGGCCGACAAGGTGACCGAGGAGAATCTGGACAGCGCTGTGGCCTTTGCAAAGGCTTTTGCCGCCCGCACCGGCGCGGTGGTAGCCATTACCGGCGCCATCGACATCGTAGCCGATGCACAAAAAGCCTACTGCATCCGCAACGGCAACGCCATGATGAGCAGCATCACCGGCACGGGCTGTCAGCTTTCTGCCCTGACGGCGGCCTTTGTCACCGCCAACCCCGACCACCCGCTGGAAGCTGCCGCTGCGGCGGTGTGCGCCATGGGTCTGGCGGGCGAAGTTGCCCACCAGCGGCTCACCCCGCAGGATGGCAACGCCACCTACCGCAATTACATCATTGATGCCATTTACAACATGACCCCCGAACAGCTGGAGAAAGGCGCAAACTATGAAGTGCGATAAACACACCATGCTCCTGTACGCGGTGACCGACCGCGCATGGGTGGGCGAGCAGACGTTGTATCAGCAGGTGGAAAGTGCCCTGAAGGGCGGTGCCACCTGCGTGCAGCTGCGGGAAAAGCAGCTGGGCGACGCGGATTTTTTACAGGAAGCCATCCAAATCCACGCCCTGTGCCAGCAGTACGGTGTGCCGCTGTTCATCAACGATAACGTGGAGGTGGCCTTGCAGTGCCACGCCGAGGGCATCCATGTGGGGCAGGACGATATGGCTGTCGCACAGGTGCGCCAGCGCGTGGGTGACGGCGTGATGATCGGCGTATCCGCCCACACGGTACAGGAAGCGCTGGACGCTGTGGCGCACGGCGCGGATTATCTGGGCGTAGGCGCGGTATTTGCCACCCACACCAAGACGGACGTGAGCGAGATGCCCCGGCAGACCCTGCTGGACATCTGCAACGCCGTGGATGTACCGGTGGTGGCCATTGGCGGCATCCACAAGGAGAACATCCTGCAGCTCAAGGGCACCGGCGTGGACGGTGTGGCATTGGTAAGCGCTATCTTTGCCGCAAAGGACATCGAGGCCGAGTGCCGTGAGCTGCGTACCCTTTCGGAGCAGATCATAAAGTAAGCTATCATCCCGCGGCAAACCGGGGGCACCACCTTGGGCCGCGTTACAAAATTCATGGAGAAAACCAACATGAAAAGCGTATTTTGCGCAGGTGCCGGCATCCAGAGCGTTCTGTTTTTTCTGAATGACGGTTACCTGTCTGCCACCCTTGCCTGCGGGTCGGGAGTTTCTCCGAGGACCGTCCGCTGGGGTGGGACCCTGCTGCCGCAGGCAGTAGGGCGGGCGATGGAATGGCCCGTTTCGTGTCCGAGGAGAAAGCTCCCGGCACCCTCTCCCACCAACGCTGTCACCTCAATGACCAGCACCCTGCTGTTCAGAGATAAACTGTCATTTGGAGGAACACAGCGTATGCAGACTTAGTACCACCCAGATGGATGCCGCCCGCAAGGGCATCATCACCCCGGAG
>ENA-OQHF01001389-OQHF01001389.1-human-gut-metagenome-genome-assembly--contig:-NODE-1389-length-13435-cov-2.976706_pt1 | contig 13435 bp, 10 predicted proteins | sample MGYA00242559_ERZ504709 | MGnify/ENA primary metagenome ERZ504709 (study PRJEB26092, sample SAMD00036203) | human gut metagenome | host: Homo sapiens | study: EMG produced TPA metagenomics assembly of... | reverse complement strand
CAGGCGCCGATCTCGTTGATGTCCTTCAGAAGCAGAGCGTCGGATCTTGATGCCGGCCACTCTGGCGGCCTCTAAAATGGTCGTCCCCTCCGGCACCTGTACCGTTTTTATGATTCGACTGTTAAATTTACCACCGCTCCCGTCTGCCTCCTCTCAATACACCGCACCCATGGCGGTCGCACCGCAGGCAGCGGCTCGCCTCCTGCTGGGCCTCTTCCTCGCTCATCGTGTACTCGATCCCCTCGAAGTTCGTTCTGCGGGCCCAGGACTCCCGCTCCGCCAGATTGACCCGTCCACAGGGGATCTTGTCATTGAGCAGCGGCTCCGGGATCTCCACATCCACCGAAATCTCGTGGTGGAAGCCGAGGTATTCGTCGATATTCGCCGCGGCGACCTTGCCGGCCGCGATGGCGCGGATGACGGTCGCAGGGCCGGTGACGCAGTCGCCGCCGGCGAAGACTCCGTCCATATTGTCGATCTGGCCACTGGCCTCGGCGACGAACGCGCCGCGCTTGATTGCGATCTTCGTCTGCTCAAAGCCGTGGGTCTCCACGCCCTGACCGATGGCGACAACGACAACGTCCGCCGCGATGCGCTTTTCGCTGCGCTTGGCCTTTTCGGGCGCGGGGCGGCCCTTTTTATCCATCTCGCCGATGATCTGCGGCTGTGTCCACAGCGCGACGGCGTGACCGTTCGCATCGGTCTCGATGCGGACAGGTGCCTGAAGCGTCACGAGCTCCACGCCCTCGGCAACGGCGCCCTCCACTTCCTCGGGAAGGGCCGTCATGTCCTCCTGGCGGCGGCGGTAGACGCAGCTCACTTTGCGCGCGCCGAGACGAACGGCGCTGCGGCAGACATCCATCGCGACGTTGCCGCCACCGATGACGACGATGTCCTTGTTGCGGAAGTCCGGCATGTGATCGTCGCCGATCTCGCGCAGCATCTCGACCGCGGAGATGACGCCCTCAGCGTCCTCGCCCTCGATGCCGGTCTTTTTATCCGTGTGCGCGCCTAGCGCGATGTAAAGCGCGTCGTTCTGCTGGCGCAGCTCGTCGAACGTCACATCGTCGCCGACATTGACGTTGACATGCACATCGATGCCAAGCGCCAGCATCGACGCGATCTCCGCGTCGAGCACTTCGCGCGGCAGGCGGTAGTTGGGGATGCCGTAGCGCAGCATGCCGCCGAGCTTCGCGCACTTTTCATACACGGTGACCTTGTGGCCCATCAAAGCTAAGTAATACGCCGCGGAAAGGCCGCTCGGGCCGCCGCCGATGACGGCGACCTTCTTTCCCGTGGGCTCGGCACAGTCGGGCTGCGGCACGTAGCCCGCGTTATCCACCGCGTAGCGCTTGAGGCCGCGGATGTTGACCGCGTCGTCGATCATGTTTCTTCGGCAGCGCGCCTCGCATGGATGCTCGCAGATGTACGCGCAGGCCGAGGGGAATGGGTTATCCTTGCGGATCAGGCGCACGGCGTCGGCGTAGCGGCCGTACTTGATGAGCACGAGGTAGCCCGGGATATCCACGCCCGCAGGGCACAGCGCCACACAGGGAACGGGCTCGCGCATGCCGCCAAGGCAGCGGTGGCGCAGAATATGCTCTTCGTAGTCGTCGCGGAAGCCCTGCACGCCGTCAAGCACCAGGCGCGCCGCATCGCGGCCAATGGCGCAGTCGGCGCTGTTGACGATCACGCGCGCCACGCGCTCGATGATCGAGATGGTCTCCATCGTGGCTTCGCCCTCGAGCACCTGCTCCATCAGCTCAGAGAGCTGGCCGAGGCCGATACGGCAGGGAACGCACTTGCCGCACGTCTGCGCATGGCAGAGATCCAGAAAGCTCTTGGCCAGGTCCACCGGACACAGTCCCGGAGGGCTTGCGGCGATACGCCGCTCCACATCGCGGTACAGCCCGTCGATGACGGTCTGGGCATGGGAGGGCGTCATAATATCGAGTCTTGACACTGCTGTTTTCTCCTTTCACTGCTTGCCATCAGTGTAGTATCGGCCGGCAGGACAAATGCACGTATCCCGCCGCCTGATGTCAGCACCCATAAATAGATATTATCAATAATAAACGTTAGTCATTCCATTTTCAATAGTCAATGCGGATTTTTTGTCATATTTTTCCATTTCACTCCATTTGGCTAACAAAGAAAAGCGATGGCCGCAGCCCTCGCCTGTTCTTCCCTTTATTTGCCGCAGATCTCGTCGAAGGTATCGGTGACGGCCTTCTCCGGCGCGGGCGTCGCGAGCGATACGATCACGATCGCAATGCACGCCGCAAGGAACGCGGGGAGCAGCTCGTAGATGGCCCACGCGCCGCCCATCGGCGCGATGAGGTACTTCCAGATGAAGACCACCGCGCCGCCAGTGATCATGCCCGCGAGCGCGCCCTGCTTGTTCGCGCGCTTCCAGAAGAGCGAGAAGAGCATCACGGGGCCGAACGCCGCGCCAAAGCCCGCCCACGCAAACGAAACCACGCGGAACACGGAGCTGTTGGGGTCCCACGCAAGCACCATGCCGATGATGGCGATGCAGATGACCGTGGCGCGCGCGGCCAGCATCGTCGTGCGCTGGTTCATCTTGATACCGAACGAATGCTGCATGAGATCCTGCGACACGCTGGACGCCGCGGCCAAAAGCTGCGAGTCCGCGGTCGACATCGTTGCGGCCAGAATGCCGGAGAGGATGATGCCCGCCATGACGGCGAGCAGCACGCCGTGCTGGCTCATCAGGTCTGCCAATTTAATGATGATGGTCTCAGATTCCGCGCTCGTCGCCAGGAAGGGCACCTTGCCCGCGGCGGTCACGCTGTTGCCGATGACGCCGATGCACACGGCGATGAACATGGAGATCACAACCCAGATCGTCGCGATGCGGCGGGACTGGTTGAGCTCCTTTTCCTCGCGGATGGCCATAAAGCGCAGTAGGATGTGCGGCATGCCGAAGTAGCCAAGACCCCACGCGAGCGTCGAAATGATGCTCAGCGTGCTGAACGAGGCGGCCGTGCCGGTCGCGGCGTCGTAGCCCTTCGTCATATTAAGGTAGCCCGGCAGCGCAGGGCATTGTCGATGACCGTGTCCAGTCCGCCCGCCTGCTGCACGCCGAAGCATACGATGACGATGAGCGCAATGGTCATGAAGATGGACTGGATCAGGTCGGTGAACGAAACGGCCATAAAGCCGCCCATCACCGTGTACAGCACGACCACGATGCCGCCGACGATCATTGCCGTATGATACTCCACACCAAAAAGGCTGTTGAAGAGCGTGCCGATGGCCTTGAAGCCGGACGCCGTGTACGGGATAAAGAAAAATGAGGATCACGACCGCCGCGATGCAGGAGAGCAAATGCTTCTTATCTCCGAAGCGGCGGGCGAAAAAGTCGGGGATCGTGATGGCGCCGAGTTTGGCCGAATACCGGCGCAGGCGGCGCGCGACGATCAGCCAGTTGAGATACGTGCCGATGGCCAGACCGATGGCCGTCCACGTCACCTCCGGCAGTCCGCAGAGGTAGGCAAGGCCGGGCAGACCCATCAAAAGGTAGCTGCTCATATCACTCGCCTCGGCGCTCATGGCCGTGACGACGGGGCCCATCTTGCGCCCGCCGAGGTAGAAGTCGTCCGAGCTGCTGCCGCTGCCCTTTTTGCCAAAATACACGCCGACGAACACCATCGCGACGAGATAGAGAACGATGGTCACTACAATAATGATCTGTGCGCTTGTCATGTGATTTTCTCCTTCAGCTTTCGTTAAGACCTGCACAATATAGCACAAAAGAAAGCAGACGTAAATACAGAACGCCGTACAGAATAATTCCTGTACGGCACTGCAAAATTCTGAATTTTAATTGATTTACTGCATTTTCTGCAAGACGATTAGTAGACTATTTTTGAAACGAATTTTACTTTTTTGCGAAAGCCGTCTAAAAAAGAGCGGCATCATCTCGCGCGCATACTGCACAAGCGAATATTCCCCGCCCGAAAGGCACCAGTCATACATCAGCCCGCGCTCGAACATCGCGTAGGCCTTGACGATCTCGCTCACGGTACGCGTGTCGGTCAGCTCCTCGCACTCCTGCCCCTGAGAGACGATTTGGCGCAAAAGACGATAGTACGTGCGTTTGCGGTCGAGCAGGTGCTTTTCTCCCTTGGTCACGAGCTGGGAGGAAAAAAGCCGCGCCAGAAGCTCGATGGAGACCGTGTTCTCGATCGTCGTGAACAGCTCCTGATTGAGCCAGCATAAGAGCTCGATGCAGTCCATCTCATCGTGGGCTGCTGCATCAGCTCCTCATACCGCTCGTCAAACAGCACCGAGAGGGACGAGAGCAGCGCGTCCTTGCCGTCAAAATAGTGGTAGAACGAGCCCTTCGACGTCTCCGACTCGAAGATGATCTCCTCCACCGTCGTCTCCTCATAGCCCTGCTCGTAAAAGAGCTTCCACGCCGCCGAGACGATGCGCGCCTTGGTGTTGCGGCTCGATTTTTTTGCCATGTGCTCCCCTCCCCTGCTTTTATTGATTGTATCACAGTGCGCCGCCCACTGCCAAGCGTTTTGCGCTCACCCAAGGTTTTTCCGCAGGAATGTGCGAGCATTTTCAAAGAAAATGCCGTCCGCGTCCTGCTGCGATACGCCGCGCGAAAGCAGATACTCGTAAAAATCCGCCGCCTTCTCCGGCGAATCAAGGCACGGCGGCAGCACCGCGCCGTCGAAGTCCGAGCCGAGGGCGAGGTTTTTGCGCGCGCCGAGGTCGAAAAAGTGCGCCACATGGCGATAGACGTCGTCTAAGCTCCTGACCGCTCCCCCGTCGCGCAGGAACGGCCCGTAGTAGTTGAGGCCGATCAGGCAGCCGCGGCGCACCATCTCCTTGATCTGCACGTCCGTCAGGTTGCGCTTGTGCGCGCAAATTGCGCGGGCGTTGGAGTGCGTGGCGAGAAACGGCCTTTCCGCCGTCTCGAACACGTCCGCGAGCCCCGCGTCGTTCAGGTGCGAGACGTCGATCAAAATGCCGCAGCGCTCCATTTCGCGCACGGCGGCGCGGCCAAAGTCCGTCAGGCCGCGGTCCGTCACATTGCCCGAGCCGAGCTCGTTTTCCCCATTCCACGTCAGCGTCACGGCGCAGACGCCCTGACGCTTCGTCTTCCCGATGCGCGACAGGTCGCCAGCAAACGCGCTGCCGTTTTCCACGCTCAGAAAGGCCGCGGTCTTCCCCGCCGCCCACGCGCGCTCCATATCGGCAACATTGCGGCAGGGCGACACAAGATCTGCGAATTTTCGCATCTGGCGGTCGAAATTCGCGCAGGCGTCATCAAAAAAGCGGATGGCTTTCTCCCCGCGCAGCTCATCGGGCACGAACACGGCGAAAAACTGCGCCCAGTGGATGTCCTTCGGAATACTTGTGAGCGACAGCGTGCGCGCGGGATCGTCAAGCGTGTCGATGATGTTCGATCCTGCGTACATGCAGTCGGTCAACGTGTCGCAGTGGAGATCGATGAGGGCGTAAGGGCGCATGCGGGCACTTCCTTTTCAAAAAAGATCACGCTGCATTATACGCTCTTCCCGCCCGTTTCTCAACCGGCAAAGTTTAAGGAATTCTGAGGATTCTTAGCGTGCTCTTTACAAAGGCGCGGCAACACTGATATACTGGGCATCGAAAGGGGCGAAACGCCATGGACAATATTTCCCAGATCATCTCCCGCTCGATCGGTGGCTACAGCATCGGCAGCATCCTTTCCGCGCTGCTGACGTTCCTCATCTGCCTGATCGTCGTGCGGCTCGTGCTCAAGCTCTGTTCGCGGCTGCTCTCGCGCGCGAACCGCCTGAACGAGCGGCTGCAAAAGGTCATCCTCACGAGCCTCAAAACGCTTCTGTATCTGCTTACCATCATCATCACAGCCGAGGCGCTCGGCATCAACACCTCGTCGCTCACCGCCATCATGTCGGTGCTGACGTTGGGCGTCACGCTGGCCGCCGAGGACATTCTCGGCAACGTCGCCGGCGGACTCGTCATTCTCTTCTCGCATCCGTTCTCGCTCGGCGACGAGATCGAAGTCGGCGGCACGACCGGCACGGTGCGTGAAATTTCACTGACGCACACGAAGATTGAAACGCCGGACGGACAGATCGTGCTCCAGCCCAACCGCGAAATGTCCAGCTCGAAGATCATCAACTTCACCGTCCTGGGCCGCCGCCGCATCGTCTACAAGGTCACAGCATCCTACGACGCGCCGACGGACGAGGTGAAGCAGGCCTGCATGGACGCCGTTCTCGCCTTCCCCGCCGTGCTGAAAGAACCCACGCCGACGGTGTATCTCTCGAATTACGGTGCCAGCTCCATCGAATACACCATCCGCTGCTGGACGGCGGCAGACGCCTACTGGGACACTTATTTTAAGATGTACGAGCGCCTGCGCAACACCTTTGCAAAGCACAACGTAGAGATGTCCTACGATCATCTGAACATCCACGTCGTGCCGGAGAAACAGAATGAAAATTAAAGTCGTCGATATGACATATGAACAGGCGCTTGCCCAGCCGCCGCAGGTGCACAAAAAGCCGAAAAATCCGTCGCTCCTGTTCCGGACGGTCCTGCGCGCAGTCTCCGCGCCCGACCTTCTGGCGACGCATTTCCACTGCGAGAAGATCGGCATGGCGCAGATCAAAAGCGATGAGCCCTGCCTTGTCCTGATGAACCACTCGTGCTTTCTCGACCTCAAAATCGCGGAGGCGGTGCTGTACCCGCGCCCGTTCAACATCGTCTGCACGTCGGACGGCTTTGTCGGCAAGGAGTGGCTGATGCGCAGCGTCGGCTGCATCCCCACGCGCAAGTTCTGCTCGGACACGACGCTCGTGCGCGATATGCTCTACTGCGTGCGGACGCTCAAAACGTCTGTGCTGCTCTACCCCGAGGCGAGCTACAGCTTCGACGGCACGGCCACACCGCTGCCGGAGAGCATTGGCAAGTGCGTCAAGGCGCTGAATGTGCCGGTCGTGATGATCCGCACCTACGGCGCGTTCGCGCGCGACCCGCTCTACAACGGGCTGCAAAAGCGGCGCGCGAAGGTCTCAGCGCAGATGCAGTGCCTGCTCTCGTCCAGCGACGTTGCAGAGAGGAACGTCGCCGAGATCAATGAGCGCATCTTTTCCGCCTTCCGCTTCGACAATTTCCGCTGGCAGGAGGAAAACGGCGTCTCCGTCAGCGAGCCGTTCCGCGCCGACGGACTCAACCGCGTGCTCTACAAGTGCCCGCACTGCCTCGCCGAGGGGAAAATGGAGGGCAAAGGCACATCACTCATTTGCCGAAGCTGTAACAAGGAATACCGCTTGACAGAGATTGGTACGCTGGAATGTTTGAACGGCGAGGCCGCGTTCACCCACGTGCCGGACTGGTACACCTGGGAGCGGCAGTGCGTACGCGAGGAGCTGGAAAGCGGCGCATATCAGCTTGATATTCCCGTGCAGATCTGCATGATGGTCAACATGCGCGAGATCTGCCGCGTGGGCGAAGGCCGACTGCACCACGATGAAAACGGCTTCCACCTGACCGGCTGCAGCGGGAAACTGGACTATTTCCAAAAGCCTGAGGCCTCGTACAGCCTGTACGCCGACTATTTCTGGTACGAGATCGGCGATATGCTGTGCATCGGCGACCACAAAGCGCTGTATTACTGCTTTCCGCAAGGCGGCGGGGATGTGGTCGCCAAGACGCGGCTGGCCGCCGAAGAGCTCTATAAATTAAAGCGCGCCGCTAAGGCGCGGGGATAATGCAGCACAAAGTGCTGCCGCCTTGTTCCCCACACCGTGTGGGAACGCGGATAAGGGAGGGTGTCTCATTTTTGAAAAGAGACACCCCTCCCTTACACCCTCCCAGAGAAAATTTTTCATTGCAAGCGAGCAGCTCGAAGAGCTGCAATGCTTGCCGATTGCACCTCTTGCGTGCGGCAAAGCCGCATTTACCCCTGCTATACGACTTGGCGTACTCCTATCATCCGCTGCCGCTCTGCCCATCTCGCGCTGGTACAGCCTAATTTCCGTCTACCGGAGCACTCATCAATGCGGCGAGCGAAGCAATGCCGCATTCCGCAGGCAGTCTGCCGCCAATCTAACGTCACTCGCGCCTCACGATAGTAAGGCGCGGTTGCAAATCGGTCACGAATTGCAGGGATTCATGGCGAAGCCATGTACACCGCACCTACATTGCGCAGCGCGTGCAGTTCTTCAAGATTGAAACTGCCAATGTGTGGGGGCGAGGGGGAAGGCCCCTCGTCCTTTCTCTCGGGGGTTTAAGGGGGATACTCTCTTTCGAGAAAGAGAGTATCCCCCTTTAGCGCACTCCCGCACGGTGCGGGAATCCCCCGACGGCCTCAGGCCGTCATAATTTTCAAGCGCTTTGCGCATTAAAGCCTTTCAAAGATTTCTTCTCCTCGCGGAGAAACACGATCACGCTCAGAAGGAACGGGAAGAAATACGTCGCCACGCGATAAAGTACCAGCGCCGACGAGGCGATTGCCGTGTCCGCCCACGGGGCGAAGAGCAGCAAAAACGCAAACTCCATCGGGCCCACGCCCGCGACGTTCGGCAGCGCGCTTGTGATGAGCAGCATCAGCGAGGCGAGCAGCTGTGCCTGCGCAAAGTTAAGCGCCGTGCAGCCCACGAGCCGCAGCGCGGCATAGGGGATGGAATAGAGCACGAAGAGCTTCACAAGGCTCACGGCGATACCTTTGACGCGGATTGACGGAACGAGCAGCACCTTTTTCGCCTCGCGGTTGAGCTCGGTGAGACTATTCGCCCACTTTTCGCGGCGTTCGTCCCACTTCGGCGTGTGCGGGAGCTTGCCGAGCAGCATCAGCACTAACTTCAGCACCTTATCCCAGGTGTAGAGCAGCGTGAGCGCGATCACGATGAGCGCGCCGATGACATAGCCGATCAGAAGATAGCGTGCAAGGCCGCTGGCGCTCTGCTCCAGCCAGTCGCCGCCGAGCAGCAGCGCGACCGTCGCGTAGATCAGCACGGATATCTTGTGCAGCACGTACTCGCTCGCCATGATGCCGAGCCCGCTGCCTGCGTCCAGGCCTCGCCTGTAAAGGTAAAAGCTTTGCATCGGCAGCGTGCCCGCACCCAGCGTCGCGATATTGCCGAACACGCCGAGGAATGTCACGCGCAGCGCGTCAATAAACGTGCAGTCCGGCTTTTTGTGGTGGATGATGACGAGGCACAGCACGGATTCCATCACCTCGTAGGCAAAGCCGAGTGCGAGCAGGAGCAGCACACCCCAGAACGGCACAGTACTCAGGTCCTTGACGATATCGGGCAGCACGTCGCGGAAAACAAGGATGATGGCAACAAAGATCAGCGCCAGCGTGAGACCGCTGACGAAATAGGTTCTGCTCCGTTTGCTTTTCAATGCTGTTCCTCCCCGCCTTCGCAGATGATGTTATGATAAAATTTCCTTTTGCAGCACCTCGGCGATGTCGGTCCACTCCCACGGAAGACCCACGGCATTTTCGCCGAAGTGTCCGCCGCAGGAGACGCGGCGGTAGATCGGGCGGCGCAGTTCAAAGCGCGACGTGATGCTGCCTGGGCGCATGTCGATATGCTCCATAAGCCAGCTCGCGATCTTTTCGTCGCTCACGCGCCCGTGCCAAACGTGTCGACCATCACGCTCACAGGGTCGGCGAGGCCGATGGCATAGGCAAGCTCGATCTCGCAGCGGTCGGCCAGCTCCGCGGCTACAATGTTCTTGGCGAGATAGCGCGCCATGTAAGCGCCCGTGCGGTCGACCTTGCTCGGGTCCTTGCCCGAGAACGCCCCGCCGCCGTGGCGCGCCATGCCGCCATAGGTGTCGGCGATGATCTTGCGGCCGGTAAGGCCGCTGTCGCCCGCGGGCCCGCCAACGACAAATCGTCCCGTCGGGTTGATGAAATACTCTGTGTGCTCGTCGAGCAGTTCCGGCGGCAGCACAGGGAAAATGACCTGTTCTAAGATCGCATCGCGCAGCGCGTCGATGCCGACCTCCGCGCTGTGCTGCGCGGAGACGACGACGGCGGAAATGCGTTTGGGCGTGCCGTCCTCGTATTCGACGCTGACCTGCGCCTTGCCGTCCGGCAGAAGATAGGGCAGCAGCTTTTCGCGCCGCACCTGCTCGAGCTTTCTCGTCAGGCGGTTCGCAAGCGTGATCGGCAGCGGCATCAGCGCGCCGGTCTCGCAGCAGGCGTAGCCGAACATCATACCCTGATCGCCCGCGCCGGCTTCCTCCGGCGAGCCGCGGTCAACCCCGCGCGCGATGTCCGGCGACTGGGTGTGGATGCTGACGCGGATGCGCACGTTTTCGGCGTCAAAGCCGACGACGGGCACGGTATAGCCGATCTCGGCGATGACCTTGCGCGCAATGGCTTCATAGTCCGGCACATAGGATGAGGTGATCTCGCCCATCAGGTGAACTTCGCCGGTGCAGGCCGTCACCTCGCAGGCGACGTGTGCGTCGGGATCGTTGGCAAGGATGTCATCGAGCACCGCGTCGGCGATCTGGTCGCAGACTTTATCGGGATGTCCGCACGTGACGGACTCAGAGGTGAAATAGGTTTTCATCGCTTTCGCTTCCTTTCTGCTCGTTCGCATGGGGAAAGAGCGCTGTCTCAGTTTTTGACAGTCTGATGATAGCGGGAATATGAAAGCGGGAAAAGTGGCAAAGTCCGCAAGGCGCACAAAGTTTTCACACTCCCGCGAGGCTGACCAAGTTTCCGACAGGAAGCGGCGAGTATAGTGTAAAGATTTCGTTAAATGTTCACGATTTTGTCACTTGCAAGTTTTTCCCATATCAGATATAATGAATATTACCGAATCGAGAAAGGGAGGAACCCACCCATGGCTCTGCGCACAAAAAACGCCATCCGCCGCAGCTTCATCGAGCTTCTGGCAGAGCGTCCCTTCGACAAGATCTCCGTCCGCGACATCGCGGAGAGAAGCGAGGTCACGCGGAACACTTTTTATTATTACTACACTGACATCTATGCGCTGGCCGAGGACGTGTTCGAGTCGGAGATTGAAAAGCTCTCCGAGCGCGTGGAGGGCTATGACTCGTGGCAGAAGGCATTTTTGACCGCCACATCCTTCGCCGCGGAGAACAAGCGCATGATCCTGCACCTGCACAACTCCGCCCACAGCGATATTCTGGCAAGATATTATCATAAAACGATCCTGACGACAATGCTTTCTTACATCCGCAAGGAGGCCGAGGGCCTGAACGTCAGCGAAAGCCAGATCATGGCGCTCGCGCGCTTCTACACGGCAGCGCTCGCAGGGCTGACGCTTGAATGGATTGGCAGCGGCATGAAGGGCGAGCCGGATTCGTTCATCGATGATCTTGGTGGAATGCTCGACGGCAACATCCGCCGCTCTCTCGAGCGCGGATGTGCGCACGCGGCACAGTAAATAATATGCATTAAAAATGGGAAAGCGGCGGGATGGTTTGACCATTCCGCTGTTTTCGTCCACGTCGGGTGAACAAGCTTAACACATCCTTTACCCTTTTTTCCTGTTCATCGCGGCGAATCTCTGCTATGATATTTTTGGAAGTATTGAATTGATAAAGGAGTGAGGTTTTGTATCAGAAACAGATCTTAATGGAAAAGCTGAAAGAAGCCACCGCCTCCGTCCTGCCCATCAGCCTGATCGTTATGGCGATCAGCTTTGTGCTCGTGCCGGTGGACGCGGGACTGATGCTCTCGTTCGTGATCGCCACGGCCATGCTGATCCTCGGCATGGGGCTCTTCACGCTGGGCGCGGACATGTCGATGAGCCGCATCGGCAACTACATGGGCTCCAAGCTGACGAAATCGCGCAAGCTGCCGCTCATCCTGACCGTGAGCTTCGCCCTCGGCGTCGCCATCACGGTGGCGGAGCCGGATTTGCAGGTGCTCGCGGGCAACGTGCCGGAGATCGACACAACGGTGTTGATCTTGACCGTTTCGGTCGGCGTCGGCTTCTTTCTGATGCTGTGCATGGTGCGCATTCTCTTTTCGATCTCGCTGCGCACGATGCTGATCGTATTTTACGCCATCGTCTTTGCCGCGGCGTTTTTGTCGGATGAGAGCATCCTCTCCGTCGCGTTCGACTCCGGCGGCGTGACAACGGGGCCGATGACCGTGCCGTTCATCATGGCACTCGGCGTCGGCGTTGCGTCCATTCGAAGCGACGAAAATGCCAAGGCGGACAGCTTCGGCCTCGTCGGTCTGTGCTCGATCGGGCCGATCTTATCGGTGCTGCTGCTCGGTGCGATCTACAAAACGCAGCCCGCGCAGGGCGAGAGCAGCGCCGTCTCTGGCGTCGCCACCACGGTAGAGCTCGGCAAGGACTATCTGCATGCCCTGCCGGAGTATTTATGGGAAGTGACAATGGCGCTGCTGCCGATCGTTGTCTTCTTCCTGATTTTTCAGGTCATTTCGCTCAAGCTCCGCAAGCTGCCTTTCATGCGCATCGTGATTGGTATCCTCTATACATACTTAGGTCTCGTGCTGTTCCTCACGGGCGTGAACGTCGGCTTTTCGCCGCTGGGCTACGCGCTCGGTGCCGCGCTGGCCGAGGGGTGGAAGGTCTATCTCCTTGCCCCCCTTGCGATGCTGATGGGCTGGTTCATCATCAACGCCGAGCCCGCCGTCCATACGCTCAACAAACAGGTCGAGGAGCTGAGCGCGGGCGCGATCTCCGCCAAGGCGATGGGCATGAGCTTATCCATCGCGGTCTCCGCCGCAGGCGGGCTTGCGATGCTGCGTGTCATCACAGGCATTTCGATCATGTATTTCCTCGTGCCCGGCTATCTTATCGCGCTGGCTTTGAGCTTTTTCGTGCCGCGCACGTTCACGGCCATCGCGTTCGACTCCGGCGGCGTCGCGTCAGGTCCTTTGACGGCGACATTCATGCTGCCGTTCGCCACAGGCGCGTGCGAAGCGCTCGGCGGCAATGTGATGACAGACGCGTTCGGCCTTGTCGCGCTCGTCGCGATGATGCCGCTCATCACCGTGCAGGTGATGGGAGCCATCTATGTCGTCAAATCCCGTCATGCTTCGCAGGAGCCCCAGCTCCCCGACTTTGGCGACAACGAGATCATCGAACTGTGGGAGGCCTGCTGAAATGGAACTCTATTACATCATTGCCATCACGGATCACGACCGCGGCGAAGCGATGGGCTCGCTCTACCACGCGGCGGGGGCTGCACCTCATTTTGAGCATGCCCGCGCGCGGCACAGCCACGAGCGAGCACCTCGCCATCTATGGGCTGGACGCGACGGAAAAGTGCGTTATCGCCGCCGTCGGCAGCGCGCAGGAGGCGGATTCGCTTATCCGTTCCGCCAAGCGCAAGCTCTTTATCGACATTCCGGGCAACGGCGTCATGCTGACCGTGCCTCTCAAGAGCGTGGCCGGCGGCAAGACACTGTCCT
>ENA-OQHF01001384-OQHF01001384.1-human-gut-metagenome-genome-assembly--contig:-NODE-1384-length-13476-cov-2.641771_pt1 | contig 13476 bp, 12 predicted proteins | sample MGYA00242559_ERZ504709 | MGnify/ENA primary metagenome ERZ504709 (study PRJEB26092, sample SAMD00036203) | human gut metagenome | host: Homo sapiens | study: EMG produced TPA metagenomics assembly of... | reverse complement strand
TGACGATGTCCGATTCGTTCCACAACAGCGTGCAGCGGCTTGGTTCGCCGTCTCGTCCGGCGCGACCCGCCTCCTGGTAGTACGCTTCGATGGATTCGGGCATGTTGTGGTGGATGACGAACCGCACGTTGGGCTTGTCGATGCCCATGCCGAAAGCGTTGGTGGCCACGACCACGGGCACACGGTCGGTGACGAAATCGCGTTGCGCCTTCTCTCGTGCGTCGGCGCTCATACCGCCATGGTAGGCAACGGCGATGGTGCCGATATCCGACACATCCGCACCCCCTGCGGCACGCAATTCGGCGACGGCGCTGTTAAGCGATTCGGCGAACGCTTCCGTTTCCTTGCGCGTGGCGCAGTAGACGATGCCGGATTCGTCCGGATGGCTGGCGATGTAGGACGCCACCCAGGATGCTTTGTCTTTGCGTGGCATGCTGATGACGTCGAAATACAGGTTCGGCCGGTCGAAACCGGTGACGGTGATGGACGGTGTGTGCAGGCCCAGAATCGAAACGATGTCGCGGCGCACGCGTTCGGTGGCGGTGGCGGTGAACGCGGCGACCGTTGGACGTGTGGGCAGTCCGGCGATGAATTCGCCGATGCCAAGATATGAGGAACGGAAGTCCTGCCCCCATTGGGAGACGCAGTGCGCTTCGTCGACGGCGACGAGCGAGATCGGCACACGGACGGCGAAGTTGCGGAATCGTTCGGTTTCCAAACGTTCCGGCGCCACGTACAGCAGTTTGATCTGGCCGGAGAGCGCCTGCGCGAAGACGAGATCCTGTTCGTCCGGCGTCTGAGTGGTGTTGATGAACGCGGCCGGAAGGCCCACGTCGTTCAGGGCGTCGACCTGGTCGCGCATGAGTGAGATCAGCGGCGAGATGACGATGGCGACGCCCGGCAGGATCGCTGCGGGAATCTGATAGCAGATGGATTTGCCGGCGCCGGTGGGCATGACGCCAAGCACATCGTGTCCGGTGAGGATGGCCGAGACGATGCCGGATTGTCCAGGACGGAACGAATCGTAGCCGAAAATAGCGGTTCAGCGCCTCCAATGCGCGGGGGTCTACGGAATCGGCGGAATCAACAGCTTGCGTCATGGTTTCCAAGTGTAGCAATGCCATGCGTTGACCGCGGAGAGCGAAACAGCCGGCGCGGGTCTTACCCATGCCGGCCGTTTCATGCTTCTATCGGAAATAGGGAATTCAGATCTGGCGGAACGCCTGCTCCAGGTCGGCGATCAAATCGTCCGCGTCCTCAAGGCCGACAGACAGACGAATCAGGTTGGCGGGCACTTCGAGCGTGGTGCCGGCCACGGAGGCGTGGGTCATGGCGCCCGGATGCTCGATCAGGGATTCCACGCCGCCCAGGGATTCGGCCAGGGTGAACACTTCGGTGGCACCGGCGAACTTCTTGGCCGCTTCGAAGCCCGCGGCGATCTGGATGGAGATCATGCCGCCGAAACCGCCGCGCATCTGGCGCGCGGCGATCTCGTGGCCCGGGTGGGATTCGAGGCCCGGGTACCATACGCGTTCCACTTCGGGACGGGTCTCCAGCCACTGGGCCACCTTCATGGCATTGCGGCTGTGCTGCTTGACGCGCAGGTCGAGGGTTTTGAGGCCTCGGATGTCAAGCCAGGAGTCGAACGGGGACGGAACCGCGCCGGCCGCGTTCTGCAGGAAGGCCACCGAGTCGCGTGTTTCCTTGTCGTTCAGGACCACCGCGCCGCCGACCACGTCAGAGTGGCCGCCGATGTACTTGGTGGTGGAGTAGACGACCACGTCGGCGCCGTCTGCGAGCGGATGCTGCAATACCGGGGATGCGAAGGTGTTGTCCACGACCACTTTGGTGCCGTGCGCGTGCGCCACGGCCGCGGTGGCGGCGATGTCGGTGATGTTGAGCAGCGGGTTGGACGGGGTTTCCACCCAGATGTACGCGTACTGCTTCTTGGCGAGCGTGGCGGAGACGGCGGCCGTGTCGGTGATGTCCACCACGTCGAGGCCGATGCCCCACGGCACGAACACCTTGGACAGCAGACGGTAGGTGCCGCCGTACACGTCGTTGCCGAGCAGGATGTTGTCGCCGGGCTTCAAGGTGGAGCGCAGCAGCACGTCGATGGCGGCGAGTCCGGAGGAGAAGCTCAACGCGTATTTCGCGCCTTCCACGGCGGCAAGCTGCTCGTCGAAGCTGTTGCGGGTCGGGTTGATGGAACGGCTGTAGTCGTAGCCGTTGCGCAGACCGCCGACACCATCCTGCTTGAAGGTGGAGGTCATGTAGATGGGGGTGACCACGGCTCCGGTGGTCGGGTCGGGTTCCTGACCTGCGTGGATGGCGCGGGTGGCGAGAGCGGTGGCGTTGAGGGCTTCGGTGTTGGTCGAGATGGTCATGATGGGAACTCCCTGGAAGTATCGGATGGTTTGGGTTGTTCGGATGATTGGCATTGGTTTCAAAGGTGCGATCGGGCTGCCGGACAGTCGTTTGACGGTCTTTTACAGGTACTGTTCGGCGAGGCTGGGCTTGGTGGTGCGTTCCACGACGTCGGCGAATCCGTTGGCGCGCATCCAGTCGTCGTTGAAGATCTTCTCCATGTAGCTGCGGCCGGAATCGGGCATCAGCACCACGACGAGCTGGTTTTCGTCGAGGTCGTGCTCGCGGGCGTATTTCAGCGCGGAGAACACGGCCATGCCGGATGAGCCGCCGACGAGCAGTCCTTCCTCGTTGGCAAGGCGTCGGGTCATTTCGAAAGCTTCCGCGTCGGTGACCTGCACGATCTCGTCGGGAAGGCTCCGATCAAAGGCCTTCGGGTAGAAGTCCTCGCCGACGCCTTCGATCTGGTATTGGTGCACATCGTTCGGGTCGGAGTAGATGGAGCCTTCCGGATCGGCGCCGATGACCTGCACCGCGCCGTTGGACACGTCCTTCAGATAGTGGCCAGTACCGGAGATGGTGCCGCCGGTGCCGATGCCCGCCACGAAATGCGTGACCTTGTGGTCGGTGGCCTCCCAGATTTCCGGACCAGTGGTGTGGTAGTGGCTTTCGGGACCGTTCGGATTGTCGTACTGGTTGGGACGGTAGCCGCCTGGAATCGCCTTGGCGAGACGGTCCGCCACCTGGTAGTAGGAGCGCGGATCGTCCGGACCGGCGTCGGTGGGGGTTACGACCACTTCGGCGCCGTATGCGCGCAGCACCGCACGCTTGGCTTCGGAAACCTTGTCCGGCAGGGTGAAGATCGCACGGTATCCGCGCTGCAAAGCCACGAGCGCGAGTCCGACGCCGGTATTGCCGGAAGTCGGTTCCACAATCACACCACCGGGCTTCAGTTCGCCGCTGCGTTCGGCCGCGTCGATGATGCGTTCGGCGATGCGGTCCTTGGACGAACCGCCCGGGTTCAGGTATTCAACCTTCACCGCGATGGTGGCTTTGACGCCGTCGGTCACGTGGTTGAGTTTGACGAGCGGGGTGTTGCCGATGAGTTCGGACAGGGAATTGTGGATGGTCATGACGTTTCCTTTGCGCGGTGTTCGGTTTGTGGGCTTTTCGAATGGTTTTGGTTTCGTATATTCGAGAAGCTCGCGTCCGTCGCGTGCAGTTGTTGAAACGGGACCTGTTGCGATGCTGCCTTGCTCATTCGCGTGCGTCGCGTGCGCCAACCTCGGCTGATGCGCTATTTCGAATGATCGTTTGGCGATTCGCATACGGCCTGCGATATGCGCGGCCGCTTGTTGGAATGTCCTATCTCAAGTTATGCGTCGATGAACCACGCGCCCCTCGGGCGGTTGGTCAGCGACAGCAACAACATGAGAAATTGAACATGGCTCATACGATAGCACGGACGTGGACACCGGCATGTCGCGCCCGTCCACGATATGGAACGCCCGACGTCCGGCACATAACGACGTCAATCGTTTGACGCCATGTGCGGCAGGAGATGGCGAAATTACAGCGAAGCGGCTTCCACCAGGCGTTTCGTGTATTCATCCCGCGGATGGCCCAGCACCTGGTCCGTCGGGCCGACTTCGACCGCGCGCCCGTCATGCAGGACCAAAATGCGGTCCGCGATGTGTTGCACCACGCCCAGATCGTGGGACACCATGATGATCGCCATATCGGGTTCAGCGTTGCGGATGGCTTCGAAGGATTCAAGGATCCGGACTCTTGCGGCCACGTCGATGGCGCTCATCGGCTCGTCGGCGAGCAACACCTTCGGCCCGTCCACGATGGCGCGGGCGATCGCCGCGCGCTGCGCCTGCCCGCCGGACAGGTCGACGGGGAAACGGTTGAGATACGTTTCCGGATCGAGGCTCACCATTTCCAGCACTTCGGCCACGCGTTCCGCGACGCGTTCCCGTGGCCAATCCGGATGATGCATTCGCAATGGCTCGCCTATGGATCGGCCGATGCGCCATCGCGGATCCAACGAATCGAACGGGCTTTGGAACACCAATCCGGACTGCATGCGCAACTTGCGCGCCACATCGCCACGAACCGGCTCGCCGCAGTATTCGACGCTGCCGCCGTCCGCGGATTCAAGTCCCAGCAGCACGCGGGTCAGCGTGGTCTTGCCCGATCCGGAGCCGCCGATCACGGCGAGGCACTCCCCCGCACGCACGTCCACATCCACGCCGAACAGCACCTGACGGCGCTCATGTTTCGCGCCATACCATTTGTCGAGGCCGCGGCCGCACAGCACCATGTCCTCATCTGTGTCAGTCATGGTCCACCTCCTTGTGCATGGGATTCCGCACGGGTTCTGCCCGACATCCTGCCCTGCGTGCAACGACAATGCGCGTGCCGACTGGACCAGCCTGTGTCCCGCGTCGGTGTGCGGTGGTCCAGAAGCGCGGTCGTATCGCCGGATTCCTCAATCCACCCGTTTTCAAGCACGTAACAGCGCGTGGTGGCCCTGTTCAGCACCGCGAAATCGTGCGTGATGAACAGCATCGACGCGCCCGACTCGTCCACCAGCGACGTGAGCAGGTCCACGATCTGCCGTTGCGTGATCGAATCCAATGCGGTGGTCGGTTCGTCGGCGATGATCAGCCGTGGCGAGGTGACGAGCGCCGTGGCGATGCCGACGCGTTGGCGTTGGCCGCCCGACAGTTCATGCGGGTATTTCGCCAGCACGTCCTCGCCGAGGCCGACCTTGGCAAGCATCGCTGTGACGCGTTCCGACCGTTCGGTAAGCGACAGATCGTAATGCAGGTACAGCGGAAGACCGACCTGTTGCGCCACGGTCATCACCGGATTCAACGCGGCGGACGGATTCTGGAACACCATGCCCACGTACCGTCCGCGCAGGTCGGCGACCGCTGCGTCCGACGCGCCGACAATCTGCGTACCACCCAATTCGACGCTGCCCGTCACCTGTGCGGTCGCCGGCAGCAGACCCATCATGGCGCGGGCGATCATCGATTTGCCGGAACCGGACGAGCCGACCAAGCCGACACGTTCGCCGTCGGCGATGTCCAAATCGACATCATCGACGATCGGCTTGCCGTTGATGGCGATGTTCAGATGACGTATGACGGCGCTCATGCGGCCTCCCTCAACGCGGGATTGGTTAGCGGATCGATCGCGTCGCGCAACGCGTCGCCGAACAGGTTCAACGCGACCACCACCATGGTGACGACCAGGCCGGGCCATAGAACGGCCATGGGATAGACGCTGATGAATTTCACGGACGTGGACAGCGAATGCCCCCAACTGGGCACGCCGGCTCCGACGCCGACGCCCAGATACGTGAGTCCCGCCTCCGCCAGCAGCGAGGTGCCGGCGCTCATGGACAACTGCACGCACAATACCGGCAGCGTGTTCGGCACGATATGCGTGAAGAACACGCGCACGGAGCTTGCCCCCGACCATAATGCCGATTCGACGTATGCCGAACGTGCGGCGAGCAGTGCGGAGGGCCGTAGGATGCGTGCCAGGTTCAGCCCGTACGCGCAACCGCAGGCGGCGATGACCACCGCGGCGGACGCGCCGAACGGCACGGAAAGAATCAATGCGATGAGCACCGTCGGAATGGAGATCAGCGCGTCGACCACCACCACCGATGTGGACGCGAGCGCACCGGAACGCGATACCATGGCGGCGACCAGCAGCAGTCCGATCGCGGCGGCGACGATGACGGTGAGCACGGCGATCATGAGATTCGTGCGGGAGCCGGCCATCAGCCAGCTCAGCACGTCGGCACCGGTGCCGTCGGTGCCCAACGGGTGCGCTGCGGACGGGGAGGCCCACGCGTTGAATCCGTTGGTGTCGAGCAGCGAATACGGCGTCCATACGAGGGACAGGGCGGATACGAGCAGCCATGCTCCGATGACGATCAGCGCGTATTTGCCGCCGGCCTTGGCCCAGATGGTCGAAAGCACGGTTTTCATGGTGGCAGTGGATGTCACGTCGGTGACGGATCGCACGGGTCTCGACGTAGTTTGCGCGGACGACGCCGGTTGCGAGGATGGTGCGGGTTTCGATGCGTTCATGCTTCCGCCTTTCCCGAAACGACGCCGGAATGCTTCAACCGCGGGTCGAGCGCGCGGTGCGTCAGATCGACCACGAGACCCAGCAGCAGGAAGAACGCAGCCAGCAGGAACAGTTCGCTTTGCACTGCGATCAGGTCGCGGTTGCCGACGCGGTGACCAGCATGGCGCCAAGACCCGGCAGGGCGAACAGGTTTTTCCACCACCATCACGCCGGTGATCATTTGCGCGAAGGTCAGGCCGACCACCGACACCAGTTGCGCAGTGGCCAGACGCAACGCCACGCGCAATACCGCCTGTTTTGCGGGTCATGCCGCAGGCCATGGGCCATGTCCACCGCCTGCGATGAGGCCATATCCCCCACTGCGGCACGCGTGTAGCGCATGATGGACGCGCCGGCTGTGATGCCGGTGGTGAGCGCCGGCATCAGCAGACAGGACAGGGCCTTTCCCGGCGTGGCCCAGCCGGTGTCGGGGAAGCCTTGCGCGGGCAGCAATCCCAACAGTCCCGTGCCACGGGAGAACAGCAGGATCAGCAGTAGGCCGCCCCACAATGCGGGCACCGCGCCGCCCACGATCGCAATGCCGTGAAACAGGCCGCGCAGCCGCGGATTGCGAGTCAGGACGGCCGCGCAGCCAAGCGGCAGGCCGATCGCCAGCGCGATCAGCAGGCTCAGCACAATCAGAGGGAACGTTACGGCGGCGCGCATGGCGATCTGCCGCGCGACCGGCCGTCCGCCGACTGTGGACACGCCGAGGTCGCCATGCAGCAGGCCCGCCATCCAATCGCCATATTGTGCGACGAGCGGCTTGTCCAAGCCGAATTCGGCGCGCAGCGACGCAATGCGTTCGGGGGTGGCGTTCGTGCCGGCGATGACCGCGGCGACGTCTCCCGGCAATACGCGCAGCATCACGAACACCAGCGCGGACAGGCCCACCAAAGCCGCTACGAACAGCGCCAGCCGCTTTCCCACGAATCGCATGGAAATACCGTTCCCTTACTTATTCTTGGAGATCTGCCACAACGGCAGCACCGTCTGGCTGAGCTTGCTGGGGAAGCCCTGCACGTGCTTGTCGACGGCCACCGTCACGCGGTAGCCGAACAGCCAGTCCGCCGGCGCGTCCTCGCTTACGGCCTTCGCCGCCTGCTTCAGGTATTTCGCGCTGTCGGCCTCGTCGGTGGCTTCCAAAGCCTTGGCGTACAGTTCCTGCGCCTGCTTGCCGTCGTAATGGTAGTAGTAGTCCGGCGTGGTCCACTTGTAAAAGTCGTGGCTTTCGGCGTGGTCCACCAATGACAGCTCGTAGTCGCCGTTGGCGTGCACGTTCTGCAGCCATGTGGAGAATTCCACATAGTCGATCTTCAAATCGATGCCGATTTTGGCGAGCTGGCTTTTAAGCTGGTCTCCCAGTTCGGTGCCGTACGTGTTGGCGTAGGTGAGGGTGAGCCGCAACGGCTTGTCGGTGGTATAACCGGCTTCCTTCATGAGTTCCTTGGCCTTGTCCACGTTGTACGGGTACAGGCCGGTCAGGTCCTCGTAACCGGGGTCGACGGACGGGATCGGACCGCCGAGCGCGTAGTCGACGTTGCCTCGGGAGGCGATGATCTCCTTGTGGTTGATGGCGTAGCGGATGGCCTGGCGGACGCGCTTGTCCTTGAGTTTGGCGTTCGTGCAGTTGAAGGCGAGGACGAACTTGTCGCTGCCGTCGGCCGCGGACACCGTGTATGTGCTGGCATCCAATGATTGGCGAGCGTGGCGTTCACCGGGGAAAGCACGTCGACGTCACCGCTTTTCAGCGCGTTGACGGCTGCGTTGTCGTCGGTGAGGAAGCGGATCACCACGTTCTGGGTGGCGGGCTTGTGTGCGGTTCCCCAATATTTCGGATTGGCTTTGAGCACCATTTTGCTGGCCGAGTCGAAGGATTCGACGGTGTACGGGCCGGAGCCGACCGCTTCGGTTTTCGCGTTGTATTTGGCGTTTTTATCGAACACGAGGCCAGGACGTCCGGTCAGATACCACAGCAGGTTGGAGTCGGGGGTGGAAAGGGTGAGCTTGACCGTGTTGGCGTCCACCGCTTCGGCCTTGTCGAGGCTGGCCACCTGGTTGGCGTTGTAGTACTGCTTCTCCTTGAGCTGGTTGATGGACCAGGCCACGTCGTCGGCGTCAAGTTTGTCGCCATTGGAGAAACACATGTTGCTGTTGAGATGGAACGTGTAGGTTTTGCCGTCCTTGGAAATGTCCCAGGATTTCGCGAGACCCGGCTGCACTTTGTTGTCGGAGTCTCGAGACAGCAGGCTTTCGTGAAATGTTGCCGATCAGCACCTGTTCGATGGCTGATCCGGACTGGTGGCGGATGTCGAGGCTGACCGGGGCGAGTTTGAGCCCGATGGTGACGGTGTCGGCTTTAGTTACGCCGGAAGTGTTCGCGTCATCGTTTTTGCCGCGCGTCACTGCAATGGCGACGATCACCGCGACGGCGGCGATGATGGCGATCAACGCGATAAGCCACTTCTTCGGGCCTTGCGATTTCGCGCCGTTCGACGATTTCGCACGCGCGTTCAACGTGGCGTCGGTGCTTGCCGTGGACTGCGGCTGCTGTTCGTTCTCCTGTTTGGTTGCGTCGGCTTCGCCGTGCGCACCGGTAGGTGACGACATGGGATTTCTCCTCTTCGTATTTTCGATTATGTGTTGTGATTGCGGTTGACCGCCTGCGTGAGGTCGATCACCACGGCCTGATTCTACCGTCCGCCATACCCGCGGCCCGTTCGGATTCGCCCGCAAAGCGCGCGGAGGCTTCGGCCCGGTTATATACTTGACGCAGTCGCGGCAGGTCACAACGAGAAGGACGGTTGATCCATGGCGCATATTCTTTTGGGGGTCACCGGCAGCATCGCCGCGTTCAAGGCCTGCCATCTCGCCTCCGATTGGAGCAAGCAGGGGCATGAGGTGCGTGTGGTGATGACCGCCGCCGCACAGGAGTTCGTCACTCCCCTGACGTTCAGTTCCCTCACCCACACGCCGACACGCACGTCCATGTTCGCCGCCGGACATCGTCCCGGCGCTACGGCCGACGTGACGCCCGGACCGGACGGTCCGCTGCAGATCAGCCACGTGGCCGACGCGAAGTGGGCGAATCTGCTGGCAGTCGCTCCGGCGAGCGCCGATATCATCGCGAAAATCGCCGGCGGCATCGCCGATGACCAGCTGACCAGCACCATACTCGCGTACGACAAGGGACCGAAGATCCTGTGCCCCGCCATGAACGTGCATATGTATGAAAACGCCGTGACGCAACGCAATCTCAATACCTGCCGTGAGCTCGGTTGGACGATTGTGGAGCCGGAAAGCGGCATGCTGGCCTGCGGCGACGCCGGCAAAGGGCGTATGGAGGAGCCGGCACGCATCGAAACGGCGGTGGAAGCGCTGCTGCTTGCGAATCGTCCGGACGGCGAGCTGCCGCTTAAGGGACTTGCCGTGCTCGTCACCGCCGGCCCGACGCAGGAGCCGCTTGATCCGGTGCGGTTCCTCACCAACCATTCCACCGGCAAGATGGGGTATGCCTTGGCCGAACAGGCACGCGATCTGGGCGCACAGGTGACGCTTGTGTCCGGTCCGGTGGCGTTGGACGCCCTGTATGGTGTGGATGTGGTCAATGTCACGACCGCGCAGGATATGTTCGACGCGGTGACGAACCGGTTCGCGGACACGGACATCACCGTCATGGCCGCGGCCGTCGGCGATTTCCGTCCGGTCGAGCAGGCCCGGGACAAGATCAAGAAGAACGGGCGCAGCGGCATCGAACTCGAGCTCACCTCGAATCCGGACATTCTGGCTTGGGCCGGCGAACATAAGCGGCCGGACCAGACATTGTGCGGATTCGCCATGGAGACGCGCGACCTTGAGGCCAACGCGGCGAAGAAGCTTAACGGCAAGCATTGCGACATGCTGGTGGCCAACAATCTGCGCACCCCCGGCGCCGGTTTCGCGACGGACACGAACGTGGTGACGGTGCTGACGCCGGGCGAAACCGCAGACAGGCCAAACATCGAACGGTGGAGCAAGATGGGCAAGGACGCACTTGCGAAACGTATTCTTGTCAAGCTCGCAACCATGCGTGCGGACGGCGAACGGCACTAACCGCAGCATTTTCGAATCGCAATAACCGTATCAATCGCAATAATCGCAATATTTCAACGGAACTTCCGCAAAACGCGAAGGAGAACGCAACATGCTTCTGATGGCTGTGGATATCGGCAACACGAACGTCGTGATCGGTTTCATCGACGATGGGCGCATCGCGGGCACGTACCGCATCACCACGAAGGCGAACCACACGTCCGACGAATACGGGCTGATGATCACGCAGTTCCTGGCTTTGAGCGGCTACAAGCCGGCGGATGTCGATGATGTGATCATTTCGTCCGTGGTGCCGAAGGTCATGCATTCGTTCCGTGCGAGCATCGTGAAGTTCCTCGACATCGATCCGATGATCGTGGGACCGGGCATCAAAACGGGACTCAACATCCGCATGGACAATCCGCAGAACATGGGCGCGGACTGCATCGCCGACTGCGCGGGCGCGTATTACGAGTATGGCGGGCCGATTCTGGTGGCTGATTTCGGCACGGCCACCACGTTCAACTACGTCACCGCGGACGCGTCGGTGATTTCCGGACTGATCACCACCGGTATCCGCACCGCCGCGGCCGCACTGTGGGAAGGGACGGCGCAGCTGCCGGAAGTGGAGATCACCCGTCCGAAGTCGATTCTGGCGAAGTCCACGAAACCGGCCATGCAGGCGGGCCTGTACTACAACTTCCTCGGCGGCATCGAACGCACGATCGCGCAGTTCCATAAGGAGATCGACGAGGATTTCCGTGTGGTGGCGACGGGCGGATTGAGCCGCGTGTTCGCCGACGACACGAACATGATCGACATTTACGATCCGGACCTGATTTTCAAGGGCATGCGGCACATCTACGACCGAAACGTCCGCTGATTCAAGAGCCAGCGACGCGAACCGGCGATCATAGCCCGGCAATCTGAAAACCGACGGCCTGCGGATAATGCGCTATCCGCAGGCCGCAATCGATTAAACCAATTACACAGACGCTATTGGATGGTGAAGCCCTGGTTGGCTCCGTATTCTTTCAGGTCCTTCTGCCATAGGGCTATGCCGCCCTTAAGTTTGATGCGGTCGGACGATTCGGTGTTCTTCAACGCATCGCCGATGTTGGAGGTGTCGGAGACCTGACCGCCTGCGGCGATGATGTTGAGCCTGTTCTGCTCTTTGCGCAGCAGGCTCGACCATTTGTAGGCCTTGCCCACCGTGGACCGGAAGTCGCTGCGCGCATACACTTCGAACGGCAGATACTGGTATCCGGTCGACACGTTCTCCGCGGCCTGGGACAGCACGCGGTTGTATTCCTGCCCGCCGAAATAGGGCACTTCGATGCCACGGTCGTCGGTCACCGTGGTCTTGCTGAGGAATTTCGAATCGGATAGGGTGTTTTTGTCGGCTGGGAACGCGCCGCCATCCACGCGGGTTGTGATGCCTTTGGCATTGTGGCAGGCGTATTCGATGAAACGGTATGAGGCTTCGGGTTTGCGGGAACGTTGCAGCACGGCAAGGGCCGAACCGCCGTTTTCCGATGTGGTGGCCTTGCCGTCGGGCGTCGGCATCTGGGCCACGCGCCACAGGCCGGCCGCGCCGGGAATGTCGGACATGAGCAGCGAAGGCAGCCATGCGCCGGAGAACAGCGAGGCGACTTTGCCTTGTCCCACGGCCGATTTCCATCGATCCGACCATGACGTGAGGTTTGTTGCCACCAAACCCTCATCGATCATCTTCTGCCAGAATTCGGTGAATTCGCGGGTGCCTTTATCTTCGGTGAGTCTGATGGTCACGTTCTTGCCATCGTTGGACGTGGAGAACGGGCGTCCGCCGGCGAGCCAGATCATCGTGTCGTAGAAGCTGGCGTCGCCGGAATCGGCGGTGATGTACACGCCGATTTTCTTGAGTTTTTTGGCGGCCTCGTAGTAGTCGTCCCATGTGCGGATCTTGGACGCGTCCACGCCAACCTGTTCGAACACGCTGTTGTTATAGAAGAAGGCCATCGGGCCGGAGTCCATGGGAAGCCCGTACACCCGTCCGTTGAGCTGCACCGACGCCCAGGTGCCGGGCGTGTAGAAATCGGCATAGCCTTCGGTTCTGCCGGTGATGGGCACGAGCTGGCTGCTGACCGCGTACTGGCGCAATGCGTAATATTCCAGCTGCACCACGTCGGGAATGCCATAACCGTCTTGGATGGCGTTGTTGAGTTTGTCGTAACCGCTGGTGTTCTTCCAAACCACGTGGATGTCGGGATTGTCTTTTTCGAAGCCGGCGATGACCTGTTTCATGCTCGGCTCCCACGACCATACGGTGATCTGTGTGCGTGTGTCCGTATTGGCCCCGCATGCGGCGGCGCTGGCCGCCATGACGCCCGCGCAGCAGATGGCGGTGAGCTGCTTCACCAGTTTCGCCGATTTCAGCACCACGCCCACGGACCTCCGTTTTGTATTTCGCCTGCGATTACCACCATAAGATTATACGGGTCATGCGGAAGCCACGCACAAGCCTGGAAAGGCTCCCCCATATCCCACCCAAATACGCCGAATGCGGAAGAACCGCTCCGGAGCGAACTTCCAAAGCGGTTCCCTGCGATATCGCATCGGCGGCTAAGCCGGTACGCAATCAAGCTTCGATGCCGAGCTTGGCGCGTTCCTTCTTGGAATACATGAAGGCCGGCAGCTGACGGCCCTGCTTGAGCCAGGCATGGTATTCGGCGGTGGCCGCGAACTCCACATCGGACGCGGAGTTCAGGCAGGTTTCCACGGAATCCTGGATGACGCCGATGATGAAGCCGACGCCCACCACCTGCATGGCGATGTCGTTGCTGATGCCGAACAGCGAGCAGGCCATTGGAATAAGCAGCAGCGAGCCACCGGCCACACCGG
>ENA-OQHF01001382-OQHF01001382.1-human-gut-metagenome-genome-assembly--contig:-NODE-1382-length-13482-cov-2.580157_pt1 | contig 13482 bp, 14 predicted proteins | sample MGYA00242559_ERZ504709 | MGnify/ENA primary metagenome ERZ504709 (study PRJEB26092, sample SAMD00036203) | human gut metagenome | host: Homo sapiens | study: EMG produced TPA metagenomics assembly of... | reverse complement strand
ATCGCATAGGCAAAGTCAACCGGCGTAGAACCGTTCGGCAGGTTCTTGACATCTCCGTTCGGTGTAAAGCAGTATACATCCTCTGCAAATAGATCCAGGTCTCCTTTCAGAAGATTCAGAAATTCCCGGTTGTCTGACATGTCTCGCTGCCATTCCAGGATCTGACGAAGCCAGCTCAGTTTCTCTTCTTCCTTCGCTTCAACGCTCTTCTTTCCATCTTCAGACTCTTTATATTTCCAGTGTGCCGCAATACCGTATTCAGCAGTTTTATGCATCTCTTTTGTACGGATCTGGATCTCAAACGGCTGACCGATCGAACTCATCAGAGTCGTATGCAGAGACTGGTACATATTTGCCTTCGGCATTGCGATATAATCTTTAAAACGTCCCGGTACCGGTGTATACATCTCATGGATAACTCCAAGCGCCGCATAACAGTCTTTTACAGAATCTACGATAATACGGACTGCAAACAGATCATAGATCTGATCCACCGTCTTATCCTGGTTCACCATCTTCTTATAAATGCTGAAGAAATGCTTCACACGTCCGTTCACTTCTGCATCAATGTTCGCATTCTTCATATGCGTGGAAACCTCATCCACAATCTGCTGGACAAATTCTTCCCTTTCCGTTTTTCTTGCATTGATCTGCTTTACTAGATCGTTAAAAACCTCCGGCTGGGAATATTTGAGTGCCAGATCATCAAGCTCTGTCTTGATCTTGGAAATACCAAGCCGTTGTGCGATCGGAGCATAGATATCCATGGTTTCTTTTGCTTTTTCCAACTGCTTCTCCGGTCGCATATACTGCAGGGTACGCATATTGTGCAGACGGTCGGCAAGCTTGATGATGATAACACGGATATCCTTTGCCATTGCAAGGAACATCTTACGAAGATTCTCAGCCTGGACCTCCAACTTATCCGCTGAATAGGAAAGCTGTCCCAGCTTTGTGACACCGTCTACCAGAAGAGCCACCTCATCTCCGAATTCCTGACGGATTTCTTCGTCCGTCATCACCGTGTCTTCTACCACATCATGAAGGATGCCGGCAACGATCGTCTCTTTGTCCATCTCCAGTTGTGCCAGAATGATTCCTACCCACAGAGGATGGATAATATACTCTTCTCCGGATTTCCGTGTCTGCCCTTTATGCGCATCTCTTGCAATATGATATGCTTTTTCGATCATAGAGACGTCCGCCGAAGGATGGTACTTTCTGACTCGCTCGATCAGACTTTTATAGAGCAGTTCCGGATTCTGATAATCTTCCACATCCTTTACCGCATGACCATCTACGATCTCCAGTTTTTTATGTGTTGGTTCGATCAGCATCTCCTGCTGGATTCCGATATCGTCTGCCATAGCCTTCCCTTCTTTCTCATTAGTTTCCCGGATACTGGATTACGGAATCTACTTTGTATCCTTTCAGTTTTTCCCGTCCTTTTAATCCCATCAGTTCGATCAGGCAGAGAACTTCTACAACCTCACCGCCAAGTCCTTCGATCAGTTTGATCATTGCTTCTGCCGTACCGCCTGTTGCCATCAGGTCATCTACAATCACAACCTTGTCTCCCGGTTTGATCGAACGCTTGTGGATCTCGATCTCTGCACTTCCATATTCCAGATCATACTTGATCGATGCTGTCTCGCAAGGAAGCTTTCCTTTTTTACGGATCGGCACAAATGCTTTTTGCAGATTATATGCAATCGGCATTCCAAAAATAAATCCTCTGGACTCCGGTCCGATCACGATGTTGAAATCCATGCCTTCAAGCTTATCCTGCAGTTCCCGAATGGAAAGCTGAAGCCCTTCCGGATCTTCAAGAATGCTGGTTACATCTCTGAAAATAATTCCTTTTTCCGGATAATCCGGAATGCTGACAACATATTCTTCAAGTTTTTTCATCTTTCTTCTCCACCTTACCTACAAATATATGCAATATTTATTAGTATAGCATAAAATTGCTGTTTTCAAATTATTTATAATTTTGGATCACAATCTGTGGCGTACGGACTCCCTGATACTCATTGATATCAGGATAATAGGTAAATGCCATAACAATTCCATGCCCATGTCCGTGCAGTAGACACTCACAGGCAATATCTCCAAATTTTTCACGCACATATTCCACAAAGGTATTCACATCTCCAAAATACATGGCATCCATCCTTGTACCGTGAAGATCCTTCACCTGCAACTTCAGCACATTTTTTATTCTGCCAAGGATTCTCGCACTTTCCACCTGTACCTGTCTTTCTGCAAAGACCGGACGTGCATTTTCCTTTGCCAAATGGTTCCAGAACCGCAAGCTCTCCGATAAATTTTTTCCATTGACACATTCAAACGGGAGCTGCATATCTATGGCAATCTTTTCATTCAGATCCTCTGGTGTGATCCCGGATTTTTCGTTAATCTCCTTACGGAACTGTTCCAGATTCTCCTCCGGCATGGAGAGACCTGCCGCCATCTTATGCCCGCCAAATTTTGACAACAGATGCTTTACCCGGTTCAGTCCTTCATACATGTGCCAGGTCTCGATCGATCTTCCTGAGCCCTTTAAACCTTCCGCGCCCTTCGTCAGCACAAAGACCGGACGGTAATATTTTTCCCGGATCCTTCCTGCCACAATCCCGGCAAGGCTTTCATGACATTCCGGCAGGTAGACCACCAGCACGTCTGCATCCTTAAGTTCACTGTTCTCCACCTGGATAAACGCCTCTTCTACCGCCTGCGCCGTCATATCCTTCCGGCTGTCATTGAGTGCTTTCAGATCACCTGCCAGCAGATCCGCCTCCGCCACTTTCTTTGCCTCCAGAAGCTCCAGGGCACGCTTTGCTGTATCCAGTCTTCCACTGGCATTCATACACGGGCCGATCACAAATCCAATGTGATACGGAGACAGCTTATCTACATTCACACCAGTACATTCCATCAGCGCCTTCAGTCCCAGATTCTCCGTCCGTTTCAGCATATCCAGTCCCTGTTTAACAAAAATACGGTTTTCGTCCACCAGATTCATAACATCACCGATCGTTGCGATTGCCACATTTTCCATCAGATAATCTGCATCTTCCGCATCTTTTCCCATGGCTTCCATCAGAGCCTCCACCAGCTTGTAAGCAACCGCAGCCCCGCACAGCCCTTTTGAACGGATAAGTACAGTCCTCCTGCTTCGGATCCACAACCGCATCTGCCTCCGGCAAAATATATCTTCGTTCCCCGCCAATTTCCGTATACGGGACCTCATGATGATCCGTCACCACAACCGTCATTCCCATACTTTTTGCATAGGCGATCTCCTCTGCCGCCGCAATCCCGTTATCACAGGTAATGATCGTATCCACGTTGGCCTCCAGCGCCCGGTCGATCAGGTTCCGGTTTAGACCATACCCGTCCTTCATTACGATCCGGAATGTCACTGTCCACATCAGCTCCGAGCATCCGGAATCCCTCCAGAAGAATATAGGTCGACTGGATTCCATCAATATCATAGTCTCCAATGATCCTGATTTTTGCATTTTCTTTTATCTTTCTCCAAGAACCGCTACTGCCTTGTCCATATCCTTCATCAGCATTCCATCGTACAGATCGGCGATCGTACCGTTTAAATATTTCTCGATCGCATCATCCCCGATCACATCCCGGTTTCTTATCAGGGAAGCCACTCGCGGACTGATATGGAATTTCTCACTGATATGCTGAAAATCCGCTCCTTTTCTCAGAAGTACCCAGTTCTCCATTTTCTCTTTTCCTTTCTTTGGTAGTCAGATAATACAAAGATGCCGGAGGATTCTCCTCCGACACCTCATTTTCTGTCAGTTATTTCTTTTTCGCTGCTTTTTTGCCGCCGATTTTTGTTTTCATTACATACCATAATGCACCGGTGATACATACAGATGAATATCCGCCACCTGCAATACCAACCATAAGAGGTGCTGCAAATTCTTTAATAGAGCTTACACCCATGATATAAAGAACCGCTACCATGACAAATGTAGTAAATGTTGTGTAAATACTTCTTGTCAGTGTATAAGTGATACTTCTGTTTACAAGCGCTTTCAGATCATCGTTTCTCTTCATGACCCGAAGCTCTTCACGGATACGGTCGAAAATAACGATCGTCGCATTGATAGAATATCCAAGGATTGTCAGCATACATGCGATAAATGTATTACCGACAGATGTTCTTGCAAGTGCATAGAATGTAAGCACAAATAACAAATCGTGTAAAAGAGCAAGAACCGCACTTGATGCGAAACGTACATCTTTGAACCGGAACCAGATATAGATCAGCATACAGATCGCTGAAATGATAACTGCAATGATCGCATCCTGTCTCATCTCGGAGCTTACCGTAGAACTGATATTTTCTGCTGTAATTGTCGATGTGTCTACACCAAATTTATCAGCAAGCGCATTGTTAAGTGCTTCTCTTTCGTCAAGATTCAGCGTCTGTGTCTTGATGATGATCTGATTGCTGTCTTTTACTTTCTGTGCCTGTACATTGTGATCTCCGGTCACATCTTCTACAACCGGAACGATCTTTGAATCAATCTCTTTGATCGAGTAATCTTTATCAAATGTTACGGTTGTAGCCGTACCGCCCTTTGAATTCCAGGCTGTAGTTCAGCGCACCTTCACCTTTTCCCGACTGGACTCCCATTGTCACAAAACCATGCTGCGATCACAGCATTGATAATTGCAAAGAAAATGGCTTTCTTTCCAGAGGAAGTCGATAAATTTTTCTTTCTTTTTGAATTTTTCGCATAAAATTTCACATCACGAAGACCAATCGCATACAGAGAGAAAATGATGATTCTGGTAATAACAAGTGCCGTAAACATTGACACAACAATACCAAGTGCCAGTGTCTGTGCAAATCCTTTTACAGAACCTGAACCCTTGAACCAGAGAATAGCTGCAGCGATCAGAGTTGTTACGTTACCGTCAACGATCGCAGACAGTGCTTTGTGGAAACCATTCTTCAGGGAAGTCTTAACACTGATACCTGTTGTCACTTCTTCACGCACACGGGCGAAAATGATAACGTTGGCATCGACTGCCATACCGATTCCAAGGATGATACCTGCAATTCCCGGAAGGGTAAGCGTGATATTAAATGCATTTAAAAGCACCAGGATCAGTCCTGTGTAGATCAGAAGTGCTAGACCTGCTGCAAGTCCCGGAATCAGATATACGAAGCACATAAATACGAAGATGATGGCAAGTCCGATGGCACCAGCCATTAAGCTTGTGCTGATTGCTTCTTCTCCGAGCTGTGCAGCTACTACATTAGAGCGAAGTTCTTCCAGTTCCAGAGAAAGTCCACCGATTCGGATGGTAGCTGCAAGATTGTCTGCTTCTTCATAGCTTGACATCCCTGTGATAACGGCTTCTCCGCCTTCGATCGCCTGATTAACTCTTGGTGAACTGATTGTCTGTCCATCATAAATAATGGAAATCTGTTTTCCTACATTTGCTGCTGTTGCTTCTGCAAATTTGGTTGTTCCTTCTTTGGTAAGCTGCAGAGCTACGACATATTCTTTGTTCTTAGTCGTAGAGTTCTCCTGTGTCTGAGCCTCTGCATTTTTAACATCTGTTCCTTCAAGAACGGTATTGCCATCTGCATCCTGAAATACCAGTGATCCTGGTTTGCCAAGTTCTTCCAGAACTTTATTAGCATCGGATACACCCGGGATCTCGATGTTGATCCGGTCATCCCCTTCCTGATATACACTTGCTTCTGTACTGTACTGTTCTACACGCTTCTGCAGCTTGTAGATCGTATCCTTCATATCTTCTGCTGAAGGATTCTTGTCTTTTGTCTGATAGGTAATGCTGACACCACCGGCAAGGTCAAGACCAAGATTGATATTTCTTGCGGAACCTGTGTGGGAGGAACCAAATCCCTGCCAGCAGGTAAATCCAAGAAGTCCTAAAAGTGCAGCAATCAGAACAAGGCTTACTATTCCTTTACTCTTCTTCATGTCCAAGTCCCTTTCTTAGTTTTCGTCTGCCATTGCAGCCTTTATCATAATCGCGCATTCCACGCGCTTACGTTCCATCTCACATCCCAGATCATAAGAATCATTTAATCCGTCTGCATACTTGTATGCGTTTGCCATACATCCACCACTGCAGTAGAATCTTGCAAAACATTTCTTACATTTTTCTTTTGTATATACGTTGCAGCAACGGAACTCATCTGCGATCTCCGGTCTTGTAATCCCTTCGTTTACATTTCCCATCAGGAAATCTTCATCACCTACAAACTGGTGACACGGATAGAAATCTCCCCATGGCGTAACAGCAAGGTATTCGGTTCCCGAACCACATCCGGACAGACGTTTGTACAGACACGGTCCTCCTTCCAGGTCGATCATAAAGTGGAAGAAATTGAATCCTTCTCCCTTTTTATCTTTCTCGATGATATATCTTGCAAGCTTGTCATACTCATCAAAGATCTGTGGAAGATCTTCTTCGCGGATTGCATACGGATCAGATTCATCCCCGACAACCGGTTCGATCGACATCTGCTGAAGCCAAGCTCTGCAAAGTGCTTCACATCCTCTGAAAAATCCAGATTGTTTCTGGTAAATGTTCCGCGGATATAGTAGCGTTCCTGATTACGTGAATCTGCAAGCTTCTGGAACTTCGGAACGATCAAATCATAGCTTCCTTTTCCGTTTCTGAAAGGACGCATTCTGTCATTAACTTCCTTACGTCCGTCAAGACTGATGACTACATTGTCCATTTCTTTATTGATAAACTCCTGGATGTCATCATTCAGAAGTACACCATTCGTAGTTACAGTAAAACGGAAATGCTTGTCATGAAGCTTCTCCTGTTCTCTTCCGTATGCGACCAGGTCTTTGACAACCTGCCAGTTCATCAGCGGCTCCCCGCCAAAGAAATCAACTTCCAGATTCCTTCTTGTTCCGGAATTGGCGATCAGGAAATCCAGGGCTTTCTTACCAACTTCATAAGTCATAAGCGCTCTTCTTCCGTGATACTCTCCTTCTTCTGCAAAACAGTATTTGCAGGCAAGATTGCAGTCGTGTGCGATATGCAAACAAAGTGCTTTCACAACTGTCTTACGCTTGATAACCTCCCCGATAAAAGGTTCATATGTATCAACAACAAAAAGCTGTCCATTCTCAGTCAGCTCTGTCACGTCATCCAATATATCTCTGAGTTCTTCTTCGGAATATTTCCCCTCCAGCTCATCTTTCAGCTGGTTCCATGTACTTTCTTCTTTCAGTGTCTGCACTGTCTGATTCTCGTTCATACGGTTCAGACATGCAATAACCTCGTACCCCGGCTCGTCCACTACATGAACGCATCCGCTGTTGACATCAAGTACAATATTATATCCATTGTTCTGGTACTGATGAATCACAACCGGTACCCCTTTCTATCCTTATTTTTCAAATTTTTCCTCATACGTCAAATGACAGCGGCTTTAAAGCCGCTGCCTGCTTGTCATACTTATTCACTACACTTACAAATATCTCTTATTTGCTGTGTTCGCAAGTCTGATTTCCTACTGTACAAGAAGTCTTGCATGCTGACTGACAGGATGTCTGGCATTCTCCGCATCCGCCCTTCTTTACTGTATTGTTCAGAGTCTGTGTATTCAATGTTTTAATGTGTTTCATTGTAATATCCTCCTTCTTTGCTCATTATACGATATAGTATAGCACATTTTCCAGCTTACCGTCAACGCAAAAATCCAATCTGAAACAAATGTGTGAAACAAATGGGCAAAATCCAGTTTTTCTTTACAATCCTTTACATTCATGCAAGTGCCCGGAGTTATTACTGCTCCTTCCGAAGCAACTGCTTCCTCCGGATTAAAAAATAAAAGTATCGCCCATATCCCTTGATACCGTCAACGCAAAAATTAACATCTCCGCCCCTTCAGGACACCATACCACCGAGCAATTCCGCCTGCCCCACAGAGGATCCAGGCGATCATCATCTGTATTCCACCCTGCACGCTCCGGTAGATCCCTGCTGAAATTTGCAAGCAGTAGCAGAAAATAGAGCATTCCAAGCATAAATCCCCTCAGGAATTTCCTTGTCTTCCCCATTTTTCCCATGGCAAATCCACCGGCAAATGTGGAAATTATGTAAACCGCAAGGATCCCGATCCGGACTGTTTTTCTCGCTTAAGTCAAACTTATACAGCCCAAAGGACAGCCCGAGCAGCATCAGCATCGTAAGAAAGTAAGAAAGCATCAGTGCTTTCACAAGTCTTGTAAAACAGATATTTCCAAACAGCTTTTTTTCCATAAGAACCCCTCCTGTCCTTTTATACTATGAGAGATTCTTATGAAATATTCCTTTACTGTTCCATCTGTCGTCCCAGAAATCCTGCTGCGCAGAGTATCATCTTCTGTTCCAACTCACCGGGTTTTTTCCTGCCATCCTTTGCCAGGATCACGACAGAACCAATCGCATCTCCGGCGCAGATGATCGGACTTACCACCTGCCATTTCAGTTCTGCATTCTGTCCCGACACGATGACCGTGAACTTCCGATCCATAGAGGATGCCAGAAACTGCTCCCTTCTTGCGATCACTTCCGCAAGCTGTCTTGTGATCAGCTGTTCCTGAAATTCTTTCTTCCCCGGTCCTGCTGCTGCAATCACCTGATCTGTATCTGTGATACACACCAGATATCCAAGCGTCTGCGCCAGACTTTCCGCATATTGGTCTGCAAAATTTCCCATTTCCCCAAGCGGTGAGTATTTTTTGAGAATGATTTCTCCTTCCCGGTCGGTGAAAATTTCAAGTGCATCACCCTCACGGATACGTAGCGTGCGTCTGATTTCCTTCGGAACGACAATTCTGCCAAGATCATCGATCCGGCGGACAATTCCTGTAGCTTTCATATTGATTCTATTCCTCCTGTGTTCCACTTGTTTTCCATATTTTATTCGATATGGGTAGTATGTGGAAATACGCAGAATTTTATTACTCCGTATCCCTGAAATCTTTATTTATAATATCTTTCTTCGATCATATCCAGAAAATCCCTGTTTAAATAGTCTTCCATCTTTTTAAATGTTTCTTCGTTGCGGATCAGTCTTCTCGGCTCCTGATATTCTACCCACGCCATTGCACACCATGTAATTCCCCTGAGACACGTGATCGGAATAAAAATGTTCAGACGTTCTTCGATTCCACTCACATCAAATCTGCCATTTACCGCCTGGATATATTTTCTTGTAAAATCAGCCATCTCTTCTTCTGTCAGAATCACATCTGTTTTCCAGAAAGTTGTCGTTGGTGCAAGGAAATGCCCCAGATCCTGAACCGGATCACCATAAAGCGGCTTTTCCCAGTCAACCAGATAATTGTCTTTTCCTGCGCCATTCATCAGGAAATTTCCCGAATTCAGCTCTGTGTTAATACAGCATCTGTATCCACTATAATCCCGGATCTCATTGATCTTCTCCTGTCCCAGCTCCAGAAGACGCCGGATCTGTACTTTTTTCTTTTCTTCTCCCAGATCAGACTCGTAGTATGTCTGCACCATCTGATTACATTCATCCAGAATCGCCTGCAGTGGATTCGATGGCGATATCAGTCCATCCGTTTCTTTTACCGGAACACTGTGGATATCCGCAAGACATTCTGCCGCTTCCATCAGATTCTTCCGATAATCCAGTGCACTCCCTTCCAGAAACTCCATAACCATCACACCATACGGCAGTTCCTTCTTACTTCCATCTACAAAAACCGGCACTGGCGTCCGTCCTGAATCCGCCAGGAGCTCCAATGCATGATATTCGTATTCAATCTGATTTTCCAGATGCATCTGGCTTCCTGTATTGACACGAAGCACCAGTTTCTTTCCGGTCAGTGGGTGTACGAACCAGTAGTTGATATTATATTCGCCCTGTGCCAGTGGCTGATAGGCAATCTGAATTTCCTTCTGCTCTTCTTTCCCGATCCCGATTCCTTCCAGATAATGTTCTGTCTGTACATATTCTTTTAATCCCTGAATTCTTTCCATCTTATTCTCCCAGCCTTCCCCACTTTTTATCTTTTTCACTCATTCTGTATGGCACATCAAGCTCTGGCCATGCAACGTTGATCGTCGGATCGTTCCAGGCAATCCCGCCCTCATCATCCGGATGATAAAAATCCGTACATTTGTAGCAGAATTCTGCCTGGTCGCTCAGCACCAGAAATCCATGCGCAAATCCTTCCGGAATGTAAAACTGCTTTTTATTCTCTTCCGACAGTTCAATTCCATACCATTTTCCATAGGTGGCACTTCCTTTCCGGATATCCACCGCCACATCAAATACGGTTCCCCGGATCACCCGGACTAGCTTTCCCTGCGGATATCTCTTCTGAAAATGAAGTCCTCTCAGCACTGCTTTTCCAGAACCGGACTGATTATCCTGTACGAACTTCATCGTAAGTCCGGCTTCCTCCATATCCTTCTGATTATAAGTTTCCATAAAATATCCACGCTGATCACCATGCACCGACGGTTCGATCACGCAGAGTCCTTCGATTCCACCTGCATTTTTTTCTACCTTTATCTGTCCCATTTTCCTTTTATCCTTTTCTCTCTGCAAGAACTTCCTGCAAATATCTCTCCAGCGCATTCTTCCAGACCGGCAGTGGCTGAAATCCTTCTTCACAGATCCTTTTTCTGTCAAGTCTGCTGTTAAACGGTCTTGCTGCTTTTGAAATTCCGTATTCTGCTGTCGTAACCGGAATCACTTTTACATCTGCATATTCTTTTTCACCAAGCTTCACAGCCTGTGCGAAGATTTCTTTTGCAAAATCATACCAGCTGACATATTCTCCTTCATTAGTCACATGATAGATCCCATATCGCTTTGTCATCGACAGATTTGCAAGAAATTTTGCAAGATCTGCTGTGTAAGTCGGCGTTCCAATCTGATCACATACCACTCGAAGTTCTTTCCGTCTTTTCCCCTGCTCCAGCATGGTCTTCACGAAATTATTCCCGTTTTTCCCGAATACCCAAGCAATCCGCACAATAAAATACTCTTTCAGTTCTGCTTTCACTGCCTGTTCACCCTGTAATTTCGTTTCACCGTATCGGTTCAGCGGCGAAAACTCCTCACAATCCGATTCCCACGGTCTGCTCCCCTGTCCACCAAACACATAGTCTGTACTGATATAAACCATTTTAGCATGAATTTTCTGGCAGGCGGATGCAAGATTTGCTGTGCCCTTTCCATTAACTTCCCTTACTTTTTCATAGTTTTCCGGCTCTTCTGCCGCATCCACCGCCGTCCACGCCGCACAGTGGATCACAATATCTGGTCTAAGCTTTTTCATTACTGCCTCGACTTCGTTTCTGTCTGTGATATCCATCTTCACATAACGACCTGCTGTTTTTCTCTTTTTGCTGCCGCTTCCCGTCACTTCATATCCCCGGTTTTCCAGTTCACGTACAACATCCTTTCCAAGCTGCCCGGCAGCACCCGTCACCAAAAACTTTAGCATTTTATTTTCATTTCCTTTTCTACGATCGGTCTCCACCACTCCTGATGATTCAGATACCAGTTGATTGTTTTCTTAATTCCTTCTGCAAAAGAAGTTTCCGGAAGCCAGCCAAGCTCTCTGTGGATTTTTGACGGATCGATTGCATATCTTCTGTCATGCCCTTTCCGATCCTCCACATAAGTAATCAGCTCTTCCGGCTTTCCAAGCTCCCTGCAGATCAGCTTCACAATATCAATATTCTTCATCTCGTTATGCCCGCCGACATTGTAAATTTCCCCTTCTTTTCCGTGACGCAGGATCAGATCGATCGCCCGGCAGTGATCCTTTACATAAAGCCCAGTCACGGACATTTTTCCCATCACCATAGACCGGAAGCGGCCGGTCATGAAGCGCTCGACGATCATCAGCGGAATCAGCTTTTCCGGCAGATGATATGGTCCATAGTTGTTGGAACAACGGCTGATTGTAACCGGAAGTCCATACGTTCTGTGATAGGACTGTACCAGAAGATCTGCCGCTGCCTTGGATGCACTGTACGGACTGCTCGTATGGATCGGTGTCTCTTCTGTAAAAAACAGATCCGGCCGTTCAAGCGGAAGATCCCCATACACCTCATCCGTAGAAACCTGATGATAACGCCAGATTCCATATTTCCGGCACGCATCCATCAACACTGCCGTTCCCTTTATATTGGTATCCAGAAAGACTTCCGGATTTTCAATCGACCGGTCCACATGACTTTCCGCTGCAAAGTTAACTACTATATCCGGGTGTTCTTCCTCAAACAGCCGGTATACAGTCACCCGATCCGTCACAGATGCTTTCACAAAACGGAACGCTGGATTTTTCATTGCTACTTCCAGGGTTGACATATGCCCTGCATAAGTCAGTGCATCCAGACAGATGATTTGATCCTCCGAATGCTTTTCCATCATATAATAAATAAAGTTGCTGCCAATAAATCCGGCGCCGCCGGTAACAATGATTTTCATAAACTCTCTCCCCTGTCTAAAACAGATTCTCTCTGAACTTTCCTTCTGCTACGTCATGCAAATATTGTCCATACTGATTCTGTCTGTATTTTTCACAGACTTCCAGTAGTGCGTTTCTGGAAATCCAGCCATTCAGATAGGCAATTTCTTCCAGACATCCAATTTTCCGGTGCTGATGAGTCTCTACCGTCTTCACAAAATTGGTCGCATCTGTCAGACTCTCATGGGTGCCCGCATCCAGCCAGGTAAAGCCCTGACCCAGAAGCTCTACCCGAAGTCTTCCCTGTTCCAGATAGATCCGGTTAAGATCCGTGATCTCCAGCTCCCCGCGTCTGCTTGGTTTTAACTGTCCTGCATAATCGCTCACCCGGTTATCATAAAAATACAGACCTGTCACACAATAATTACTTTTCGGATGTTCGGGTTTTTCCTCAATGGAAACCGCCTTGCCCTTTTCATCAAATTCCACGATACCAAACCGTTCCGGATCATCCACATAATATCCAAATATGGTTGCACCGTCTCCTCTCTCCGCTGCTTTTACCGCTTCTAAAAGACGTTTCTTAAGCCCATGCCCGGCAAACAGATTATCCCCCAGGATCATTGCCGCCGCATCATTGCCAATAAATTCTTTTCCTATTATAAACGCCTGCGCAAGACCTTCCGGTCTTTCCTGCACCGCATAGGTTAATTTCGATGCCGAACTGATGCCCGTCCCCGAAAAGTTCTTCAAATCTCGGTGTATCCTGTGGTGTACTGATGATCAGGATCTCCCGAATTCCTGCACTCATAAGAACTGACAACGGATAGTAGATCATCGGCTTGTCATACACAGGTAAAAGCTGCTTGGATGTCACCATCGTAAGTGGATAGAGCCGGGTTCCTGATCCGCCTGCCAAAATAATTCCTTTCATTTTCATATCCCCGTTTTTCATTTTTGATCTTTTTATTCTACCACGAAACAGCAGTTAGTTTAATAAATC
>ENA-OQHF01001380-OQHF01001380.1-human-gut-metagenome-genome-assembly--contig:-NODE-1380-length-13494-cov-6.697763_pt1 | contig 13494 bp, 19 predicted proteins | sample MGYA00242559_ERZ504709 | MGnify/ENA primary metagenome ERZ504709 (study PRJEB26092, sample SAMD00036203) | human gut metagenome | host: Homo sapiens | study: EMG produced TPA metagenomics assembly of... | reverse complement strand
TTTTTGCAGAAGCATCTAATTTTTCAAGCTCAGCCTTTTGCTCTGCTATCTGCTTATTTTGTTGTTCTATCAGTTCTTGCTTTTGGTTTCTTTCTTGAATAACCTTCTCATACTCGTATCTAACTTTCTCCATTTCTTCTTGGTTAGAGTTGTTTGATGAAAAACCTTCCAGTTCCAAAAGAAAGTTTATGTTGTTATCTGACAGTAACCTATTTGTCTTTAAAAAATCAAAATAACCCTCAAAAGAATGATGCAACAAAAGTTCGCCTGACTCTCATAAAGACAAGCCTGAACTACCAGTATGACTTCCAAGTTCGCTCGCAACGCTATATAGCTGCACTAATACATTACGATAGGATTCAATTCCTCTCTTGATTCTCTTTTTGTCATTGTCAAGAAAAGAGGCTTGTAGCTCCCTATGACTATAGAAAAGTGCATTCTGTGCCACTATAGCCAAAGCACTCCCTGTAGGTCTACGGGAATTTTTATCAATCTTAATTTTATATTCAACACCTTTGCCCCCAATGATTACTTGATTACCTTCAAGGACATCATGTCCTTTCTCGTTATCACCGACTGCATCCAAAATAATAAACTTACAGATAAGTTCAATGGATGGTCGTATGTGAACGAAGAAAGATTCATAATCTTTGTCATTAAAGAATACAACCGCGAGATTGTAGTCTTTCTGTAGTCTTTCTTTTATTTGATTCATAACTTATTGCTTTATTGTCCAATACCTGCTATCTGTACAATAAGTACATAACCTTTCCTATGAGCAATTGATTGCCAATTTCGAGTAAAATCTGTACCACTTTTTTTGTCTGCTTTTTTACTGTCTTCCAGTCTCCAAACACTTTATGTCGCTGACAAAAAAACCATTAATGCGTTCAAGATTAATTTTCACTAGCCATCTTGGCTATTCTACTTCCACCCGACAAACGTCCAATATAGTGATTGTTATGATATAGATAGTATTTGCCGTCTTTATAACGTACAATATTAATAGGATCGTCTATTTTAACTTCTTTTTCTATATATTCTGCACATCTACCAGGTTGTTGCATGCTATCTGACGTTGTATACGACAAATAATATTTTATCAAGACCAGGTTCTTTCTCAAAGATAAGAGCCTCAGACTGATTATCTGTGGTATAAATGTTACTCTGCTCCAAGGCACATTCTCGGTCTCCCTTATACACATGCAGATATTTCTTTGCACGAGTATAAGCAACGAACATCAGTCTTCGCTCTTCTTCTATATCTGCCGCATCGTCAATTACTATGGCTTGGCCCGGTTGATATACACGGCGTAGTTTTCAAAGGTAGCCCGATATGTGATGGAGTTATAATAACCGCATCAAATTCAAGACCTTTAACCTTGTGCATCGTTGTAAGAATGATGGTAAGTTTATCTTCTTTGAGTATACGCTCATTCTTGAACTTGTCATAAATCTTATACACCTGACCGCCATCATCATTTCCTGCTACATCCATAATATACGATGCAAGATCTCCATATGTATGGACATCTTCATCCGTTCTAATAGACTCAAGATAGTTTAGCACAAGAGTGTAGGCTATGTCGATATAGAGAGAAATTCAAAGAACTTTGTTCCGAAATTGGAACAGCGAAAAAAGAATTCTCGATGAAGAGTTAAGAGAATATATTCAAAAGGTTAACCATATTTGTGATTTAGGTGGGTTTGTTCATATGAAGATAAAGTTATAGACCCTTCGAATTCAATTTCCGATGAATTAAAAGAGAATATGAATATCTATTTTCGCAAATACGCAAACATGTACAGTCTCAAACTCAATGGATTGACGAGATAAATCAAGCCTATAAGGAAGCACAAGATGAAATTTTAGAGTGTGTTCAACAAAAAACACGATCTCAAGATATGGTTAATCATATACAGCAAATAATGGGAAGAATTGTACAGGTTAATAGACTTGCAGCAATAGAATATGGGGAACAATTTATTGCTAATATTTAGACGATTAACAAAAATTGCATGGAACGAGAAATATAGACAGCCCGCCGGGAAGCATCGGCGGGCTGTTCCCATGATAGGGAAAACGGACGGCTTCTTTGTTACTTTCTTCACCCGCTGGCAGGCTCACGGAAGAAAGTAACGGCGGCAAACAGCCGCCGTTCTCTATCAACTGGTTTTAAGGCTCTTTATGGACGTGTATTTCTCTAACCACACCTTTACCTGCTCCATGTTGTATTCGCCCGTAATGATTGCCGTATGGTCGTCTATGGCTACAAACCGGACACTTTCATAGCTGTTTACCCAGCCTTGCAGGGAACAGACACCCCACGTTTCCACATCTTCAAAAACACTGCGGTCTATCCGGCTGATTGGCTCGCCGAAAACTACCGTCATTATCTGAAAGTCCGGTTTGTCCTCCAACAGTTGCAAATGGTGCAGCGTGCCGAACTCGTCAATTTTGCGCCCCCACGCCCACACATCATTATACAAATCATCGCCCCACTGGTGCGGGTGGTCGAAACGGACTTTTACCTCTATGGTGTGTTCGTTTTCTTCTGTGTCCTCGATAACGCCCGTTACCATTAAGCCCGTAAAAATACACTCGCAACGCCTGCCGATAAGCTCCTTGTTTACTTCTGTCGTTTTCATGTCCCTGAAATTTACTTGTTTATTACTCCGTTCTTCTTCGCTACCCATTCGTCACGCCTGCGGCGGCACTCGTCCAGCGTTTTGGCTACCGTGCTGAAAAGTTCGCCGTCCGTGTGGCGGTAGTCATATTGATAATAAATTTGTCCCCTGAAAGCCCCTAAACGGCATTTCACGAACTTTTCTTCTCCCGGTGTTTGGGTGATGCTTACCCCGTTTTTGTTAAGTGACTGCATGATGTCTTATTTTTTATGGTTATGAACTTGGTTGTTTTAAGCGGGCAGGGCTTTGACACCCCGCCCGGATTGGTTGTTATGCCGCCCGGAACACAAAGCCGTCATCAAACCAGTAATCGCACATGAACAGGTCACGGGCAAACTGTTTGTAATCGAAATAGGTCTTTGCGAACTCCGGCAGGTCGTAACATTCCTCTACAATTTCATAGGCGAAATCTTCTTCATCGTCATATTCCCCTTGATATTCATCCCGGAAATCACGTACAAGGTCGTCCGCATCTTCCTCGCCCAAATCATGGCTTTTATAGTTGCACCACACGAAAAAGGCTTCCTGCTCGGTGTCGCTCAAATCCTCCACCGCATCACGCAGGGCGAAGAAGTTTTCAGAAATCCAGCTTTCGTCGATTAAGCCCTCCGGCACGTTCTCCCAGTCCTGAAACATGTATTCCGCATCTTCCTCGTCCTTGTGAAGTTCCCGGCAGGCTTCATAAAATTCTTCCTTGTCCGAATAGTCCGAAAGGTCGAGCCATGCGCCGGACAATGAACCGTTGTTGTACTTGGCATAAGTGCCTACATAAACTTTTGCTTCCGATAATACCTTTGCTTCCATATTGCTGTAATTTTTAAGTTTTTAATTTTATGCGGATTTGAGAGGTGAGGGAGCCCAAAGTTTCACTGAACTTTTTTCCTGTTTCCCGTAAATCCGACTTTTTTTTATGCGTCTTCCGGTCGGGTCGGTCGTTTTCGTTTCACATAGGCGTAAAAGGGTAGTGTTTAGAGTTTGCAAGGTTTTGGGCAAAAAATACCTCGCAAGGCAGGGAAGATTTTTTCGCCAAACCGGAACGGCTCGACCTTGCAAAATCGTGAAGAACACGTAACTACCTTTGCCTATTGAAATGATTAAAACGACTGTCCCGGCTGGGGGACTGCGTAAGAGGAAGATTTACAGATAGGGAAACCGGGGAAAAGTGCCTGTTCTCTTTCATCTTTTAGGGAACACTCCATGCGGGCGGGAAAGGCAAGGGTGTTGTGAGCTTGCTTGCAATACGCTTGTGCGGGTTTCCAACGGCTCTTTTCACGAAATATAGTCAGCCATGCCACGCACGGCTGGCGTTTCGGGGAATGTGCCAGTTGGAAAAGGATATAAAAAATGCGGGTAGTCGGTGGACTGCCCGCAAGGTGAAAGAATGTACTTCATTGGGATATAGTTTGTTAGGCGGAATTTCGTTACCGAAATCGTTACCTATTCGTTTTTGTCACGGTTATAGGTAACGAAACCTACCGGGCGGCGTTCTTTCTGTTGTTTCGACTGGCTTAGAAGCTGGGTAAGGGCTTGGTACAGTTCGTTGAACTGCGCATCGGTGCTTACCTCCAGTTCCTCGATGCGCCTTGACAGTTCCTCGTAACCGATTGCCATTTGGCGCATGAGGACGAAAGCCCGCATGATTGAAATGTTTACTTCTATGGCTACTTTGGAGCGGAGAACCGAAGAAAGCATGGCTACGCCCTGCTCGGTGAAAGCCATAGGCATAGCAACGCCGAAGTTGTAAGCAGGGGGTATCACATTTTGTGATACCCCTATGGATAACAGCAAGTTAGCTTCCTCTTGGGTGAGTACAAACATAAAATCACCCGGAAAACGCTCGATATTGCGCTTGACCGCCTGCTTCAAGGCTCGTGTTTCCACTTGGTAGAGTTCTGCCAAATGATAATCGAGCATCACCCGGCAACCTCTGACCTCAAAAATCTTGTTTTGGATAATCTGCAAATCCATAATCGTATATTTTAGGAGATTTAGCAATGTTGGAATAATAGCAAGGACTGGTCACAAATTGTGACCAGTTCTCAATAATCAAGATTACATGGCGACTTCCTTGTAAATCTTCTCGATGCCGACAAACTTCTTGTCAAGCCCCTGCATATCGCTGCCTATCTTGCTGTTGGTGATGCGGGCGTAGATTTGCGTAGTTTCTATATTTGTGTGTCCCAGCATCTTGGACACCGTTTCAATGGGTACGCCCTTTGACAGCGTGGTGGTCGTGGCGAACGTGTGCCGGGCAAGGTGGAATGTCAGGTTCTTTTTAATACCGCATATATCGGCAATCTCTTTCAAGTAGGCGTTTAGCTTCTGATTGCTGATTACGGGAAGTATCTTCCCGTCCGGCAACTTGCCCTTGTACTTCTTCAAAATCATCTTGGGAATATCCAGCAGGGGGACATTCACGTCCGTGTTGGTCTTTACCCGCTTGGTGATTATCCAAAGGTTGCCGTCAAAGGACTTTTGGATATTCTCCTGCCGCAAGTTGGCGACATCGCTGTATGCCAAACCGCAGAAACAGGAAAAGACGAACAAGTCCCTGACGTGTTCCAGCCGTTCGGAAACCATTTTCTTTTTAAGGATGATTTTTATCTCGTCCTCTGTCAGATAACCCCTGTCCACTTTCTCCAGCCGGATTTTGTAGCTGGCGAACGGGTCGCCCACCAGTATGCCGTTGTTACGGGCAATGATGATGATACGCTTGAAGAACTGCATGAACTTGGCGGTGGTGTTGTAGCCGCACTTGCAGGCGGTACGCAAATACAACTCAAAATCGGTAATGAACATCGGGCTTATCTCCTTTATGGATATGTCCGATACGTTGTACTTGCTTTGGATAAATTCAGCGAGGTGGCGGCGGGTCACTTCATACTTGCGGTAGGTCGCTATCGTCTTGGATATGCCCACAAGCTGCTTCACATCGTCATTGTGCTTTTGGAACAATGAAAGGATTGTTTCGTGGCTCTCGCTATGACCTAAAAACTCGTTTTTCACTTTCTCGGCGGTCACGTAGTTGTCACGCCGCTGCATTTCGTGGTAAATGGTATTCAGGGAAGAACGTATGTCGTCCAAAAGGGCGTTTATCCTCCCGGCATCCCTGCCTTTGGCTTTGCCCGCAGCAATGCTCCAGTTGTCGGGCTGGATGCTCTGTTTCGTACTGAACTGGCAAAGTTTGCCGTCTATGGTGATGCGTGCCATAATCATAACCTCGCCGTTTTTCTTTTCAGAACCTTTCTTCAAATAAAAAAGAACCTTGAATGTCGATTTCATAACTCAAAATTTTTAGTTGCAAAATTAGTTTTTACCTCTCGTTTTCGAGTTATGCAGACTATGGACTAATATAGTCATTATCAGGTCATTTATGGACAAATCGTTACCGTTTTTGTCCGGCAGGGAATAGGTAACGATTTAGTAACGAAACTTTGTCTTTTACCGTACTTTTGAAGTCTTGGAAGCAGGACTTTCGGGCAATAAAAAAAGCCACAAATCATTGATTTGTAGCTTTTTGTCCGTTTGCTGACCATTTCTGTCCAGCACGTTCAGCGGAGAGACAGGTTCTATCACCTACCATTTCAAACAATATCACAAGCTCGTAATATCTTGTTAATTACCAAGTTATTACAAAGTAAACAGAAAATAAAATATCTCTTAATATCTTTGCATATCTCACTTTTTGGGTGTATTTTTGGGTGTCAATTTTCAAACACACCCAATTATGAATATCAAAAGAAACATCATTTTCGCACTGGAAAGCCGGAAGAAAAACGGCGTGCCAATCACAGAGAATGTACCTATCCGTATGCGTGTGATATTCGCAAGCCAGCGCATAGAGTTTACAACGGGCTACCGCATTGACACAGCCAAATGGGATGCGGACAAACAAAGGGTAAAGAACGGATGCACAAACAAACTGAAGCAAAGCGCATCCGAAATCAATGCAGACCTGCTAAGACAGTACACGGAGATACAGAACATCTTCAAGGAGTTTGAAGTACAGAACGTACTCCCCACACCCGTACAGATAAAGGACAGTTTCAATGCAAGGATGAAGGATGCACCAGCCACAGAGCAGGAAATAGCCGAAGAACCTAAAACCAGCTTTTGGGAGGCGTTCGAGGAGTTTGTAAGGGAATGCGGAAAACAGAACGACTGGACAGACGCAACCTACGAAAAATTCGCTGCGGTAAAAAACCACCTGAAACAGTTCAGGAATGAACTTTCCTTTGACACGTTCACCGAGAACGGTCTGAATGACTATGTGGACTTCCTGCGTAATAAGAAGGACATGCGCAACAGCACCATAGGCAAGCAGATATCCTTCCTGAAATGGTTCCTACGCTGGAGTTTCAAGAAAGGGTACAATCAGAACATGGCTTATGACAGCTTCAAACCCAAGCTGAAAAACACCCCCAAGAAAGTGATATTCCTCACATGGGAGGAACTGAACAGACTGAAAGACTACAAGATACCCCCGACCAAGCAATACCTTGAACGGGTAAGGGACGTATTTCTGTTCTGCTGTTTCAGCGGGCTGCGCTATTCGGACGTGTACAACCTCAAACGGAGCGACATCAAGCCCGACCATATAGAAGTGACCACCGTCAAGACTGCGGACAGCCTTATCATAGAGTTGAACAACCATAGCAAGGCGATATTGGAAAAATACAAGGACGTACACTTTGAAGACCATAAAGCACTTCCGGTCATCAGCAATCAGAAGATGAACGATTATTTGAAAGAGCTGGGGGAGCTTGCGGAAATCAACGACCCGGTAAGGGAAACTTACTACAAGGGAAATGAACGCATAGACACCGTCACACCCAAATACGCCTTACTGGGAACCCATGCCGGAAGACGGACATTCATCTGTAACGCTTTGGCATTGGGCATCCCCGCACAAGTGGTGATGAAATGGACGGGGCACAGCGACTACAAGGCGATGAAGCCCTACATAGACATAGCCGATGACATCAAGGCTAATGCAATGAACAAATTCAACCAACTGTAACCTCAAGAATATCATGGAAGATAGAATAACCTTAATGATACCCCGTTACGGGAAACTCAACAAGATATACACCGAAATAATGTCCGGCGGCAGTTTCTCTTTTGCGCAGCAGCAGTTCATTTCCGATTTTTACAGAGAGTATGGGGACACGCAGCCCTTTGAAACCGCACTTATCAGCCTCATGCTTGAAATGGACGCCGCGCACTTCTCCATATTGCTGAACAGCCTGAAACGGGAGATTGAGAACAATATATCGACCTACAATACCTACAAGGAGTTTTTCGACCGTCTCGATACCGGATATGTCTGCCGACAGCATGAAAGCCGTTTTGACTGGGGCATTGACAGACAGATGAAAGTCACAAACGGATATTACCGGGAACTCATGGAAGCTAACGGCTCTTTGGAGGCGGTAGGCTTCAGGGAGCATGACCGTCAGGAAGAAGAACTGCTGGAAAGAAGGTACGAACGGTGCAAACGGGAATACGACAAGGAGAAAGCCAAACTGGATGAACTGTACAGGCAGAAGGAGCAGGCAAGGCGGGAAGCCCTGCAATGCCTGCAAAACCGTTGCGGGGAAATTTGCAGGCTGGGCGGCTCACTATTGGCAATCATTGAAAAATACCTGACCGACCAAAAGAAAAAGGAAGGGGAAGAAAAGGAAATGTCCGCATCCGGTACCACCCCGGCAAGCCCGCCCGCCTATTTCCCCATGCGGCTGCTGTCAGCCATTTATGAGAAATGCAACGGTGTACAGTTTGAAACCGTTTCCGAACTGGACTTCTACGCCAACCTAAACCTGCAACCATGCGAAGGCAGACTGAAAATAAGGCCGAGGGAGAAGGCACGTGTATGCTATCTCATTTTCCTTATGAGTGAAACGCTGCCCAAACCGGACAGAGAGAAATGGAAAGAGGACATCATGAACCTGCTGGGAATAGACGATGCATACTACAAATCAAAATACAAAGAGCCCGTTTCCGATTTCCCCAGTGACAGCAACCGGGAATTTGCAAGGGAAATGCGGTCGGTATTCCGATAGTCGGTGACATGTCTCGACATTCCACGATACCACCACTTTTACCACTCAAAATAATTCTCACTACTCTTTATTACTTGCTGATATTTAACAAGATAGCGTGATATTCAAATCACGCTATCCACATCCTTACCACCCGTACCCGGAAGTAACTTTGCACTGTTCGAACGAAGTAAAAAGCCCATGCGCAGGGCTTGCAGTGTAAACTTAATCTTATCAAGAAAATGGAAGTGAAAAACCTATTGTCAAAGTAAGTATTCGATAAACTCCCTCGTATATTGGGTAACGTATGTTCATAATGTCGTTTATTCATTTTATCGTTCTATGATTTATTGTTACATCAATTCAACCCAAAGATGTGCGGGTTCTATAGTAATTGATATTATCCCTACTAATGGAGCGGATAAAAGGAAGTTTTTCCCCTTTGCCCCTTATTTTCCTGTGACAAATGTGATAAAGCGATATTTTTATCCCTACTTTCCCGCCATAATTGGTATAAAAGGGTATTCTTTCCCTTATTTTCCCTATTTATCGGGGATAATGAAGATAAAAACGGCACTTTATTCCCTATTTTCCCGTCTTGATTGGCATAAAACGGTAGTTTTCCCGTGTTTAGGCGAGATTTACGAAGGTATCAGGAGTCTTTCTTGGGAGATTCCGGTGACGTAACGGATAATATCTTGCCCTTGGATAACAGATTGTCAGGTAACAATTCGGCCAGATCCATCGAGTAGTCATCGTCATAATCATGTATATGTTCAAGGAAGTAGATCAGCCACGTGCGGAAGTCAGCCCCGGCAGCCTTGCAGCAGCCGAAGAACGAGTAGAGCACCGCCGCATCTTCAGCGGCATCATTATTGCCACAGAACAGGTAATTACGTCTGCCGCACGCGACAGGCCGCACTTTATTTTCTATCTCGTTATTATCCGGTCTGTAACGACCGTCCAGATGGTACCTGGAGAGTTTGTCGAACCTTCCGTATGTATATTTTATGGCTTTTCCGATCGGACTGTCTTTCATTACTTTGGGATATTCATTGACCAGCCATTTCTCGAAGCGCACAAGTATGGGATATGCAAGACGTGCCCTAAGTTCAGCCCTCTGTTCGTAAGTCAGGCGTTCATCGTCAGCCTTACGCTCCACGTCATAAAGCAACTGTATCTGTGCGAGCGCATAGTCGGCACGCTGCATGTCATTCTTTCTTGCCTCCCAAAAATGTCTGCGTGCATGGGCCCAACAGCCAAGAAGGATAATACCTTTCTTGGCGTCCAGCATCTCGTACCTTTCGTATCCGTCCGTCTGTATGGCTCCCCGGAACTTGCCGAAGAGTTTCAGCACCACCTTTCCACTTCGGGAACCCTTGTCATAGTAAAAGAACTGACGTCCGGTCATGACACTGCGCACAAGCCAGATATAACCTTTGACCGTCTTGTGTCTCTCGTCATTCATCACGGGGATTGTCGTTTCATCCGACTGTATGTAGTCAGTCTGCATCACCAGCTCCCATAATCGGAAGTAAAGGGGCCTTAGCAAATCCGCCACATCCTTGAACCAGTCGTTGACCGTTGACGCGGGGAGATGTACCCCCACACGTTTGAACTGTTCCAGTTGCCTGTGGAACGGTATGTGATCCACATATTTCCCTATCATCATGTCTGCCAGCAATGAGGCAGAGGCATAGCTCTTTGCTATTGGCATGACGGGAAGCGGGCCGGTCTTGAACTCGTTTGTACCCTTCCGTTTGGCTGTATGGCGCACTATCCTGCGGATATAGAACTTCTCGGGCTCGTGCATAAGGATCTCGGTCACTTCCTCTCCGGGAAGGAGCGTCCACTCTTCCGGATTATACCCTTCGGGATATATATGGACCACCTCACGCTCAAGATTCTCCGGAAGGGATTTTCTCGCAGGATGCTGCTTCCCCGCTTTTTTACGGGCGATGATCGCTTCTCTGGTAGCCTTCAACTCCTTTTCTGCTTCTTCTGCGGCTTCAGCCTCCTGGGGAAGCATGTCAAAGCCTTCAAAATCCAGCCAGCGGTCCTGGGCGTCAGGCTTTATGAACTTTTCCGCCTTCTTACCGTACAACTGCCGTTCAAGATAGGATACACGTTGCTCCAGACTGTTGATTTTTGCTTCCTTTTGGGCGATTATGGCATCCTTGTCAGACAATAAAGCCTCATACACCTCTTTGTCCGCAGCTTTAAGGGGCTGCGTGGACACCATCTCCTTCAACCGGCTGTTTTCTCTATACAGACAGTCGCATTTGTGCATGAGATCCTTTATCAGTAATTCCTTATCGGTTGGCATAATCGTTTAAATATGATGCTAAGATACTAAAAAACAGCCGGAATACGGCATTGTATATGTTATAATTTGTTACAACTACAACCCATGGAAACCACTCCTTTTATAACGCCTGACCTTGCTGCCGTCCATTCCTTGAACCATCATCACAAGGTCATTCCAGAAGGTTTCAATCGCTTTAATCCGACCTTCCTCCGTATTTATGACCGGCAGATGGAAGTGCCCATGTTCCAGCCTCATATGGTATATCACCAGACCACCATATTCCATATGGAGGATTTTCATACAGGTACAATTCGCATTGATAAAAATGAAAGCGTCACCGTCCCGTACATTCTTTCCCATCTGGTTGGTCACGATGCCGCTAAGCGTATAAAAACTCTTACGCATGTCTGTCGGATACGGGTAAAGATAATATCTGTTGGATTCATTCAAAGAAAACATAGGCTAACGGTTTGAATTCAAAAATATCAGGGTTTGCAATACCTCCGGTGACAAAGGGCTGTTCAAGCGGACTGTGACGCCATTGGGATAGGAGATCTCACATAGCGGCTGGGGAATTGGCGACGGGCTGACCGGAGGGGCAGACAGCAGGGATTTCTCCTTATGGGGAAGACTGACCTGGCCCTTACTGTTTACCTTTACCGGGATAAAGCCGCCTTTGCGCAACAGCTTGGAACGCCACTCGTAGAAACGTTTGGGACGAATACATTCATTCGAACGAAAATCCATAACTGACAGTCCGCTCGACTTGAAACGGGAATAAATAGATTCAAAATCTTCCATGGTCCATTTGATGTGACATAACAATTGAGCTTTTTTACTTTGATTACAAAAGTAATATCACACTTTTTAGAATGAAAGGGGGAGTTTATCGAATGCTTACGATCAGTCCCCGGTATGCTTCGCTGGCGGCGGTACGCTGCATGAGCAGGCTGCGTTCCTCTGCCTCCGCCTGCTCAAATACCTGCTTTTCGTACCATACAGCCGTGATGATGCCCAGTACGAGCAGTCCCAGTATGAGATAGCCCGACAGGATTTTCAGGTGGAGGGATTCCTTCCATCTTGAAAATGTATTGTTGTTCATGTATTTTCGGATTGTTTTTTAGGCGGTAAGTTAGTGGAACCTTCCCGAAGGGATGTTCCAGATTCTGATAAAAATCATTGCGCGTTTTTATCGGTTCCAGAAATCCATCCTGCGCTTCTCCCATTTCTCATATCCTATGGCTTTCAGTTCGCACGGACTCATTCCGGTCTGCTTCTGGCAGAAGTCCGCAAAATTGCTTGCCGAGCCGAAGGCGTTGCGCTCGGCTACTTCCTTCAGCGGCAGTTCCACCCGGTATTCCATATCCTCCTCTATGCGCCTTATCCGCTCCCGGCGCAGCCACTCCGAGGGTCCCATGCCGTAGTATGTTTTGAACTTGCGCCGCATCAGCGAATACCCCATGCCGCACAGTCCGGCAAGTTCCTCCGCCACGAAGGTGCGGTGGCTGTAGTGGTTCACTGTCATGCGGAATACCGCCTTGTCCAGTTCCGGCAGCCTGCTCTCGGCGTATGCCATATCCTTTTCCTCTATGCGGAAAGTCTTGCCATACAGCTTGTTGCGTCTTTCCCTGAAGAAATAGTCGCATACCCTGTTTGTCATCTCGTTCGCACGTGCATGGCCTTTCAGTGTATGCAGCACATCGCATAGCACCAGCATTTCCCGTGTCCGGTATTTCCGTTCCCATGCATCCGTCAGTTCATTGCATATGTAGCAGATCACTTCATGCTCGCGTGAGCGGCACAGCATGAGCATCCATGCCCTGAAATCCCTGTCCCTTGCCGACGGTGCTTCCTTATCCTTCCGCAGTGCGCTCACTGCCGCCAGCATCAGCTCCGTGTCATTGCCGTACTCCGCCAGCCGTATTCTCATCTTCGGCAGCGAGTGCCGTTCCTTCACCGACTTCCGTATGCTCTCCGCCAGTTCTTCCATCCGTTCCCTGCACACTTTTGCCCTGTATGCCTCCGCAAGCACCGCTTCTGTAATTCTCAGCTTCATCTTTCTCTGTTTTAATGGTTTATAATGGTTTTTCCGGCAAAAGTAGCGTGGAGTTGCTGGACTATTGTTCCAAATCCTGACAAAAATCAATGCACGGTTTTATTGTATTGTAGAATTGGGATGTATGTTCTTATAAGTGAAATACAGTTTCTTCTGATAGGATTATAGATTGGGACTGATAAAGTTATACCATACTCCGGTAAAATAGAGCAGGTTACCTGCAATCAGTGCTGTAAGCCGTTGCTTGAATTTCAGGTCATACTTTTCCTCCTTCAGTCTTCTCAGTTCCCTGAACATATCGCTGAAGTCAACAGGGGTCCAGCTTAGCAGGTGGACAGGCAGCAGAAGAATCATACCTGAAAGGCACCGTCAATCCATTGTTCATATAAAATGGGGCAAGC
>ENA-OQHF01001379-OQHF01001379.1-human-gut-metagenome-genome-assembly--contig:-NODE-1379-length-13509-cov-3.468615_pt1 | contig 13509 bp, 16 predicted proteins | sample MGYA00242559_ERZ504709 | MGnify/ENA primary metagenome ERZ504709 (study PRJEB26092, sample SAMD00036203) | human gut metagenome | host: Homo sapiens | study: EMG produced TPA metagenomics assembly of... | reverse complement strand
TGCACATGAATCCTTTGGCGTAGCGCACCTTTTCGTTTCGAACAGAAATAGTCACATTTTTCTTTTAATTGCCCTTTATATGGTTTGGAATTCATAATTGGCAGAAAAACTTTGTTTGCAGGGGCGTGTTTTAAAGCTATCTGTCGCAGGCAAGTCGAGGCTTGCGGGCAATTTTCGGCAGCGCACATTCCGAATGTGAAAGGTACTTGAGAATAATTCAAATGGTTCTTCCATTGCATTTTTTGGGGTTGATAGTATTTATTATATTCCACAAATGTACGGATAATGTTGGTAAGTTGGAAATAACCGGACCTACAAATGTTGTATGTCTGGGAACCAAGTCTGCCTCCGCTCATGATATATCTCTGTATACCGGATAGCATATCATCGGCTAATATTTGCAAATATATGATGGTTAGTAACAAAAGAATATGTATCTTTGTGCCAAAGAAAACAGGATTATTGAAAGGATATGATGTATTATTTATCCCTTATTTGTTTCTCAAATATAAAATAACGATTGTTCTCTTTTGATTTTCAGACCGTTATAAAGTCATGGGGTTGACTGGATTTGACAGCGGGCAGAAATGGTAGGTAAGCATGCAGTGGGTCGGTAATTTCCACTTAAATCTCAGTTATCAAAACTTTATCTGGCGAAACTAATTACGCTCTTGCTGCTTAATCGAATCACAGTAGATTAGCTTAATCCAGGCACTAGGTGCCAGGACGAGACATCACTCGGAAGCTGTTGCTCCGAAGCATTCCGGTTCAGTGGTGCAGTAACATCGGGGATAGTCAGAAGCGGCCTCGCGTTTTTGATGAAACTTTAGAGGATAAGGCAGGAATTGATGGCTTTGGTTCTGCTCCTGCACGAAAATTTAGGCAAAGATAAGCATGTAGAAAGCTTATGATTTCCTCGTTTGGACGAGGGTTCGATTCCCTCCAGCTCCACAAATAAGATTGATAATCAGATTGTTACAGGATTTACACCCCGAAATACACCCTAAAATAAAAAGTGATAGTCTGATTATCATTCTTTATATCAAGCACTACCTACAAGTCTTAAATAATTTAACTATTATGATGCCTTGTGGTATTCTATTATATTTTTTGCTGTTTTGTTTGTTCTTATCAAATAAATACGTAACTTTGAAATATCATTTTGGGCTTGACTGGATTTGACAGCGAGTTGGAGTGGTATGTAAGCATGCAGTGGGTCGGTAATTTCCACTTAAATCTCAGTTATCAAAATTTTATCTGGCAACGAAAACTATGCTCTCGCTGCTTAATCGAAGTATAGTAGATTAGCTTTATTTCTGCCAAAGTGGTGGAAACGAGATGTCGCTCAAAAGCTCTTGCTCCGAAGCGTTTGATAAAGCGGCACAGCAAAATCGGGGATAGTTTGAGTTCTTCTCCATAGCTCTTACGAAATATTAGGAGATAAGGCATAGGTTGGTGGCTTTGGTCTTGCTTATGCTCGAAAACCGAAGGCAAAGATAAGCATGTAGAAAGCATATGGTTTCCTCGTTTGGACGGGAGTTCGATTCTCCCCAGGTCCACTTTTGATGAGCGGTAAGTATATCATGAAAACTAATGGTGTTTTCTGTATTGCTTGTTGTTTTGTACCTTGAGTTTTTGTGAATACCCCGATTTTGTTACTCCATTCCATCCCCTTTGAAATTTTAAAGTATTAAATAATCTAATCCTTTCTGTAAGCGATTTAAGTTGTTTTTCTAAAATTGTTATTTAAAAATATATTAACATGGATGATTAGTTGCTTATAAATAGTGACAGTCTTCCTGTTTTGTAATAACCTTAAAAATCAGATCTCTTATGGAAAAGAAAATTTTGTATTTACTTACATGCGTTGGGCTATGTTGGTCTTCTTGTACTAATGAGGTTGATGAATTTATAGGTAATGTTGAACCAAGCACCCGTTCAGTTTCAACTGCCTTAAACGCTAATTTGGCATCGTTATTTACAGGAGGAGCTCCGACATTAACTTCTGCTGAAATTAAAGAAGTTATGATGCTTATGCAAAAATGACCAGTATAAATTGCTATAGAAATATAGATGAAGCAGTACGCAATAAGACTTCTTATGCTGGAACTATTCTTTTGGATGACACATATGCGTCGGCATTATTTTAGGAAAAGGTAAGTTTTTAGCTTTTCCTCCTTATGGTATCTTAGCCAGCAGCATGGAACATGAGTTTATTCACATGTATCAAAGAGATGTTCAGGGTAAAAAGTAGATACTGATAAGGAAAAAAGAGATACAGGTATGATGGAATTTGAATTAGCCTTTTATCAAGGTATTATTAGATATATTCATGCTGGGTATTCTTGGACTTTTAAAGGTGAAGATGGTGACCCTTCATATCAATCGTTATGGACTTCGGGCTTGACTGACCCTTCTTTAATACCTCAATATGAAAGAGAATTTCAAACGTATGTTGCTTCTATATGTGCAAATGGGAAGCCTACATCTATAGATATTAATGAATTCGTAAAGTGGAGCAATATTTTTGGAGAATATAGTAGAGGATATAGTGGAAAAGGATATAAGTTTGGCAATTACGACTATGGTACATCATGCATTAATTCATTACTCAAACTTTATTAAATTTACTGTTATGAAAAAGATATTGTTTTTTTTATTTGCTTTTCTTGCATTTCAATATACTGTTGCGCAGTCAATATTTGAAAGAAAAAGTATCGGTAACAATGTGTATGTATCTACAAATACAAGTGAGAAAAAAGCTGAGTCTATCCGAAATTTCTCATTTGCAGAAGAAAGTTTATATGCACCTCCGGTAATTTTGCAAGGATCAGTTTTTTTAGATGAAATTTGTAATAAATATAAGTCTCAAGGTGTAAAAGGTTGGATGAATATTTTTTTGTATTCGGATTTAAATGGCTGTATAACTGATATTACATTAGCTTTTCCTGAAGGCTTAACAGTTACGGATGACGATGTTTCTCTTATACTTTCAACTGCCCAAAAGAAATGCAAATTACAGTTCCCGATAGAAGGTATTTATAAATATAAAGATTGGGCTATTTATGATTATGTCTTCTATTTGACGAATTAGTTATTTTTGATAAACCAATAGAACAACCTTCTTGAATTGTAGTTACCTAATTAAATAGAAGAGTCGTATCAAGCTCGTTTATGAGTAATGATACGACTCTTTTGTTTTTACCATTGTGGAATTATACTACCCAATTTCACTAAAAGAGTGAATTTCGCTATATTAGGGTTGTTTAATTTGTAAATTCCAGATAAGGTACAGCATGGATAGTAAGTTTGTTCTTGTAGCAATAATCTTTTAGTGCTTGAACCGTATATTCAATTTCGGAATCATCACCACGAAGCGGAACGAATGTAAGCGTCTCATCTCCTTTACATTCCAGCATGATGCGGTTGTCCTCTCCGTCAATTGTGATTTTCATTGGTATCAAGACTCCATTGTTTTTCACCATCCCAACAATATTGTAAAGATCCCTTGTTCTTTCCTTCAAACATAAGTCATTGTAAAAATAGAAAGTCTTCCCGGTTTGCAGGGTGATTCCTCTCGTTGTCTTAACTACATAGCCAACGGTCAATCCGCCATTTTCTTTAACGAATAAAGTGCGATAATGGTCTATGTGGTCTGTACCAAAGGATGGGTTGTCAGGATCTAGTCTGCCGTGCGCATTGAATATCACTTTTTTTCCGACATGTTATACAAATCAGAGTTAATAAAAAGTTTATTGTCACTCACTATAACTTCTGTCTTTGAAGTTTCTTCTGTTTGTTCGGTTTCGATTGATGCTTTTTGTTTCCCACCGCATGCGGTAACTGACAAAACGGCAAATGATGCTATAGCGATAATAGTAAATGTCTTAATATTCATTGTTTCTTGGTTTTAATATTAGAAATACCTAAATGTAACTAACTTTCCTGTGATAAATGGAAACAATCTCAAGTCTTCAAAGCCTATTATGCCCGATATAAAATCTTCTCCGTCTTCATGCATTAGAAATGTCTTATTATATATCGAACAACTACTCACATAGACGTCTTTCAGCATTGATGCCTTGATATAGAAATTAAAGGGACATTGTCCCGGTTGTATTTCATAGTCCTTTGGTTTCGCAGTAACATACGCTTCTTTGATGACATTGTTTTCTATCCCTTCTCTGTTTTCTGCCTGAAACGCAATCCCTTCATCATTTAGAGACTCGCACAGAGGGGTTATCTCTGCCATGATACGCTTTCTGTGCGCTAAGCGCATTTCATTCAGCTCTTTCATTAGGAATCCGTCTTTTTTCAATCCTTCGATAAGGGCTTTGCATTGTTCTTCATTATCGCCATAGCCTGATTCTATGAGTAGTTTTTTCATTGCGTTTTCATCATTGCCCTTGTTATACATCACCCCGAATGCCAGTTTTTGAAGCGTATTGTTTATCATGTCGTACTGTTTGACTTTTTCTTCGAATACGGCATCTTCTTCATAATAATATTTCGACCATTCTTGAAGCTCTGTAAAGGGTGTAAGCCCTTGGAACTTTCTGTTAGACTTGCAAGCGGCTTCATATTCTTCTTCTGTTTGCCACGGCAGCCCATACCTTTCGCGTACGGCATCTTCAGGCGATTGTAACACTTTACTTCCATTACTACAACTGCTTACTAAAACTATTACAAATAAGCCGATAATCGAATAGCAAAACTTTTTCATATTTACTCTTTTTTATTGGGTTATTAATTGTCTATTTTTACATGAATCGGCATGTCATGATCCATATCTTCATGTTCATAATCGCTATGTCCCCCATTGTCGCCAAAAAAAGTTATCCATATCCATAGAATAAAACCGATAACAGCACCTATAATCATGGTAGAAATGCCAAAGATTTCTTTTATGCCAAATATCCAAAATATCAACCAAAAGAAAAATGAGCCAACTCCACAAAATATGAGTATAGGAAGAACATATTCCTCGAATAAAACCCATAAATATATAGCCGCATGAAATAGAAGCCAAATTCCTAAGATAACGGCAATTCCAATAAAAATAATTTCCATAATAAAAGAGAATTGGGTCTTGCAGCTTCCTTGAGTACCCTTTAGTTTAAACCACGAAGCGTGGAACTGCAAATGCCCACGTCCTAAGTTAGAGGTCCTGAGAAAACCTTGTAGTACAGATATGGTGATAGCAGCCCACGCTATAGCGTGAGAACCACTATGCTATCCTTGTACTACGTTCGAAGTTTCTCAGGTTTCTAACTTACAAGATAAGCATAACGCTTCTTCAAAATTCTAATATGTCTGGACAGAGTTACCTCCATCCGCTTGCAAAGATAGTCAATTTTATTGAAATCCAATCAAATACTATCAGATTACATTCTGAATCCTTTGGATTTTTGTTCTTTCTGCACTGAGTTACGCAGATGCTGCTGTAACTTCTCCCATTGTTCCTTGAACCATTCGCTGATTGGCTGTTGGTTTATAGTCAGCATCAATTTATTCTTATTGATCGGGCTTCGTTCAATTTTGAAAATTACATTTTTTGTTTCAAATCTCTGTCTATATTCTTCGGAATAGATTTTTCCACTACATCTGAGAGCTTCCCTTTTGTATAAAAGAGAATCAACCATCCCCTTGGTAAAACCAGTGACATAGCATAATTTTTCCATTCTCAGCATTTCTTTGAGCAATGGGAACCAGCATAATGCTTTTTCGAGAATGGTATTCAATCGTGATATTTCCTTGTCTTTAGCTTCAAGCTCTTGATTATGTATTCCCTGTATATTACGAATCTGTTTGCCGTGCTGTTCCTGCATTTGCTGCATCTTGGCTTTTAATTCATCAATGCTCTTGTCACGTTTGGCAATTTCATGACGTAAATTCTCGTTAGATTGTTCCAAATCTTTTAATTTACCGCTTCCGAAAAGAGAACCTACACTGCTGGTTATGGCTGTGGCTACATCGGTAGCTGCACTTTTGAGTTTGTCCGTACGTATCTCTGCTTTTACCTGTTTGAGTTCCTGCTCGGCGAGGCTTACCTGTTGCTCCTTGTGTCGCTTGGTTTCCTCTATACGTTGCAGTTCGGCTTTCTGTTTCTCAATGATAAAATCGTTCCGTTCCAAATGCTCTTTACCTGTAACAGCTTTTGCCTGCCCACGTTCCATCAGGAGAATATCGGAAGCAAGGGTCTGCATAGTTGCCATATCCTCGTCATTGAGCTTTCGGCTCTTCCCGGTTTCGTGGTTCATCCAGTCGAAAACGATATGGGCATGATAGTTCGGCTTGAACCATCTGTTACCGACTTGGAAGCACTCTTTGTCTTCCGCTTCCGGCTGACCGTTCAGCCAATGCCCTTCGTCTTTGTGCAGGAAAATCTGTAGCGGAGTGATGCCCCAGCGTCTTTGACACTCTTCACCGAATTTGCGTACATCAGCCAGTGTGGTGTCCGGTCTGATAAGCAATACTCCTTCACGGATGGGTGAACATCCCGCCACCTTGATAATCTTTCCATTCTTTCCCTTGCGTTCCCTTTCCTTTTCCTGCATGGCACGTCCGGTCTTTTCCTTGACCATCCGCTTGATATTGTCATAGTGCGTCCGCAGTTCGGGAGTGCCGAAGTCGGGATTTATCCACTGTTCGTTATCGGTGGAAAGTTCGGGAACGACATAGATTCTGGACTCCCCGATATTACGCATATACTCGGCAGTCCTTCGGTTGTGCGCCTCGCTCGATGCGATGTTGCAGGGCTTGATATGTATGCTTGATTTTGTTGCCATAGCTTCTTTTCTTTGTTTGCAATTTATTATTTTGTTCGCTTTCGCAGAGGGGTTCTTAGGGGTAGCCCATAAGCGGAGATTGCAAAGAGAGGGTCACTCTTTGCTCGGGGTTCTCAGGGGTGAAACGCCCTGAGTGGGTCATTAGGGCAAAGCCCTAATCCCCTCGGGAGAGCCCACAACTACGAAAGCGGAGCGTGTAGTTATAGTGGGCTATAACCGGAAGCCGTTCTTCTTCTCCGGTGATTGGCTGCGCACCCCTTTGGCGGACTGGAGCTGCCTTTTTCTTTCAATCTGTTTCTGTAAGTATTCGTTCAAGTCCTTGCATCCGCTGTAAATCTGCGAAGCGTCCCGGATGTACCGGTCTCTGCCGTATTCCATGCGGATTTGCCGGAGTGCTTCCATTCCTGCATGGTCGTTGTCGAAAAAGCAGTGGATGCGTTCGTAATTGCCCAACGGATAGAGAGCCTTGTTTATATTCGATACGGAGTTCAATACAATGTAGTCCTGCCCGTCCAATTCCGGATAATTCGGGCAGCTTTCCTGTCTCAATGTCAGAAAGGAAAGGTAGTCCATGAAACCCTCGAACACATAGCAGGCAGTCCTTGCTTTTCCCGCCTGTCTGATGTGGGAGATTTCCTTGGGGGCGATGCAGCCCTTGAAATAGGGGTTACGAACCTCAAACCCACCCGAACCGTTAGGGAATGCGATGGCAAAGTAACGCTTGCCGTTGTGGGTGTAACGGGCTTCACTACATTCTCTTTTTGCCAGTTCCAGATTTATTCCTCTACCTTGTAAATAGGAAAGCAGGGCAGGAGACGATAGCGGTACTATCTCCAGCTGCTGGAAGCTCGGACCGAAAGAGTCTTGCTTGCCAAAAGAGAAAGATACCGGGTGTACATGCGGTGTTTGTTCCGCAATCCGCTCCAGCAGGTAAGGTACATGGTCGGTAGCATACAGGTGTGCAGCCAGTTCAATGATACCGCCCCCTTTCCCTAAACCGAAGTCGTACCACTGGTTGCGTTCGGTGTTCACTTTGAAGGAAGCCTCTGTTTCTTCCCTCAAGGGAGATTTGTACCAGAGGTTGATACCCTGCTGTTTGACGGGTGAATAACCCAGGCTGTGCAGGTAGTCAGCCAGATTGATTTGTTTTGCAGTCTCGATGTTCATAAGGAAATCGTTTTTAGTGAGTACTTTGATTATTTCTTTTTTTGCCCGCAACTCTTAAAACTATGCGGTCTGTACAATCACTTCACTAAACTCCTAATATATAGCCCCCCGGAATAAAGTGAAGCGATTAGTCTGTTTCTGAAATCACTTCACTAAATTGTCGTATATATAGGATACGGGAATAAAGTGAAGTGATTTTCGATGTAGCCGGTTAATAGTGGTAATCGGGCTTGAAGGAATACTTCCTGCCGTTTTCCTGTACTATCATCCGTTTGTTGCGCAGCATGGTGATAAGTGCCACTGCATTCTGGTGATTCAGCCTAACCCCCTCTGCCAGATAAGTCTTGATTAAGGTGTCTTCCAGCTCCTTGTAGCCGTATTCCTCTTTCAGTGCAAAAGCGGCTTCCAGTGCGGCACGGTGCTGCGGTTCTGAAATATCCTTGTAAGGGTCAAACTTTTCCACCGAGGGTCTTCCCGGCTTCCTTACTTCCGGCTTGTAACCTTCCGCAAGTTCGGGCAGGGCTCGGTCGTTGATGCGGAATGCAAAAGGCTCGAAATCCATCGCCCGGATGTGCATGGCGGAAACATGGCTGATGTCGCTGTTCCCCTTGTCCTTTTCCACCAGCAGGACTGTTTCTGCCTTGTTGTTCAGTTCCGTACCGATGTGCCCTCTTGCGTTCTCATCCCCCTTGTTCTGATGCAGTATCGTATGGATATGAATCTGCCTGTCGTCCGTCCACTGCATCAGCTTGGATATGATGCGGGTGGATTCACCGGGGCTGTTGATGTCGTACACCATATCCCGGATGCCGTCTATGATGACCAGCCCAATATCCGGTGAGTGGTAGATAGCCTGTTCTACAATGCTGATGCGCTGTTCCGGGGTGTATTTTCTCAAAGCGAGAAACTCCAGATAACCGCTGTCCCTGTCGTCGGGCAATCCTGCCATCCGCAGAATCCGCTTCATCACTTTCAGGCAGTGGTAGGGGCTTTGCTCCGTATCTATATAAAGCACTTTCCGCTTTTCCTCGGGCAGTTCAGCCGCATATCGTAACACGGTACTGTTCTTCAATGCAGCGGCTACGATAGCCGATACATTGAAGGTTTTCTTGCTCTTGGCTTTGCCGATGGATGCGCTGAAATTGCCCAGCGTCCCGATGACAGAGCCGTGTACTTTCAGAATTTCGGGGGCTTTTTCGTAGCATCTTGACAGACTTAGCCGGGATTCCTGCCAGAGGATAACGGCTTGTTCGGGTGATATTTCTTTTATATAGTCCATAATCACCTCCTTTATCTGCGTCCTCCGGTTTTCTTTCCAGCCAGTTCCAGTGCCAGTTCCGCATCCACAATAATCTTGCGTCCAATCTGGGTAATGGCTTTGTCTATCTTTCCGCTTTTCTTGATGCGGTTGGCTGTGGGCAGGCTGCATCCGAAAAGCTTGGCTATGCCGAGTATGCCGTACACGTACTTTCTTTCCGTGTCGGTGGTTGGCTGCGGTTGCGCCTCTGCCTGTACCGAAGCGTGTCTGCTTAAAAAAAGGAACTCTTCGCCTGTCATCTGCCAGACGGGTTTCACTAACAGTTCTTTGAGATTGTTCATCGTCCGTATGATTACTTGTTTGACAATAGCCCTGCGCACAGGCTGATTTTTTTCTGTTCTCGAACGATGCAAAATTAGGTAGGGTTTTGAGTGGTAAGTATGTGGATGATATAAACGGATTGTTTTGTTATATCGCTGAATATCAAGAAATAAAAATACCACTCAAAAATTATTTTGAGTGGTATAAGTGGTCATGTCGTAAAATATATTGGAATATCACGGGTTATCGGAATATTCCGTCCATTTCCTTGGCGAACTTTTGGTTGGGAATACTGGGTAAATCGGAGACGGGTTCCCTGTACTTGGACTTGTAATAGTCTTCATCAATATCCAGGTGTTTCAGGATGGCTTCCTTCCATTTGTCCTTATCCTGCTCTGGCAACTGCTTCCTTCATCAGGGAAATCAGATAGCATACCCGTATCTTTTCCCTTGGCTTTAATTTTCAGTACGCACTGGCAGGGATGCAGATTCATGCAGGCATAGAAATCCGGTGCGGTAATGTCTTCAAACTGTTCCCCTACACAAATTTCATGAATGAGGGAAATCAGTTTCATGCTGAAATATTCAGGCAATCCGGCAGTCGTAGCTGTAGCCGATGCGGTTGCCGTTTCTGTTTCTGGCTGGCTGTCTGTACGGCTCTGCCTGTCTGCTTCGTTCGGTTGGTTTTCTTCGTCCGGTACATATTTGGTCAGGATGCCCATGAAGTGTAAGCTAAGCAGGTAGATGTCGTCGCAACGGTTTTTCATGTATTGCCGGGCTTCTTTCCAGAGAAGGGTTTGCTGCTCATAAAGATGGTCCAGCTGGGCTTTCTCCCTTTCATATTCAGCCTTGCAACGCTCATATTCTCTTTCCGCCAGCTTTTCTTCTTCGGGTGTATGCTCTCGGTAGCCAATGGTATCATAGCGGTTGTTGGCTTCGTTCATCGGTTTGCGTAGCCTGTTTACCACTTCCATCTCTTCCTTGATGGCTTCCTTGTAGCTGTCTGCGTATTGGTTGCATACACGCATAATCACTTCATCATGGGGAAGGCTGTAAGCTTCATAAAGCCGTGTGTATTCTCTGACTTCCTTTTTCAGACTTTTCAGCAGCAGGGTACATGGTTCTGGCGGTGTATGCAGCACCAGTTCAAGGATAGCTTGCTCAAAAGCCTTTATATCGCTCCATTCCGAGTAGAAATCAACGATGAATTTCTGCTTTTCAAAAGAGAAAGTATGGCTTACAATCCAGTCTTTGCTGATTCTGTTCAGCTCTCCGTATTGGGGTATGAGGGTTGTTATCGTATTCATGTTTATAGGAGATTAAATTTGTTCATTGCCTGAATTTTGATGTCGTCTGCTATGTCAATGTAAGGTTTCATGGCTTTGTAGTCGCTATGCCCTGTCCATTTCATGACCACTTGCACCGGAATGCCCAGAGCCAAAGCATTACAAATAAATGTGCGTCTGCCAGTATGGGTGCTCAACAAGGCATATTTAGGTGTGACTTCGTCTATTCGTTCATTTCCCTTGTAGTAGGTTTCCCGTACAGGTTCGTCTATTTCTGCCAGTTCTCCTAACTCTTTCAAATACTCGTTCATCTTCTGATTACTTACCACTGGCAATGCTTTATTGTTTTGGAAAGGAATATCTTTATATTTTTCAAGAATAGCTTTGCTGTGGTCATTCAGCTCAATAATAAGGCTGTCAGCCGTTTTGATGGTGGTAATTTCTATGTGTTCCTCTTTCACGTCGCTGCGTTTCAAGTTATACACATCAGAATGCCGAAGACCTGTGAAGCAACAAAATAATAAAACATCCCTTACTCTTTCAAGGTATTGTTTGGCAGCAGGTATCTGGCAGGCTCTGATTTTGTCCAATTCATTCCGGGTAAGGAATATTACTTTTTTCGGTGCACTTTTCATTTTGGGCATGAATTTGTCATAAGCGGTGTTTTGATGATACCCTTTTCGGTTAGTCCAACGTAAAAACCATTTCAAGAACTTGATTTGCTTGGCTATGGAAGTGTTGCGCATATCTTTATCACTGCGTAAGTAATCTATATACTCATTGAAGTGTCTTTCCGTCCAGCTCTCAAATGTCGTGTTCGGATCAAAAGTTGCGATGTGCTTTTTTACTGTTGCAAACTTCTTTAGAGTAGAGGATGACCAGTCATTTTGTTTGCTGCATTCGGCAACAAACTCATCAAAGATTTTCATGAAGTCTAATTTCACTTCCTCTTTCTCATGATGGCTCTCTTCCTTTTCTCCTTTCATTTTTAGATGAAAGCCTCTTTGATTTGTGCAGGGGTGGGCATTATGTCTTGTACTTCGAACTCCTTGAACACATTCTGTATCTCGGTGTATTGACGCAGTAGTTTCGGTGTTGATTTCTGATGCGCTTTGTTTCAGCTTATTGGTACAGCCGTTTCTTACCCGTTGCTTGTCTGCATCCCATTTCTCCATATCAATCCGATAGCCTGTTGTAAACTCAATCCGTTGGCTTGCAAAAACGACACGCATACGGATGGGTACATTTTGAGTGATAGGAATGCCATCTTTTTTACGGTTTTCCAGTGCGAAGATGATATTTCTCTTGATGTTCATAAACTGGGTGTATTTGAAAAGTTACACCCAAAAGTACACCCAATAATTGAGATATGCAATGATATTAAGAGATATTTAGATAGATGATAGCTAAATATAACTATTTAATAATCTGATGTTTGATAGATTATGATATTTTATAAAAAGGTTCGAGAGACTCCCTCCAGGTCCACCCAGGAAATATGAGAAAGGCTGTTTCAAACTGAAAAATGAAACAGCCTTACTTATATCTGTAAGTTATATAATAAAAAAAATCTCCTGTCCTGCTTCATCCCAAACGATGCAGCTAAGACAGGAGATTTTCTCATTTTAAGCCTTTATCTTATAATTTCGGAACAATCACGAAATGAGTTTCCGGATATTCCTTTGCCAGCAAGTCACTGATATAAGCTTCTGTATCCCGACGGATAATATCATCATCTTCTTCCGGGAAAAGATTATAAGCCACGGTATGCAGGCGAATACCCCGACGGGTTACAGCCTCCAGACTCAGCAAAGTATGGTTGATGCTTCCCAGTTTTCCCGAAGTCACAAAAATCAACGGATAGTTTTTCTGCGCCACATAATCGATTGTCAGCAAATCGCGGGTAAGCGGAACCATCAGACCGCCTGCTCCTTCCAGCAAGACCGCATCATAGGTTTCACTCAACTGACGGGTAGCCTTTTCTATCTTGTCAAAATCAATCGGACGATGATCTATTTCAGCAGCCAAGTGAGGCGAGCAGGGATAAGTAAATATCTCGGGCATGGTCAGTCCGCTTTCATCTTCCGGCAGCAAACCGGTTCCCATAATCTTACGGTGCAGTTCGATATCTTCCGACATACCGACATTTCCCGTCTGAATAAACTTCTGCGTAATGGTACGCACACCTTGTTCGTTCCATGTCTTTGCCAGATAACCGGTAGCATAACTCTTTCCGACATTGGTATCAATGCCGCTCACAAAAAAAACATTGTCTTTCATATTATTACATTTTATTTTTTACAAATCATATAAATAGGATGATAAGTCAACGGAACGGTTCCGTCGGGAGCCGTGTACTGTTCCTTATAGCGGCGGCAGAAATCATCCAGTTCTCCCCTCGTCCAGCTCTGGCGACGTATGCCCGTCACTCCCGTTTCCTTCAGATGCTTCAGTACCTCCAGCGGCGAAGCGAACGACAACTTCAGTTTTTCCTCCCGGCTATATACAATCTGATATTCAGCCGACAATACATCTGTCAGCTCCTTCAGCGAACGGTAAGGAAGCGTATCCGAAGTAAGCGATACCACCTCTTTACATTCTGAGGGCCAAACGTACTGAAAGCCAGATAACCATCGGCCGTCAGGAGCTTGCGACAGCTGCCAGAAACTTCTCCGGCTGGTCGAACCAC
>ENA-OQHF01001377-OQHF01001377.1-human-gut-metagenome-genome-assembly--contig:-NODE-1377-length-13523-cov-3.117796_pt1 | contig 13523 bp, 15 predicted proteins | sample MGYA00242559_ERZ504709 | MGnify/ENA primary metagenome ERZ504709 (study PRJEB26092, sample SAMD00036203) | human gut metagenome | host: Homo sapiens | study: EMG produced TPA metagenomics assembly of... | reverse complement strand
GGATGTGACAAGTTCCGGCAGGGATGTGCCGAATGCAACAACCGTAAGGCCGATCAGTGTTTCAGACAGACCGAAATTGGCAGCGATTTCAGAGGCACTGTCCACGACAAAGTTGCCGCCGTAAATGATCATAATGCATCCAACGATGACAAATACAATGCTTTTCAATGGGGAAAGAACTTCTTCCATTGGATCTTCAGCATTTTCACTGCGGGACTTTAAGGCATCCCTGACCTGGATGGCGACAAAGAGAACAAAAAGCACAAGAAGCGTCAGACCCTCAAGGCGGCCGATATTGAGCCGTCCGAATCCGAACAGGCTGAATATCAGAAGCAGTGCAGCAGCGAAAATAGAGAATGGAAATTCACGTTTTAAGATGCCTTCATTGACCGGAATGGCGCTGATTGCTGCGCAGGCACCGGTGACAACCATCAGATTAAAAATATTCGAGCCCAGAACATTGCTGATAGCAATTTCATTCTGACCGGCCAGGGCAGCTGAACAGCTGACGGATAATTCTGGGGCACTTGTACCGAAGGCAACAATGGTCAGGCCGATGACAGCGGCGGGAATGCGAAGCAGTCTGGCAATGGATGAGCTGCCGTCTACAAACAGGTCCGCTCCTTTAATAAGCAGGATAAATCCTAGGATCAATAAAATGTAGGTTAGCATAAATAGACACCTTTCGTAAAAATCTTTTAATAAAACAGAACTTTTGGCGAATAGATGATGTTTCAAAAGTTCTGTGATAAAGTATAACGATATGGAACAAAAAAGTCAACGAAATACAGAGAAAGAATTGCTTTTTCGGTGCAGATATAGGAAAATAGAAAAGAAGATAAAATCAGCGGTGAAAGGCAGTCAGCAGCTGCAATCAATGCTGGAAAAAATGAGGATAGGAATAATATGAAATATGATTTTACATCGATCATTGACAGACAAGGACAAGATGCTATGGCTGTAGATGGTCTTGGAATGTATCCGGGAATGTCACCGTCAAAACCAAAGGGAGGTTTTGATTTTATCCCGATGTGGGTGGCAGATATGAACTTTCCGACAGTGCCGACGATTCCGGAGGCCATTATTGAACGTGCAAAACATCCGGCTTACGGATATTTTGCACCTAGAGATACCTATTTTGATGAAATTATCAAATGGCATCAAAAACGAAATGGCGTAAATGGACTGAAAAAAGAGTATATTGGCTATGAGAATGGTGTCCTCGGAGGGATCCTTTCGGCACTGCAGTGCCTGGCGGCACCAGGGGATGCGGTCCTTTTGCACAGCCCGACATATATTGGCTTTACCGCTAGTCTGAAGAACAATGGCTATAAGATGATACACAGTGAGTTGAAGAAGGATGCAGAGGGCATTTACAGGATGGATTATGAGGATATGGAAGCGAAGATCAGGAAGTACCATATCCATGCTGCGATTATGTGTTCACCTCATAATCCGACGGGCCGTGTCTGGGAACAGTGGGAGCTGGAAAAGGCGATGGCGGTATATGAACAATATGCTGTGACAGTGATCTCAGATGAAATCTGGTCAGATATTTTACTGGATGGACAAAAGCATATACCGACACAGCAGGTAAATGATTATGCCCGGGAACACACAGTGGCCCTGTATGCACCAAGCAAAACATTTAATCTTGCAGGTCTGATTGGGAGCTATCATATTATATATAATGAAGCATTGAGAGACAGAGTGGAGGCAAGGGGAAGTAAATCCCATTACAATGAGATGAATGTTTTGTCCATGCATGCACTGATCGGTGCCTATAAACAGGAGGGTTACGAATGGGTGGATGAGCTGTGTCAGGTTTTAACAGAGAATGTACGATTTGCCTGTGATTACATTGCAGCACATTTTAAGGGTGTGACGGTATCAAAGCCTCAGGGAACTTATATGCTTTTTCTGGATTGTACACAATGGTGTGAAGATCATGGCCAATCCATGGATGAACTGCTTCAGGCCGGCTGGGATGTGGGCGTCGGCTGGCAGGATGGACGTCCATTCCATGGGGAACATCATATCAGAATGAATCTGGCGCTGCCGAAGTGTCGTGTCACGGAGGCTTTTGAACGACTGGACAGGTATGTTTTTTGGTTGATTTTTCGTTGGAAGTTGAGTATAATAACAGAGAAGAAAAAGACAGAGATGAATGAGTGAATTTTTAATCACAAAAAGGAGATTATAGATATGGAACAGTACAAAGAAGAGTTTATCCACTTTATGGTGGAAGCAGATGTGTTGAAGTTTGGTGAATTTACATGAAGAGCGGCAGAAATGTCTCCGTTTTTCATGAAGCAGGTGCCTATGTGACAGGTTCCCAGTTAAAGAGACTTGGAGAGTACTATGCAAAGGCAATCCATGACAACTATGGAGACGATTTCGATGTGCTGTTTGGACCGGCATATAAGGGAATCCCGCTTGCAGTTGTCACAGCAATCGCATACAGTGAATTATATGGAAAAGAAGTCCGTTACTGCTCAGACAGAAAAGAAGCAAAAGACCACGGAGCTGACAAGGGCGGTTTCCTCGGAAGCAGCTTGAAAGATGGCGACAGAGTTGTCATGATCGAGGACGTGACCACTTCCGGAAAATCCATGGAAGAGACTGTTCCAAAAGTAAGAGGAGCAGCAGACGTTGAGATCGTTGGTCTTATGGTAAGTTTAAACCGTATGGAAGTCGGACAGGGCGGAAAAGTAAGTGCGCTGGATGAGATCAAAGAAAAATACGGTTTTGAAGGAAAAGCAATTGTCACAATGGCAGAGGTGACAGAGTACCTTTACAACAGAGAACACAATGGCAGAGTCGTGATCAACGATGAGATCAAAGCCGCTATTGACAAATACTACGAAGAATATGGATGCAAATAAGAAAGGCAGCGAGCGCTGCCCGTTGATACGGAAAGGTAAGCACCGGGTACTGGCATTCGTGTTTTTTCTGATTTATTTCGCTGTGGCTGTTCTATTTCCTCTTTTTTTCCGAGGAGATGGGGCGGACTTATTCAGAGAGTAGCGTATCATTACAATCTGATTCCGTTTCATGAGATCATGCGGTTTATCAAATACCGTCATGTACTTGGATGGCAGGCTGTAGTGCTCAATATCTGGGGAAATATCATTGCATTTATGCCTTTTGGTTCATTTTTGCCGATCTATTCAAAAAGATGCAGAAATGTGTGGATGACGGTGCTATACAGTTTTGAACTGAGTCTGCTTGTGGAACTGCTTCAGCTTGTGTTTAAGGTGGGTAGTTTTGATGTGGATGATCTGTTTTTGAACACGATCGTGGACTGCTTGGTTATCTGGTGTACAAAGGATTGCTTTATTTGTGGAAAAGATATGAAAAAGCAAGGCATATAGTGAATAAGTAAGAAGCAGATTTTTTATGGATCTGCGAATCGTACATGGAAAAGTAAGAAAAAGAATATGAGTGGCAGGGTATCATTATGGCACAGAGAAGACGTAGAAAATACGGATATAAGTTTACAGAGAAGACACAGTCAAAAAAGGGAATTGTAGCTTTTATTCTGGCTGTGCTTTCGATTGCAATTTTTATTTATGTAATTGTAAATTCATTTCATCATGGCGGAAATGGAAGCATGTACCTTGGAAGTGCAGGAGTGTCCTCTATGCTGGTAGCACTGGTCGCTGTGGTACTGGCAGTGATGAGCCTTCGGGAGGAGGAGTCTTTTAAGCTGTTTCCATATATGTCGACTGTGCTGTCGTTTCTTGCAGCCGGTATGTGGATTGCAATTTATGTAATTGGATTTATGATATAATAAAGACTACCGAGCAAAGTGAGTGTAGATAATGATTATGAAGCATAGCTTCATAATATAGTAATAAGGGAGATAAGGATGGGATACAGAGATATTTATAAGGAGTTAAATGAACAGGCCGAGGAGCGTTTTTCTCTTGTGATGGAGCGTATTGCAGAGATCGCAGAAGAAACGGATGTGCCGGAGACATTTGACGATTATTTTAAAAAGACCGCAGCATTTTTATTACAGTTAAAGAGTGTGTTAGAGAAAGCAGAGGCAGATACATTAAAAGATGCTTCTCTTACAGAGTGTGAAAAACGGAATGCAGTTTTTTATGATGGTATCAAAGCGGAAAATTATGGAAAAAGTTATGGAAATCCGACTTATGCAGTAGAAAAACTGGGAGAAGAATACGGACAGATTTTATCTGCACTGTATGCAGAGTGCCGTAAACGTATTACGGATGCCTATGCTGCAAAAAAAATGAACGTGACGATCACGGCAGAATTATTTGTTGAGATCTATAATTATTTTGAAGACAAAGAGGGGATTGATAAAACTGCAATTGAGCAGGCGATTTACTGGTATTTCCATGATTACAGTGAAATCTTTATCGGAGATTCTGTGCGTGAACTTGTGGATTCCGAAGAAGATTTCTTATATCAGATCGTGATGAACTCAGATTTGAACGACTTGCGTTATCTCTACCAGTATGGTCAGCATATCGGAAAAAATGAGATCGGAATCGCGGCATTTTTAAATGGCATGTCTGACGAAGAGATTCAGGCAATGGCAGATACTTACACAGAAGGATACCGCATTGGTTTTGCGGCAACCGGAAAAGATTTGTCAAAGAAAACAACGGCACAGGTGCGTTACCCGATCGGTTTTGAGCGCATGGTGTGTGCCGCAGTAAAAAATTTGGAAAAATTAAATTTAAAAGTAACAATGCGGGCATGTTCTTCCGCAGCAAATAAACAGTATGATTATGACCACAAAGAGGACAAAGCATTATATTATGATAAGGCATATGTGGAGAGACGTCTGGAAGTAATGAAAACTTCTTTTGAAGAGATGAAAAAACTTGCAAACGGTCAGGCTGGTCCTGCTGTTATCGAAGTGTTTGGCGAGACTCCATTTTCTCCGGAGACCAAAAAAGAGGTATTAAAGCTGGATGAAAAACAGCAGCAGTTAAGTGTTTACGATATGAGCATGTCGGGACAGATCACAAATCAGTATATTATCGGTGAGGAGCGCAGCTTTACGATTATTGCATATCCGGTGCCTGAGATTGGTGAGAAGTTCGAAGAAATTTTTGCCGAGACAGTCAAGATCAATACATTGGATTATACCTTATACCAGAATATGCAGCAGAAGATCATCGATGTGTTAGATCAGGCTGAAAAAGTGCATATCACCGGTAAAAATAACAATAAGACAGATCTATATGTTTCTATCTGGCCGCTCAAAGATACTACAAAAGAATCTGCATTTGAAAACTGCGTGGCAGATGTCAATATCCCGGTAGGTGAGGTGTTTACTTCCCCGGTATTAAAAGGAACAACCGGAAAATTATTTGTCAGTCAGGTTTATCTGAATGAACTGAAATATCTTAACCTTGAAATTGATTTCGAGGACGGAATGATCAAAGAATACACCTGCACAAACTTTGAAAAAGAGGAAGAGTGCAAAAAATATATCAAAGAGAATGTCTTAATGAATCATGAGACACTGCCAATGGGCGAGTTTGCGATTGGAACCAACACCACTGCTTACCGCATGGCAAGAGATTTTGATATTGCTGATAAATTGCCAATCCTGATCGCAGAAAAGACAGGACCTCACTTTGCAGTGGGAGATACCTGCTATTCCCACGAGGAGGATATGGTGACTTATAACCCGGATGGAAAACAGATCGTTGCAAGAGAAAACGATTTTTCAAAACTCCGCAGCGAGGATATGAGCAAGGCATATTTCAACTGTCATACAGATATTACCATTCCTTATGATGAGCTCGACAAGATCACAGTCATCCGTAAGGATGGAACGACAGAAGATATTATTTCCGATGGACGTTTTGTGCTCGCAGGAATCAAAGAACTGAATAAGCCGCTGGACCGCTAAACGGGAAAAATATAAAATTCTGGATACTGCCAAAATAATAGGATTATTTGACGGTGTCCGGAATTTTTATATTTGACAAAACAGTTGATAATTATGTAATAAGATTACAACAATATATAAATACATTTAATAAAACAAATAACAATTATTAATTGGACTTCTTAATTAAGATATATTATAATGAGCGCAAGAGAGGAAAATACAAATTTATTTGTATTTGACGAACAACGAACAGAAAAGGAGACGAATATCATGGCAAAAGTTGGTATTGTAATGGGCAGTGACTCAGATATGCCGGTGATGGCAAAAGCAGCAGATATATTAGAAAAATTAGGAATCGATTACGAGATGACGATCATCTCAGCACACCGTGAACCGGATGTTTTCTTTGAGTATGCAAAATCGGCTGAGAGCAAGGGATTTAAAGTCATCATTGCCGGAGCAGGAATGGCAGCGCATCTTCCAGGTATGTGCGCAGCAATTTTCCCAATGCCAGTCATTGGTATTCCGATGCATACCACTTCCTTAGGAGGAAGAGATTCCTTATATTCCATCGTGCAGATGCCGTCTGGTATTCCGGTAGCAACTGTAGCAATCAACGGTGGAGCAAATGCAGGACTTCTCGCAGCTAAAATTCTTGCAACTTCAGACGAAGCTTTGTTAGAGAGACTGAAAGCTTACTCCAAAGATATGAAGGAGCAGGTTCAGGCAAAAGATGCAAGATTACAGGAAGTTGGATACAAGAACTATTAAATGTTTACGAAACTCCTGCTAGTCATCCTTAAATTGTTCAAAATTAACAAAATTCTCGAAAACACGCTCCCGCTACGTGTCGCTGGTAACGGTACTAAGAAGCCAGTTGCGACTTGCGTTGCACCTGCCTTCTAAGAACCGACCGCTCCCCAGTGTTTTCTCAAGCTTTTGTTAATTTTTCACAATTCAATTTAGGTTTTCATGAGTTTCGCAATTATTTAAATAAGAACTACTAAAAAGGAGAGAAAAAATGGATTACAAGAACGCAGGTGTAGATATTGAGGCTGGATATGAATCAGTGGAATTAATGAAAAAATATGTAAAGGGAACCATGCGTCCGGAAGTGTTAGGCGGACTCGGTGGATTTTCCGGTGCTTTCTCCATGGAAGCAATCAAGGGGATGGAGGAGCCGGTACTTTTATCTGGCACAGACGGATGTGGAACAAAAGTAAAATTGGCATTTCTTTTGGACAAGCATGATACGATCGGTATCGACTGTGTTGCAATGTGTGTCAATGACGTTGCCTGCGCAGGCAGTGAACCATTATTTTTCTTAGATTATATTGCATGTGGCAAAAACTATCCGGAAAAAATCGCAACGATCGTAAGCGGTGTCGCAGAGGGCTGTAAACAGTCCGGCTGTGCTCTGATCGGTGGCGAGACAGCAGAACATCCGGGACTGATGCCGGAAGATGAATACGATCTTGCTGGATTTACTGTAGGTGTGGTAGATAAAAAAGACATCATTACAGGAGAGAACTTAAAGGCTGGTGACGTGCTGATCGGTATGGCTTCCACAGGCGTACATTCCAACGGCTTTTCCCTTGTCAGAAAAATCTTTAAAATGGATAAAGAGACATTAAATACATATCACGAGGAACTCGGTAAGACATTAGGCGAAGCATTGCTTGCACCGACAAGAATTTATGTCAAAGCTTTGAAAAACGTGAAAGAAGCAGGCGTTCGGGTCAAGGCGTGCAGCCATATCACAGGTGGCGGTTTCTATGAGAACGTTCCTAGAATGTTACCGGAAGGCAAACATGCAGTCATCAAAAAAGACAGCTATGAAGTACCGGCTATCTTTAAAATGATGGAGAGAGAGGGAAATGTTGAGGAGCACATGATGTATAATACTTACAACATGGGCATTGGAATGATCGTTGCGGTTGATCCTGCGGATGTAGAGAAAACTATGGAAGCAATGCGTGCAGCCGGAGACACCCCATATGTGATCGGTGAGATCAAAGACGGCGAAAAAGGAGTAACTTTATGCTAAAAGTTGCAGTTTTAGTATCCGGCGGTGGTACGAACCTTCAGGCGATTTTAGATGCAATAGACAATGGAACGATCACCAATGCAAAAGTGGAAGTTGTGATCAGCAACAACAAAAATGCATACGCTTTAGAACGTGCGAAAAATCATGGGATCGAGGCTCTTTGCATTTCTCCGAAGGACTACGGGACAAGAGATGCGTTCAACAAAGCATTTCTGGAAAAATTAGATGACTGCCAACCGGATTTAATTGTTCTTGCGGGATTTTTGGTTGTGATCCCGAAGCAGATGATCGAAAAATACAGAAACCGTATTATCAATATCCATCCATCCCTGATCCCATCTTTCTGCGGAACCGGTTATTATGGACTGAAAGTCCATGAGGGTGTGCTGTCCCGCGGTGTAAAAGTGACCGGAGCAACGGTACATTTTGTGGATGAGGGAACAGACACAGGTCCTATCATTTTACAGAAGGCAGTGGAAGTGGAGCAGGATGATACACCGGAAATCCTGCAGAGACGTGTCATGGAGCAGGCAGAATGGATCATCATGCCGAAAGCGATCGACCTGATCGCAAACGGAAAAGTCTCTGTCGTAGATGGCAGAGTCCGAATTGACGAGAATAAGTAATAACGAAACCGAAAGAAGAGTTTCGCCAATATTTCATAGAGAAGGAGAATCCGCATGAAAGTATTAGTAGTAGGAAGTGGCGGCCGTGAACATGCGATCTGCACCAGTGTTGCAAAAAGTCCGCGTGTAGATAAAATCTACTGTGCACCGGGGAATGCCGGAATTGCAGCACTTGCAGAGTGTGTGCCGATCGGTGCGATGGAATTTGATAAATTAGTTGCTTTTGCAAAAGAAAATAAAATTGATTTTACAATTGTAGGAATGGATGATCCGTTGGTTGGCGGAATTGTGGACGTATTTGAGGCAGAGGGACTTAAAGTATTCGGTCCAAGAAAAAATGCGGCAATCTTAGAGGGATCCAAGGCATTTTCCAAAGACCTTATGAAAAAATACAACATTCCGACCGCAGCATACGAGAACTTTACTGATCCGCAGGAGGCACTTGCTTATCTGGAGACAGCAAAAATGCCGATCGTTTTAAAAGCGGACGGACTGGCGCTCGGAAAAGGCGTTTTAATTTGCAATACATTAGAGGAAGCAAAAGCCGGTGTCAAAGAGATCATGGAGGATAAGAAGTTCGGAACAGCCGGAAATACCATGGTCATCGAAGAGTTTATGACCGGACGTGAAGTGTCCGTTTTATCTTTTGTGGATGGAAAGACCATTAAGATCATGTCCTCCGCACAGGATCACAAACGTGCAAAAGACGGCGATCAGGGCTTAAATACCGGAGGAATGGGAAACTTTTCTCCAAGCCCATTCTATACAAAAGAAGTGGATGAGTTCTGTAAAAAATACATTTATCAGGCAACAGTCGATGCGATGGCGGCAGAAGGAAGACCATTTACTGGTGTTATTTTCTTTGGTCTGATGCTGACGGCAGACGGACCGAGAGTGTTAGAGTATAATGCCAGATTTGGCGATCCGGAAGCACAGGTTGTTCTTCCAAGAATGAAAAATGACATCATTGATGTGATGGAAGCCTGTGTAGATGGCAAATTAGATGCGATCGATCTTCAGTTTGAAGATAATGCGGCAGTCTGCGTTGTGCTTGCATCTGACGGTTATCCGGTGGCTTATGAAAAAGGATTTGAAATCACCGGACTTGAGAAGTTTGAGGGAAAAGAGGATTACTTCTGTTTCCATGCCGGAACAAAATTCAATGAGGCAGGAAAAATTGTGACCAACGGCGGACGTGTTCTTGGAATCACAGCGACAGGAGCCGATTTAAAAGAAGCGAGAAAAAAAGCCTACGAGGCAACCGAGTGGGTAAACTTCGCCAATAAATACATGCGCCATGATATTGGAAAAGCAATTGACGAGGCGTAATATTTTTTGAATTTAAAATCGTTCAGACCGGATGCATCGGTTTTCGGAAAGTCAGATGGAGTTCTTATGATTCGAAAACGCGGAAAAGGTCTGAGCGTTTTTTTTCTTATAGTAATGGAAATTCTGCGAAGTCTGAATTCTATTAGATTCAGAAAAGAAAGACGTGGAATAATTGCGAAAAAACATTGCATATTTGCCCCAATCGGGTATAATTACAGTTGGTACATTCCAGCTTTGGAATGAATTTCAGGAAAAACGGACTGGAAAAATAATTCCGGAAACAGTTTTTCCAAAAAGCAGGGAGAATTACATGTCACAATCTGTAATGATTAAAAGCAACAAATATGGTATTAATCTGGTGCTGGATCCGAATATACCGTTTGTGGAATTGTTAAAGGATGTTATTGAGAAGTTCAAGGCATCAGAAAAATTCTTTAAAAATGCTGAATTAGCCATTTCTTTTGAGGGAAGAAAGCTTTCGGAAGAGGAAGAAAACCGTATTATCGAGGCAATCACAGAGAATACGACGATTCAGATTTTATGCATCGTACAAAATGGCAGTGAACAGGAAGCAGTCATGAAACAGCAGATTGAGTACTATCAGGCAGTACAGCAGCAGTTTATGAATGCAAACACTGGTTCCGGAGATTTTTACAGAGGAACTTTGCGTTCCGGACAGGTTATCGAAAGTGAATCCAGCGTAACCATTATCGGGGATGTGAATCCCGGCGCGAAGATTATCTCGCAGGGGAATATCGTCATTCTTGGAGCGTTGAAAGGAAATGCACATGCGGGCAGCGCTGGCGACCGCAATTGTTTTATTTTTGCGCTTGATATGAACCCAATCCAGATTCAGATCGGTGATCTGATCGCCAAGAGCCCGGATAAAGAAAAAACGAGAAAACATCTGTTGAGACGTGAAAAAGTTCAGACCGCAGAGTCCCAGATCGCAGTGGCGAGGGATGGAAATATTTATATTGAGCCGGTCACAAAAGATATTTTAAACAGAATGTAAAATGCGAAATGCACAGGAGGAAATCATGAGCGAAGTTATTGTAATCACATCCGGAAAGGGTGGAGTAGGTAAGACAACTACAACAGCAAATGTAGGAACAGGTCTTGCACAGTTGAATAAAAAGGTAGTAATGATCGATACTGATATCGGTCTTCGTAACTTAGACGTTGTTATGGGATTAGAGAACCGTATTGTATACAATCTGGTTGATGTTATTGAGGGCAAATGTCGTTTGAAACAGGCGCTCATCAAGGATAAAAAGTATCCTGAATTATGTCTGTTACCATCCGCGCAGACAAGAGATAAGGATGCCGTGACACCGGAGCAGATGGTAGAGCTGATCGATGAACTGAGAAAAGAATTTGATTACATTTTACTTGACTGCCCGGCTGGAATCGAGCAGGGATTTAAGAATGCCATTGCAGGCGCGGACAGAGCATTGGTTGTCACAACACCTGAGGTGTCTGCAATCCGTGATGCAGACAGAATTGTTGGCTTGCTGGAAGCAAATGAGATGAAACGTATCGACCTTATCGTAAACCGTCTGAGAATGGATATGGTAAAACGTGGAGATATGATGAAGGTAGAAGATGTTACGGATATCCTTGCAGTCAATCTGATCGGTGCAGTGCCGGATGATGAACATATCGTTGTTTCTACAAACCAGGGTGAACCATTGGTTGGTTCTGACTGTCTTGCAGGAAAAGCATATGCCAATATCAGCAGACGTATTATAGGAGAAGAGGTTCCATTTTTAGACTTGGAAGTAAAACAGGGTGTATTTGGAAAATTAATGGATTTATTTAAGAAAAACTAAGGGGGGAGAAGCCACATGGGTTTAATGGATTTGTTCAAAAAGAAAAGTTCTGGTGACGTTGCAAAGGATCGTTTGAAACTTTTACTTGTATCTGACCGTGCCAACTGTTCTCCTGAGATGATGGAAATGATCAAACGGGATATTATTCAGGTAATTTCCAAGTACATGGACATTGATGCAGATGCGTTGGATGTGAAGATCACAGAGACAGAATCTGACTCCAATAATGGTATGGTTCCAGCATTATTTGCAAATATCCCGATCAAGGATATGAAGCATAAACCGGATAAACGCTAAGATTTATAACCGGAGTTTGACTTACCGTAGTGTCGCAGATTTTGTGGTGCTTTCTCAGGGGGTGAAGGGGCAGATATAAGCGTCCTCTCACAAGTCTTGATTTTATAGGTTTATGAAAAGAAAAATCGGTACAGTACAAATATGATGTTCCTGTTCGCCAGGCATTCCGCTGGGCTTCTGATCAACAATCATGTTCAGCTGAAGCTTCCATGATTGTTAGAATCCCAGCTCCATGGCTCACAAAGGAAATCATATTTGTCTGTACCGTTTTTCTTTCATTTACGTTACGGATGACTTGTGAGAGGACGTTTATACATGCCCGATTTACGCTATGAAGCGCACCACAGAATCTGCAATTTACGTTATGGAACTCACGGTTATGGGATGAGTGCCTATAGGATTAAAACTCAATCTGCATTCTTGAAATAAATGAATTAAGGTTTTTTAATGAATTTTAACAGAATAAAATAGAATTGTATATGTGATTATGGTAGAATATGATATTAATGATTTTGTCAATCGGAAATTACGGAGGAACTTTAATTATGACAATCAAAGATGCAATACCGCAGAGACACATGGTTCGCAAATACCTGAGTAAACCCATTCTTGCTGAAACGGTTACACTGTTGAATACCAGAATTGCCGATCACAATGCGAGATATGGTTTAAACTTGAAATTGGTCACTGGGAACTCTGACGGCATTGGAGGCATGGCGAAACTGTTGCTGACTAAAAGCGTGTACAATTACATTGTTCTTGCAGGACAAGATTGCGTTGATCTGGATGAGAAACTGGGTTACTGTGGAGCTGACCTGATTCTTTACGCACAAACCTTGGGGTTAAACACATGGTGGTGTGGCGGAATGTTCAACGGCAAGGGTGCACTTAAGCATCTGGAAAGCGCAAATGTTTGTGTCAATGGCGTTATTGCTATTGGCTATGGTCAGACGCAGGGAGTTCCACACAAGTCAAAGACTTCCGATGAAATCAGCAAGTATGATGGTGAGACACCGCAGTGGTTTAAGGATGGCGTGGAAGCACTGCTCTGCGCGCCAACGGCATTGAATAAACAGCCGTATATGGTTACAGGGAGAGGCAACAACGTGACTATTACAGCCGGTAACGGACATTTTTCTGGCATAGATCTAGGAATAGGAAAATATTTCTTTGAGGTTGGTGCTGGAAAAGATAATTTCGAATGGACTCTATAAGTATCTGCTGTTCGATAACTTCCAGATTGAGAAGGTGAACACTTTGGATATAGAGAAAATCAAATCATATTACAATCAAATAAGAAGTGAAGATTTATGTGATTGTGATTATTGTAGAAACAATATTCATGAAGTCGAAGCGGCTTATCCTACCTCTTTTATAGGCACTCATCCCCTAACCGTGAGTTACATAACGTAAATTACAGATTCTGTGGTGCAATTCATAACGTTGACCGGGCATGTATAAGCGTCCTCTCACAAGTCAGAATTTTATATGTAATGAAAAAGAAAAACGGT
>ENA-OQHF01001376-OQHF01001376.1-human-gut-metagenome-genome-assembly--contig:-NODE-1376-length-13531-cov-3.764324_pt1 | contig 13531 bp, 10 predicted proteins | sample MGYA00242559_ERZ504709 | MGnify/ENA primary metagenome ERZ504709 (study PRJEB26092, sample SAMD00036203) | human gut metagenome | host: Homo sapiens | study: EMG produced TPA metagenomics assembly of... | reverse complement strand
TTGTTTATTCGTCTTGGTTTTGTCAGAACCTCTTATCAGATAAACGAACGGCTCCACACTTTCATTTTTTATCCCCTAATTATAACCCGCCATGTCGGACGCCGGGTGGCAACAGACTTTTATAATTATGGAAAAAAATGCTTGCTTTATTGGCCGCCTGTCTATGGTTGGCGGGGTGTAGTGGTGATGGACCGGATGGAGGGTCGGGGAATTTGAATATTGTATTCGACTGTTCAATGCCGCTGCAGGTTGTTGCCGGTGAAACCTGTGAGGTTGGATATACGTTGGAAGGGGCGAGTGAAAATGCACGAGTGAGGGTTGTCGCTCCGGACGGCTATTGGGTTGATGTCATCGAAACGAATCACTGGTCGGGGAAAATCGTTATCTATCTGCCCGATACTGCGACGGACGAGCGGATTGTCGTAATCCTCTCCGATGAAGGGAACGAGACAGTAAGCCGTTATATCGATTTAGAGGTCAAGGCGAAATCGGATGTTGTTTTTGATCTTTCCGCCAACTCCTACCTTATCGAGGCTGAAGGCACCTCTTTGCAAGTAACGCTTATTACGAACATCGATTACACGGTTGAGATTGCTGAGAAAGATCGGACGTGGATCAGAGTGGAGACCTCCCGTACCGATCAGCGAGAAGAGTCGCTCGTATTCTCTTTCCGCCCCAATTCCGATGTGAAAAGCCGCCAGGCTACGGTTAGACTGGTGGATTCCGAGGGGAATTTACTGGACAGTATCTGTTTTACACAGGCTACTTCGGGCTCTGTCAACGTCAGACTCGAACGTGCCGATGTCTGGACCCAGGTGATTTGGTTGTCCGGCTCGTGTGCATCCGATGTTGCGCAGGCGGGCTTCCGTTATCGGAAACAAGGTGATAAAGAGTGGGTGGAAGTTGCCGGAGCGGGTTCGATCAACGATTTTTCCGCACATGTAGAAGCCGAACCGGAGACGACCTACGAGGTAATGGCCTGCTGGCGGGATGAGGAGAGTCGGATTCATACCGTAACTACGCTGCCCGCGTTGAAACTCCCGAACGGCGACTTTGAAGAGTGGAATTTCTCGGAAGAGGGGGCGTTTTGGGCAACTTTAATCGCGAAGGATTACCCAAAGGTAGGATTGCCCAAACCGACGACTCGCCCCGGGAGTTCTGGGAAATATGCCGTGAGCCTCCAGAAAAAAGGAGACAAGAGTCTAGGTGGTTATATTTTTGCCGGGGTAAATAAATCACCGGAGGAGCCCATGGCAACGTATTGGGTATGTCTGCATGGTCAACCTTTCGAAGCGACACCGACTGCTTTTGCGGGGGTGGTTGCAATGCAGGAGAGCGTTTAGTATGGATTATGTGGATGTGAAGGCGAGAATTAGGATCGCATTGGGAACATGGGGGGCTTTGCTTATAATTACTATGGAATCTCGGAGCCTCCTGTTTGGGATGATGCTCTTTATGCGGCCTTGGATCGACAACACTGTCCCGATTTGATTGCTTACGGGGAATTGCAAGTGGATGAGGATGTCGATTGGCAGCAATTTACGATTCCTCTGGAGTATTTGCGAATAGACCGGAAACCGACTCATTTGATAATTGACTGTGATGCTGGCTTCAGAGAACTCTGCCTGGATGATTTCGAGCTGCTTTACGACTATAATTTTTAACTCTGAAATAAGAAAAAACTATGGAACAGAAAACGAACAAACTGTCTATGAGGCGATGGCCCGATATGCTGACGATGTAATCAGATCGATTCAAGATGAGGTGTTTACGACCCGGGATTTTATCGAGGCATTTGCCGATAAACATGAATTTATTTATGTCGAATTATTATTCGCGGCTTATAAAAACGATCGGTCGCGTGTATTTCATCGGGTTCATTCCCAAATCGGAGCGTATTTGTCCGAGAATCAGGAGAAACTCGACATAAAGAAGATACGACGGTTGATGACTCGTAATCCGTTCGGAAGGGAGAATGAAGTGCAGGGATGGAGGAAGACGGGGATTATATGTTAGCGGATGTTTTTAGAATTGAAGCAGGCTTCTAATTAAATTGCTAAAAGTGTTTAATACGATGGATGCTTTTGTGGAAATTTTACTTGGGTTAGCATTTGCGGGAATAGTTGTGTTACTTGTATGGCGGAGGCACTTGAAGAAGAAAAAGGATAATATGCGAAAGGAATCCTTGTCAAACGATGAATGTGCGTCGGCGGTTGATTTGACTTTATTTTCGGAGGTAAAAGATAATTCCGAAGAGTCGTTGTTGATCCATTGTCCTGCTTGCGGATTGGAGGTGTCGCGTTATGCTCCGACATGTCCCCGATGCGGACATTCGATTTGCCTGATAAGGCCTCTCCAACAGGAAACGGTGATAAAGGTTATTCCGACGGATCAGAGGAAACCCGAATCGACCCGGGAAACCACTGGATGTCTCTCTTCTTTTTTCGGTTATGTTTCTTTGGTAGTAGGAGCCGTTTTGTTTAATTTTATCGGTTATTTTATCGTTCTCGTTATTTTAACCCTTTGTGGGGTATTTAGTTTCGGAGAAGCGGTGTTTTTATTGCTCGTTGGAATTGTGTTGGCTTTTCTGTTTTGGCCGCTTGTCGCGTCATTTGCATTGCTGAATTTTCTCGATTGATATAATACGATGGAATTTTACGGATAAAATGAGGTGAATAAATGCATAGCGGCGACCTTTTAAGGTCGCCGCTATGCATTACCATAACATTATTCTATTTTTCGAGCCGGCCCTTGTACTTGTCGATCTGGCGTTTGAGCGCTTCGATCGAGAGATCGACCGCCTCCTCGAAACTTTTGCCCCGGCTCTCGGCCACCAGGTCGTCTCCCGGAATATGGAGGTTGATCGTGGCGACTTTATTTCCGAGTTCGTGGTCTTTATCCAGTTTCAATATGATGTCGGCTCCGATAGCCCGTTCGACAAAACGGTCGAGTTTGTCCATTTTGTGCTCTACGAATTCGACCAACTTCCTGTCGGCGTCGAATTTTACGGATTGAAATTTGTACGTTCATAATACTATGTTTTATAAGGTTCGTTATCTGCGGAACTGTGCTCCGGCCGATCAATTCTGTTGTTTTGTTTGCTCCGCTCCGTTTTTCTCGCGCGGGTGAGCTTTGGAATAGATCTCCTGCAACTTGGCGATGCTGTTGTGCGTATAGACCTGCGTCGCCTGCAGGGACGCATGTCCGAGCAATTCTTGTATCGCCCTCATGTCGGCGCCGTTGTTGAGCAATTCGGTGGCGAAGGTGTGCCGGAGTACGTGCGGACTCTTTTTGCCCTGAACGCCGCCCTGTCGCAATTGGCTCTGTACGGTCCGATAGACGGTGCTGCGGGAGATTCGTTTTCCTTGCTGATTTAAAAATAGTGCTTTTTCTTTAGAAATGCAAATTCCCTGCCGGTCAATTTCGTCCAAATAGTGCAAAATTTTTTCCCGGACGGGCGGCAGGATCGGGACGATACGCTCTTTATCGCCCTTGCCGCGGACTTTGAGTGCGGTATAGTCGCCCGAGAAATCGTCGCGGTCGATACCTACGAGTTCCGCAAGCCGCAGTCCGCAACTGTAAAACAGGAGAACGATGAGCGAATTTCGGACAAATTTGAATTCCGGACTTTCGCTCTCCCGGTCCAGTTCGTCGAGAATCCCCTCCATGCGTGTCGAGGGAACGAATGCCGGGATTCGCCGGGAGGTTTTCAGTGCGTGGATGCGGTACATGACCTCTTTGTCGATTCGCCCCGTACGGTGGAGGTAACGGAAGAAACTCCGCAGGGAGGAGAGCTCCCGGTTCATCGAGGCGGCTCCCAGATGTTTTGTTTCCGTACGGTGCACGATCCATTCGCGGACGTCTTCCACGGTGATTCGCCGGGGATCGAAATCCGCTTCCGGAACATCGAGCCACTCAAGGAAGTTTGTCACGTCACGGCGGTAATTCTGCACCGTCAATGGGGAAAAGCGGCGGACCGTCGCTAAGTATTGCAGAAATTCTTGGAGCATGAAACAAAGATACTGTTTTTCTGTCGCATTTATAGAACGCGATCGGAGAAGAAATGCGTACGGACCCAATGGGAAAATTTTGTCATCCGGAAAAGAGGAGCGTCGTCGGACAGTGCGAAGGGGTGTGTCGGAGTATTGCGTTCGTCAGGGATGACGCCTTGTATGGAAAAAGCAAAACCCCGTCAGAGGAAACTCTGACGGGGTTCTGGTGCCCAGGACAGGAGTCGAACCTGCACGCCTCTCGACACACGCACCTGAAACGTGCGCGTCTACCAATTCCGCCACCTGGGCATCATGGAATTACGGTGTGCAAAAGTAATACTTTTTTCTTAAATGCAAATATTTTGGGGCGATTTTTTCGAAAAAAACTACTTGTTGAAGTATTTATAGTGAAAAATCAGCAGATAAACCACGGCTACCGAGATATAAGCATCGGCCAGGTTGAAAACTGCACCGAAGAAGTAGTTGCGGCTATCGACCAGGAAATCGAGGAATCCGGGAACGCTGTTCCACTGAAAGAGCGGAAAGTAGAACATATCCACGACTTTGCCCATCATGAATCCTGCGTAGTGGCCTCCGAAATGGGCGACCGTGTCGGGTGTGGAGGCCGAGAAGATCAGCCCGTAAAAGGCGCTGTCGATGATGTTGCCGATCGCTCCGGCCAGAATCAGCCCGAATCCGATCAACACTCCTTTGGGCGCTTTTTTGCGCATGAAATGGCGAATCAGCCAGATCAGTGCGACGACCATGCCGATCCGGAAAAGACCTAAAAGCAGCTTGCCCCAGTCCATCGTTCCCGGCGTGGCGATGTGCATGCCGAAGGCCGCACCTTTGTTTTCGATGAAGTAGAGCTGAAACCAGTCCGGGATGAGTATGATGGCCTCTCCCAGAGTCATGTGGGTTTTCACCCATATCTTGAGGGCCTGATCGAGGATCAGCAGCAGAATGACAAGGAGTGTGAGTTTTTTTCCGTTCATGACGCTTGTTTTGGATAGGGGCAAATTTACTTAAAAAAATCGGTTCTTGACAAAAAAGATAGTTTGCGGGTTTCGATTATTCGTATTTCCTAAAAAAATACTTACCTTTAATGGCTGAATTTGCCATCTTATAGTATCTGCCGTGTGAAAATCCATTCGGGATATTTTTGAAATCCTATTCGAAATGAAGTGGAAAATGGATGGCGGGTTCTGAGAGCAGGATTGTTGAATGTATTAATTTAATGGTTATGAAAAAAGTTTATTGGACTCTTGTCGCAATTTTCGTTGCGGCCGCTTTAGGTGGATGTGTAAATGATCCGACCGAAATGGAGAATGCGCCGGACATGAGCGCCGGAAGTCGTAAAATTCTTACCTCGGCGGAAGCGGAGGCGGGTGAGTTACTTGTGAAATTTTCGAAGGAGTCGATCGCTGCTGTCGAGGCGGGAGTGACGCGTTCCGAATCTACGCGTACGGGTATTCAACCTTTTGATGCGGCTCTGAAAGAAATTAGTGCCGTATCCGTTGAGCGGGTAATCCCTGTGGTTGAGCAACATGAGGCCGACGCTCGGGCTTCGGGGTTGCACCGTTGGTATCGGGTGAGGTTCAACGATCAGGTGTCGCTGGACGAAGCAGCTCGCAAATTGGCCGCTGTCGAAGATGTAGAGGTTGTTCAATATGACGGATATGTTGCCCGGAATTTTACGGAAATGTCGGCTGTACCTTATAATAATGTATGGAGTTCGGATCGGGACCAAATTAATACGCGTAGCGGAGAAACTCCCAAATTCAACGATCCGATGTTGAATAAGCAGTGGCATTATAAGAATACGGGAGATGAAACGCTGGTGAGTCCTATTAAGGAGGGATGCGATATCAATGTCGAACCCGCATGGGAATTTTGTACGGGCGATCCTTCGATCATCGTCGCCGTCATGGATGAGGGGGTAATGTATAAGCATGAGGACCTTGCAGCCAATATGTGGGTCAATCAGGCGGAATTGAACGGTCAGAAGGGAGTGGATGACGACGGTAACGGATATGTCGATGACGTCTATGGCTATAATTTTGCCAAAGACCAAGGGGATATAACGTGGACGGATCCCGAGGATAGCGGTCATGGAACGCATGTGGCGGGGACGATCTCTGCCGTGAACAACAATGGTATCGGCGTCTGCGGTATCGCGGGCGGCAGCGGAAACAACGACGGGGTGAAGATTATGTCTATTCAAATTTTTGCCGGACGGTATCAGAGTACGATAAGCCGGAATGTTGATGCGATCTATTATGCAACCAGTATGGGGGCTTCTATCCTGCAGTGCAGTTGGGGGTTGATGAGTGGTGCGATCAATTCGGATGAACAGTATTTGGACGAAAGAAGTATTGAAGCCAATGCGTTCGCCCATTTTATTAATACGAAACGTCCGGGTAGTCCGCTCAACGGCGGTATTATCATTTTTGCGGCTGGTAATGAAGCAGGAGCCTGTGGTTATCCTGCGGCATATCCTTCGGTGGTTTGTGTGACTTCGCTCAGTACGGATTTTACGCCTTCGGTCTTTACGAATTACGGGATGCCGGCAGATATTGCTGCGCCGGGCGGTGATCTGTATTATCACAAAAATCTCAGTGATGCCGGTCAGGTTCTTTCGACGGTTCTGAAATTGGATGGTATGTATGCCTACATGTCCGGCACGTCGATGTCCTGCCCGCATGTTTCCGGTGTCGCGGCCTTGGGTCTTTCGTATGCCAAACAGTTGGGTAAGACGTTCGAACCGGATGAGTTCCGTGATATGGTACTGGCTTCGGTGAACGATTTGGATCCGTATCTGACCGGTGTCAAGAAACATAACAACGGTACGATGAACCTAGTCGAGTATAAGGGGAAAATGGGTTCGGGTATGATCGACGCCTACAAGATGCTGATGGCTGTACGGGGTACTCCGGCGATCACGGTCGAGCAGGACAAGCCGACGACGATTTCGCTGTCGAAATATTACGGGGATGTTACTGCACTTTCTTGTATGCTGGAGGTGAGCGATGCGGTGAAAGATAAGTTGGGGCTTACGTTCACTGTCGAGGGTAACAATGCTACGATTACTTGCTCAAAGCAGAGCGCCGGTCTTGTGACGGTTAAGAGCTCTGTCGGTGGAACGTCGATGAGCCGCGAGGTTGCGATCATTTGCCGTGCGAAGGCGGCTTCGAACGGCGGTTGGCTGTAAGCCTCTCGTTGATTGAAAAATGGCGGAGCGACTGTATGGTCGCTCCGTTTTTTTTGATTATATATTCAAAATGCAACCGGCTCTGTGCTGGGCCGACTGCGATGTATGCTTCGACCTTTCCTCGATGCTCCCTTCTTGAAGATTGAGGTAGAACCGAATAACGGCCTGTGGGTTGTGGGTTATCGTTGAAATCGAAAATATTTCAATGTATCGGTATCCGACGGTTGCTTATTCGCCGCATGCGGCTATGTGTGTAATTCGACTCTCCCTAAATTTTTCTTCGGAGGGAATTTGTCCGTTATACTTTCAATGAGGGACACAAGCGGATATAATTATATCTATTATAAATAGGTATCTGGATGTAAATGGAGAAAAATTACATTTTTCGATATAAAAATCATTAAAACATTTGCAGATTCCAAAATAATCCCTACCTTTGCATCCGCATTTGAGAAAAACAGTTGCTCGAATAGAAGTTTAATCCGGTTTTCGGATGACGGAGCAAAAAAGGAAAATGCAAAAGTTCTTGAGAAAAGATTTGGTGGATTGAAAAAGATTACATATCTTTGCAGTCCGAAACGTGATGGAAAATCACGGCTCTTTTTGAGATTGGTTCTTTGAATTACTGGTAATATTGAGAGAAAAAGAAATGTAGTATTTATCTGTCAAATTCCTTTAAGGAAATTAAGTAGTCAGGACTCTAACAAAACATTATTCTTTATACAATGGAGAGTTTGATCCTGGCTCAGGATGAACGCTAGCGACAGGCTTAACACATGCAAGTCGAGGGGCAGCATAATGGATAGCAATATCTATGGTGGCGACCGGCGCACGGGTGAGTAACGCGTATGCAACCTACCTTTAACAGGGGAGAACACTGAGAAATTTGGTACTAATACCCCCATAATATCATAGAAGGCATCTTTTTATGGTTGAAAATTCCGATGGTTAGAGATGGGCATGCGTTGTATTAGCTAGTTGGTGGGGTAACGGCTCACCAAGGCGACGATACATAGGGGGACTGAGAGGTTAACCCCCCACACTGGTACTGAGACACGGACCAGACTCCTACGGGAGGCAGCAGTGAGGAATATTGGTCAATGGACGCAAGTCTGAACCAGCCATGTCGCGTGCAGGATGACGGCTCTATGAGTTGTAAACTGCTTTTGTACGAGGGTAAACGCAGATACGTGTATCTGTCTGAAAGTATCGTACGAATAAGGATCGGCTAACTCCGTGCCAGCAGCCGCGGTAATACGGAGGATTCAAGCGTTATCCGGATTTATTGGGTTTAAAGGGTGCGTAGGCGGTTTGATAAGTTAGAGGTGAAATTTCGGGGCTCAACCCTGAACGTGCCTCTAATACTGTTGAGCTAGAGAGTAGTTGCGGTAGGCGGAATGTATGGTGTAGCGGTGAAATGCTTAGAGATCATACAGAACACCGATTGCGAAGGCAGCTTACCAAACTATATCTGACGTTGAGGCACGAAAGCGTGGGGAGCAAACAGGATTAGATACCCTGGTAGTCCACGCAGTAAACGATGATAACTCGTTGTCGGCGATACACAGTCGGTGACTAAGCGAAAGCGATAAGTTATCCACCTGGGGAGTACGTTCGCAAGAATGAAACTCAAAGGAATTGACGGGGGCCCGCACAAGCGGAGGAACATGTGGTTTAATTCGATGATACGCGAGGAACCTTACCCGGGCTTGAAAGTTAGCGACGATTCTTGAAAGAGGATTTCCCTTCGGGGCGCGAAACTAGGTGCTGCATGGTTGTCGTCAGCTCGTGCCGTGAGGTGTCGGGTTAAGTCCCATAACGAGCGCAACCCCTACCGTTAGTTGCCATCAGGTGAAGCTGGGCACTCTGGCGGGACTGCCGGTGTAAGCCGAGAGGAAGGTGGGGATGACGTCAAATCAGCACGGCCCTTACGTCCGGGGCTACACACGTGTTACAATGGTAGGTACAGAGGGCAGCTACCCAGCGATGGGATGCGAATCTCGAAAGCCTATCTCAGTTCGGATTGGAGTCTGCAACCCGACTCCATGAAGCTGGATTCGCTAGTAATCGCGCATCAGCCATGGCGCGGTGAATACGTTCCCGGGCCTTGTACACACCGCCCGTCAAGCCATGGGAGCCGGGGGTGCCTGAAGTTCGTGACCGCAAGGAGCGACCTAGGGCAAAACTGGTGACTGGGGCTAAGTCGTAACAAGGTAGCCGTACCGGAAGGTGCGGCTGGAACACCTCCTTTCTGGAGCTTTATTTCAAAGGTAAGCTGCTTGATTCTTCAAAGAAAGTTCTAACAGCACACGCGTAAGGCGTAGCAGAGCGAAACTGCGGTGCTGTTCAACGCAAACTTCGGGTTTGCATCGTTCATTGACACGATTAAGGAGATGAGATATAGGCTATGCGTATACAATAGGGTATGCATAGCGGAAAAAGAAAGTAAGTAAGGGCGTATGGGGGATGCCTAGGCTCTTGGAGGCTAAGAAGGACGTGGTAAGCTGCGAAAAGCTGCGGGGATTTGCAAACGAGACTCGATCCGCAGATATCCGAATGGGACAACCCGGCAGGTAGAAGACCTGTCACACCGCGAGGTGAGCTAACCCTCTGAACTGAAACATCTAAGTAGGAGGAGGAAAAGAAAGAAACATCGATTTCCAAAGTAGCGGCGAGCGAAATGGAAGAAGCCCAAACCGATATTGTTACGGCAATATCGGGGTTGTAGGACTGCAATATTCAATTAACAATGAACTGGAATGGTCTGGAAAGTCCATCCATAGAGAGTGAAAGGCTCGTACAGGTAAGTTTGTTATGCGAAAGCAGTATCCTGAGTATGGCGGGACACGAGGAATCCTGTCAGAATCAGCCGGGACCACCCGGTAAGGCTAAATACTCCCGAGAGACCGATAGTGGACCAGTACCGTGAGGGAAAGGTGAAAAGAACCCCGAACAGGGGAGTGAAATAGAACCTGAAACCATACGCTTACAACCGGTCGGAGCAGCTTCGTGCTGTGACGGCGTGCCTATTGAATAATGAGCCTACGAGTTACTAATCACTAGCGAGGTTAAGTGCAAGGATGCACGGAGCCGAAGCGAAAGCGAGTCTGAACAGGGCGTTTAGTTAGTGGTTGTAGACGCGAAACCTTGCGATCTACCCTTGAGCAGGTTGAAGGTTGGGTAAAACCAACTGGAGGACCGAACGAATAAGCGTTGAAAAGCTTCTCGATGACTTGAGGGTAGGGGTGAAAGGCTAATCAAGCTGGGAAATAGCTCGTACTCCCCGAAATGCCTTTTGGGGCAGCGTTGTAATAAAGAGTCTACTGGAGGTAGAGCTACTGATTGGATGCGGGGGCTTCACCGCCTACCAAATCCTGACAAACTCCGAATGCCAGTAGTATGATTTACAGCAGTGAGTGACTGGGTGCTAATGTCCAGTCGCAAAAGAGGAACAACTCAGACCAGCAACTAAGGTCCCGAAGAATATGCTAAGTTGATCTAACGATGTTTTGTTGCAGAGACAGCTAGGATGTTGGCTTGGAAGCAGCCATTCATTCAAAGAGTGCGTAACAGCTCACTAGTCGAGCGACAGAGCGTGGATAATAAACGGGCATCAAGCATATCACCGAAGTTCTGGGCGCGAGAGCGCGGTAGGGGAGCATTCCATTCAGCGTCGAAGCAGTTTCGTGAGGAATTGTGGAGCGTATGGAAAAGCAAATGTAGGCATGAGTAACGATAATGCGGGAGAGTAACCCGCACACCGCAAGACCAAGGTTTCCTGATCAACGCTAATCGGATCAGGGTTAGTCGGGTCCTAAGGGTAAGCCGAACGGCGATCTCGATGGATAATCGGTTAATATTCCGATACTAACATATACCTCGATGGAGAGACGAAGGAACGTAAGTGCCGCCACCTGACGGAATAGGTGGTTAAAGGGCGTAGGTATAGGGGCAGATTAAGAGTTAGTCCTTGCTGAAACCTGACAGTACAGAGAGCCTACGGGCAATTTGATAGAGCACCCAAGTCGACTTCCGAGAAAATCTTCTAAGTTATAGTATATGTTACCCGTACCGTAAACCGACACAGGTGGTCGAGGAGAGTATCCTAAGGTGCTCGAGTGAATCACGGTTAAGGAACTAGGCAAATTGACCCCGTAACTTCGGGAAAAGGGGTCCCTATGAAAGTAGGGCGCAGCGAAGAGGTCCAGGCGACTGTTTATCAAAAACACAGGGCTCTGCAAATTCGAAAGAAGACGTATAGGGCCTGACACCTGCCCGGTGCTGGAAGGTTAAGAGGAGATGTCATCGCAAGAGAAGCATTGAATCGAAGCCCCAGTAAACGGCGGCCGTAACTATAACGGTCCTAAGGTAGCGAAATTCCTTGTCGGGTAAGTTCCGACCTGCACGAATGGTGTAATGATCTGGACACTGTCTCAACCGTGAGCTCGGTGAAATTGTAGTATCGGTGAAGATGCCGATTACCCGCGATGGGACGAAAAGACCCCGTGAACCTTTACTATAGCTTAACGCTGAATTTGGGTACACAATGTGTAGGATAGGCCGGAGGCTTTGAAGCGGGCACGCCAGTGTTCGTGGAGCCGACGTTGGAAATACGGCCCTTTGTGTATTTGAGTTCTAACCCTGCGAAGGGGACACCGTTTGGTGGGTAGTTTGACTGGGGTGGTCGCCTCCAAAAGCGTAACGGAGGCTTCCCAAGGTACCCTCAGCACGAATGGTAACCGTGCGCGGAGTGCAATAGCATAAGGGTGCTTGACTGTGAGACATACAAGTCGACCAGGTACGAAAGTAGGGTATAGTGATCCGGTGGTTCTGCGTGGACTGGCCATCGCTCAAAGGATAAAAGGTACTCCGGGGATAACAGGCTGATCGCCGCCAAGAGCTCATATCGACGCGGCGGTTTGGCACCTCGATGTCGGCTCGTCACATCCTGGGGCTGGAGAAGGTCCCAAGGGTTCGGCTGTTCGCCGATTAAAGTGGCACGCGAGCTGGGTTCAGAACGTCGTGAGACAGTTCGGTCTCTATCTGTTGCGGGCGTAGGAAGATTGAGGGGTCCTGACTTTAGTACGAGAGGACCGAGTTGGACGAACCTCCGGTGTATCGGTTATGCTGCCAAGTGTACTGCCGAGTAGCCGCGTTCGGTCTGGATAAGCGCTGAAAGCATCTAAGCGCGAAGCCATCCCCGAGATAAGTCTTCCCTTGAGGGGCGTAGGAGACTACTACGTTGATAGGCTGCAGGTGTAAAGACAGCAATGTCAAAGCCGAGCAGTACTAATTACCCGATAGGCTTTCTTTTTCGAATCTTTATCTCATCTCCTGTACGTGTCAAATTTACCGGATGCGACGGATTATATATCGAAAAGATATATTCGCATAGTTCCGATATATTGGAGCAAAAGTTCTTTTAGGTGGTTATAGCAGTGAGGTTCCACCTCTTCCCATTCCGAACAGAGAAGTTAAGCTCACTAACGCCGATGGTACTGCGCTACGCGCGTGGGAGAGTAGGTAGCCGCCTCTTCAAGCCGGATCCTGAACAAGGGTCCGGCTTTCTTTTTGTTCGCGGGCTTGCGTGTCCCTTCCCCTCGTGCGGTTGGCTCTCAGCGGCAGAGCCTGCCAAGGAGGGTTATGTCGGTTTAGAGGTTGATATTTTGTGCCTGGAGGTTGGCGTGGGGCATACGCTTTACAGCACGTATTCGTAGTGGGGGGGGCGGTTTATAAACGCAGCCAAAAGCCGGGAATGATGGCGCCCGAATCCGAAATCCTGTTAATGAGCTGAATATCGTTTGAAAAATAGAGAGAATTCGTTAAATTGTCTTGAAATAAAATCAATATAGCGTTTCTTAGATGGGGCCATTTAGAGATAGATGCTGAAAAATAGATTCGGTATGAAGAAATATTTGTTAGTTTGTTTTTGCTCTGCTTTATTTTCGTTGAAAAGCATTGCTGCTGTTCCTGAGGGAGCTATTCCGTTTGTTTTCGACGGACATCTGTACCTGCAATCGACCTTGAATGATACTATTCCCGTTACCCTTATTTACGATACAGGAGCTGACTTTCTCTATCTCGACGAAGATTATTTGAAACTCAAAATCTGCAAAACGCTTTCGGACGAAAAGGTAAGGCTAAAATGGGAGGTGCGGGGAATGGCGAGCCTGAACGCATAGAAATATTCATCGATCCGATTAACAGTCCATTGCGGGGCCGAGGGAATACCAAAATCGAGATTACACCTATAATTAAGTTGCGTGATCTCCTCGGGAAGGCACACTGACGGCTTGTTAGGTAATACTCATCTATTGATGAATCCTCT
>ENA-OQHF01001373-OQHF01001373.1-human-gut-metagenome-genome-assembly--contig:-NODE-1373-length-13549-cov-2.632097_pt1 | contig 13549 bp, 18 predicted proteins | sample MGYA00242559_ERZ504709 | MGnify/ENA primary metagenome ERZ504709 (study PRJEB26092, sample SAMD00036203) | human gut metagenome | host: Homo sapiens | study: EMG produced TPA metagenomics assembly of... | reverse complement strand
GCCGTTCATCAGCGAGGGGGATCTAGCCCTGATCGGTCATGGTCTTTGGCTGGCTGACGATCACATTTCCGGGGCTGGTATGAGGCCAAGTACGTCAATAAGTAATATAGCAGGTATGTCCTGCAAATTAAAAGGAGGAGACTCGTTATGTCCGCTACCTATATGCACATCGGTATTCCTATCACGAACCGCAAGCCCAACATGACTTACAATGAAGGTGCAAAGTTCTGGGTTAGCAATGTTGACGACTATGACTATAAGATCGAGTACCTGAAGTTTGAGGAGGGCACACCTTTCCCTGAGGAGATCCACCGCAACCCGCATGTTGCCTATAAGGTGGACGACCTGGAGAAGTACATTGCCGATGCCGACAGCGTCATCTGCGGCCCGATGGCAGCCAATGACAAGGGCGATCGGCTGGCATTTGTCTGGAAAGATGGCGCCATTCTGGAACTCTACCAGGAGGCTTGAGTTTCAAAGCCACAAAAAGTAAATGCAAAAAGACGAGCAGCAATCTGCTCGTCTTTTTTCTTGCGGTTGTTCTGCTGAACTATACAAGGTCTGTCCTGATGGGCTGGCTCTATGTATACCAAAAAGCATACTTTTTGGCTGATGGCATTTTTGGTCGATCGAAATCAAATATGTGTTTCAAAATGCCATAAACAAATTAGTGAGATATTTCAAAAAACAATGGACATTATGGTGCAATTCTTCTCCATAAAACGTCGCCCTTTTCCGATGCTCGCATTACAATCGCATTAATGCTTTTAGAACAGTATAGCAAACTATTCGCAGAGAGTGATCAGGGGGATTTTCGTACCATCGGTGGAGCAAAATACTGTCTTTCGGCTAAAATTACTTTTCGTATACTGCGAATTACCGCATATACAATTGCCTGTCGCTGATGAAGGGTGATAAGGTTGTCGAGGACTGAAAAGAACGCTGAAATACTTTCCTGCTCAATGCGGGAAGGAAAACATACCGGACCTTTCAAGGCGTTCTCAGCGGATACTTTCATATCATTCTTTGCACCCTTATTGACCAATGGATGCATATAGTTATTCATTCGTGCGTGCTGCTCAAAATACACTTGAATGAAGTCCGAAAAAGCATTTTCCTTCGGATGATAAACGGCATACAAAGTTGAAACAATGCCTGGTTTTCCTTTGTTTGTCTTGATTATTCCATACGGATTAGAGTTAAGAGGCGACTTTGTATATACTACATCACCCGTCTGAACGACACCGTAATTTGATACTGATGCACCAGCGAAAGAACGACCTTGAAACTCAATCTGATTAACTATTCCATAGTCGCCTGAAACGGACAAAACATCAGACCTACCATATATGTTGCCAGTGTTCTTTCGGCGGAAACAGTAAGGTAATCTTCTAACCTTACGCTGCTCCCAAGAGAATGTATAAAAAGGGGGTGTCAGATTGGACAATCAGAGAAATATCCGGAGGTGAATGCAAAAATGGCTGTCGTTGATGAAGGGTGATAAGGTTGTCGAGAGTATCAAAAAACTTTCCAATTTTGCGCTGTTCCTCAAGTGATGGGAGAGATACCTCGCCCATACAGAGTTTGTCATAATAGAAGTAAAGTCGAACACCGCCCTCTTGCAACTGCCAAATCAACTTTTGAAAATCAGGCGACTTGAACCAGTGCCACAGAAGTCTGTCATCAACATCATCGGAAGTCTTAAAAATCTCGTAAAGTGAGCTAACTATGACATTTTTCCCGGTGTTTTGATATCCAATCGAGCCAACATTTATTCTTGCCGGATTGTAGGCAAACGAGTTTGGAGAAACGATATAGTACATTCTTTTATTAGCTTCTCGCATAGTGCCACCATTTTCAAACTTCTCGTCTTGCGGCACAAATCCGCTCTCGTTGGTTATTGAATAACTCTCCAACGGCAGGTTTTCTCTATTCTTTTCTCCCGACAGAAAAGTTATCTCGGAGAACTTACGCTGTTCCCAAGCTATTCGGTTACAGTCGAGCTTACACAGGTATGAAATATAGGAATTAAGTTTGATATTTCGGGATTTATAGTTGCTATTCCAGGATTATATGCTATAATATAAAATGTATTTTAGTACTTACTCGCGGGCCGAGAGAAAGGAATGATATGATGGCTGTAAGCTATAAAAAACTCTGGCACATTCTGCTTGATCGAGATATGAAGAAAAGAGATTTGCAGGAAGCTGCAGGACTCACAAAATACGCAATGAATAAGCTTAGTCGTGATGAAAATGTCAGCACTGAAGTGTTGGGAAAAATCTGCTCCGCTTTGAATTGTACAACTGACGATATTATGGAGTTTGTTTCTGACGAAAAGTAAGTCCGTTTTATGGGACACTAGTTGTGTGTATCATAATAGGGGGGTAGTACGTTGCCCTTAGAAAAAGAAAAAGGATGGGGTCACAGAATGAATAAGCAACAACTTGCTCAGAAAATATGGGCTTCCGCAAATCAAATGCGTTCCAAAATTGAAGCAAATGAATATAAGGATTACATACTAGGCTTTATTTTTTACAAGTATCTTTCCGATAAGGAAGTTAAGTTCTTGAAGGAGAACGACTATGATAATGAACTCCTGAAAACCGTATCGGAGGAAGATGCCGAAACAGTTGAATGGATCCAAAAAAACATAGGCTACTTTATTGCCTATAAGGATCTTTTCTCCACTTGGCTCACGATGGGTAAGGACTTTGATGTTTCAAATGTCCGTGATGCTCTTTCTGCATTTAGCCGACTAATTTCTAATTCGCATAAAAGGGTATTTGAAAAAGTATTTGATACCCTGCAAACAGGCCTTTCCAAACTTGGCGATAGCTCCGGTTCACAAACGAAAGCAATTAGTGGGCTGCTGACGCTGATAAAAGATATTCCTATGGATGGCAAGCAGGACTACGATGTTCTCGGTTTCATCTACGAATATCTTATCAGTAACTTTGCAGCAAATGCTGGAAAGAAAGCTGGCGAGTTCTACACCCCGCACGAGGTATCGCTTCTGATGTCCGAGATCGTTGCGAGTCATTTGAAGGGTAAAAGTGAAATCAAAATCTACGACCCGACAAGCGGTTCGGGCTCACTGCTTATCAATATTGGTCAAAGCGTTGCGAAGTATATGAGCGACGACAACAATATTCAGTATTACGCTCAGGAGTTGAAAGAGAATACTTATAACCTGACCCGAATGAATTTGGTTATGAGAGGCATTGATCCCGCTAACATTATCACTCGTAACGGCGATACTCTCGAGGAGGATTGGCCGTACTTTGATGAAAATGATCCGGTCAATACCTATAACCCTCTCTATGTGGATGCGGTCGTATCCAATCCGCCGTATTCACAGGCTTGGGATCCGTCTAATAAAGAGGGAGATCCTCGTTATGCTCGTTTTGGACTTGCTCCCAAAGGAAAAGCCGACTATGCTTTCCTACTTCACGACCTGTTCCATATCAAACCGGACGGCATTATGACAATTGTTCTTCCCCACGGCGTACTGTTCCGTGGCGGTGAGGAAGGTGAAATCAGAAAAAACCTGATCGAGAATAACCATATCGACGCCATTATCGGGTTGCCTGCAAATATCTTCTTCGGGACAGGGATCCCCACCATTATTATGGTGCTGCGCCAAAAGCGTGAGAACACCGATGTTCTTATCATCGACGCATCCAAGGGATTTATCAAAGAGGGTAAAAATAACAAGCTCCGTGCGTCTGACATTAAACGCATAGCAGACACCTTTATCAAGCGTGAAAGCGTCCCGAAGTTTTCACGAGTTGTCAGTCGTGAAGAAATTCGCAGCAATGATTATAACCTGAACATTCCTCGCTATGTGGACTCATCTGAAGCAGCCGAGCATTGGGATGTCTATGCGTCTATGTTTGGCGGTATCCCGACGGCAGAAATTGAAGAGCTGGGCGAATTTTGGACGGCGTTCCCGGCACTGAAAAAGGCTCTGTTTACAGAGAGTGGCATCCCCTATGTGAATGTGTCTGTCGATGACATTAAGAGCGCCATCAAGAGCCACCCCGATGTGGTCGGATTTGAGGATGCTTTTAATGCCGCCTTTTCTACTTTCCCGGCGTTCCTGAAAGAAGAACTTATCGACCGGATGGAAAGCATTGAAATCTCTAAGGCTGAAACCGTTCTGAGCGCTGATATTTTTGAGCGTCTGAAGGATATTCCGCTTATCGACAAATATGCGGCGTTCCAACTCCTTGACGACGATTGGACTGGAATTTCTATTGATCTTGAGGTCTTGCAGACCGAGGGCTTTTCTGCGACAAAGGAAGTCGATCCGAACCTTGTCATCAAGAAAAAGGATGGCAAAGATCAGGAGGTGCAAGAAGGCTGGGTAGGTCACATAATCCCGTTTGACTTGGTACAGGCGACTTTGCTCTCCGCAGAAACGGATGAGCTCCACGGTTTGGAAAGCCGTTTGGCGGAAATCCCGTCTGAATATGAGTCCATCCTTGATGAAATGACAGAGGAGGATAAAGAGAGCTGCAACGATGTTCTCACCGATGAAGGCGATGCTTTCGTTCCGAAAGAAGTATCCAAAAAGATCAAAGAACTGAAGAAAGACCGTTCTCCTGAAAGCGTTGTGCTCTGTACACTCTTAGAAAAGGTTGAGTCTTTGGTCAAGAGCGAGAAAGAAATCAAAGCGCAAATCAAGGCAAAGAGTGTTGCGTTGCAGGCAAAAACAAAGGATACGATTGAAAACCTGAGTGACGAACAGGCTTTGGATTTGCTTAAAAAGAAGTGGATCGCTCCTCTTATTGAGAGCATTCACAAGCTGCCTGATACCGTAATCGACAGTTTGGTAAGCAAAATTCAAGCCCTACAGAACAAGTATGCGACAACTTTCTTTGAGGTCGAACAGCAGATCAGCGAAACCGAAGCTACACTTTCGGGAATGATCGACGACCTTGAGGGTAACGAGTTTGATATGCTGGGACTTGGTGAGTTGAAGAAATTGCTGGGAGGTAGTGCAGAATGACGAAAAAACCAGATGCTCCCGCAATTCGCTTCAAAGGTTTCTCGGACGCTTGGGAGCAGCGTAAGTTGACTGAGTTTGTCGAGTTCTTTTCAGGATTAACTTATACGCCTAATGATGTTCAGGAAAATGGAACTCTTGTGCTTCGTTCATCAAATGTAAGCAACGGTGAGGTTGTCGATGCAGATAATATCTATGTAAATCCGCAAGTTGTTAATTCTGAGAATGTTAAAGTCGGCGATATAGTTGTTGTTGTTCGTAATGGCTCTCGTTCACTCATCGGAAAACACGCACAAATTAAGGCTTTTATGCCCAACACGGTAATCGGAGCGTTTATGACTGGTATTCGTTCGGAATGTCCAGAGTTTACAAATGCTTTACTTAATACTTCAAGATTTGAAGAAGAAATCGCAATGAATATGGGAGCAACAATCAACCAAATCACGGGATATATGTTTTCCAAAATGGAATTCATAGTGCCGTGTTTGGACGAACAAAAGAAAATAGGCGAATATTTTGAAAAACTCGACAACCTTATCACCCTTCATCAGCGTAAGTTTGAAAAGTTGACGAATGTGAAAAAGTCAATGCTCGAAAAGATGTTCCCGCAAAATGGCTGCAGTTACCCCGAAATTCGCTTCAAGGGATTTACTGACGCTTGGGAACAGCGTAAGTTGGGTGAACTCGTTGACAGAGTAGTTCGCAAGAATACAAACAACGAATCTACGCTACCATTAACAATCTCGGCACAATATGGTTTGGTTGACCAAATCACATACTTTAACAACCGTGTTGCAAGCCGAGATGTGAGCAATTATTACTTGGTGCTGAATGGCGAATTTGCCTACAACAAAAGTACCTCTGACGGCTATCCATTCGGCGCGGTCAAAAGGCTTGATCTATATTGAAAAAGGCGTATTATCAACGCTCTACATCGTTTTTTCTCCGAAAAAAGAGCAGCAGGTTGACTCGGATTTTCTGACCGTTTTCTTCGATACAGATAGGTGGCATAAGGGTGTAGCCGAGAGAGCTGCCGAGGGCGCAAGAAATCACGGCCTGCTCAATATTTCTGCTGAAGATTTCTTTGACATAGACCTTTCTGTACCTAAAGATGTTGCAGAGCAAAAACAAATCGGGGCGTTTATTCGCCTGCTCGACAACCTTATCACCCTTCATCAGCGTGAGTTGGAAAAGCTCCAAAATATCAAGAAATCCATGCTTGAGAAGATGTTCGTTTATGGAGGAACGAGGAAATGGGAATCATAACTCTATACCACGGTACTCCCAATAAGCTCGTAGTTCCCCAATACGGTGGCGGGGATGAAAAGCACGACTATGGCAAAGGCTTTTATCTAACCGAGAGTATTGAACTTGCAAAAGAATGGGCGGTCTGCCGACCTAATAATACAAACGGATGGGTCCATAAGTACGAACTTGATACCGACGGACTAAGAATCTTAGATTTCCAGCAGCGGGATGTCCTGGCGTGGCTTGCAGAACTGATGAAGCATAGGGAGGCAGCTGATTCCAAACGATATCGTATGCTCGCAGAGAAGTTCATCGAGAAGTATGGCATTGACACAAGCGATTACGATGTCATTCGTGGCTGGAGAGCTAACGCTTCTTACTTCTATATTGCGAAAGAATTTGTTCGGGACAATATCGATATTGATATTCTTGAAGAGCTGCTCTCGTTGGGCGGGTTAGGTCTCCAGTACTGCATCAAATCCAAAGCAGCCTATGCGAATCTGAGAGAAAAAAGCGACGAGCTACTTGTTGTCCCTTATGCAGAGTTTAACGACAGATACAACCAGAGAGATGTGTCTGCAAGAAACAATATGCGTGAACTTGTTGATTCCGACGCAAACAAGGTCACAAAGGTGTTCAGCACTTTATTTGAGAGGTGATGATAGTGCGAGCGTATGCAGAGGCATACTTAGACGATGTTGTAGAAAACCAGGGGCAAGCTCTTTGACCTTGTTGCACAGCAGTATCCCGACAAAGATACTGAGGAGTTCATTAACACCTATATGGCAAGCAAAACGAGAAAGAGTATTGACGAGGCAAAAGCGTATGTCAATACAATGGATGCGAAGGAGCTTTGGACTTATTTCACCGAAACAGAAAGCTATTGTCTTAAAGAAGGAAAGGCGATGGGCGGGTTTATGCCAGCTTGGATTGGAGAGTTTTACGCCTATTATCAGTGGTTTTACGGCTTGTCTAGTGCGGAACTGGTCAAGAAGATTCCTGTGTCCTTTTTGAAAAAATGCCTACGCTGGGCTCCATGACTTGGAACTTGATTTGGCAGTAAAAAAATGTAGGAGAAGTGTGATGACTGTTATCTGTTTTCACAACAATAACGAAGAGAATGGATACCTTAGCAACTGGTATCCTTCCACATTTACGCACAATGGTATCACCTTTTCCTCAATGGAGCAGTATATGATGTACCGCAAGGCACTTTCCTTTGGCGATGAAAAGGTTGCCACACAGATTCTTGCTACGGATAATGCTGCCGAGATAAAGGCTCTTGGACGGCTTGTATCCGGCTATGATGAGAGCCTATGGAACGGTATTCGACAAATTGTCGTCTATGAGGGGCTTTTCGCAAAGTTTACGCAGAACCCTGATCTAAGGGAGAGACTGAAAGATACTGGAAATGCATTTCTTGCTGAGTGTGCTGTAAATGATCGGATTTGGGGCATTGGTTTATCCATGCGTGATCCAAGCAGACTTGACCGGGCAAAATGGCGGGGGCAAAATCTGCTGGGTTATGCCCTGATGATGGTGCGTGAAAGGCTGTAATCAGCATATTCTTGGGAACAGCGTAAGTTGTCTGAAATGTGCGGTACTTTTGAGTATGGACTTAACGCAGCCGCTAAGGAGTTTGACGGAAAAAACAAATACATCAGAATCACGGATATTGATGATGCCAGCAGAGAGTTCTTGCTTTCTGATCTTTCGTCCCCTGATATTTGCCTTGATGGTATGTCGAAATATCTACTCTCAAGCGGAGATATTGTCTTTGCACGAACTGGTGCAAGTGTCGGAAAAACCTACATTTACAGGGAAAACGACGGCATTGTGTACTTTGCAGGTTTCCTTATTCGGGCAAAAGTCAATCAGGACAATGATGCAGAATTTGTTTTTCAAAGCACCCTTTCGCCAAGCTATGAGAAGTATATTCGTATTACCTCGCAGCGATCTGGACAGCCGGGTGTAAACGCACAAGAGTATGGTGAGTACGACTTGTTTGCCCCGTCAAAAGAGGAACAGCAAAGAATTGGACACTTTCTGCGAGGTATTGACAACCTTATCACCCTTCATCAGCGTAAGCATTTGCGCTTGCACCCTTAAATAAACCTTAGCGTGAAAGGCTGCTTTCACCGCAGAGAGGAGGAAATCGTATGACATTCCAAAAAGAGGCAGACTTTGAGGAAGCCCTGATTAAAGTCTTAGCGGATAAAGGTTGGGAAAAAGAAGTTATCAAGAACCCGACCGAGCAAGACCTCATCCGAAATTGGGCAAAGATTCTGTATGACAACAACCGTGGAATTGACCGCTTGAATAACTATCCTCTTACGGATGGGGAAATGCAGCAGATCATCGAGCAGATCACGGAACTCAGAACCCCGTTGAAGCTCAACGGCCTTATCAACGGGAAAACTGTATCTATCAAGCGTGACAACCCTGAGGATAAGCTCCATTGTGGCACGGAAATCAGCTTGAAAATATATGATCGCAGAGAAATCGCCGCCGGACAGAGCCGGTATCAAATCGCACAGCAACCGGTTTTTCCGAGCAAGTCAAAAATGCTGAATGACCGCCGTGGCGATTTGATGCTGCTCATCAATGGTATGCCGGTCATACATATCGAGCTGAAGCGCAGCGGTGTCCCTGTCAGTCAAGCGTATAATCAGATTGAGAAATACTCATATGAGGGCGTTTTTACAGGACTGTTCTCTCTCGTTCAGGTTTTTGTTGCAATGAACCCTGAAGAAACCCGCTATTTTGCTAACCCCGGTCCCGATGGGAAATTCAACACGGATTACTATTTCCATTGGGCAGATTTTAACAACGAACCGATCAATGATTGGAAAGCGATCGCCTCCTCTCTGCTGTCCATTCCTATGGCGCACCAGCTCATCGGGTTCTATACTGTTGCCGATAATGCTGACGGTGTTCTGAAGGTGATGAGAAGCTATCAGTACTACGCAGCCAGCGCTATCTCCGATGTGGTATCTAAGACAAAATGGGATAGCGGGAAGCAGCGTGGCGGATACATTTGGCATACCACAGGTTCGGGCAAAACGATGACGAGTTTTAAGTCAGCTCAGTTGATTGCAAACTCCAATGATGCCGATAAAGTCATCTTCCTTACCGACCGCATCGAGTTAGGAACCCAGTCACTCAAGGAGTATCGGGCATTTGCAGATGAAAATGAAACAGTACAGGCAACAGAGAATACCTATGTCCTTTTGTCAAAGCTGAAGAGTAACGCCACAGCAGATACCCTAATCGTCACTTCTATTCAGAAGATGAGTAATATCCGGGATGAGGACGGTGGGCTTAACGCAAGCGACATTGAAATAATCAACGGCAAGCGACTTGTCTTTATCGTTGATGAAGCCCATCGCTCGACTTTTGGAGATATGCTCTCAATTATAAAGGAAACATTTCCTAATGCGATTTTCTTCGGTTTCACCGGAACACCGGTGTTTGAGGAGAACGCAAAGAAAAACAATGCCCAAACAGATGTTTTTGGCAATGAACTTCATAGATATAGCATTGCTGATGGTATCAGGGATAAGAATGTGCTTGGATTTGATCCTTATAAAGTCCTGACCTTCCGTGATAAGGATGTCCGCAAAGTGGTTGCCTTGGAAAAAAGCAAAAGCAGCAACCGAAGAAGAAGCGATCAGCGATCCGAAAAAAGGCAAAAATATTCTATGAGTATATGGACTCCTCCACCGTTAAGATGGCAAGGTTTCTTGGGCGATGACGGCAAGTGGGTCAAGGGCATTGAAGATTATCTTCCAAAGACTCAGTATCTTCCTCGGAGCATCAAAGCAAGGTCGTTGAGGATATTCAAGAAAACTGGCTAACTTTGAGCCACAACGGGAAATTTCACGCAATCTTTGCAACGAAGCAGCATCCCCGAAGCAATAGACTACTATCGACTGCTGAAGGCTGCAATGCCGGGACTCAGAATCACGTTGCCTTTTTGACCCCAATATCAGCAATGAAGATGGTGATTACAAAGAATACAAGGGGCAGCCGATTGCTTTCTATAAAGAGAAAGGCTTGATTGAAATCCTCACTGACTATAATGCGATGTTTGGTCAGGAGTTTTCGATACTACACACGCTCGCTTCAAAAAAGATCTTTCTCTACGCCTTGCCCACAAAGAACAATATAAGCGGATCGAAAGAGAGCCTGAAAAGCAACTCGACCTTTGATCGTAGTGGATCAGATGCTACCGGCTTTGACTCTAAGTGGGTCAATACGCTGTATATGGATAAGATACTGGAGTATGAGAACATCATTCAGGCAGTTTTCCAGAACCAACAGACTTTCGGACCCGATAAGCCTTTGGCATAATCAGATATTATCGCAAGCCGCATACGATGGAGCAGAATGTGAGCAAAGCGGTTAAGCTCTATTCCGGCGATAGACCGATAGGTCTGTTCGTTGAAAAACTGTCTTACAACCTCGGAAAGCTCAACTCTGTGTTTGATGACATTGCGTATCTGTTCAAAAACGCTGTTATCCCTGACTTTGAAAAAGCTACCTGCGGATGGGAACGGTAAGAGCTAAGTTTGCCTCACTGTTTAGAGATTTCAACGGATACCTTGAAGCTGCTAAAATCCAAGGATTTAGGTGGGACAAACACACCTACTCATTCAAGGATGAGGAAAGCGGTAAAACGATTGAGATTGCAATGGAGTTTGATGAGAACGCATTTTTGATTTTGGCACAGCGTTATAAAGAGCTTTCCGCTGCTTCTCCCGATGATCCCGGATCACAAGACATAGATATACCATACGATCTTGTTGGATACCTGACTGAAATTGACACAGGGGTTATTGATGCCGATTATATGAACAGTCGTTTCGATAAGTACATCAAATTGATTCGACAGGAAGGTTCTTCCGAGGAATCTATTGAGCAAGCAAAGGCAGAACTACACAAGACTTTTGCTGCCCTAACGCAAGAGGAGCAGAAATACGCAAATATCTTTCTGCACGACATTGAGCGAGGCGATGTCATTGCCGAGGACGGAAAAACGCTTCGTGACTACATCACGGAGTATCAGTTTAGAGCAAAAGATGACCAAATTCACCGTTTTGCAACCATCTTCGGTCTTGAATGAGGATAAACTCAGGTAATATGATGGGGCTTAACCTGAATGAAGCGACTATCAATGAGTTTGGCAGGTTTGACGAGCTGAAAAAGAGCGTCGATAAGTCCAAGCAAAAGCGTTCTTGAAGCATATGAACTAAACCAAGTTGATTCCGCCCAAGGTCAATATGAAAACGGATCAGCTTTTGCGGCAGTTCATTCTTACCGGTGGATTTGAGGTTGATATGCCGTAATGAGTGCCATCAACGCTAAAGCAAGCCGAAAAATGAAAAAATATGCGGTCTTAACAAGAGAGCCAAGGTGTTTCCTTGGCTCTCTTGCTTTTTCTTGGGAACAGCGTAAGGTATCGGAATTAGCTGAAAAGACCTATGGTGGCGGTACTCCTTCGACATTAAATGAGGCATATTGGGATGGTGATATTCCGTGGATACAGTCCTCTGATGTAGTTGATGGAAGGTTGTTCGGCGTTGTACCGAGGAAGCGTATAACTCAGTATGGATTAAACAATTCTGCAACTCAACTTGTACCTAAAAACTCAATAGCAATTATTACCCGTGTAGGTGTTGGAAAGCTCGCATTTATGCCGTATTCCTATGCTACCAGCCAAGATTTTCTATCGCTGAGCAAGCTCAATGCAGAGCCACTTTTCACGGTATATGCTTGCTATAAAAAGCTGCAATCCGAGTTGAATGCAGTACAAGGAACATCGATTAAAGGCATTACTAAAGATGAACTGTTAGCAAAGACCGTTATGGTTCCTCAATACGCTGAACAGCAGCAAATAGGTGCTTTCTTCAGCCAGCTTGACAACCTTATCACCCTTCATCAGCGTAAGCCATTTTTAATGAAATGGAGGACTTCTGATGCTAACAGAAACCAAACGAACAGACTTGTTCTGTGAATATTATGCAAAATGGATTACGGTGTATAAGAAGGGTGCAATCAGAAAGGTGACGATGGATAAGTACCTAATGACGCAGAAATGGCTCGTTAAGCTCGTCCCGAACCTGAGAGTATGTGATATGAACCGGATAGCTTATCAGCAGCTGTTGAACGATTATGCTGAGTTCCACGAGCGCCAAACCACGATGGATTTTCACCACCAGCTCAAGGGAGCAATTCTTGATGCTGTTGATGAGGGCTTGATTGAAAGAGATCCTACTCGCAAGGCAATCATCAAGGGGAAGCCACCGGTTGCTAAGAAAATCAAGTATCTCAATCAATTTGAGCTACACACGCTGCTGATCTCGCTTGACCTGAAGGATAAGGTGAATTGGGACTATTTTATCCTGTTGGTAGCAAAGACGGGGATGCGCTTTTCTGAAGCACTGGCTCTTACCCCCAAAGACTTCGACTTTGCCCATCAAACACTGTCCATAAGCAAGACTTGGGACTACAAGGGAAAGGGCGGCTTCCAGCCTACGAAGAACAAGTCGTCTGTGCGGAAAATTCAAATTGACTGGCAAACTGTCATTCAATTTTCTGAATTGGTAAAGCACCTTCCCGAAGATAAGCCCATCTTTGTCAACTCCACTGTCTACAATTCGACGGTGAACGACATTCTCGGCAGGCATTGCAAAGCCTGTAACATCCCTATCATCTCTGTCCACGGATTACGACATACACACGCCTCTTTGCTGTTATTTACGGGCGTTTCCATTGCGAGCGTTGCCCGCCGTCTTGGACATTCGAGTATGACCACTACGCAAAAAACCTATCTGCACATCATTCAGGAACTTGAAAACAAAGACATCGACTTGGTGATGCGCTCTCTTTCGAGTTTGAGCTAAAAGATTAAACCGGCTTGCGCTGATTAAAGGTGATAAAAAAGATGCCATCCGAAAGGGTGGCATCTTGATTTCATCTGTTGTAGAATCCAGCTCAATAATGTCATCACCAGCAAAACTGCAGACAAATGGATAACCTATTATTGTGACATATCGTATTACCTTCTTTAGTGCACTTCCCGCAGCTTTCTTATAAGAATTATCCCAGAAACTGCTTTGTCGCAGCAAACAAGGCCTTTGCTCGTTGAATATGGAAAGCGCTGATGTTCTTTGCCATATGCACCTCGCTATATTCTACCGAGATTATCTTTGAAGATCACTTGCGTTCGAATACAAAACTGATACGGTCTTGGTATTCAGGCAACTGCTCCAGATAGACATTAAGGCG
>ENA-OQHF01001372-OQHF01001372.1-human-gut-metagenome-genome-assembly--contig:-NODE-1372-length-13554-cov-2.100469_pt1 | contig 13554 bp, 17 predicted proteins | sample MGYA00242559_ERZ504709 | MGnify/ENA primary metagenome ERZ504709 (study PRJEB26092, sample SAMD00036203) | human gut metagenome | host: Homo sapiens | study: EMG produced TPA metagenomics assembly of... | reverse complement strand
GAACGCTTTGTCAAGCTTCATGCCGGACAGCGCGCCAACATCCACTTCCATCGCTCCGGCAGTTTTATGATGGGCAAACTGTGGTACAAATTCACCGCTTCCGCCGTTTTATACGCGCGCTTTAACGGGCTCGAATACACAGCATCGATCGGGATGTTCCGAAACCGCAGCGCCAAAAGCGCCAACTGCTTTTCTCCTGTAGCGCTGATATCGAGGTCAAGCTGACCCTGAAAAATATTCTCGTGGTTGCCGAGGCTTTCGCAGTGGCGCACAAGATATAAGTGTGATTTTTCCATATCATTTACCACGGACGCATCGCACCGGTCAATTCGGAAAGGGTCTTCACGCCGTTTTTATCCATGTAATTCGTAAGCCCTTCGGTAATCTTCACGGGCGCATACGGGTCTGTGAACAGCACGGTGCCGATCTGCAGCGCCGTCGCACCTGCAAGCAGCATTTCCACGGCGTCCTGCCACGTGCTGATGCCGCCGAGACCGACGATCGGAATTTTCACCTTCTGATACGTCTGCCACACCATGCGCACCGCAATGGGCAAAAGCGCCGGGCCGGAGAAGCCACCTGTGTTGTTATGAATGATCGGACGCTTCGTGTTGATGTCAATACGCATGCCGGTCAGCGTGTTGATCATGGAGACGGCATCCGCACCGGCGCTTTCCGCCGCGAGCGCGATCTCGGAAATATCCGTCACATTCGGGGAAAGCTTCACCATCAGCGGCTTTTTGCAGTGCGCGCGCACCGCTTTCGTGATGTCTTCAACGCCTGCGCAGCTCGTGCCGAACTGCACGCCGCCCTGCTTCACGTTCGGGCAGGAGATGTTCATTTCGATCATGTCGATGTCGGTGTCATTCAGTTTTTCCGCCATGGCGCAGTAATCCTCCGGCGTGTTGCCGGCAATGTTCGCAATGATGGTCACGCCCTGCTCGCGCAGCCACGGGAGATCTTTTTCGATGAAGTGATCGACACCCGGATTTTGCAGACCCACGGCATTCAGCATACCGCCGGGGGCTTCCGCAATGCGCGGCGCAGGATTGCCCGGTCGCGCCTTTAACGTGATGCCCTTAGAAGAAATACCGCCGAGTGCGGAGAGCGGGTAAAACTCTGCATATTCGCGGCCGAAACCGAACGTGCCGGACGCCGCAATGAGCGGATTATGGAACTCCACACCCGCAACCGAAACCTTTAAATCAGCCATCAGAATACCACCCTTTCCGCCGGGAACACCGGGCCGTCCTTACAGACATGACCCATATACGTTTCACCGTTTTCGTCGTAAAGCTCCACCGCGCAACCGAGGCACGCACCGATGCCGCACGCCATGCGCTCCTCAAGGGAAATTTCACACGGAATGTTGTGCGCTTTTGCAAACTCCGTCACGGCGCGCAGCGTGACCTTCGGACCGCAGGCAAAAATTTTATCGGGGTGCACATCTTGAATTAAATCGATGACAAGGCCGTGGTGGCCGTAGCTGCCGTCATCCGTCGCAATGCGCAGGTCGCAGCCTGCCGCACGGAAGTCGTCTTCGAGAATTACGAAATCCTTATTGCGGAAACCGACCGCCACCGTGGCGTTTTTGCCGCACTGCCTTGCTGCGCCGAAAAGCGGAGGCACACCGATACCGCCGCCGATGAACAAATTGTGCGCGTTCGGGTCGAACGTAAAGCCGTGGCCGAGGGGCGCCAAAAATATCCATCTTGTCGCCGACCTCAAACTTCGAGAGCTGCTCTGTACCCGCACCGCGAATCTGGAACACAAAACGCAGCGTGCCGTTTTTCTTATCGATGTCACAAATGGAAATCGGGCGGCGCAGCGTTTTACCGGGCACGTAAATGTGCGCAAACTGTCCGGGCTGCGCCACTTCTGCCAGTTTCGGCACTAAGACCGTATAATCAAAGGTGTTCTCTGCGGTCTGCACGCGGCGCAGTACCTCGCAGAGCTGAACGTCATATTTCATAGCTTGTCCTTTCCGAGCGTTACTCATCCGTTCGCGCGAATTTCGCCGATGCGTGCGCAGATCTCGTCGCGCATGCGAATGGCTTCGCGTCTTGCCGCCTGTGCATAGTCATGCTCGTCGCACTTTTCCTTCTGCCATGCACACATAATGCCGCGGGAGGAGTTGATGATGGCGCCGAGGCCGTTTTTGTCGAACGCCGGGGCAACGTCATCCGCGCCGCCGCCCTGTGCGCCGTAACCGGGCACGAGGAAGAACGTGTGCGGCGCTTTCTCGCGCATTTCGCCGAGCTGTGCCGGGTACGTTGCGCCGACGACCGCGCCGACGCCGGAGTAGCCGTATTTCCCCATAACGCTTTCGCCCCAGTGCTCACAGAATTCGCCCATGGTTTCGTAAACGGTCTTGCCGCTTTCCATTTTCTGATCCTGCAATTCGCCGGAGGACGGGTTGGAGGTCTTCACAAGCACGAAAATCCCCTTATCTTCCGCTTCGCAAACGCCGAGCAGCGGCTTGATACCGTCCGTGCCGAGGTAGCCATTCACGGTCAGCGCGTCCGCACCGAAGGCTTCCGTCTTCTCGCCGAACACATCCGTTTTGCCGAGGTGCGCCGTGGCGTAGGCTCCATCGTGGTGCCGATGTCGTTGCGCTTGCCGTCCGTGATGACGAACATACCCTTTGCGCGCGCGTAAGCGACGGTCTCCGCAAGGGTTCTCACGCCCTGCCAGCCGTACATTTCATAGTACGCCGCCTGCGGCTTTACGGCCGGGACAATATCGCACAGCGCGTCGATGAGGCCCTTGTTGTATTCGAGTAGTGCGGCGGCCGCAGCCCTCCAGCGTTTGTCCATACTTTGCGACGGCGCCGTCCAGAATGTAGGACGGAATGTACGCGAGCTTCGGGTCAAGACCCGCAACGGTCGGATTCTGGGTTTCCACGATTTTTTCAATCATACGGTCAAAAGACATAGTAATCCCTCTCTCATTTCAAATCTATAATTTCAAATTTCTCAAACTTTTACAGTTCATTAAATACAACTCTGCCGCCACAGACGGTCGCCTTTACGCGGCCCGTGAGCGTCATGCCCTTAAACGGCGTGTTGCAGCTTTTGCCGTGCAGCTTTTCGGGGTCCACAACCCACGCTTCGTGCTCGTCAATCAGCGCAATATCGGCCACTTCGCCCGCACCGATGGCGCCGGCTTCAATGCCGAGCAGCTCCGCCGGGCGCACGCTCATCTTTTCGATGAGCTCTGTAAGCGTCAAAATGCCGGTCTTCACAAGTGCGGTATATGCCGCCGCAAACGACGTTTCCATACCGATGGAGCCGTTTGGCGCGTGCAGGAAATCAGCTTTTTCCGCCGGCGTGTGCGGCGCGTGGTCGGTCGCGATGACGTCGATCGTGCCGTCCTTTACGGCCTCGATCATCGCAAGGCGGTCCTTCTCGCTGCGCAGCGGCGGGTTCATGCGGTAGTCCGCGTCGTGCTTTTCGAGCGCTTCATCGGTCAAAAGCAAGTAGTGCGGTGCGGTCTCCGCCGTCACCTTTACGCCACGGGCTTTGGCATCACGGATGAGCGCCGCAGAGGTTGCCGTGCTGACATGGCAGATGTGCACCGGGCACGTCATAGCCGCAGTCCGCCGCAATTTCACGCGCCGTGCCGCAGTCTACATGCCCGGAAGTCCCATCTGAATAGATTCATAATATTCATCTATATCGTATGCAAAATATTCTTCTAACGATCCGATTCCATTAATCCGTAACCGTTCAAGTCCATAATATAACCGGATAACAGTCTTGCCGTTCTGCCATTGCCGTCTTCGAACGGATGTATTGTCACTAATTGATAATGCACCACTGCTGCTACGATCAGAGGGTGATCATCCGTAGTATTTACATACTCCACTAATTCATCCAAAAGTCCCGGAATGTCACAATATTCCGGGGGAATATAATCCGGATTCCCTGTTTTGGAATCATACACGGCAAACAGAACGCCGGGCGGCATAGCTCCTCTGAGACCTATTTTTTCTTTGGACGCCCCCTTTTCCACCAGTTTCTGTACATCTAAAATAAGTTTTTGGAAAATTTTTCTTTATTCTTTACCCTTTTCTTCGAGAAAATTCAACGCCAAAAAAATAATTCCGGACTTCCTGCTCCGGTTTCAGATAATGCTTTCTTTCATCACTTTCTATTACTTCGTTCACCTGTTTTTCCGACAAGGGATTTCCCTCAATCTTGTTCGAGGCATACGAACTTTTTTTCTTTGAATTATTGCGAAGCTTATTCATAACTGTTTTAGAGAGCTTTACTGACGAAACTTTATATCTGTTCTGCTCAATTTCTGTAATATATCTTAAAATTTCATTCGTTAAAGTCACTTTAATCATATAAAAAAGCCTCTCTTTCAAATATTATTATATCCAAAAGAGAGCGCTTTTTCCATTAATTTTTCACTATTTTCCGCTTCTACTTCTCATCAACCACCTGGAAGATGTAGAACTTGAGGTAATAACTCTCGTCCGCTGCCCACAAGATCGGATGATCCGGACCCTGTGTCTTGAATTCTACCTGGCGGAGACGCTTATGCGCACCATGAGAAGCTTCCCGGATTGTTTTGGCAAAAAGCTCGGGATCCATGAAATGGGAGCAGGAACAAGTTACCAGGAATCCGCCGTCCTTCACCAGCTTTAAGCCCCTAAGATTGATCTCACGATATCCTTTTACAGCATTTTTGATGGAATTGCGGGACTTGGTAAAAGCGGGCGGATCCAGGATCACTACATCATATTTCTCGCCCTGCGCTTCCAGCTCCGGCAATAACTCGAAGACATCTGCACATCGGAAGCTTACCGTATTTTCCAGTCCGTTCAGCTTCGCATTTTCTGTTGCCTGATCCACAGCCAGCTGGGAAGCATCCACACCCAGAACACTCTTCGCTCCGGCGATTCCCGCGTTCAAAGCAAAGGAGCCGGTATGGGTGAAGCAGTCCAGCACCTTTTTATCCTTACAGAAACGATGAATGGCGGCACGATTATTCTTCTGATCCAGGAAAAATCCGGTCTTCTGTCCGTCCTCTACATCCACCATGTAATGCACACCGTTCTCCACGATCTCTACTTTCGTGTCAAACGGTTCGCCGATGAAGCCTTTATAACGCTCCATACCCTCCTGTAAGCGTACCTTGGCATCGCTCCGCTCGTAGACACCACGGATCACAATGCCATCCTCCGCCAATACTTTCTTCAAAGCATCAATGATCACAAGCTTCCACTTATCGATTCCCAATGCCAGAGATTCCACTACCAGTACATCCGAGAATTTATCAATGACAATACCCGGCAGGAAATCCGCCTCTCCGAAGATCAGACGACAGCTGGAGGTATCAATAGTCTCCTTGCGGTAATTCCAGGCATCCCGTACCCTCTGCTCAAAAAATGCCTCATCGATCACCGTATCCTTCCTGCGCGCCAGCAGACGGATCGTGATCTTGGAGTTGGTGTTAATATAGCCATATCCCATGAAGTAGCCGTCAAAATCATGGATAGCTATAATATCACCATTCTCAAAATCTCCCATAATGGATGCGATCTCATTGTCAAAGACCCACATCCCCCCGGCTTTCAAAGTTCTGCCCTCTCCTTTTTTCAATGTAACGATTGTATTATACATAGAATTTCCTCTCTTGATTTCGTGATTTTATCGTTTTTGCAACTTTTTCTTTTATCATATTCGTTTTTTGCTTGACAATCAATGGGTTTTATTTATTATTTTAATGTTGGCGCAATTAATGTTCACATCGTCGCGTGGCTCAGTTTGGTAGAGCGCTGCGTTCGGGACGCAGAGGTCGCAAGTTCGAATCTTGTCGCGACGACTAAAAATACTCCCTCACACATGTGTGAGGGAGTATTTTTGTTCTTGCAACTATTCAAACTTACGACCTCTAACTGGTTCGGACACACCGTTCGGCCTGAACCGACCGAAGCGGAGCGGAGACCCACGAGGTCCGGGGGACCTCGGCCTAGACCGACCGGAGCGGAGTGGAGACCGCAAATTCAACTTTCACTAGTTCAATCACGGGCTGAACGCCGCAAATTCTCTCCAATCCCCATAATCACAAACACCGTCGAAATATTCATCACCTGCTGGAAGCTGAACATATTGTTCACCGTATAGGCCAGCACACAGAACCCGCAGGCTCCCACCAGCATCGACTTTTTCCCGGCATGTAGGAAATTACGGATTACTGAGATCATCATTCCCGCATAACTGACCAGCCCCAGCACTCCTATATCCACCAGGATCGTCAGCCATTCATTATGTGCATTAGTGAGGCGGTTTCCATAGAAGAAATCATACACCATATTTTGCAGCTCCGGGCTGGCCTCATTCGACAGAAACGCATACATGCAATCCGGCCCTACGCCGAAAATCTTATGTAACAGATCTGCTTCCCAGAAGCATCTGGCTCCCGTCGACCAGGTGGCTCCCCTGTTGCTGCCCCAGGCCGCGCTGAACACCAGCCAGTTGCTACCCCCGTCACCTGCTGTCTCCGTCAGAAAGGACGTCAGTTTTCCGCCCAACAGCGTATTCGCCAGGATAAACGCTAATAATGCCACGCTCACAACCGGCAGTGCTACGCACAATATCCGATAGATGCCCCAAAAAAGTTTCCCACGGTATTGATTTCCTGTTATTGCCGGTATGTACCAGCCACAGTACCACTACTGACACGATCGTCATAATCACACTGATGCGGAAACGTCAGGATATCCGTCACTTTTTCCATTGGCAGTTCCTGCGAAAGCACATTGCAGCTCCGCAGAATATATGTGATCAGACATGCCACCGATAACAATGTCATTTCCTGCCAGAAGCATTCCATTTTTCTGCCATCTTTCACAGACATGCCAAACAATACAAACAGCATTACGGCTAAAGTTACAACACCACTGCTACTGCCCTGGGTTACCAGAGAAGCAAAACCAATCGTCACATACCCCATCAGCAGCGCTCTCTTCCAAGTGATCTCCGATCCCATCCACCATAACAGATAAACTCCACCGAACAGCACCGTCACCAGATAACCGCAATACCAGTTAATATTTCCCACGGTAGAAATAAAGGAGGAATTGATGATCTCCTTATCTACAAGGCACAGCCCGAATTTATTCATATATCCGAGGAAAAAAACAATGGTCGACACCGGCAATGTCAGGATCACGATCCAGTCGTTTCTCTGCCACATCCGTGAGATCATAAAATATACAATGACCGCTCCCAGCTGGGTCCACATCCCCATCCTCCAGGATGCCGTCCCCCACAGTGCCTCCTCCCGATACCGGGTAAACACATAGGACATTACCACGGCAATCCCGTATAGAGCAGCAAATTTATCCGTGGTGTTCAAAGCCTGCCAGATTCTTTTCGGAATAGTCCGAAATTCCGGAAGCTCCTGTTTCTGCTTTGCCACAATGAGGCGAAGGATCAGCCACAACACAAATACCGGAAGCAGACATTTCCCCACATAAGTCATAGTCTTAATAAAAAAATTCTCCTTGTCTGTTCCGATCTGGGCATAGCCCCTGTTGTACAACGGCAGTACAGCCAATATCACAAACAGATAAATACCGATCACAAGATCACACAGGAAGCGGCTGAAGCTGCACAACGTCTCCGCCACTGATTCCACTGTTTTTTTTCCTTTTGTATTTTTTGCCATAGGTCCATCTCTCCAAAGCATGCTTCATCTAATACTTTTATGATAGCTTTCGCCACTTCTTTCGTCAATCTTTTCTCATTCCCGCCGGCCCTGCTCCCGCTGCCGGTCATACATACGGGCCAGGCTGTGATAAGTCTCATAGATGAGCACAAATCCCAATGGCCCCTTGATGATCCCCCAGACGCCAAACAGCCGGATTCCGGCATATAACGACACTAGCACTGCTATGGGGGATACCCCTATTTTCCTGCCGATGAGACGAGGCTCCATGACCTCCCGCAGAAAAATGCAGACCACATACAATACACCACAGACCAGCGCCCGGCCCCAGTTGCCATCCAGGATCTGAAACATGCCCAGCGGAACCAGTACCACTCCCGTTCCGATAAAAGGCAGCGCATCTAAAATCCCCGCCAGGATCCCCCACAAAATACCATGTTTTATTCCGGCGATTCCTAATGTTGCCGCGGCTGTCATGGCAATCGTGGTCATAATGATCCCCTGGGCCTTTACAAAAGTGGCAATATAACGGACGATTCCGCAGATCACCTCCAGAAGTACATGACAGGCCTCCTGATCCAGCAGACGGTTCATAATACCGTCATAGTCTTTCGCCAGCAGCACCGAAGCGATCAAAAACGTCACCAGAAATCCTCCCAGCTCCGCGAACCACTGCACATACTGCATAGACTGGGAAAGCATTCCCGGCAGAATATTTTCTTCCAGTGAATCCAGCCCCTCCTGTAGTCTGCCACTGACCGTATTTTCCAGATACGCAGTGTCCACACCAATAATCTCTCCCACGCTGCGACACAGCCCCCGGACGGCTTCCAGCCACTCCTGCTCCCGCAGTTCCAGATTGCCGATCCATACCGGCAGGCTGCCTAGCATCCAGGACACCAGAATCCAGAGTAACCCCACCAGCAACACTGTTGCCACGATGAGAAGCACTATGGCACTGAGGGGTCTGGGAAAATGCAGACGCTGATTCATCCGCTTCATCATTGGCCCAAAAATTGTGACAAACAGCATGGCCAACAGTACCGGTGCCGACAGAGGTGTCAGATATTGCAGCAAAAAAATAGACTGCCCCCGTTACCAGAAGCAGTACTATCATCTTTTTTCCTATTATTTTTTTGCCAAATTCTCCCCAATCCATGCCGCACACTTCCTTTTTGGGATTAGTGTGTGCCGGACAGGCTTTTTTATCCTTCGAAAATATCCTCCGAAGGAATTTTTGTAAATTTTTCAAATGCAGGATTCTGCGGTTTCACCCGGAATGACATCTTTTTGCCGTTGCCGGGATGGGTAAAATCCAGAGAATATGCGCAAAGTGCCACGCCGCGATATGCCGGACTCCCCGCCGTTCCGGCGACTGTAGTGTTCCCGTATTTGGTATCTCCCAACAACGGCCATCCCGCATGGGCAAACTGCACGCGGATCTGGTGGAACCGTCCGGTCCCAATGCAGACATCTGCCAGTGCCAGCGGCATAGGCTGATTAATTTTCTCCAAAATGCTATAATGCAGTTTTGCGATCTTTGCGTCCGGAAAATTCTTCTCTCTGCCGGTGACTGCCACTGCCACGCTGCCCTCTTTCCGTAGATAATCCACAAGCTCCCCTTCCGAAGCATCAGGATATCCACAGAGTACTGCATAATACTGTTTATTCAATGTGCCCGCCGACAATTGTTTCGTCAGAACTGCTGCCGACTTTTTCTCTTTGGCGAATACCAGCACACCCTCCACCGGCTGATCCAGCCTGTGGATCACCGCCAGATAAGGCTCTCCCTGTCCGGCTCCTGCCTGTTTCGCCAGATAGGACTTCAATTCACTGACCACATCTGCCTGTCCGATCCGGGCAGACTGTACCGCCAGCCCTGCCGGTTTGCGGATCACCAGTACGCTGTTGTCTTCGTATAATATCTCTGTTCTCATTTTCGCAGCCCCTTGGGATAATGGTTCTTCATGATGCCTCCGGCCAGTTTTCCCCAGCCCAGGCTGATGTCGTCCACGCAGATCAGATACCAGCCTTTCTCGCCTTCCGCGGAAAAAGTCTGTCCCTTCAGATAAGCAGCCGCTTCCTCCACGGACAGATTCCATACATGCTTCACATCCTTCGGGCACAGCGCCAGTGCCAGCGCATGAGCCGGTTCGAAACGATTCTTTTTCAAGGTTCCCAGGTGCAGTCCGGGACGCAATACCTTCAGTCCTTTCACCCCGGGCATTCTCTCCGGCATGCGGTACAGGTTATCACCAAATGCCAGAAAGCCTTCTCCGGCAGTGCATAGTCCTGCTTTGATCATCTGCTCCTCCGAAAAGTCTCTTTGCGAAGTTAAAATACTCTGCCCAGTCCTTTCTCAGATTCTTCGCCGGAATTCCCTTCTCTGGTCCGGTGGCACTCACCGGCTGACAGCCTTCCGGAAGTTCTCCCTTTTTCTGTAATACTGCGGCATAATGCCCCTCGCCATGTAACTTATGGGGCCACAGGCGCAAGGTGCCTTCGATACCCGGCGCCGGGTTCTCCACGCAACCCGGAATGCCGTCACAGCCCTCCGGGATCCCCAGTGCTTTTTTATCAATGGGAACGATCTCGAATTCCTCATGCTTTGCCAGAAAACGGCTGATACTGCCTTCATTCTCCGCAGGTGCAAACGTACAGGTAGAATACACCAGTCGGCCGCCGGGTACCAGCATCCGGGCGGCACATTCCAGAATGCCGTCCTGCCTGTCCGCACAGAGCTGTACATTCTCCGGGCTCCACTCCTCGCAGGCCACCTCGTTTTTCCGGAACATTCCTTCTCCGGAACAGGGGGCATCCACCAGAATCCGGTCAAAATATTCCTCGAAAATATCCGCCAGGTGCTCCGGCGTCTCATTCAATACACAGGCGTTGCGGATGCCCATGCGCTCCACGTTCTCCGAGAGTATTTTCGCCCTCGCCGGGTGGATCTCATTCGTGACAAGCAGTCCTTCTCCCTCCATCGCTGATGCGATCTGGGTACTTTTCCCTCCGGGAGCAGCACATAGATCGAGGATCCGCTCTCCGGGCTGTGGTGACAGTAGTGTCACAGGTGCCATGGCACTGGGTTCCTGAATATAATAAAGTCCCGCTTCATGCCAGGGATGTTTTCCCGGCTGGTCCTCTTTTGTGTAGTAATATCCGTTCTCCGCCCAGGGAACCGGCTGCAAACGAAAGGTCTGCTGTATTTTTTCTTCTATGACAGTACTGTCATCTGTCCGTCCGGACTCCGTCCGCAGTTTTAGGGGATTCAGACGCAGTGCCTGATATTTTTCATGGTCAAAACTTACCAGGAACTCCTCGTATTCCGATCCCAAAAGTCCCTGCATTCTCTCTAAAAACACCTGTGGAAGCATGGATTTCCTCCATTTCTATAATCTGTTCCCATTAACTGTATCACAGCTCCTATTCGGGGGCAATCATTTCTTGCCAACCGTAACCCGGGCAACTATAATATTTCCTGTAAGTGTTTGTATTGTTGTAGTTCTGAAAGAGTAACCCATTGTTTATATTTTTATTACTTTCATTAAGAAAAGAGGTTCCTATGTCTATCTTCAAAAAAACACTGAGCTGTGCCGTTCTGGCGGCTCTGAGTACCTGTGCACTGGCCGGCTGTGGCAAACAGGATGCAGCCAATGAAACCGCAGCGACCTCCTCTGAGGCACCTTCCGCTGCCATCACCGAGACCATCTCCGAAAGCACAACCGCTCCCGAACAGACATCCGTCCCCGAAACAGTCGAAGCCCAGCCTGCGGAAACTGAACCCCCATCTTCCGAAGCACTCTCCGTGGATGCCTCCACGCCCTACGGGCAGCATGGTGCTCTCCATGTAGAAAACGGTAAGCTGACAGACGAAAACGGCAACACCGTTCAGCTTTACGGCATGTCTACCCACGGAATTGCCTGGTTCCCCCAGTATATCAATTATGATTCCTTCCGTACCCTGCGGGACGACTGGAATACCAACTGTATCCGCCTCGCCATGTATACAGCGGAGTACGGCGGTTATTGCGCCGGCGGTGATAAGGAACAGCTGAAGCAGCTGGTAAGAGACGGTGTATCCTACGCCACAGAGCTTGGAATGTACGTGATCGTAGACTGGCATATTCTTTCAGATTCCAACCCAAATCTCTACAAGGAAACTGCCCTTTCTTTCTTCGAAAAGATTGCTTCCACTTATGGTGACAAACCAAACATTTTGTATGAGATCTGCAATGAGCCAAACGGTGACACCTCATGGGACGAAATCAAAAGCTACTCTGTTGACGTGATTGACCGCATTCGTATGTATGCACCGCAAAGCATTGTAATTGTTGGTACCCCAACCTGGAGTCAGGATGTGGATATTGCTTCTTCATCTCCAATTGAGCGCACCAATCTCCTTTATAGTCTTCATTTTTATGCGGCAACCCACAAGGAAGATCTACAAAGCAAGATGCAGACCGCACTCACAAATGGGCTTCCTGTCTTTGTATCAGAATTTGGCATCACTGAGGCTTCCGGAAGCGGATCGTTGATACCACAAGCGCTGATACCTGGATGAAACTATTAAATGAAAACGGCATTGGCTACATTTACTGGAATCTTTCAAACAAAGACGAAGCCTGTGCTCTTCTTCGTTCCTCGTGCACATCATTATCCGACTGGACTTTTGATGATTACTCGCCTGCCGGACAATGTTTTTACAGATCAGCAAATAATGTTCAATTTATGACAAAGCAGCTGCCGCTCCAACGCGGCTGTCGACACTCCTACTCACTTTACGCAAGTGATGATTATTGGAGCTTTAGCAATGGCTGCAATGTTTCTGTAAGCCTTACTGATACCTGGGCTGATACATCCATGCAGTATGCCTCTTATGATGTAACTGTTTCAAATACATCTTCTTCTGATGTAACAAACTGGCGTTTTCGCATCACCTGGAATGAGGAAATTTCACCAAAAGAATACTGGTCATGTGAAATCGGCGGCTCTGGAAATAATCGTCTTTTCATTCCAGTAGACTATAACACGACCATCCCGGCAGGCTCTTATATCACCTTTGGAATGATCGTGTATGGTGTTCAGTCACCTGAACTGACAAATATCACCTTTGAATAAAACTAGGAGCTTTTTGATGAAATCAAAATATACAAAAAAACAACGTGTTCTTGCCATTTTAGGCATCATACTTTTAGTCGGACTTTATCTCGCAGCACTTATCGCTTCGTTCTTTAACAGCCCGACTGCACAGGGATTTTTATGCAGTGCTTTATTCTGTACATTCTTTATCCCAATCGTTATCTATCTTCTTCAGTTTTTTGCAAAGAAAAATTCTTCGTCACCAGATGACGACGATAAATCATTTAGGAAATAAATTTCCGATTAAAGGGGTCTTCGGACCTCTTTTTTTTCGATTTTCCGCAATCACTTCATCATCAATATCAATATAATAACGCTCATATGCATTCACTACACGTGTTTCATTATACTTACACTCTCTTTTATAACGTCCTCCGTAATTGGCATGCACATGACCATGTACAAACAAAAGTGGCTTATAAAAGTCCATTAAGTCCCTGAATACCTGAAATCCCTTGTGAGGAATGTCATCACCGTCATTTAACTGATATGCCGGCGCATGCGTAACAAGAATGTCAAAGCCATCTTTCTTTCGCAGCTTAAAACGCATCTTATTCACACGCTTTTTCATCTCCTTTCCGTGAACATGTTACTTCCCTCTTTGTAGCGCATTGATCCCCCAAGACCAAGTCAAACGTACACCATGAAACTCAAAATATCATCTTCAATGCAGACTACAGCCATCAGGAGGTGTCATCTCATATTTTGCATCATGATTTCCCCTCACAT
>ENA-OQHF01001365-OQHF01001365.1-human-gut-metagenome-genome-assembly--contig:-NODE-1365-length-13625-cov-2.904949_pt1 | contig 13625 bp, 10 predicted proteins | sample MGYA00242559_ERZ504709 | MGnify/ENA primary metagenome ERZ504709 (study PRJEB26092, sample SAMD00036203) | human gut metagenome | host: Homo sapiens | study: EMG produced TPA metagenomics assembly of... | reverse complement strand
CCTTTCCTTATTCTGCTCTATTCCATTTCTTTTTTCTTTCCGGTCCGATATCTGAAAATAACAATCCCGATCACCGACAGGATTCCAATCCCGCTCAAAACAGCACCTGTTTTTAAATACGGCGTACAGTAATAAAATTCGATCTGATGTGTTCCCTCCGGCACATCAACTGCCATGTACATGGTATCTGCTTTTAAGATTTCCGTTTCCGCACCATCTATGTATGCCCTCCAGCCACTGCTGTACGGAATTGTCATGCAGAGCAGTCTCTCCTTAGCGTTTTCTAATGTTCCTGAAATACAATTTGTATCCACGACAACATTTTTAAAACATCCTGCTTTAAATTTTTCGTCCAGTCATCGGTCTGTTCCATTGGCTGACAGATGATCTGCATATCATCAAACTGATATGTTCCTTTTTCATGAAATGTCAATGTGATCTCATCTGCTTTTTCATCACGGTATCCTGCATTGATCAGATAGTCATCCACACCACTGTAAAAATTATTCTTCTTTGTCAGAAACGTGATCATTTTCGTGATCTTTCCACAGGTCACATCAATGTGCAGACGGCTCTTCGACTGTGTTAACGTCTTTCCCTCCTCCGAAAACTGAAGCCCTTTTAATATGAAGTAAGTTTCACTCTCCGGTATTCCCTCAAAGGAAAGTGTGACCGACGCTTTCTTTTCCGTCGCAGTAAATCCCTGATCCGTCAGTTCCACATTGTGCATATCCGTGATCGTGTAGGAAATATCCTGATCCATAAACTCTGGTTTCGTTTTCGTGCCGGCTAACGCAGACGGGATCTTCTCATCCTCCACGACAATCCCCTGTAACAGTGCCTGCTGTTTTTTCGTCACATCCAGTTCTTCATAAGTGCTCCGTGGAATCACCGCATCACTTGCAAATCCAAGCGGCAGTACCGAATCATTTTCATAAGCATCGCATTTTACCTCATACTGTCCCCCGGCGCCTAATGTTCCACGGTTGATGCAGACGTTATAACCATACGGGCGCAGTCCGCTGTTTCTGGACGGCACCACATAATAACGCACGCCGGAAAGCACCTCCAACATCGTGCGCGCATCAAATCCGGAATAACAGAAATCCCTGGTCTGATTGATGTACATTTCTCTTTGAAACTGGTTGATATCCGGGTTTGCAAGACTGAAATAATAGGAGGTACCATTGATTCCAAGCTGCATCGCCGTGTTTTTCCACTCCTCAGACTGCAGGGACTCATAGCGGTATGTCGTATCTTTCGCATGATTTTTCACAAGACTACCCGCAGCATCTTTTGTCAGCATGGAAAGTGCCTCCCCCTGCGTGGCAAATTCTTCCACATAACTGCCCGCCTGTGGCGCATATTCTGCCCATCCCTGATAGATCAGTTCAAGCATCACCACCACTAACAATGCCGCCTTAAAAACAAATTTTTCTTTCGTCTTTTTCCCGGTTCCGACAATGAAAACTAACAGCACGGAAAATAATAATAATGCCACTAATACATACTGTTTCTGATGCTTTCCAAGCACCTCCAAGCACAGGAAGATATAGGTGATCCCCGCCCAGAACAGTGCAATTTTTTTCTTAAAATGCATCTCCATCATCTGAGGATACATTTTTACCGCGATAAAAGACACAAGCATGGAGTATGCCCACATATAGCGGTTTGACCACATAACTGCCTCCATTTAACATTTTTTCCGGCAAACGGGAACAACAGCAACAGTGTCATAAGTACAAATCCGGCACGCATGCCCCCTGATTTTTTTTTGCCGCCAAAGAGAAGTAACAACACCGCTAAGAGGACGATTCCCGTATATCCAAGTTCACTCCAGTAGGTCGAACCTCCGATCAGAAAGCCATACAGTAATTTCCGGTAATAAGATAACGGATACATTATCGAAAACGTATGCTGCGCTCCTGCCCTTCCCGTAGACAGTGTCATGGCAACAACCGGGAGTAATATGACAGAAACAGATGCCAGTGTCACCAGTGAGTATGCCACAAAACGCCATACCCAGTACCATACCGTCTTTAAAACCGGTTTTCCAAATAACATCAGATAACGAAGCAGAGCATAGATGGCAACAAAGATACAGATCATGTATGTAAAATAAAAACTGCTGACCGTCGCTACCGCAAGCATCCCCATATATAACCATGGTTTCTGTTTTTTATAAATTTTATCCACCCCGACCAGAATCAGCGGCAGGTAGATCATCGGATTTAAAAAATACGGATGCCGCACCGCAATAATAACCCAAAAACAGAAATCGTACACCATTGCTCCAAGCAGTGTAGAATATGGTTTCTGTCCATGGTATCTGCAGTATGCAGAAAACGCGAGACCTGCAAGATATATTCTCACCAGAACCATCGTATTGTAAAAGAGTTCCATATATTTTTCATCCGGCACGAACACCGATAAAAGATTGAGCGGATCGCCAATGACATAATAATGAAGTGTCGTCAATACATCTGATCCAAGTCCAATCTGCATATCCCAGAGAGGGACTGAGACCTTATGTTCCGTGACCAGCGTATCCAGGATCGATAACAGCCAGGAACGGTAATAAAGCAGCGCATTGAAATGCTGCTGCAAACCGTCCGGAACCCATATAAAACTCTTTTTATTTATGATAAATACGGAGAACACTGCCCCCGCAATGATTGCAAAACAAACGGTATATGCCAGAAAGAACCAGACTTTTTTACTGACATTTTCCTCTTTATTCCTTAGGAATCTCATTTTTTAATCCTCACATACAAAGGGACCAAAGCCCCTCGTCTTTAGTCCCCCCTTTCTCTTACATATGAAATCCATATTTCAAAAAATTGTATAACCTGTCAGTCTGCCACTGAAAATTACGCGCACCAAAACTTGCAAACCCTGCCATCCACACCAGTGTTATAACAAAATACCACGGTTTTTTTCTGACACGATCTTTCATTTTTCCAAATGCATAGACCATGGACTGGTCTTTCTTCGCAAGGAAAAACAGAAAAACAAATGTCGGCATCGCCATAAGCGGCGCTAAGTGCCTTCCCCAGTCAACATGTATCACAAACATCGGTATAAAACAGAGATTTACCAGAGCCGCGTATAAATATGGTGTCTGTATCAATTTTACTTTTTTCTGTTTTAAGTCTGAAAAAACATCTTTCCAGACTAACAGATATAAAATAAGCAGCGGTGACATCAACACAAGAATCAGAAGCAGACGCCTGATGGGATCCTCATTGCCATGGAAAAACACAGATGTCACTTCGTCTAACTGATATTTCATGCTTCCAAAATATTCCAGTTGGATTGCAAAATCTGATACTTCTAAATTGGTGCGGGACTTGATAAAAGCAACCGTATTCTCTACACTGTCAAAATTGATCTTTGTAAAAAACTGGAAATAGACCGCTGCAAAAACCTCGACTGCACCGGACAATACCACCCCAAAAAATTCTTTTTTGTGCAGTTTGTTCTCCGCAAATGCATCATAGCATAGCACCGTGAACGTCAGTGGATAATATAAAAAAGCATACCCCTGATGGATTGCAAGTCCCACGACTCCCAATATCGTAATAAGCATCGCTTTTATAGCAAAATTCTTTAACCGCAGTGCTGCTAACACCGTCAGAAGTGTGATCAAAAGCATATAGACATCCAGCCGTCCCAAATTATCTTCATTCCATACATAGGCAATCGAAAACGGAGCTACCATATACGCTACCACAACTCCATAAATGATATCCCTATGTTCCGGATCTGCTGCCAGCGATAACCGTATCAACTGCCCCAGCACGATCGCCAGCACCAGAATCGTCAACATAATACCGATTCCTACATATTTATATGCCACAGTGACATCCAGATAATCTCCATAAAAGAGTTTATATATACTTCCAATCAAAAGTCTTGAACCATTTCCCATGGAATAATCCATGGCATCCCATGCACTGGACCATGTATCCAGATCTAATGCTCTGGTTGATAAAAAGCGGATCAGAAAAGCAATAAAAATCATCGTTTCATAGGAAACCCGATTCCATATTTTCGCAATCTTATGTGTCATGTAAAACTCCTATTCCTGCATTTTAACCACAATGATGCCATTGATATATTCTACACACCCTTTTAGCGGATAAACAGACATATTTTTATATTCATCTGTTTCCACGATCTCCATCATCTCGTCGTAAGACGCCTGTTCCATCTGGACTCCAAAACAATAATTCCAGATAATAGTGTAATGGTAAGAATCATTCAGAAATGAGTCATTGCTGATTCCCATAATGCTCGGCATCATAATCTGGAGATTCTCTGTTGCACAATTATAATCACCCATGATAACGACCTTATCATGCTGGTTCTGAAACTCATCCATCTGCTCGATACGCTGCAAAACATCCTCTGCGATAGAAATGGATTTATGATAGCTCAGATTCATATTAAAATATGCAATGTTACAGTTAATCACATTATAATACACCAGTCCACAAAGCACAAAAATACCGCATCCCTTCAGTATCTTTGAGATCCAGGTTTTCCAGTCTAACTGCAACAACATAATGATCATAAGCAGATAGATCAGGCAGACAGCCATTTCCATCAGCGTATAATACTGCACGTCCGGTGAAGTAAAGTTGATAAAGTATGCTCCAACCGGGATCAGGCAGACAGCTGCAATGGAGGCTAACATTGACATTTTTTTCTTATAAACCTGATTGCGTATCAGAAGATATATGAATATCAATCCGATCAACAGCAATACCGACGCATTTAATATGGAATAAACACGTTTTTCCACGCCATGTTCCATACCAAGGATCAGTCTGAAATGATACAGCGTCTTTTGCAGTGCCGCCTTATACTGCCCTAATGACATGATCCCCAAAGCACCGATTCCCTGATAACCTGGCAGTGTAATATTATAACGGATCAATGTGATCTTTAAAATAACCGCATACAGTACCGCTCCGCCGACCAGCATTCCAAGATATTTTAAATCTTTTCTTACTGCTTCTAAGAAGTCAAGTTTCTCAATGACAAACTGCCGGATAATATAAAGCAATACCAACACGATTGCCACCGTTGCATATGCCTGATAAATCCCCATTGCAAATGCAAGACAGACCATTCCTGCTATCGTTCCCCACTTTTTGACACACCAAGTCAGATAAACTGCAAGCGTAGCCAGCAAAAATGCGAGTAGATACGCATCTGCCGTATACATATAAGCAAAAGAAGACACAACGGTCGGGAAGGACACAAAAATTGCCGCACAAAGCACGATCATTCCCTTATTTTTTATTTCAAACATTTCAGTGAGTAAAATAACAACGATACTGATATAAAAAAGAGAAAATGCACCGTTGACCCACGGAAGATCAAACATCGAAGTAATCAGTCCTGCATACCCTAAGAACCAGCGTCCCAGGGTATAGGTAGAACCGACTCCCGTAAAATTATAAATACTGTCCCATATAGGAAGAAAATTAAAGAAACGATAGGCATGTGCCAAAAGTCCAACGATCCATGTTGTTATAAATCCGACCATCCATTCTTCTTTCAACACAATTTTCTTTTTTCCGATTGTAAATGTTTTCATTATCTCCTACCAATTAAACTTCTCTGCGAAATAAGCATCCAGATCCTCGATCTTAATACGCTCCTGCTCCATGGTATCACGGTCACGAACCGTTACCGCACCGTCATTTTCAGATTCGAAATCGTAAGTTACGCAGAACGGAGTACCGATCTCATCCTGTCTTCTGTAACGTTTTCCGATATTTCCTCTGTCATCAAATTCACAGTTGTATTTGTGTGAAAGCTGTGCAAATACCTTTTCTGCGCCTTCATTTAACTTCTTGGATAATGGAAGCACACCGATCTTAACCGGAGCTAAAGCCGGGTGGAAATGAAGAACTGTTCTCATATCCGGTTTTTCTTCGGTTCCGATATTCTCCTCATCGTAAGCAGCACATAAGAATGCTAAAACAACACGGTCTGCACCGAGTGAAGGCTCGATGACATACGGAAGATATCTTTCATTCTTCTCATCATCAAAATAAGTAAGATCCTGACCGGAAGTCTCCTGATGGCGTCCAAGGTCATAATCAGTTCTGTCAGCGATACCCCAGAGCTCGCCCCATCCGAACGGGAATAAGAACTCGATATCGGTTGTTCCCTTGCTGTAAAATGCAAGTTCAGCCGGATCATGGTCACGCAGACGCATCTCATCCTCTTTGATTCCAAGGGAGATCAGCCAGTCACGACAGAAGCCTCTCCAGTACTGGAACCACTCTAAATCAGTGCCAGGCTCACAGAAAAACTCAAGCTCCATCTGCTCAAACTCTCTGGTACGGAATGTAAAGTTACCCGGTGTGATCTCGTTACGGAAAGATTTTCCGACCTGTCCGATACCGAACGGGATCTTTTTGCGGGATGTTCTCTGTACATTTTTAAAGTTGACGAAAATACCCTGTGCTGTTTCCGGTCTTAAATAAACGGTATTCTTTGCATCTTCCGTAACACCCTGGAATGTCTTAAACATCAGGTTAAACTGACGGATATCTGTAAAGTTATGTTTGCCGCAGGTCGGACATGGAACCTGATTTTCTTCGATGAAATCACGCATCTCTTCCTGTGTCCAGCCGTCTACGGAACTCTTTAACTCAATTTTTTTCTCTTCCGCAAAATCCTCGATGATCTTGTCTGCACGGAAACGCTCGTGACATTCTTTACAATCCATTAAAGGATCAGAAAATCCTCCAAGATGTCCGGATGCAACCCATGTCTGCGGGTTCATTAAGATCGCACAGTCCACACCAACATTGTATGGGTTCTCCTGAATAAATTTCTGCCACCATGCTCTTTTTACATTGTTCTTTAACTCAACGCCGAGATTACCATAATCCCATGTATTTGCAAGACCGCCGTAAATCTCAGATCCCGGATAAACGAATCCTCTTGATTTTGCCAGTGCTACAATTTTGTCCATTGATTTTTCCATAAATAATTCCTCACCTTTCTATAAAATGGCAGTAAACTGCCTCTTTTGTATGCTTACTTATAAATAATGTATGTGTAGACATCTGTTTCAAATGCCCCATCATCTTTTACATAAGTTGTATCGTCATTGACGTCTGTGTCAGACACCTCTGTTGACCCGCCAATACTCTCTGTTCCATCAGCGATATTTTCATCTGAATCACTCTCATCGGCTGTACTGCCACTGTTTAAACTGTAACCATCCCGGATGGACACACTGTCTGTTCCGGTCAGTTTTACATTCTCACTTGAAACATAGCAGATTGTACCGTCTACCTTCACATCTCTGTTTGCCTTGATGATAACTACTTTTAAATCTTCTCCGGAGTAAATTTCCTCCTTTGTGGCGGTTCCTGTCACCTTTCCATCTTCCACACTGACAAAATCTGTCTTGAAATCATATCCTGCTGCGAGTGCCTTAACAACTTTTCCCTCATAGAGTTCAATGCCATTAAATCCTGTGTAATCTTCCGGCGTCTTATACTTCATCTTAAGTGTTGCCGTACCGTCCTTCACAGACAGATTTTCCAGTTTGACCGCACTCTTTCCATGCTCCCCGGTATATGTGGAAACGGCATCCGTCACATAATCCTTTAACTCCGTTTCATCATAATAATCTTTGTCTAACGTTTCAACATCCACCGAAAGCACGGTTCCGTTTTCTGTACATACACCGTATCCGTATCCGCATCCAGAGATTTTCCACATCCAGCCAGCATCGAAATGCCAATCAGTACTGCTGATACCTGCCATACATGCTTTTCTCATTTTTATAATTCTCCATTCGTCTTACATATCCAATGTTTTACATTATACTATTTCCCATTCCCGATTTCAACCAGTAAATAGTCCCTCCAACATTTTCAGCGTCTGAAACGAATGATCCAGATAAACTGCACGGTAACTTTTCATGATCGCCAGCAGCTGTCTTAACACACTGTCACTGACGGAAAAAGTATACAGTTTTTCCACCCTTGCCGAAATGATGTACTGCATTGTGTAAAGCGTCGACTCTTCCAGTAAAAACCTGCCGGATTCCTCCGGTGACGGATCCTTTTTTTCACACGTTTCACAGATACATCCGCCACGCCTTGTCATAAACCAGCGCAAATTTTCTTTTTCCCCACATCTGACACAGGAAAAAACGTTTGGCGCCTCGCCGTTGACAGCCATCGCCTTCAGTTCAAAAATAAAGCGGACCAGCCTCTTATCATAGGCAGCGCTCGTCAATGCCCTGAGTGACTGATAAAGCAGCTTTAACATTTCCCGTTCATCATTGTTTTCCTGACAGTAATAATCGGCAAATTCCAGAAAATAACACCCATAATATGTAGCTTCAAGTTCTTCCTGAACTTCCCTGAAATAGTTCTGAATGGACGCCCTGACTACGGTGTAGGAACTTCTTCCCTCAAACATTTCAAATTCTCCAAAGGAAAACGGGGTTGCCGCAGCAACAAGTGCACTGTTTGGTCTTCTTGCACCCTTTGCAAATGCGGTGATCTTGCCCCGTTCCTTTGTCAGCAGCGTGATTCTTCTGTCATAATCGCCAATCGGCATTACCTTTAAGACCATCCCGGTCACTACGATATTCTGTCCCATCCGGTCTGTTCTCCCATCCTCTCCCTGTGGTATCAAAGCTGCCTTCGTGCGACTCTTTGTATTTTAAATAATCAGTTACTCTTCCTGTTATCATAAAATTGCTCCAGGCTTCATCCATGGTCTCATCCTCCCATCATCCATCACTTGATAATGTTAGGATTTCCGCAGACAGCTTCGCTTATACCAGCAAAAAAATGGTAAGTTTAGATCTCATCCTTGTTATAACCAAAATTCTTCATCATGGAATCGCTGTCACGCCAGTCTTTTTTAACTTTTACCCAAAGTTTTAAATTGACCTGTTCCTCTAACAGTCGTTCGATCTCATAACGTGCGTTTGAACCGATCTTTTTTAACATTGCCCCGCCTTTTCCAATCACGATGCCCTTATGGGAATCCCTCTCGCAGACGATTGTCGCCTCAATGTCCATGATGTTCTGTCCTTTCCGCTGTTTCATGCGGTCAATGCAGACAGCGATTCCGTGCGGGATCTCATCATCCAATGCATGAAGTGCCTTTTCACGGATGATCTCCGCAACGATCGCGCGCTCCGGCTGGTCTGTGATTGTGTCCTCATCATAAAACTGCGGTCCGTACGGCAGATATTTAAAGATCATGTCAAGTACGGTATCGAGATTCTGTGCGCGCAAGGCGGACGCCGGAACGATCTCGGCAAAATCATATACTTTGCGGTAAGTATCGATAAATTCCAGTATCTTGTCACGGCTGACCGTATCCACCTTATTGATGACAAGAATCACAGGTGTTTTTGTCTTTTTTAACTGCTCGATGATATGCTGTTCCCCTGCTCCGATAAAGTTCGACGGCTCTACTAACCAGAGGATCACATCCACTTCATTTAATGTGTGTTCTGCAGTGTTGACCATATATTCACCCAGCTTGTTTTTTGCCTTATGGATTCCCGGCGTGTCCAAAAATACGATCTGTCCGCGTTCCATATCCGTATAGACCGTCTGGATGCGGTTTCTGGTCGTCTGCGGTTTGTTCGATGTGATTGCGATCTTCTGACCAATCAGATGATTCATTAACGTTGATTTTCCAACGTTTGGTCTGCCGATAATTGTAACAAATCCCGATTTAAAATTTTCTTTCATTCGTACTCCATTCCCAAATTATTCATATAAATTTTTCAGCTGCATAAACATGTCGCTCTGACTCTTTAAGTTATCTTCGTTTCCGATGACACAGAGATTTTTTTCTTCCAGCACGGATGCGATCAGATCCTTTAAGCCACGGATATCCTCATCTGTTGCACCGATCACCTGATCGCGCTCTTTCTGGATATCCGCAAAATCCAGTCCCTGTAAATATGCGGTCATGGAACGTGCTCCCTTCGCACTCGGATTCATCGGCGTATCCATATCACTGATCGTACCAATGATGTATTTTGTCATCTCACGCTCGTCCGCCTTAAAATCGGCAAGATACTGCGGGATACCGTCATAGATCTCATCCGTTTTCTTTAAGTTCGGATCACGGTAGGAAACAAAATAAGTATCTCCATTCCGCATATAGCTGTTCATACATCCATAGGCTCCGCCCTTGACACGGACATTGATCCAGAGATAATCATATCCCATAATGACTTTTAAAATGCGCAATGCACCGTGATACGAAAATCCGTGGCGCACATAGTTACCAGCTCTCGCCACATACTGCACCTGGGAGGCATCCATAAATCCCTCATTTTTCTTTCTAAATGAAGCTCTGGCAGACTCCGCTCTTTCACGATTTCCTTCGACGGATACAGATTTTTTAACAGGAAAGCGATCTGTGCTTCTACCGCCTGATAATCTGCCTCTTCGCAGACAACACTGACGATCATGCGCTCCGGTACAAATATCATCTGTACCATTTTCTCAAGCTGTGCGATCAGTGCATCTTTTTTCTCATTAAAATGTTCATCTAAATCAGCGACCAGCTCATAGAAGGAAATGCCTGCGGTTGCCTCCTGATAATATGCCGCTCTTGAGAAATAAGACAGCGCACGCATGGATGCCACCGAATGTCCGGAACCGTCAAATGCCGCCTCCACCCTTGAACGAAGCTGCGCAATGATCTCACGCAGGCGCTTTTCATCAGAAATCTTTGTCGTCATTATGATCTCACGCAAAAGATCCATCGCCTGGGGCAGCTCCGATGCAAGCGTTTTTACACGCAGTTCAAACATAAACTGCATATCCTCCGGCTTCTTCACATGCGGATAAACACCACAGCTTGCGGATATTCCACCGGTGTGGATGTTGATCTCATTTGCCAGTTCTGAAAATCCGTACCGCTCTGTATCCATATAGCCAAGGATATATTTTAAAATTCCAACATACGGCAGATCTTTGATCTCCATATCACGGATATCAAAGAGGATGCGCAGATAATCAATACCATTTGAAAACATCTCATGGTGTACGACCGTCGTGTCACCGCATTTTTTCATCGTATTGTAAAGCGGTGCCGCCTCACGTTTCATATCCTCACGTTTTAACATCGGAATTTTTGCCAAATCTTCCTTTGGTGAAGGCTCTTCCTGATACTGTTTTAAATGTTTCGTGTCTGCGATAAGCTGCTTGATCTCCTCTTTACTCAGGCTGTCTTTATATGCAGCAAGTTTCTCTGCCAGTGTCTCTTCTCTTTTTGCATTAAGACCTCTCTCCGGCTCAATCACAACCACCGACGCATGCGGATTTTGAAGCAGGTATTTTTCAATCAATGTTTCAAAATATCCGGTCTCAACCTGCTCCCGCAGGAAACAGTAAGTATCTAATGCCTCCACATGCATAAATGGCTGCATGTCATCGTAAAGCCAGCTGTCCAAACACTGGATGCCGTATAAAAGTCCCTTCGGGAATTGTCCGAAATCCGCTTCACGATAGCGGAACTCTGACGCACTGATCCCGGCAAGCAGTGCTTTCTTATCCACGCCGTCTTTTACCTGACGGTTTAACACATCCTGTATCGTCGCAAGAAACTTCTCTTTATCTGCACTGTTCGCATTTTTTGCAATGATGGAAAATACCGGCTGCATGGTACTGCTGTCATAACCGCCAACGATATCTTTTCCGATGCCCGCGTCGATCAGTGCCTGTTTTAACGGAGCCCCCGGTGCACCGAGCAATGCATAGTCAAGCACATCAAATGCCAGATAAAGTTTTCTATCTAAAATGTCCCCCACAACCAGATTATAAGAAAGATAGGTATTATCTTCCTCAGGTTCTGCGGAAGAGATTGGGTATTTCTTCGTGATCTCCACTGGTTTTTCAAATGGCTTCTGTGCCTTTACTGTAGAGTCAAGTTCAATTTCCTCATAATGGCTTAAATATTCCTCATCCATCCAGCGGAGTTTTTCTGCCACATCCATATTTCCATACAGGTAAATATAGGAATTGCACGGATGGTAATATCTGCGGTGAAAATCAAGGTAATCCTCATAGGTCAGATCCGGGATACGTTCCGGATCTCCGCCGGACTCGTTACTGTAAGTGTTATCCGGAAACAGGGAATTTAAAATTTCCCGCTGCAGCACATCGTCAGCTGAGGAAAAAGCACCTTTCATTTCATTATATACAACACCGTTGATCGTAATCGGCGCATCTTCGCTCTCAAGCTCATAATGCCAGCCTTCCTGTTTAAAAATCTCCTGATGTTTATAAATATTCGGATGGAATACCGCATCCATATAAACACTCATCAGATTCTGAAAATCCGTATCGTTGCAGCTTGCCACCGGATAAATCGTTTTCTCCGGATAAGTGATCGCATTTAAAAATGTATTTAAGGATCCCTTGACCAGTTCCACAAACGGATCCTTGACCGGGTATTTATCCGAACCGCACAATACTGTGTGTTCTATGATATGTGGTACACCTGTAGAATCCTCTGCCGGCGTACGGAACCCGATATAAAATACCTTGTTATCATCATCATTTGAAATTACCGCAACTCTTGCACCGCTTTTTTTATGGCGTAAAATAAACCCTTCGGATTTCAAATCACGCAAAGGGCACTGTTCTAAAATCTCGTATGCTTCCAAATCAGTCAGTTTCATCATCATCCTCCAAAATATGATCTTATGTCTAGTATATTATGTGCAAAAAACAGCACATAATCCAATTCGCCGTTCGTCAATCATGCAAGCATGTTGACTCACTTGCGCTCATTATATCATGCGCAAAAGCAGCACATGATCGTGATCTACACTCGCTTCGCTCGGCAGTCTTATTATATCACATTTTATACAACTTAAAAAGGGAATGTAATATTTACACTCCCTTTTTGGTACTTATGGAATCATCTGCTGTTATGCGATACGGCTTACATTGGCAGCCTGAGGACCTTTTTCTCCTTCGGTAACCTCGAACTCAACACGTTCACCGTCTTTTAACTCTTTAAATCCATCCATGTTCAATGCGGAAAAATGTACGAATACGTCATTTCCCTGCTCGTCCGAAATAAATCCATAACCTTTTTTGGCATTAAACCATTTTACAGTTCCCTGCTGCATAACTCTTTAAAAACCTCCTAAATACATAAAATAACCATTCAACAGAATCCTCTTTGTCATCTGTTTTGCCTAACAAATCAAAATTAGCATATCTCACTTATTTTGTCAACATTTTTTAGAAATCTTTGTTAATTTTGCACATAAGAGCGTTATGACTGTTTCATGGTAACTTTACTGGTTCCGCAGCCTGTAAACATACCACTCATATCCGTCACGTTTGAAGTGTTAAAATTGCTCACGTTCAGACTTGTCAAGCTCCTGTTTTACTGTATTTGCGGGTTTTTTATACACAAAAAAAGCGGTACATATACACATTTCGTATGATAATGATGTTTGGGGGCAAATAGTGCATTCACAACATAACGACTGGCAAATTGCACAAAGCCGAGACTGCTTTTGTGACTTTGGGAGAAAATTAGTAAATCTTAGACTGCCTGGTAATACACAGTGATGTTCTGCC
>ENA-OQHF01001364-OQHF01001364.1-human-gut-metagenome-genome-assembly--contig:-NODE-1364-length-13626-cov-3.325506_pt1 | contig 13626 bp, 19 predicted proteins | sample MGYA00242559_ERZ504709 | MGnify/ENA primary metagenome ERZ504709 (study PRJEB26092, sample SAMD00036203) | human gut metagenome | host: Homo sapiens | study: EMG produced TPA metagenomics assembly of... | reverse complement strand
CCCTATGTGTGGGGCGGCAGTTCTCCGAATACCTCGTTCGACTGCTCCGGCTTCGTCAGCTATGTCTACAACCAATGCGGCTGGGACTTCGGACGGCTGGGGGCGCAGGGGCTATACAACATCTCCGCCCGGACGAGCAGCCCCAAGCCCGGCGATTTGGTATTCTTCACGGGGACTTATGACACGCCGGGGATCTCCCATGTGGGCATCTATGTGGGTGATGGTTGGATGCTCCATTGTGGCGACCCCATCAGCTATGCCAACCTCAACACGAGTTACTGGCAGTCCCATTTCTACGCCTACGGAAAACTATTTTGACAGGAGGTTTTTATGGCTATCTCCAAAAGCGCAAAAAATTTCAGGCCGAGATCGAAAAGGTCACGGCCAAGATCAACGAGCAGCAGGCACGGCTCAAGGAGCTGGAGCAGAAAAAGCTGGAGGCCGAGAACAGCGAGATCGTGGAGATCGTGCGCGGCATGAGCGTTTCGCTCACCGACCTGCCCGTGCTGCTCCAGACCATCAAGAACGGCGGCACTTTGGGACAGAATGTCCCGAAGTCCGATCCCACAGACAAGGAGGACAGCGAATGAACAAGTGGATGAAGAAGCTGACGGCGGCGCTCTGCGCCGCTGTTTTGATGTGCGGCATGGCGGTCACGGCCTACGCCGGGGGCGGTGAGGAATGGGATGGCCTTGCCCCGGTAGAGCCGCTGCCCGCCGAAACCGTTGACCCCGGCGAGGGCTTCACCGAGGACGGCAACCTTGTGACCCGGTGATCTGCTCTACGATAAGGGCCACCAACAAGCAGCTCATCACGGTGCAGACCAGCGGCGGCAGCACCTTTTACATCGTTTATTGACTACGATAAGCCCACCGACGAGGACGGCGAACAGTATCAAACCTACTTTCTGAATATGGTGGACGAGGCTGACCTGCTGGCGGCGATGCAGGCGGCGGGCGGCGAGCTGCCGGAGTGTTCCTGCACCGATAAATGCGCCGTGGGTGCCATAACACGGATTGTACCGTCTGCGCCGTGAACATGGGTGAGTGTCAGGGCAAAGCCCCCGAGCCTGCGCCCGTGGCGGAGCCGGAGCCTGAACCCGAGCCGGAGCAGCCCGAGAGCAGCAGAGGAACGCTCCTACTGGTACTGGCCGTGGCGGTCATCGGCGGCGCGGCGGGCTGGTATTTTAAGATCTACCGTCCCAAGAAGCAGGTTGCCGACGCTGCGGAGGACTACGGCGACGATTATGACGATACCTCGCCTTGGGAGGACGAGGACGAAACGGAAAGTGAGGATGAAGCATGAGATTTACCAACAGTCCCTATGAGGATTTATGAAAGAAAAAAGTTACTTCAAGGGTGTTCCGCCCAGCCTGCCGCCCAAAGGCTCCCGCTGCGACGGCTGTCCCTACTGGCGCGGCATCGGCTGTATGTTCTGCTATCGGGAGCAGCTCACGCCAAAGACAGGGGGCAAAAAATGAGCCGTGAATTGACCCGGCAGGAAAAGGCAGCGATCCGTAAGCTGGTGACAAAATGGTGCGCCAACTACGATAAAGACTATGGCTGCCTGCCGCTGGACTGTCCCTGCTATATGCTGGGCAAGTGCTGGACGGGCGCTTATTGCCGCTATTTCCGCGCGGCGGTGCTGCCCCTTGATCCTGTGCTGGAAAGGTCGCTGACCGTGGAGCGTATCACAGAAACCCGGCCTTGCCCGGTATGCGGCAGGGCTTTCCTCCCGGATGGGCGGCAGCGGTACTGCTCCCCGGTCTGCGCCGGGGCTGCCCTGCGGGAGCAGAAGCGGGCGTATATGCGCCGCAAACGGAGGTGGCGCGTGGAAAAATAGCCCGGAAAACGCCTGTATTTACAAGGCTTTTCCGGGGCGCTTTCGGGGTGGGCGGTATGTTTTCCCGCCCACCTCTGTTTTCGCAGAAACGCTTTCCACATCCAAGCACCGGGGCTTTGGGACATTTTGTCCCGAAGTTCCGGCTGAAAGGAGGAATTATGCCTAAATATTATGAGATCAGCGAAGCGGCGGCAAAGCGGGCAAAGGAGATGAACAGCTATTCCGATTATGCTCCCGGCTCGGCCACCGCTGGCTATCAGCAGATGGTGGATGAAGCCTATGCGCTGGCAGAGAAACAAAAGGCGCAGGTCGATCCCATGTACCACGATAAGATCGACGCCCTTGTTGACCGCTACGCCCGCAGGCTGGCGGAAAACCTCAATGAGCGCAACGCCATTGACGCCCGTGTGCCGTCCATTCTGATCACCGGGGGCGGCAATTTCCCTGTGGCAAAAAAGCACAAGCAGAACGCCGCCCGGGATCGCAACTACGGCGAGTACGCAGAAATTGAAAAGCTGCTGGACAAGATCCGCTCCACAGGCCGGGGCGGTATCAGCGCCGATGATGACCTTGCTGTGGAAAAGCTCACAAAAAAGCTGGAGGGAATGAAGTCACAGCAGGCCATGATGAAGGCGGTCAATGCCTACTACCGCAAGCACAAGATGCTGGAGGGCTGCCCCGAGCTGACGGCGGAGCAGGTGGAAAAGGTCACGGCGTCCATGTCCCAAGACTGGCACAAAGACCCCGTTCCGTTTCCGTCCTATCTGCTCACCAACAATAACGCCAATATCCGCCGTGTGCGCCAGCGCATCGAGGAGCTGAGCCATAAGACGGAGTTTGTGGGTTGGACATTCCCCGGTGGCGAGGCCAAGGTCAACGAGGCGGAGAACCGCTTGCAGCTCATTTTTGAGGATAAGCCGGATGCCGATACCCGGCAGGCGCTCAAAAGCGAGGGCTTCAAGTGGGCGCCCAGCCAAGGGGCATGGCAGCGGCAGCTCAATCAGAACGCCATCCGCGCCGCCGCAAGGTTGGACTTCCTGCGCCCGGAGGACGGCAAAAGTCCCTATCAGCTCCAGCCCTTTGCGAAACGGGCGGAGAAAGATGTATCACGGTGAGGAGGGTATATGGACCAAAAACCAAGGCTATGAGATCATCAAGGCCGTCATGCTGGAAAACGGCAGGGGCTTTGCGCTGGGGCATCATCCTACCGCTCCCTCGCCCTATGTCACATGGGCCTGCTATGATGACAAGGACGGCCAGCGGCAGTATGAATGGGGGCATTACGGCAGCGACCGCGCCGCTCTGGAACAGGACTTTACGGCGCGGGTGCAGGAGTACCAGCGCCTTTACAATGTCGGTGTCAGGCGGGTCGAGGCTCCCGGCCTTTACAAGTATTATTCCACCCAGCGCCCCGTGGACATTGGGACATTTCCAAAGCCGCCCCGTAACGCCCCGGACGAAATTGTCAACTACGATCAGCGCGTCCCGGTTGAAAACGGATCGTTTCTGGCGTGGGGGCATTTGACCTACACACGGCCATTGACCAAGCGGCAGGCGTCTGACTATGAGCTACGGCCTGCGCCCGACAATCCCGACAGACCCCGTTCGATCCGGGAGCAGATGAAAACCGCCGTAAAACAGGTCGAGGCTGACCGGGGGCAAGCCGCCCCAAAGAAAAATGCCCCTGACCGGGGCGACAGATAGGAGGACATTTATGGAGCAGGAACGCAATCCCAACAAGAACGCCGAGCTTGCGATGGAGCAGAACGGGAACATGATCGACGGCATCATCAACAATCTGCCTGTGCCGCCCCCGGCAGAAAAGCCGCTGGATAGGGTGCGGGAACACCCGCCCAAGCGCCGCAGCCGGGAGCGTGAGGAGCGTTGACAAAAAAGCGGCGGCGCTCTGTCCATCTTCATGTGATGGTGACGCCGGAGGAGCAGGCGTTGATCGCTGACCGCATGGCCGAGGCCGGGATCTCCAACATGGGAGCTTATATGCGGAAAATGGCGCTCAACGGCTATGTCCTCCATGTTGATCTCTCGGACATCCGGGAGCTGGTGGCCTTGCAGCGGCGGTGTGCCAACAACCTAAACCAAGTGGCCGTCCATGCCAACACCTACGGCATCTATCCCTCGGAGATCGCGGCGTTGCAAAAGGACTATGCCGACCTTTGGGAGCCGCTGTCCGAGCTGCTGAAAAAGCTGTCAGCTGTGGTGAGCCTGTGACCTGTCGGGGAGCGGCCTTGTGCCGTTCCCCGGCTTTCACGACCTCGGGACATTTTGTCCCGAGGTATAAGAATTAGGACAATGATTGATTGCTGCTGATATATGTTTTCTTCCCATACATTAGCTGATAATATTTTTCGTTTAGTTCTTCTTGGATAGTATGGACAATTTTGTTCTTAGTGGAGGTCATGGTAACGGGGTCGCCTTTTTCGTTGGTATCTATTTCGGAAATAGTGGTTTCAATAAATAATGCTTCAATTTCCTCGATAAATTTCCCGAGGACTTTATCATTTTTTCCGGAGCCATCCTTATAATAGCGAAAATGCCATACATGATTGTTGATTGCTTGGTTTACTCGAAGTATTGGCGTATAAATCTGTTCGTATATATAACGCCTATTTTTCCCTCGAAAGTCAGCAATAAAACTGAAGTCTCCATAGTAGCGATCCCACTCTATCTTACTGATGTCGTGATAATTCAAAAAGAAGTCAATTTTTTCTTCTAAACTCCAAGATACTTGATACTTATTAAGAGCGTGTAGTATCTCCTTTGTTGCATAGGAAAAGCCCTCAAACGTCTTGCACCTTTCAACCCTATATCCGATGGTAGATGTCAGCAATGTCAACAAACTGCTACCAAATATGCCCAGCAAGGCATTACACCAGAATGAATTAACTTGAGTGTAAAAATTAAATATGAACGAGGCAAGGAAAGAAATCAATGTTATTATACCCGTTGCGATAATGGCATTTTTATACACTTTCATATATTTTCCTCCTATATCTCTCTTTTCTTAGTTTACATCCAAAATGATTCGCTGTCTACAATTAAACTTCGGGACATCTTGTCCCAAAGTGGTGAAAGCTCGACATCCTTGTGTGCCTATTTCCCCAGCGGTATAATATGGGTAGAAGGACAAACCAACCCGATTTTTTAATGGAGGTAGCTGCTATGATCGTTCTCAAAATCCTTGCCGCCCCCGTGATGGTGGCGCTGTCCCTGCTGGCCGCTATGGTCACATTTCTGTTCTGCGTGGCGGCCGCCGTGTGCGAGCTGGGCTGCATTGTGCTGACGTTGCTCTCCCTGATTCTGTTCATCGGCGGGCAAACGGTGGGCGGGATCGTGTTCTTCGTCCTTGCGTTCCTCGTTTCTCCCTTTGGCGTTCCCGCCATCGCTGAGTGGCTGGTGGACAAGCTGCACTCGGCCAAGTTCGCCCTGCGGGATTTCATCACCGGCTGATACTTCGGAACAAAATGTCCCAAAGCTGAAACGACGGCGGCTGACCACAGCCGCCGTTTGTCACATCGGAAGGAGGGCTGCCTATGGCCACGACCTACTACAAGAAGCACAAAATCAGCAAGGGCGAAACCATCGCGCAGTCCTTGAAAGAGCGGTTTGACTATGGGCAAAACCCGGACAAGACCGAGGGCGGCGAGTTGATCTCGTCCTACGGCTGCGACCACATGACCGCCGATGCCGAGTTCCTACTAAGCAAGGCCAAGTACAGGGCCGTCACAGGCCGGGAGCAGCGGCGGGATGCCGATGTGCTGTGCTATCAGATCCGCCAGTCATTCAAGCCCGGCGAGATCACGCCGGAGGAGGCCAACCGCATCGGCTATGAAACGGCGATGCGCTGGACAAAGGGCAAGTACGCCTTTTTCGTTGCCACCCACACAGACAAGGTGCACATCCACAATCACATTTATTACAATTCGACCTCGCTGGACTGCACCCCGGAAATTCCGGGACTTCATCGGCTCTGGCCGTGCGGTGCGGCGGCTCTCTGACCGCATTTGTCTTGAAAATGATCTGTCCGTCATCACCAACCCCAAGCTGCACAGCAAGGGACGATTTCTCCATTACGGGGCATGGCTGGGGACGGAGCGGCAACCCTCGTACAAGGAGCGGCTACGGCTTGCCATCAATGAAACTCTTGCCAAACGCCCCGCCGATTTTGACGCTTTCCTCCGGCTCATGGAGGCGTCCGGCTTCACGGTCAAGCATGGGCGCGGCGGTACGATCTCTTTTCTTGTTCCGGGGCAGGAGCGGGCTACCCGGTTGCGGGCATCCACCCTCGGGGACGGCTACGATCCCGAGGACATCAAGGCCGTCATCGCCGGGGAGCGCCCGCTCCCGGAGCAGTCTGCTCCTGCCCTTGCTGTCCCTCGCCGTGTTGATCTGATCGTGGATATACAGGAACGGATGCGCGCTGGTAAGGGCGCGGCCTATGCGCGGTGGGCGAAGGTCTACAACCTCAAGCAGATGGCGGCGGCACTTCAATTCATGCAGGAGCAGAATATCATCGAGTATGACCAGCTCTCCGCAAAGGCCGAGGACGCCGTTTCCCGTTTTCACGCTTTGACCGAACAGCTCCGGCGGACGGAGGCTGACCTGTCCGCAACATCTGAGCTGATGGGAGCCGTGGTGCAGTACGCCAAGACCCGCCCCGTCTTTGACGGGTACAAGGCTACAAAGTACAGCCGGAAATACCTTGCCGAGCATGAGGCGGAGCTGGCGGACTACCGGGCAGCCAAGGCCATGATGGGAGAGTTGCTGGGCGGTGAGAAGCTGCCCAAGATGGCAGAGCTAAAAGAAAAACGCCGCCAACTGGCGGCGCGGAAAAAGGCGCTCTATACCGAGTACCGCTCGGCGCAGGAGGAAATGCGGCAGGCCGTGGCGGTCAAGGCCAACATTGACTATCTGTTGGGCGTCACGGACGGCCAGCGCAAAAAGGAACAGGAGCGATAGCGAACGGTGACGCAGACAAATTACTTTGGGACAAAATGTCCCAAAGCCGGGTTTGGGGAGGCTCCCCAACAAGCGTTTTTGCAGCCCGCCGGGATGCAAAAATAGCAAGTGTGGCTACACTTGCCCTGCTTGCCGTTAGTGCGCTGCCCCTAAAATGATGCAAGTGAAGATCAGTTGCAACTCTGTCGGCATATAGTGCACCTTGCGTTTTAGATGTTGAAAATGACTAAGGTCGTTTTCTTATAATACCTAAAGAGGGGGTGATCCCATTTGAAAGTAGTGGTAAATGAGCAATTAGGCATTCAAGAAATTGAAATTATCATAAATTGCAGTTCAAAAGATGAAACAGTACAAAAAATAGTTTCTTCTTTGTCTGTAATAGATATGAAACTGACTTGCCGCAAGGATGATGAAATCTTCCAACTTGATCCGGCAAACATTTTATATATTGAGTCTGTGGATAGGAAAACTTTTCTTTATACAGAACAGCAGATTTTTGAAACTGAAAGGCGCTTGTATGAGCTGGAGGCATATTTGGAAAACTGCTCATTTTTCCGAGCATCAAAAGCAATCATTATCAATTTACAGCGAGTACAATCGTTACGACCAGAGCTGGGGGCAAGACTTTTGCTTACAATGGATAACAAAGAAAAAATCGTAGTATCTCGGAAATATGCAAAAACAATAAAAATGCTTTAGGGGTGATTTGAGTGCATAAATGCTGGGCTACAATCTCGCAGATGTTAATTAGTTTCTTTTTCTCATTTGGAGTGCTTGTTTTCCTCTTTTTTGTTCGTGGCTTTTTCCCGGATTCTGGTGGTCTGGTAGGAATATCACTATTTCATATTTTTCTTAGTATGGGGATTTCTTTCGTATTAACGCTTTCTCACACTTTAATTGCAAGTGAGTATTTGGATCAATACTTCTCTATAAAATCCAGAGTTATTATTTGCGGAATTCTCTGCACAATCGCACTTGGAGTATTCACTGTTTATTATGGCATTCCATCGCTTATTGTATTGATAATGGGGTTTGAAAAAACACTATCGTCAACTTTAACCTGGGTAATTGCGTTTGTTTTCTGCTTCATTCTGACGATACTGCTCTATTGTTTGGTTGAAAGGAATTTCCAAAGTATAGGGAAAAAATATGATAAAGCTCTTTCCGCATACAAAAAGAAAGCGGGGGCCAATAAATGAAATTGACAATTTCAAATATCAGTAAATCGTTCAAAAAAAGAATTGCGCTTCAAAACATTTCTTTTGAGTTGCAGCCTGGGATTTATGGGTTACTTGGACCAAACGGAGCTGGAAAAACAAGCCTTATGAAAATTATAGCTGACATCATGGTTCCAACATCGGGAGAGGTTTCCTTGGACGGAACACCTGTAAAAGAATTAGGCGAGAATTATCGAAATCTCCTTGGATATATGCCGCAAAATCTGGGGGTTTATCGTGATTTTACAGCGGAACAGTATTTATTATATATTGCCGCATTGAAAGGAACTCCCAAAAAGGACATACAGGAAAAAGTATATGAGCAGTTAAAAGCAGTTGGATTAGAGCAGTCGGCTAAAGATAAATTGAAATCTTTTTCAGGTGGTATGATCCGCCGGATTGGGATTGCTCAAACTCTACTTAATTCCCCAATGATCTTGTTGCTGGATGAACCCACAGCAGGGTTAGATCCGCAAGAAAGAATACGATTACGAAATATACTGTCCAGCCTATCGGAACACAGTATCGTGGTTTTGTCAACACACATTGTATCTGATGTTGAGCTAATTGCAGATAAAGTCATTTTATTAAATAACGGAACACTTTTAGCTGCTGATAGGGTGAACGATCTTCTTCATAATCTAAAGGGTATGGTTTGGTCTTTCTGTTTATCATCAAAAGCTGAACTTCAAGAAATGTCTGACGAGTGCTTGATTGGTAATGTGATTCAGAACGACTGTGATATTCAAGTGAGGGTTGTATCTCGCAACAAACCGAATAAAAATGCCGTTTCTTTGCCTCCTACAATGGAAGATTTATACTTGTTTTATTTTCAAGGAGGGGATACGCATTGAGTTTGTTGGTAAAGTTAGAGCTTCAAAAACTAATCCGTCGAAAGTATCTATTCGTTGGTGCTATTCTCTTAATCATCTATACTTTGTTTTGGTTTTTTGTCTGTGCGGTCAATCACGCAGCGACATTTCCCATACATACTAAAAATGGGTGCCTTTTGGAAGGTAGACAGGCCGCGCTTTACAATAAGGTTTTATACGAGCAATACGCCGGTGAATTGACCGATGAAAAAGTAGCCGAAATATTAGATGATTTTCAAACTTTGAGGAACCGTTATGAAACCACTCATAGCGATTTATTCAATGCTCCCCTAATATACGAGGATTTTTCGATGTTCAAAGCAACCGACGAGAATGCTTTTGAAAAATCATTATCTCAATATGGGTATATCAGCGTTAATTCATCAGATATTCCAAACTTTGATACTCCTCTTTATTTCACATTTTCAAGTACATGGGAAACCGCTGCTGACATTTTTTATTATGGCAGTTTTGGGATTGCCCTTTTGCTTTTAATTGCGCTGGCTCCTTTATTTGCCGAGGAATACAGTAGTGGGGCCGCAGGAGTTATCCTAACGACCCGATACGGAAAGAACAAAATTATTGCTGCAAAATGTATTGTGTCGCTGATTATTGCTACGGTAGTTGTAATCCTCTTTGCCGCATTTGTTATATCACTCTGTGGCATATACTTCGGTGGACTTACAGGGTGGCAAGCTGACATACAAACACAGTTTGGTTCGTTGCTTATGCCTGTGCCCTTAAGAATGAACAATTTTCAATTTTTTATATTTTCCGTTTTGATGTACTGGTTATCTTCCATTGGAGTAGCCGCTTTAATTTGTTGCTGTTCTGCTTTGTGCAAGAGATATCTCACCGCTTTTGTAGCAGGTGCCGTTATTTATATTGCTCCATACTTTATCCGGCAATTTAGCGTTGGAGGCGCAGCAGTTGGGGAGCTGATACTCCTATTTCCCGTTTGTTCAGCGAAGGCACAACAGGTTGTGCGAACTTCGGAGCATAAGTTAATTAACCTTTTGCCTGTTGCCTGTGAAATGCCAATTTGGATTGCGTTGTTTACAGCCGTTTCGATTTTTGCATTGTTCTTTTTAGCATATAAACATTTCTCCAAACATCAGGTAATGAATTAAACATGGTTTCATCACCCTGCCGAGCGGCATATAAAAAAAACCGCTGTTTGGCGAGGTTGGTAAAGTTGCGCTTTTACCAGAATAAAAAGCAAGCGGCGGTTTTGAGAAATCAAGACCGCCATTCTTTTTGCGTGGCATGGACATGGCGGTTACAAGGAGGTAACGCCGTGTCCCAATTATCCTTTGTTCGCTTTCCTAACTTGTCAAAAAAAGGGCAGGCAACGAACAGAATTGTTGTAGTAATAGATGCGAAAATTGTCGGCTTTTTAGTGAATATGTAATTTTCTGCGCCTGCGTACTCTCATGTCACGCAGGTGCATTTTATTTTGTCTACCTTGGGCCAAATTGTCCCGAAGTAGGTAAAGGCGGCCCGGGGTGTCGCTCCCCGCCGCCCTCCGTTCAGATCGCAATTCACCCCCTAACCATCTGAACGGAGGAATTACAAATGACAACCATCAATCTGAAGGACTTTTACGCTTGGTACACCCATGATGAATACATCGAAGTTTCCGACGAAGTGGCCGCCGAGCTGAAGGCGGACAAGCTGTATGAGGCAGCCCATCAGCGGCGCACGACCCGCAACAAGGCGCAGTATTCCCTCGACTGTGACGATGGGATCGAATACTCGGCCTGCCTGCATGAGCCGACGCCGCAGGAGCTTCTGGATCGTATGGAGCTGTTCGTCCACCTGTGGAACGCCCTCAATTCTCTGCCGGAGGTGCAGGGCGTCCGGGTAGAGGCGCATCTGATCCTCGGCAAAAGCTACCGCCAGATCGCCCGGGAGCAGGGCGTGGACAAGAGCGCCGTTCGCCATTCCGTCAAAAGCGGCAAGGCGGCCATGAGAAAATATTTGAAAAAATTTCTCTAAGGGTATCTCCATTTGCCTGATTTTTGTCCTTGGTATATGAGAGGTAGTTTTCACCCCTCCGCAGCAAGGTAGTTGATGCTCCGTGACGGATCGTCGCTGTCCGCTGTGAGGGAGCGCCGCATTGAATATGAGCTGTCTTATGACAGGCCAACAGGAGCGGGTGCGGCGCTCCCAACTGTCAAAAACACCTTGGGACATTTCGTCCCAAGGTCATAAGTCACAGGCCAGCGCTTTTATGAGGCGCTGGCCTTTCCCTGTTGCCGAGAATTGAAAAGGAGGTCTTTATGCAGCAGAGAAAACAACATACCGCATTTGCTGTGGATGGCTACGCCATCACCGCCAGCTTTGCAGACTGCAAAAATGCGGCAGCGCTCCATCATGTAAAGCAGATTTTACTATCTTCCTTTGCCAACAATACGGCAAAAAATAGCTCCGGCGACATCCTTGCAATCCCTCCTGAACAGAGGGATAATAATAGTGGGGGTAGTCCCTATGTACCTTGAAAACTTCATATTCCCCGCGTATTGATTGCGTTTTTTCATTGACCCATCGACAAATGAAAGGACGGATCAATATGATGGAAAACAGAATGATGACAGGTAATCGGGTCGGTTGCCTATACCGCGTGTCCACCGACAAGCAGGTGGACTACAATGACAAAAGCCAAGCCGACATTCCCATGCAGCGCAGAGAGTGCCATCGCTTCTGTGAAAAAATGGGATGGACGATTGTTCACGAGGAACAGGAGGACGGCGTGTCCGGGCATAAGGTTAGAGCTGAAAACCGGGACAAGCTGCAAATCATCAAGGAGCGCGCCAAGCAGGGGAAATTCGATATTCTGCTCGTGTTCATGTTTGACCGCATCGGGCGTATCGCTGACGAAACGCCTTTTGTGGTGGAATGGTTTGTTAAGAACGGCATCCGGGTCTGGAGTACGCAGGAGGGTGAGCAACGTTTTGATAATCACACGGACAAGCTCACCAACTACATCCGCTTCTGGCAGGCTGACGGCGAAAGCGAAAAGACTTCAATTCGCACAAAAACCGCTCTCGGCCAGCTCGTCGAGGACGGCGGTTTCAAGGGCGGTCTTGCTCCTTATGGGTATGACCTTGTAAAGAGTGGGCGCTTCAATAAACGCAAGCACGAGGTTTTTGAACTGGCTGTCAACGAGGCCGAGGCCGCTGTGGTACGGATCATCTTTGACAAATATGTGCATGAGGGTTTCGGCGCTCAACGGATCGCCACCTACTTAAATAACCTCGGCTATCGGGCGAGAACGGGTAAAATGTGGCATCACGCCAGCATCCGGGGTATCATTTGCAATCTGACATATACCGGGGTGCTTCGCAGCGGCGAAAGCCGCTCCCAAACGCTGCCCCATTTGCAGATCATAGCGCCGGAGCTGTTTGAGGCCGCACAGCACATTCGTACCTCCCGCGCCAACTCCGCCGAACAGGAACGGCGTGTACCGCTGAATACCCGTGGTCAGTCCTTGCTGGCCGGGAATGTCTTTTGCGGGCATTGTGGCTCCCGGCTGGCGCTCACCACCAACGGCAAGGCTTACCCGTGCAAGGAAGATGCTCACCGCATTGTAAAGCGTGTGCGGTATATCTGCTACGGCAAGACACGAAAGCAAACCGAATGTGACGGGCAAACGGGCTACACGGCGCATATACTTGACGGTATCATTGATAAGGTGGTGCGGCAGATCTTTGAGCGGATGAAAGCAATCCCTAAAAGCGAGATCGTCAATATCCGCTACCGTGAAAAGATGGAAGAACGGAAGGCGCTTCTCAAAAGCGCTAAATCCGATTATGCCAAGGCTGCCGCCGAGTTTGATACGCTCCGGGCGGAGGTCATTAAATCCCTCCGGGGCGAAAGCGCTTTTCCGCAGGACTTGCTTAGTTCTCTGATCTCTGACTGTGAGACAAAATGTCTCGAAGTTCAGCATACTATGGAGACAGCGCAGGCGGCCTACGACGAGGGACAGGCCATGCTGGATGCCTTAAACGCTCAATACGACGATATTATATCATGGGCAGAAATGTATGATAGCGCCAGCATGGAGTCAAAGAAAATGATCGTGAGCTGCCTGATCCGGCGCGTGGAGGTGTATCGGGACTATCGGCTGCATATCGACTTCAACATTGACTTTGAGCAGTTCAGCGCCGGGCTGGACATTTCGGCAATCGCCGCATAAGAAAAGCCCGCTTCAAAAGAGAAGTGGGCATAAAACAAAAAACTCGCTTTTTTCAAAGCAAGTCTTTATTAAGAATACTCAGCGCACCCGTTTGGTGGAGATAAGCGGGATCGAACCGCTGACCTCTTGAATGCCATTCAAGCGCTCTCCCAGCTGAGCTATACCCCCATATAAGGGGTGCGCTGAGTAATTTCTTATTCAATTAGTGCGGGGGTTGTTTACCGCTTCAACCGGGCTCCCAGCTGAGCTACGCCCCCGATTTGGCTAATAAACTTTGCATAAAAATTATAACGCAACGGATCGGTTAATGTCAAGCACAGAGCATCTGGCAGTATCACCGAAATCGCAAAGTAAAAATTGGTAGTGCTGCCGAAAATTTAGGCGGAACTGCCAATTTTTATCTGCTGCTGTGACTCCATCCCAAACTTTGTGTAAACCTCCAACAAGGTGTAGAATAGAAGCAGGATGACGGAGGTAATCACAATGGCAAGAAGGAAAAGAACCCCAGAAGAAAACGCAC
>ENA-OQHF01001363-OQHF01001363.1-human-gut-metagenome-genome-assembly--contig:-NODE-1363-length-13648-cov-2.917388_pt1 | contig 13648 bp, 19 predicted proteins | sample MGYA00242559_ERZ504709 | MGnify/ENA primary metagenome ERZ504709 (study PRJEB26092, sample SAMD00036203) | human gut metagenome | host: Homo sapiens | study: EMG produced TPA metagenomics assembly of... | reverse complement strand
ATTCCTCCTTCACCGCTTTCACGGTTTCTTACAAACTAATTTATTTAGCTTTCTCTACGATCTCAACAAGTCTCCATCTCTTGTCCTTGGACAGGGGTCTTGTCTCCATAACTTTTACGATATCGCCAATGTTGCACTCGTTATTCTCGTCATGAGCCTTCAGCTTGTAGGTGTCCTTTACGATCTTTTTGTAAAGGGGATGCTTAACATGCTCTTCGATTGCAACTACAATAGTTTTATCCATCTTATTACTGATAACTTTACCAGTACGTGTTTTTCTTAAATTTCTTTCCACGGTTTGATCTCCTTTCTACGCACCCACGCGTTACGCTCTAGCCTTCTCGGTGATAACAGTCTGAATACGTGCAATGTTTCTTCTTACTTCTTTGATTCTTGCAGTATTATCTAACTGATTTGTTGCGTTCTGGAATCTTAAATTGAAAAGTTCTTTTTTTAGCAGCTACCAGCTCCTGTGCCAGTTCTGCATCGGACTTTGTCTTCAATTCTTCTACAAATTTATTTGATTTCATTCTGTCACACCGCCTTCCACATCTGCCTTAGCAATGATCTTACACTTACAAGGGAGCTTGTGCATAGCAAGACGTAATGCTTCACGAGCGTCCTCTTCGGGAACACCAGCGATCTCGAACATTACACGTCCTGGCTTAACAACTGCTACCCAGCAATCTACAGCGCCTTTACCGGAACCCATACGAGTACCGAGAGGCTTTACAGTTACGGGCTTATCGGGGAAAATCTTAATCCATACTTTACCGGTACGCTTGGTATAACGGGTAAGCGCAATACGGGCTGCCTCAATCTGATTAGACTTGATCCAGCAGGGTTCTGTAGCAACCAGACCAAATTCGCCATATGCCAGGGTGTTACCTCTGGAAGCTTTTCCGGCCATGGATCCACGGAACTGTTTACGACGTTTTACTCTCTTCGGCATTAACATTATTTATCGCTCCCTTCCATCTGATTTCCTTTTGTAGGAAGTATCTCGCCTTTATAAATCCAAACTTTAACTCCAACTTTACCATAGGTGGTGTTTGCTTCAGCAAAACCATAATCGATATCCGCTCTCAGTGTCTGCAGAGGAATGGTTCCCTCGCTGTAGAACTCAGCACGAGCGATATCAGCACCGCCCAGACGACCAGAACAGCAGGTCTTGATACCCATAGCACCGGACTTCATGGTTCTGCCCATGCAGGACTTCATTGCACGTCTGAAGGATACACGGTTCTCCAGCTGCTGAGCGATGTTCTCAGCTACCAGCTGTGCATCTCTGTCAGGTCTCTTGATCTCTTTAATGTCAACCATAACCTTCTTATCGGTTAACTTGGAGAGCTCTTTCTTGGTTACTTCGATCTCAGCGCCGCCCTTACCGATTACAACACCGGGCTTAGCAGTATAGATGATAACCTTTACTCTGTCAGATGCTCTTTCGATTTCGATCTTGGAAACACCTGCGCTGTATAATTTCTTCTTCAGGAACTTTCTGATGTTGTAGTCTTCTACCAGGTAATCAGCGAAGTCTGCATCAGCATACCATCTTGAATCCCAATCCTTGATAACACCGACTCTAAGGCCCGTGGAGGATTCAATCTTTCTCGTCCCATAAACTTTTAATAGCTCCTTTCCCTACTTCTTCTCATCAAGAACGATGGTAATGTGGCTCATTCTCTTTTCGATTCTATAAGCTCTACCCTGTGCTCTGGGCTTTACTCTCTTCATGGTAGGTCCTTTGTTTGCAAAGCACTCTGCAACATAAAGGTTCTCGGTATTCATACCGTTATTGTTCTCAGCGTTAGCGATTGCTGACTCAAGCAGCTTCTTGATCAGGCTGGAAGCATATCTGGGATTGTACTCCAGAATACCAAGTGCAGTCTGTACATCTTTGCCTCTGATGGCATCTAATACGAAACAAGCCTTCTGAACAGATACTCTTGCGTAAGACAGCTTAGCTGAAGGTCTTGTATCTTTCTGAGCGTTTCTTTCTCTCTTAATTTGGGATCTATGTCCTTTAGCCATAGATTTGGTCCTCCTTTCAAACTGAAACCGCGCAACGCACCCGTGTGTTTCCTAAGTGCTGCGCACAAAAATATCCCGTCTTCTTTCCTCTTTCGAGGGAAGACCCTCGGGAGAGCGCATAGCTCTCCCAGCCATCTATAAAAGATAGCATATTTTTAGCTCCAGGTCAATAATAAAATTATCTAACCTTGGATTTCTTCTCGTCCTTGCCGTGACCTCTGTAGGTTCTGGTTGCTACGAACTCACCGAGTTTGTGGCCAACCATATCCTCAGTAACGTATACGGGAACATGCTTTCTACCATCATGAACAGCAATCGTATGTCCTACGAAGGAAGGGAAAATTGTAGAACGACGGGACCAGGTCTTAATAACCTGCTTCTGTCCTGATGCATTTAAAGCGTCGACTTTCTTTAACAGGCTTGCGTCTGCGAAAGGTCCTTTTTTCAGTGATCTAGCCATGATCTTTCCTCCTTAACTATTTGATTGCTCTGCCGTCACGTCTTCTTACGATCAGCTTGTTGGAAGCCTTCTTAGATTTACGTGTCTTCAGACCAAGAGCAGGTTTACCCCAAGGTGTGCTGGGGCCGGGACGACCGATACCGGTCTTTCCTTCACCACCACCATGAGGATGGTCGTTGGGGTTCATGACGGAACCACGTACGGTGGGACGGATGCCCATGTGACGCTTGCGTCCGGCTTTACCGATCTTAACCAGGCTATGATCAACGTTACCTACAACACCAACAGTTGCACGGCAAACCAGGGGAACCATTCTCATCTCACCGGAGGGAAGACGAAGAGTAGCGTACTTACCTTCTTTTGCCATCAGCTGTGCGCTGTTACCAGCAGAACGAACCAGCTGGCCGCCCTTGCCGGGATATAACTCAATATTGTGTACCTGAGTACCTACAGGGATCTCGGACAGAGGTAAGCAGTTACCTACTCTGACCTCGGCCTCTGCACCGTTCATAACCTTCATTCCGTCGGTCAGACCTTCGGGAGCGAGGATATAGGACTTGGTACCGTCTTCGTAGCAGATCAGCGCGATGTTTGCTGTTCTGTTAGGATCGTACTCGATACCGATTACGGTTGCAGGGATGCCATCCTTGTATCTCTTGAAATCAATTACTCTGTATTTTCTTCTGGAACCGCCGCCGCGATGTCTTACAGTGATCTTACCCTGATTGTTACGGCCGGAGTTCTTCTTCAGGGAAACACACAGGCTCTTCTCGGGAGAGGTCTTGGTGATCTCAGCGAAATCAGAACCAGTCATATTTCTTCTGGAAGGTGTATATGGGTTATATGTCTTAATTCCCATTACTGTATCTCCTTTACGATGATTTTTTGCGCGAGCACTTAAGTGCCGCATACTTGAATCTTAAGCAGTAGCTTTACTCTTACAGACCTGCGAAGATCTCGATCTCTTTGCTATCTGCTGTTAACTGAACAATTGCCTTCTTGGTCTTAGCGGTCTTGCCGGTAACCATTCCGCGTCTCTTGTTCTTGCCATCCATGTTGATGGTGTTAACACTCTTAACCTTGGTACCTTCGAACATCTTCTCAACAGCCTCTTTGATCTGAGACTTGTTAGCTTCGGTGTGAACGAGGAAGGTGTACTTCTTCTCGCCCATGCCGGCCATGCTCTTCTCGGTAATAACGGGTTTGAGGATTACATCATAGTATTTAATATCAGCCATTATGCGTATACCTCCTCAATCTTTGCAACAGCATCCTTAGTCAGGACAACTGTCTTAGCCTTCATTACGTCGTAAACGTTGATGGTATTTACCAGGGTGGTATCTACATCAGCTACGTTTCTAGCGGACATAACTACGTTAGTATCGTTATCAGCGATCACTACCAGTCCCTTTTCTACCTTTAAGTTATTCATAACGTTGGCGAAGTTCTTGGTCTTGATCTCGTCGAATTTCAGCTCATCTACTACGATCAGGCTGCTTCCCTGAACCTTGCTGGTCAGTGCAGACTTCAGAGCTGCTCTCTTCTCTTTCTTGTTAAGTTTGAAAGAGTAATCTCTGGGAACGGGAGCGAATACTACGCCGCCGCCTGCCCACTGGGGAGATCTGGTTGAACCCTGTCTTGCATGACCGGTTCCCTTCTGTCTCCAGGGCTTTCTTCCGCCACCGGATACCTCAGAACGGGTCTTTGCTTTCTGAGTTCCCTGACGATTATTTGCAAGCTGCTGTACAACTGCCATGTGTACCAGGTGCTCGTTCACTTCAACACCAAACACTGCATCGTTTAATTCGATTGTACCAACTTCTTTGCCTTCCATATTGTAAACAGATACGTTTGCCATCTGATTGGTCCTCCTTTCGTCCTAAACTATGCCTCAACCTTAACGGTCTCTTTGATGGTTACTAAAGCTTTCTTAGGTCCGGGTACTGCACCCTTTACCAGAAGCAGATTCTTCTCAGCATCTACTCTTACGACCTCAAGATTCTGAACAGTTACCTTTACACAACCCATATGTCCAGGCATTCCCTTGCCCTTGAATACACGGCTAGGGGAGGAACATGCACCATTGGAACCCTGATGACGATGGAACTTGGAACCATGAGCCATAGGTCCTCTGTGCTGTCCAAATCTCTTGATCGCGCCCTGGAAGCCCTTACCTTTGGAGATTGCGGAAGCGTCTACCTTATCGCCTGCAGCGAAGATGTCAGCTTTGATCTCTGCACCAAGGGTGTACTCCTCAGCGTTCTCAAACTTGAACTCTCTTACATATCTCTTGGAGCTTACGCCAGCCTTCTTGAAGTGGCCCTGCTCTGCTTTGTTAACGCCATGTCTGTGTACGATCTGCTTTTTGCCGCTGGCATCCTTGTTAACAACCTTATCCTTCTTGTCAACGAAGCCTACCTGTACAGCACTGTAGCCATCATTCTCCACGGTCTTTACCTGAGTAACCACGCAGGGACCAGCCTGAAGCACGGTTACGGGAACGAGCACGCCATCTTCATTGAAGATCTGAGTCATTCCAACTTTTGTTGTCAAAATTGCTTTCTTCATTTTTACCTCCTGTGTTCTACATAGCGGACCAAAGTGTTTCTTGCAAAACCCAAAGTGTTTCTGCGAAACACTTAGAAATACGCTTCGCGCATTTCCCTGGCGATTGTTCATCGCACTGTGTTCTTACGTCTAAGTAGAGGTTTTTGTTGTTTTGGCTTTACTTTGAAAAACTTACTTATTAGTTGTTCTTCATCTTGATGTCGATGTAAACACCGGCAGGCATTTCCAGTCTCTGAAGAGCATCAACAGTCTTCTGAGTGGGAGCCATGATGTCGATCAGTCTCTTGTGAGTTCTCTGCTCGAACTGTTCTCTGGAGTCCTTGTACTTGTGTACTGCTCTCAGAATGGTAACAACTTCCTTCTTGGTAGGAAGAGGTACGGGACCGCTCACCTGAGCTCCGGTCTTCTTAACAGTTTCGATGATTTTTTTGGCAGATGCATCAACAAGCTGATGTTCATAAGCTTTCAATGTAAATTCTCATTACCTGATTTGCCATAAAAAAAGTCGCCTCCTTTTCGCACTTTTGTAAGTAGATACTTACTTTTTGTACGGACAAGCGGTGACTGTACACTTTCCCGTGTGTGTCTGCGACCTTTGTGCAACGCTTTCTTCTCTCCGGTCATAAACTTACACGTTGTTACTGCTCAAGGCAGATGTTAATTGGTACAGTGACTTGCCGTCAGTTTCCTAACTTGACATTCGCTCCACGGAAAACCCGATCTCCATTACTGGGAACCGGCAACCTCACGTTTCACAGCTATCATGCCACAGCAAGGATTAGTATACATTGAATTTACGGGCATTGCAAGAATTTTTTTCAAAAAATTGTATTTTTTTAAAACAATTCCTTTTTGCCGTTTTGCACAGGTTCGCCACTGTATTTTTGTGAGTTTCTTCTTATATCTAATGAGTTAAGCAACAAATGAATCATATTTTTGTCGCTTAACTCATATAATACAGCCCAATAATTTTTTATGACAAGAAAAGCCATCCCCCTGGATGCTCTCAGGTGCTGCCGGGGCGTATTCTGGCAAAATTCCTTTCTGCGCCCCGATATCCCGGTATCGACGGGGCTTATTACGGCAAAATCCTTATCTGTGCCCCGATGTACAAAGGTGGAGGGTATAATCGACCTGGTTTAGTCTCACATACCCGCGTCCGCGAAGGCCGGTGGGTATAATCGACCTGATTTTGTCTCACATACCCGCTTTCGCATGTTCTGCTGGGTACAGATAGCTTGTTTCTGAATTCTATACCCTCGCCAACACAAATACATAAAAATACTGACAGGCAGATGTCTTCGCTGTCCATCAGTATTTTTGTCTGTCAATATTTATTTCATCAACGGTCTGTTACAGCCGGTTCGCTTTCACATCCTCGAACTCCTGTAGCATTTCCTCGGAAGGAGCCTTGGTAGCAAGGCTGACTGCGATGATAGCGATAAGTCCCAGCCCGAAGCCTACTACCAGAGAATACAATCCGGTAGCTTTGCCCAGGGTCTGCCCGCCCACGAGAGGGATGTAATCCCAGATGATAACGGCAAGTGCACCGGTGACAATTCCGGCTACCGCTCCTGGGAAGTTGGTTCTCTTCCAAATATAAGGACATCACTACCAGCGGACCAAAGGCGGCACCTAAACCTGCCCACGCGTTGGATACCAGTCCCATGACAGTGTTGTTCGGATTCCATGCGATGATATAAGCCAGCACAGCTACTACCAGTACTGTGATACGGCTCACATTCATAACCGTCTTGTCATCCGCATCCTTTTTGAGCAGTCCCTTGAAGATATCTTCCGCTACGCTAGAGGCGCTGACTAACAGCTGAGAATCCGCCGTGGACATGATCGCTGCCAGGATACCACAGAGGAACAATCCTGCAATGAACGGAGCCCGCATCTCCACGGTAAATACCTTCTTGATCATCTCGATGAATACCTTCTCATTATTGCCGTTCACCAGCTCCGGCAGATAAGCTCTGCCCAGGATACCGATAAACACTGCAAATCCCAGGGATAATGCCACCCAGCTGATGGCTGTAGCCTTGGACTTGGTCATTTCCTTTTCATCCCGGACTGCCATAAATCTCACAAGGATATGAGGCATACCGAAATATCCCAGTCCCCAGCCGAGACCGGAGATCACGCTGACGATATTGTTGCTGCCGTCACCGTTCTTCATCAGGTTCAGGAAGTTGGCACTGTCAGCACCGCTGGCTTCCAGACCGGCTGACAATGTAGTGCCGCCGGTTGTCAGAAAATGATAAGCGAACAGCGGTACTGCCAGAATACCGACCAGCATCAGCATACCCTGGATAAAGTCTGTCACACATACCGCGGTGAATCCACCGAGAAACGTATACACCAGTACTACCAGTGCACCGATGGTCAGTGCCACATGATAATCAATACCGAACACAGACTCAAACAGCTGACCGCCGGCAGAAAGTGCGGAAGCACAATATACCAGGAAAAATACTACAATAGTAATAGAAGAAACAGTCATCAATACTTTCTTATCATCATGGAAGCGGTTCTCAAAATAAGTCGGCAGCGTCACGGAATTATTAGCACGGATCGTATATCTGCGCAGCTTCGTGGCGATGAACAGCCAGTTCAGCGTCGTGCCGATGAAAAGTCCGATGGCGATCCAGCCGTCACCGCCGACACCGGTTAAATAAATAGCTCCCGGCAGTCCCATCAACAGCCATCCGCTCATGTCCGATGCCTGCGCGGACAGTGCAGCGACGAAGCCGTTCAGCTTTCTGCCTCCTAAAAAGTAATCTTCGGAATTGTTATTGCCCTTTGCATAGAACGCTCCGATAGCGATCATCATGAGTAAGTACAGCACGAATGCCACAATTACCCATCCAAGCGTATTTCCTGTCATAATATCCTCCTCAAATTTTTCTTCTTGTACATTTTCTTAATTGTATACAGTGATACGATTTATTATATACAAGAAATGGCTTATCGTCAACAAATTAGTTTGCTATCGCTGTAATGTGCGAAAGTATATAATTGTGCTCATGTGTATCTTATTACAACTTTCTGTCAAAACACACGCGAAGCAATTCATAGAACACGTAGGCTGCCAGCCCCATCAGGAAGTCTGATTCATACAGATATACCAACACAGTAAAAATCGTCCATATTTCCGCCAATGGATCTGTCAGTTGCATTGCTCCCATCAGAGCATGTATCCCGCTAAAGTAAAAATATCCGTCAGAAAGCAGCATCGACAAGCGAGTATCCAGTCTTGCATAACAGGCTCCGATGACCGCCCCTGTCAGCGCAGCCCCCTGCAAAAGGAACGTTCCCGCATACATTCGAAGACATTGTAATACAGATTTTTCTCTCCGGATCCGGAAATCTCTGCCATGGATCAGCAGACACAGCAGCAGTGTAATCAGAAGCACCCGGAAGATTCCCAAGCCATAAGGGAAGGTAAACAGAAAGCTCTCCGGCATAGCTTCCCAATTCCATGTTTGGTTTAGCAATTCCTCGTAAGTCACTTTTGATGTAAAAATCCAGAATTCCAACAATTTGCTGAACATTAGCAATAACAGATATGCTGCTGCCACACCGGCACATTTTACAGCTGTTTTAACTTTATCCATTCTTATCCCTCCGCCATTTTTTCTGTCGGATCCGTCATTGCAGCTTACCATGACTGCTTTATCATGGTAAGCTACACTCTATAAGTTACGCCTTTATAATAACAGCCGGAACAGTCTTTGTTTCTTTTTGTCCCCGAATGACTGTTTTTTGACCTTGAAATTTGACTTTCTGACAATTACAGCCTCTGAGGTTAAGTTTTCACAACGAAGCTTACAGGTTCAACCAGACACGTACCCGGAATTCTTCCGTCTCTTCCACTGTTTCATAATCAATCTGCCCCTCATATTTTCCAACGATCTGTTCCACGATCCGCAGTCCCCAGCCATGCTTCGTACTATCCTGTTTTTTCGTCCGAAGATGTCCTTCCGAAATCTCCGGTTTCTCTCTGAAATCATTCCTGATTTCCAATAAGAGCATCCCCGGCACCGTCCGGGTGGCAATATGTATTCTGCTTTTTGCCGCCTCCAGTGCATTTTCCGTCAGATTGGCATACAGGGCACAGAGATCCTTTTTCTGCAATCTGTCAATACCGGCAAATAGGGATGCCTCGATCTGTAAGTCGATATCTTCCGCTTCAGCCTGCTCTTTCGCTTCATATAATACAGTATCCACCAGCTCCATTCCGGTATATACCGGCACCGCTGCTGTCCGGACCGGTTCCTGCACACCGGCAATGTATTTCAAAGCCTCGGCATCTTCCCCTCTTGTGACCATCTGCTCCACCGCCCGGAGATGATGATGCATATCGTGATACAGCTTCGCATTTTCCGCATAAAAATCATATGCCTTCCGGTAGCCCTGCTCCAGAATTCCGTTTTGCAGATCCAGATACTCCAGCTGCTCTCGCATCCGCGTCTTCTGTGCATAAAAATAAGCTGCCGCCAGAACCGTTGTCAGGCAGGAAAAATAAAAATATTCTTTCACTCGTTCTCCCCGCATCATATCCCAGAGAAAATTGCTGAAAAACAACGTCAGGAAAAAAAGCCGCTCCCATGGTTCCCTGTATGACCGGAAACTGCTTTCTGTATTTCCTCACCGTGTCGGATTGTAAGACCAGATTTCCCATTAAGTTCACCCCAAACCATGCGCCTGTCCGTCAGCACTCCGTATGCCGGCAGCCTGCCGGCGAACCACAACGTTACCTCCAGTCCCAGCAGATAACCTGCGGCATACAGAAAACACTCCTTCTCTTCGCATTCCCACAAAAGACCGAAGGAGACGGTAAAAAGGAGTAATGCCGGAAGGCAGGACAGCATCTCCCTCATACCGTACCATAAGAATCCATATCCAAGGGTCAGACACAGCACTCGCTTATTTCCCATAAGAAGCTTATTTTCCCTGCCATCACTCCCATATAACCATGGGCATGATCCCGTTCCATCCACCATACCATCCAAAATGCTTCGTGAAAGCTACACAAAAAAGTTATCATCTGCATTTGTGTCACGTCTGTCATATCTTTTTCTCCCGGATCCAATACTCCATGACTTTATCCTTTAATTCCCGCATTCTGGCCGAACTGACATAGAGTTCTTCCCCTGTTGTCAGCGTCAGTTTATCGTTTTTCAACTGTGTCACCTTTGTCACATTACACAAGTATCCTCTGTCAATTTGAAAAAATTGTTCCTCCGGCAGCTCCTCCGACAGACTTTTTAATGTTCTCCGTACTCTGTTCCGGCTTCCGTCCGCCTTCGCAATGCAGGCGTATTTCCCCCGCTGCCGGATATATGTGATTGCTTCCAACGGTATTTTCTCTGCTCCCTGCCCGTTCTCTACCAGCAGGAACCGATTCTCTCTGCGTTTCAGTTCCGCCACAGCTGCCGAAAGAGTCTCCGAAAGCATCTGTGTCAGGCATCTTTTGGGCAGAAACCGAAAGGGCTGTAATTTAAAAGAATCGTAGACATACTTTTCATAGGAAGAAACAAAAATAAGAAGTGACGCCGGAAGACTGCTCTGCAGCCGCTTTGCCAACAGAAATCCGTCCTCATCCCCCAGCTCGATATCCAAAACAGCAGGTCAAAGTCTTGTCCGTCTTCTACTTCATATTCCAATGCTTTTCCGTTCTGAAATATATGACAGCAACCGGGTTCTCCCATTATTTGAAGAGACTCCGAAAGTAGTGCTTTCATCATTTGTCCATCTGCCCTGTTATCGTCACAAATCGCAATCTGCAGCATAGTCCCCTCCCGCCTGTTTTTCCGAAATACCTTATTAATTACAGCATAAGCCACTGCCAATACTTCTGTCAATTTACTTTCCAAAGCTACCGGGAATGGGGAGAAAACCGCAAGTATTCCTTGAAAAAGTCTCCCGTCTATTATATGATAAGAAAGTCAGAAGACACGGAAATCCGTTGTTTTTTCAGAGAGAATCATTTGCTTCTGTATTTTATAATGTTTATTCAAAGAAAGGTTTTTAACATATGTGGATTGCAAATAATTGGAAAGATTATGAAGTGCTGGATACGTCCAGCGGAGAGAAATTGGAGCGTTGGGGAGATTACATTCTGGTGCGTCCGGACCCTCAGGTCATCTGGAAAACGCCCCACGACCATAAGGCTTGGAAACAAAAAAACGGTCATTACCACAGAAGTGCCAAGGGCGGCGGCGAATGGGAATTTTTCAGCCTGCCGGATGAATGGGCGATTCATTACACCCTGCCTTTCCAGAAGGCAGTAACGGATTCCGACCCGCTGACCTTCCATCTGAAGCCCTTCAGTTTCAAACATACCGGTCTGTTCCCGGAGCAGGCGGTGAACTGGGACTGGTTCTCCGGTCTGATCCATAATGCAGGCAGACCCGTGAAGGTACTGAACCTCTTCGCATACACCGGTGGTGCCACTGTATCCGCTGCAGCTGCAGGAGCTGCTGTGACCCATGTGGATGCTTCCAAGGGTATGGTCGGCTGGGCGAAAGAAAACGCCGCTGCATCCGGACTTGCCGATGCTCCCATCCGCTGGCTGGTGGATGACTGCATGAAATTCGTAGAACGTGAGATCCGCCGCGGCAACAAATACGACGGCATCATCATGGATCCCCCCTTCCTACGGCAGGGGTCCCAAGGGCGAGATCTGGAAAATAGAAGATAATATCTGGGATTTCGTAGGACTGACCGCACAGCTTTTATCCGATGATGCGCTGTTCTTCCTGATCAATTCGTACACTACAGGATTGCAGCCCGCCGTGCTGTCCTATATGATGAATTCCACCCTGACGAAAAAGTTCGGCGGTCATGTGGAAGCCGAAGAGATCGGCCTCCCCGTAACCGAGAGCGGTCTGGTACTGCCCTGCGGTGCTTCCGGACGCTGGCAGCGGAAGTGATCTGACTAGCATCATAAGCCTAATCAAAAAGGAGCCTTGGGTCGAGGCTCCTTCTTGATCACAGCCAAAGTCAGCAACTATTGCTTGATGATTGAATTCCAAATATGGTGCGTTTTTACTCCTCTGTTTCAATCTCCAATCTCTGAAGAATGTCTCTCACAATACCAGCATCCTCAATCAGAGAAATTCCAAAACACTTTTTTCCTGCATCTTTTAAGGAGGCTCCTATATGATAAACATTTTTCTTATCCAAGATTAAAAAGCGATCATGAAATACTTTCGTGTACCGCACTTCCAGTAAAGGATACTGGCTGTTGAAATTATTAACATCTTCTTGAGATAACTTGGTTCTTTTCAATGTATACATCACAACAGTCACATTTTCATTCTTTTTTGTGAGAAGATTCAGCGTTCCTATATCCACATAGCCATCAATTAAAACGATTTCCTTTTCCGCTTTTTGAATCAGGCTAACAATTAGGCTAAAAGCATCATATATCTGTCCATCAAAAAAGACTTTCTGATTTGATTCCTCATGGTCCGATATATATTCAAATATCTGATCCAATTTTTCATCCGTTTGCTTTTGATATTCCAGTTGTTTTAACTCCACATTACTGATACGCTCAAAAAGCAAGGCGTTATTAGCAATAAATCTCCTCATTTCCACGAATGTGCGCATAATACCAATGCTTACCTTAATTGCCACTTCGCTATGTAGAACACTCGCCAACATAGAGATTCCCTGTTCTGTAAATACATAAGGAAGAGTCCTACGACCACCATAATTATTTTCGTCCTGCGCAAAACTTGAATGCCAGTTTGGCATCTCAAGTTCTGATACTCCTCATTCGTGAGCTGAAAACGAAAATCTTCTGGAAATCTACTAATATTTCTTTTAACTGCTCTATTCAATGCCCCTGTCTCTACCTGATAAAGGACGGCAACCGATCACTATCCAGCATGACTTGCTTATCTCTAATAACATAAATCCTTTTTTCAATCGACGGTCGAGTGATTTCAACTAAATCATTTGTAATACCATCCGTCTTTTTCCGCTTCTGGTTTAATTTCTATCATAAAATTCTCCCTATAACATTTACACGATATCCCGATACCGTACCTTGCCATTATGTTTGGAATGCCTTTCCCATAGAATTCCTTCCTGTGTTTGTTATAACCGCAGGATCAGACATTCCATGTTTATGAGATTATAGTAACAAAAACAGACATACCTATGTCCCATACACAGTACGTATATCGCGGTCAAAACCCCGCTGTTATTTTAGAATGTTGTAAATTTGGAATAAAAGCATGGACTTTCCGACTTGCTATTCAGAACTTCACAAGATATCTGTAGAAATAGAAAACTTCTATGCTTTGTACACATTCTAGCATAGAAGTCTTCTGCTGGCAAGGGGTATGCTATTATCAAATATTTGTAATGCAAAACCAGATTTGCCGCCTATATTTCACATCTGATCACAGCACGTATTTTCTTAACACCGGGATCTTGCGCAGCACCCATGCGGTCGCCGTTGCCAGTGCCAGCACTACCAGGCAGAATGCAGCCAGCAACAAAATCAATACCACTTGTCCCGCGGCTACAGGCTGCACACCGCATTGTTCCAGCACTGTAAAGGGT
>ENA-OQHF01001362-OQHF01001362.1-human-gut-metagenome-genome-assembly--contig:-NODE-1362-length-13650-cov-2.172965_pt1 | contig 13650 bp, 12 predicted proteins | sample MGYA00242559_ERZ504709 | MGnify/ENA primary metagenome ERZ504709 (study PRJEB26092, sample SAMD00036203) | human gut metagenome | host: Homo sapiens | study: EMG produced TPA metagenomics assembly of... | reverse complement strand
TCGCGGGTCGTCGGATTGATGACCGTAACCAACCGCTTCAACCCGGCCGCTTTGAAGATCCGCTTGATGGCCAGGTTGTATTTCTGTTCGGAGATGAACGGCAGCAGCTTGTCGCTGTCACAGGCTTCATACCGGGCAAGAATCTCCGTGGCCATGGCGTTGAGCGGCACCCGCACCGTCAGCGGACGTCCCTCCTTGGTCTTGCGCGGAATGTATTCGATGGCGCCGCCGATGAGATTCGATTTTGTCATCTTCAGCAGGTCGCCTACCCGGCAGCCGATCAGACATTGGAAGACGAAGATGTCCCGCTGGATGGCCAACTGGGGATGGCGCTTCAGATTGGTGGCGTAGATCCGGTGCAGCTCCTCGATGGTGATATAATACGGCGTCCCGTAGGTACACTCCTCCAGCGGGAAATCGTCGAACGGCCGGTTCCGGCTCTTCTTATGACTGTTGCACCAATAGAAGAAGGTTCGGATGCGCGAGAAGCAGTCCAACAGCGTGTTCTTGCCTCGGGGTTGCGGTGTGCGGGCCTCGGGAATGGCCTCGTAAATCTCGGGATAGATGGCGCAGTAGCGGTACTCGTTTTCCAGAAAGTTCCAGATGTCCCGCAGGGTGTCGGCCGTTACCCGGTCCACATCCAGTGTGAAGTCCTCCTTCCCCATCTGGGTAGCCCGGATGTAGAGTTCATAACGCTGCAAAGCCCGTTTGATGACGCGATAGTTCTTCTTGCGAACCTCCGAAAGCCGGTGCTTCTCGAGAAACTCGTCGAACAGCGCTGTCAAGGTCGGTTTGATGGCGGATACTTGCTCCAGGTTGTACTTCTGCGGATTGTAATATTGGTCCAGCGCCTCCTTCAGCCAACCCTTTGACACCGTCTCTTCGGGACGGTTCTGATAGGCTCTCTCGATGTAGGTTTTGAGCCTGCGGGCCTCGTTGTTGTAGCGGGTGCGCATGGCCTCGTCGCAGACGACTTTGCTCTTGACCTGCTCGGCCTTGTCATCCCAAAGATTCGGATTGATCGTAAGACGGGTCGGAGCGACCAGATCGAGTTGCCGGCCGTCGCGCAGACGCGCGTAGATGGTTGCCTGGGACTCCGTGTCGTAACGGGTGACGCTCTTTTTGAGAATGAGGGTTACTTTCATGGTTCAGCAAGATATAGGGGCTAGTGGCAAAGATAGGAATCTTTCCCCACATTTTCCCCACACATGCTGAAAAATCTTCAATGCCCTTTTAGGGATTAAAACAAATGAGCGAATATATAATACTGAAAATAAGTGAAATATGGTAAAATTTGCTCATATATCCAATTATTCTAATTTAATGAGATTTACTATATTCAAATGCGGCTCCGGGTACTATGGAACGGAATTCGGTTTTCGACCGAAAATTTTCCGACAGCCTACTGCGATAAAGTATCCTGCGGGATACTTTATTTGTTTTTAACCGGACCGTGCGACGGGAACAATAGCCGCACGCCTCAAAAACAACTGAATTATATAAAACATAATTACCCTACCCGCTATGGACGACGGTTATTATTATTGCCTGTATTCAGACCCTTAAATTTCTAACTTATATTAAAGAATGAAAAATGTCAAGTTTTTCAGAGGCGAAGATCTGCCTTTGGAATTGCACAAAGTGCGCGTAGTACAAAAATTGCATCTCGTTCCTATCGAACGTCGTCTCGATGCCCTGAAAGAGGGCGGCTTCAACACCTTCCGTTTACAGACGACCGATGTTTTCCTCGACATGTTAACCGACAGCGGTACCAATGCCATGAGCGACAACCAGCTCGCGGCGATGCTCCGCGCCGACGACGCCTATGCGGGTTCGCAGTCTTTCGTGCGTTTGCAGAAAGCTGTGGAAGACGTACTGGGTAAGAAATACCTGTTGCCTGTCCACCAAGGACGCGCTGCGGAGAACATCATTGCGCGTACTTTCATCAAGCCCGGTCAGACGGTACCCATGAACTACCACTTCACCACGACTCTGGCTCACATCCAGGAGAACGGCGGTAAAATCGTGGAGCTGATCTCCGACGCAGGTCTCGAACTGCACTCCGACAACCCCTTCAAGGGCAATATGGACATTGAAAAACTTGAAAAATTCATCACCGAAACAGGCGTGGAGAACATTCCGTTCATCCGCATGGAAGCCTCGACCAACCTGATCGGCGGCCAGCCCTTCTCGATGTCCAACCTGATGGACGTGCGCCGCATCGCGGACAAATACAACCTGATGCTGGTACTCGACGCCAGTCTGTTGGGTGAAAACGCTTACCTGATCCAGCAACGCGAAGAGCACTGGAAAGAGAATTCGATGGCCGACATCATCAAGGCAATGACCGGACTGGCCGATCTGGTTTACTTCTCGGCCCGCAAACTCAGCTCCTCGCGCGGCGGCGGCATCTGCACCAACCGCAGGGAACTTTACAATAAAATGGAAGCTATGATTCCTCTGTTCGAAGGCTTCCTTACCTACGGCGGTATTTCGGTTCGTGAAATCGAAGCGATGGCCGTAGGCCTCTACGAAACACAGGACGAAACCGTCATCTGCCAGAGTATCGACACCATCCGCTACCTGGTGAACACGCTCGATCCGAAAGGCATTCCCGTCGTGACTCCGGCCGGCGTCCTGGGCGGACACCTGGACGCCATGAAATTCTGCGAGCATATCCCGCAGGAGGAGTACCCCGCCGGAGCACTGGCCGCAGCCCTCTACCTCTGCTCGGGCGTACGCGGTATGGAGCGCGGTACGGTATCGAGCGTCCGCGACGAGAACGGCAAAGAGATCCTGGCCGACGTCGAGCTGGTACGCCTCGCCTGCCCGCGCCGCGTATTCACGCTTTCCCAGATCAAATACGTCATCGACCGTCTGGAGTGGCTCTACGAGAACCGTCACCTGATCGGCGGTCTGCGCTTCACCTACGAGCCGCCCGTGCTCCGTTTCTTCATGGGCGGTCTGGAACCGACCACCGACTGGCCGGCACGCCTGATGGAGAAATTCCGCAAGGATTTCGGAGACAGCTTGTAGGAAAAGCCTCCCCTACCGATAAACAAGTGTTTGCAGCACGGCATCCGAGCCCGCTGCAAACACTTGTTTTATACCTCCGGCAAATCACTTCGCCCGCACCGCCTGCGCACGCCGTTCCAAAATGGCCGGCGTGTTCTTCAACGCCCACTCCACCAGACTGTTCAGATACGGCATCAGATCGCCCCCGGAATCGGTCAAACGATACTCGACACGGGGCGGCACTTCGGGATAGACCTCTCTGTGGACCAGCCCGTCCGCTTCGAGCGAACGCAGGGTGACGGTCAGCATCCGCTGCGAAATATCCCCGAGCGAACGTTGAATGTCGTTGAAACGCATCGTCCCGTTCGAATACAACGTCGTCAGCACCAGCAGCGACCACTTGTCACCGAGGCGGCTCAAGATATCCCGAATCGGGCAAATTCCCTCGTGTAAAAAAGGTTTTCATTATTTTGCGGTTTTATCTCGTTGTCGTTCAACATCGGTTACCTTTTTGTAACTCGCTTACCAAAAAATTCACCTCTTGCAGAACCCGATTACTTATTTTATGTTTGCACTACAAAAGTAACTAACATATCATTAATAACTATAAAAAACTCAAAAATTATGGCAAAGAAAGTAGCTGTATTGGTCGTAAACCCCGTCAACGGATCGGGCTTGTTTCAGTATTTGGAAACCTTCTTCGAGAACGGCATTCCCTTCAGGACATTCGCGGTAGCGGATACCACGAATGTAAAAACCAACTCGGGGCTTCGCCTCCAGACGGACGATATAATCGCCTCACTCAAAGGCCATGAACACGAATACGACGCCCTCGTATTCGCCTGCGGCGACGCCATGCCCAAATTCGCGGAAAACGCAGACAAACCCTACAACGTGGATATGTTGAGCGTCATTAAAAATTTTGCGGACCAGGGAAAAACGATCGCAGGGCATTGCGCCGCAGCACTGCTCTTCGACAACCTCGGCATCGCACAGGGCAGACGGGTGGCCCTGCATCCGTTCCTCAAACCGGTCGTCAAAAGCTGTATCGGAACGGACGAAAAAGCCGTCATCGACGGCAACTTCTACACGGCACAGAACGAGAATACGATTTCCTGCCTGCTGCCCGAACTGTTGAAAGTCCTGAAATAATCCCCGAATCGTAAACATCGAACGAAGTCCCGGCTTTTCATAGGCCGGGGCTTTGCAATTTATCCGAAACTTCCGCCTCCGCTTATCGGAAATCCGACTGCACCGCGATACACAGTCCGAAAACTGCCCGTTTCCACACAACTTCCACACATTTGGGGCACGATTCCACAGTCATCGACCGCACGAATATCGCAACAACAAATTATCAATCAACATTTTGAATACAATGGCACACGATTGGATATTTCTAATTGCAAAAACCAAATTCCAATACCAATGAAGACATTCAGACTTATTCTGGCTCTCGCAGCCGTAGCGCTGACCGCAGTGTCATGCGTCGAAAAATCGGGAAAATACCAGACCCTGCTCGCCCAACGGGACTCGCTGCTCACCGTCGAGCAAAAGTACGATCAAACGCTGGAAATCCTCAATGAGATCGAAACCGGATTTCAGTCGATCCGCGAAGTCGAAGACCGCGTGATGACTCAAATAAGCGACATCGAAAACAAGCCGCTGGACAAAAAACAACAGATGGTATCGCAGATCAACCAAATCAAGGGTATCCTGCATCCAAAACAAGGAGCGAATCGCCGAACTCGAAGCACAATTCGCACAAAGCGGCCGCAAGAACGCTTCGCTGGCCGGGACGATCAAACGTCTGCAGGAAGAAATGACCCGGAAAGTCGCACAGATCGAATCGCTTCAGACCGAGCTGTCCCAAAAAATCATCGAGATCGAGGAGCTCGCCGGTACGGTCGAGGAGCTCAACAAGGACATCGCCGGATTGAACGAAGTCACTGCCAGCCAAAAAAGCTACGATCGAGGAACAGGATAGTCAGCTCAATGTCGTCTGGTTCTGCATCGCCGATATGAAGCAGCTCAAGGAGGCTCGCATCGTCGAAGGCAACGGACTCTTCAAAACCAAGAGCATCATGGATGGCGACTTCGACAAATCGGCATTCACATCGGCCGACCTGCGGAATCTGACCCGAATCGAAACGGGCAGCAAAAGCCCAGCTGCTCACCTCGCACCCCAAAGAGAGTTACACGCTCACACCGGGCGAAGACAAACTGGTAACGCTCGAAATCACCGATCCCGCAAAATTCTGGAGCATATCGAAATACCTGGTCATTCGGAAATAAACCGATTCCGACAGACCGAATACCCCTGCCCGAACTGCAGGGGTATTTTTCATCCGGGAAAGTATATCGGACCATAACCGTCGGCCCAGATAAGAAAACTCGGCAAAGCTCAAACGACGCTCGAAACGGGAGCAGTGAACGCTTGCGTACACTGCCCCGCAAGGAGGAGGAAAAGGAACTTAAATAAATTTGGCGCTGCGCTCGGCTTTCACTATCTTTGACATAGTCTTAGATAGGATGCGCCTCGGAAAATTGGGAACAAGTTCCCGTTTTCTCTCGGCTTTCACTATCTTTGCCCTATGATCCGATTATCGCTCATCATCGCCACTTACAACCGCTCCGCAGCGCTCGTCGAAGCGCTCCGGTCGGTCGTGCGGCAGGATTTCCCGGCCGCAGAGTGGGAGTGTATCGTCGTGAACAACAATTCGCAGGATGACACGCTGGCCCGGTTCGAAGCGTTCGCAACAGAACATCCCGCAATCAACCTTCGGATCGTAACCGAAACCCGGCAGGGGCTCTCCCATGCCCGCAACCGGGGTATCGACGAAAGCCGGGGCGAATACATCGCCATCATTGACGACGACGAACGCATCAACGAACAGTTCATCTCTTCGTACGTCGCCCTCTTCGACGCCTACCCCGACGCTGCATCGGCCGGAGGCCCTATCATACCCGAATATCCTGCGGGATGCCCGGCCTGGATGTCGAGTTATACCGAACGTCCGATAGCCAATCCGATCGACCTGGGGCGAAAGATCCGCCCTTTTCCGAAAGGACGTATTCCCGGCGGCGGCAACATGGCACTGCGGCGTTCGACGGTCCAACGATACGGCGCCTTCGACCCTTCGCTGGGGCGGACCGGAGAGCAACTGATCGGAGGCGAAGAGAGCGATCTTTTTCAGCGGTTGGCAGACGCCGGAGAACGTTGTTACTATGTTCCGACAGCAATTATGTGGCATATCATTCCGCCGCGAAAGATCTCCCGGGAATACTTCGAATCATTATGTTACCAGGTCGGACGCACCCAACGCCTGCGGGCCGGAATGAGGGGGCAAACCGTGCGTCTGTTATCGGGCGAAGCCGTCAAGTGGGGTGCGACACTCCTGTTGGCTCTCGGCTTCCTGTTGCGGTTCTCCGTCCCCAAAGCCCGCTATCTGCTCCTGATGCGGAGGCAAATCACACGGGGAATATCGGGTCGAAAACCGTAAGACGCAGGCTTGGGGATCTGCCAGTGAAAATACCGGCTGCATCGCTGCAAACCGGTATCAGAAAATTTTGCTGTACAAATATGTTCTCCGGATGCAGGACTTGCCGCACAGAGCCGTACATACGTATCCGCTATTCCAGTGAAACAGGCGGCGGAACCCCAGACCATAGTTCGGACGAGTGTCCGGCGGAGGAACATCTTTATTTATGTTTCCCATGCGGCGGAGGCGTGCCGGGCTTATGCCCCGGTCGGGGATGTTTATGGGGCTTCGGAGCTTTTTTGTGAGGCGGATGCGGCCGTTCATGAAAATGGTGCACCGAAGGCGGATTCGGGTGACGAGGGCGACGGGAGGCACACGAGGTGACGAGCATCGCCGATAAAACAGCGACCAGAGTCCAAGCCAACATTCGTTTTGCTTTCATAATTCTACTCTCTTAAAAGTGGCACAAACAACTACCGTAATGCAATAACAAAAACAGTCGGCACGCCGATAAGAGTTTCCCTTTAGAACAGGTATTTCTCCGACCGTACCTTCTCGACCAGCTGGAACGCGTGCTGCCACGCCTCCTCGCTGAAAGTCGTTCCGACCACTTCGATCACCTTCCCGGCGACGATGGCACCGATCGTACCGCACTGACGCAGCGTCAGCCCCTCGCATAACCCGGAGAGGAATCCGGCGGCATACAGATCGCCCGCACCCGTCGTATCGACCCGCTTGGCTGCGGCCATGATCCCCACGTGGACCACTTCGCTGCCCCGCTTGATCAAAGCCCCCTTGATACCGACCTTCACGACGGCCAGTTCGCACAGCTCCGAAAGCATCTGCAAGGCATTGAGCGGCTCGCCCTCGCCGGTGAAGGCTTTCGCTTCGTCCTCGTTGGCAAAAACGATATCGACGTAATCCTGAATGAGCGAGCGCAGAAATTCCAGGTTAGCCTCCACGACATTGAAACTCGCCAGGTCGATCGCCACCTTCAGACCGCAGGCTTTGGCCGTGCGGACCGCACCGGCAATCAACTCGTGATCCTGCACCAGATAACCTTCGATATAGAGACAGTCGTAACCTTCGAAAATAGCAGGCGTAACCTCTGCCGCACTCAACTCCAGCGCAGCCCCCAGGAACGTCACCATCGTCCGTTCCCCATCGGGAGAAATAAGCGACACACACCTTCCCGAGCGCTCCTTCCCCCGGAAAATAAAGGGTTCTATACCCAGGTTCTCAAGAGCCTGAATAAAGAAATCTCCCGTCTTGTCGGTTCCCACCTTGCCGATAAAGCCCACGTCGCAACCCAACCGGGCCATCGCCCGGATCGTATTCCCGGCCGATCCGCCGAGCGAGAGCGAGTAAGGCAGACCGGCGACCGATTTCGAAATCTCGGTCTGCAAGGCCGCATCCACCAGGCTCATCGAACCTTTCGGCAAATTGAACGTATCGAGTACTTTGTCGGTCTTCAGATTGACCAACATGTCTGTCAGAGCGTTTCCTATTCCTATTACGCGTTTCATGAAGTCAGTATTGTTCGAAAATAATGTCAGATAGAGAGGATGCGCACCAGATCCACCGCTCCACGGTCGATAGTCCGGTCGTGGCTGACGGCACGCGAGAAGGGGACATAGACGATCTGCCCGTTGCTCAGACCGATCATCACGTTGCGCTGCCCCTCCATGAGCGCTTCGATGGAGGCTTCGCCCATACGCGAAGCCATGATACGGTCGATTGCCGACGGCGACCCGCCCCGCTGGATATGTCCCAGAATGGTTACCCGGGCATCGTACTGCGGAAACTCCTGCTTCACGCGTTCGGCAAGCCCCATGGCACCGCCCGTAGCGGGATTCTCGGCCACCAGCACGATCGCCGAATTTTTACTTTTGCGGAATCCCTGGTTGATGAGCTCGCCCAGTTGATCGACCTCCGTGTCCATCTCGGGAATGATCGCGGCTTCGGCTCCCGAAGCGATCGCCCCGTTCAACGCCAGATAGCCGGCCGTATGTCCCATAACCTCGACGAAGAAGAGGCGTTCATGGCTGGAAGCCGTGTCACGCAGTTTGTCCACCGCCTCGACAATCGTATTGAGCGCCGTATCGTAGCCGATCGTAGCGTCCGTACCGCCCAGGTCGTTATCGATCGTACCCGGCAGGCCGACGATCGGCACATCGAACTCCTGGGCGAAAATACAGGCACCCTTCAGCGAACCGTCCCCGCCGATCACCACCAGCGCATCGATACCGTTGCGTTTCATGTTCTCATAGGCCCGGCGGCGCCCTTCGGGTGTCATAAACTCCTGGCTGCGAGCCGTCTTCAACATCGTACCGCCCTGCTGGATAATGTTGCTTACGGAATCCGATTGCAGATCGACGATTTCATTATCCACCAATCCCTTGTATCCGCGCATGATACCTTTTACGGAGTATCCGTTGTAAATCGCCGTACGCGTCACGGCACGGATCGCAGCATTCATTCCGGGGGCATCGCCGCCCGAAGTAAGCACTCCGATACACTTAATTGCAGCCATACTTTTTCTTTTTACTGAAAAAACGTTCAAATATACGAATAAGTCGAGAACAAAAGCGAATTTTATTCGGTTTTGTCGAGCGGGAGTATATTCGGGGCAAGCCAAATATACGAATAAGTCGAATGCCGAGCAAAATTTATTTTAGCTCGGCCGAGCGTGGGTATATCGGACGATGTCAAATATAGTAAAAACAACCGTTCCCCGCAACTTTACGCCGACGGAAACGACCGGTGCACGCGGCAGCCCCGCTCCACCGGAGCCGGGAAATTCCGAACGCCCGTTTCTTCAGCCACACAACTTCCGTGCAATACGCCTTGCGGCGTGCTCCTTCGGTCCGCCACAAAAACCGAAGCCGGACTTTTCCCACAGGAAAAAGATCCGGCTCCGACCTGAAAAAACTTTTTATTTCGATCAACGCTTTTATTCGAAATCAATCAAATCATCGCATTCGGCCGCAGGCTCCGTCGCAGTAATCTTCACACCTTTCGAGCCGACATGAATATCGACCTTCTCACCGTCCTCCTTATCCTCCACCGCGATTTTCACCCGGCCTTCCCCGGCACTCAAATCAACCATGCCTTCGGGCGTATCCACTCTTAACAAAGAGTTATCGGCAGATCCGGGGTCCGGCAAAGCCGGTAATTCCATATCCGGATCATAACTCTCCTTTCTTATCTCGTACCATTCGTAGCCCCTCGCACTCTCCCGAACAGCCGAAACACCCAAACCGACGATAATCAGCACCCAAATCAGAAAAGTCGTCAGCACGGCCTTGCGACCGGGTTTACGGGAAGCTATCAGACACATCAGCACATAAATCAACAACAGTGTCGGCACCAGCGCAGCCATGATTCCGAACGAAGCCGTCCAGATACCCACATCGAGATGCATGAACTCCGCACCGGCCATTCCGACAGCAAACAGACCGATAATTAGCACACAAGCCCCCATAATCAAGCCGAATACCAGTAATCCGGCCAGGATCTTGAGCACGATCAGCACAACCTGCCCCAAAGCATAGACAGCCTTGGCAACCACCGGCTTGGCATCGGCATCGACATCGTGGTTCGCTGCCGAAGCCTCCTCGATGGACTGCACGGTAATCCGCTGTCCGTTTTGTTCGAGCTTCTGACGCGCGGTACGAGCCGCCGGCACGGCGAACCACATAATCAGATAACAAATAATAATACGCCGAACAAGTTGCTCATCAGCGGCACGAGCCACCAGAAAATCGGAATCCATCCCAACAGCAGCAACAGAATGATCGGCAAAAACTCAACAGGCGTATCCAAGTGGGACTGGTAGCGAAATATTAGCGATACCCGAGCAGACGCCGCCCAAACGTGCCTGGTCCATATCCCGGTACAGCCGACGCGGAATACGGCCCTCGCCCTTCGGAGCTTCGCGGCCCTCCTGATCCCGAATGGCTTCGGCAGATCCCATTTGGGCGATGATTTCCTCGACCAACGAGAGTTCGACCACTTTGGAGTTATCCTGGTGCGAAAGGATCAGCTCGGCGATACGTGCTTCGATATCCTCGACGATCTCCTTTCCGCCGTCGGTATTTCTATACGTATCGTTCAAACTCTCCAGGTAACGCGAAAGTACCTGGAAGGCATCGGCCTCCATCGTGAAGGCGATCCCCGAAATACTGCATTTCTTAACCTCTTTCATCGCAATCGGTCTATTTGAGTTCGTTATTCGCCACCCCGCGAGTAGAACCTCCGCTCGTATTGGCAGAGCTTACACTGCACGGTCCGGCATAGGAAACGCTTCCGGCGCTCGACGTTCGGGATTGCAAAGCCTGCTCGCAATAGACCCGAATATCGGCGGCACTCGACGCCTTTGCCTCGCAGAAATGCACGATCAACTTCCGGGCATCGATCGACGCAGCGGAAGAGGCTTCGAAAGCCGCTTTTTGCACCGCTCCCTGCAATACGATCGACGATGCGCTCGAGGCGTCCGCCTCCAGACGATCTGCATCGATCTGCGCCACGACTTTAGCGCTGCTCGAAGCGTCGATTTCACACGTTTCGACCTGTGCATCCACACGGATCTTGGCCGCACTCGAAGCTTCGATATCCAGCATCCGACCTGTCAACTGCACCTTGGACACAATCTTCGCCGCAGAAGAAGCCTCCAGCTTCCGAATATTGCCGTTATGGGGCACACGCACCAGGATTTGCTCCGAAGGAACCGCATGAATTCGAGGCGCGACCGTAACCTTCAATTCGCCATCATCGACTCCTACCCGCACATACTCGATCAGATTGTCGTCCGCACATATCTCCACTTCACCGGGCTCGTCGGAGATAACGACCTTCACTCCACGTGAAGCATCGACCGTATGAAAGTTCCCGACCGCTACGGTGCGGGTTATCAGATTTCCGCTTCCCTTGATCCGGGTTTGACCGAAGATACTGTCTCCGCACGCTGTCGTACCGAACAGAACGGCCATCATTGCCAACAGGGCCATCATCAATTTTTTCATCGTTTTCAGTTTTTTAATTAATCAATCGGTTATGCCGGGTCGTTTTCCCGGTGGCGAATCATTTGAATTTGTCCTACCAGTTCCTCCCACGCTTCATCCAGCGAAGCCAGGTACTCCCGGCCCTTGTCCGTGAGCGAATAGTACTTGCGGGGCGGTCCCTGCGGGGACTCTTCCCACCGGTAAGTGAGCAGGCCCGCATTCTTCTGCCGTGTCAGAATCGGATACAGCGTCCCTTCGACCACGATCATCTCCGCCTCCTTGAGTTCGGCGATGATCTTCGGGGCATAAGAATCCCCCTGCGAGAGGATCGCCAGGATACAATAATCCAGAATACCCTTGCGCATCTGCGCCTTTACGTTATCCTCAACCATATCATCGTTGTTTATACATCGAATTTCTTATTTCATATTTCAATAACCGGGTCCGATCCGCATATCGGAAATACGCAAACCTCTCCCCGGGCAGTCCCGGGCCGGACTCAGCCTACCGGGAATTCCCTTCGAGCCGTTTGGGACCTTTGGGCACGACGATCCACAACAGGATATAGACCCAAATCGACAAACCGCCGACCAGCACCAGGAGCAGCGTCGCCAGCCGCACCTTTCCCGACGGGAGTCCCAAATAATCGGCTACTCCGGCGCACACACCGGCAATGACTACATCGTCCGACGAACGGTACAATCTCGCATGATTTCTTTCCGCTTTCATAGGTTTCTATTTTTAGAAGCTGTTCGAATTTTATTCGAGATTATTTGAGAACTGTTTTCGAGCAGATTCTTTTTGGGAGGTTGCCGTAAATAGCGGGCTATTTTCAAAACCTGCAAAAAAGAAGATACCGAAAAGAGGCTCAAAGAAGCCGAAACACTTTCTCACAGCGAATGTTCAACTCATTTATAAAATTCAAAACAGATTCTTAGATTTCGAAGAGATACAATTCAAAGGTTCCGACGGAATCACGATCCACAGGATGATGTAAACCCACAGCGACAGACCGCCGAAAAGAATCAGGAACAGCGTGATAAGGCGCAGGATCGTCGGATCGATCCCGAAGAATTCAGCAATTCCTCCGCACACGCCTGCGATCGAACGATTCGTCCGCGAGCGGTACAAGTGCCGGGAACTGACGCACGAGGCACTCTCCGCATCCACGGACGCCTCGTCTCGCTTCTCCCCGGTCGGCAGCTCGCCGAACTCCGATGGATCGCCCATTTGAGCCATTGCACCCTGCACCATCTGAAGGGTAACGACCATCATCGGCGATGAAATCCTGGACCGGAAAATCTCGGCCAGACGGGCCTCCACGTCGTTGAGAATTTCCGGATCACCGGCCGGCAACCGCCGACGGATCGCATCCAGGTACTCCTTCAACCGACGGTAAGCATCCTTGTCGAAAGTAAATGCCTGGGAAGCCAAATTTACGCTAATAGTCTCTTTCATGGTCAATATCTATCATTAATAAATGAGTTGTATATTCTTTACAGTTCTATCACACCACAAATATAATGTAAAAGTAAATTACCAATGCAATACATAGTACTATTTTTTCAACAAAAAAATTTCGTTTACCAATAATTTCACCTCTATAAATATAAAAAAAGCGCCAGAGGTAAACCGGACGCTTTAACATAAGATAGAAAGACTAAATATATAATATTTCCACGAAACTAATAAATGCCTCTTTCCTTTAATATCATCCCCCAACCACTTCCATCCTTATATTTAAATAATATAATTTGGGTAAGAGCATTCCCTTTACCAACTTCTATTGTACCATCAGAAAACACATAAAGATAAGACTTAGTAAAAATCGCTTCCTATAAAATCTTTTTACCCGTATTATTATCCACAACAACTACTTTGACTCCATTGGTAAAATAATCACCAAGTTCTGCTGCCTTAAATTTAACAATCACATCTAAATAATTGTTCTGTTCTATTGCCGCCAATGAAACATTTCGATATAAAGTAATTCCCCCTATTGGCTTAACACTCTCGCCTTCACTTTGCGCAAAAGTGGAAACGGTTGAAAAAAATAAACAAGAATACAACGAATACTTTTTTCATGATATCAAAAAAACAATTAGATAAAGAACAAAACACAATCATTAGACCTCATTTCCATTAAAAAT